>JABAOH010165284.1_pt1 | contig 24211 bp, 16 predicted proteins | sample 7062181 | NCBI WGS metagenome assembly JABAOH01 (sample SAMN14538630, study PRJNA623070) | marine sediment metagenome | biome: marine biome [ENVO:00000428]; feature: marine pelagic biome [ENVO:01000023]; material: deep marine sediment [ENVO:00002113]; isolation source: pool of 5 deep marine... | reverse complement strand
GAAGATTTGGCGAAAGATATGCTCGAACATTTGCGTAGAAAAGTTATTAAAGATCCGCAGTTTTCGGAACGAATTGATTACCAGGATTTCAAAAAAGACATAGAGGCGCTATTAGATTCTATTTAGAATGATTTCCAAGGCTGTACCGATTTGATAATCACCTGAGTTCCGGGCACAGTTTACTTATTATAACAAAATTACTTTGCACCGGGATCGAGCCGCCCGGGCACGCTTGACGCCGTTTCGGGATTTCCCACAACATCGTGCCGTAACCTGCAGAAAACCTCGACGCATGGGCTTGTTCCGCGGCCCCGCGCCGGCCGCGAGACAGTCCGCGCCAATGACGGGCTGCTGCCCGACGGCCGGCACGAGTGGGCATCTCCGCAAGGGGGCCTCGCGCCGCCATGGGCATCGAATCGGAGATCCGCTGCCCGCTCCCGGGGCCAGTCCGGCGCTCGGCGTGCGAGTGGGCGCCTCCCGGTGGGGTCGCGGGGCGCCACGGGGCGCCGGATCGAAGTTCCGTCGCCCCATCCCGTCGCCACCCTTCGACAAGCTCAGGATGAGGCCGCCCCGCGGCCGGCACGAGTGGGCGCGGTTCTCTATGCCCCCTGAAACGTCCGGTAGACCAGCGCGTCCTCGCCGCTGGCGGCGTCGGCGTCGGCGAGCGCGCGGACCTCGGCGTTGTGCGGCGAGAAGCGGCACACCGGGTCCATGTTGGCGGCATCGCCGGTCAGCGCCAGCGCCTGGCAGCGGCAGCCGCCCCAGTCGATCTCGCGGCGCTCGCACTCGCGGCAGCCCTCCGGCAGGAAGGCGGGCGCGCGGTAGGCGTTGAACGCTTCGCCGTGCTCCCAGATCTCGGCCAGCGGCCGCGCGGTCACGGTGTCGAATTCGAGGTGCGGGATCGTCTCGGCGGCATGGCACGGCAGCGCCTTGCCGTTCGGCGTCAGGTTCATGAACCTTCGGGCCCAGCCGCCCATGCAGGATTTCGGGTAGCTGGCGTAGTAGTCGGGGATCACGTAGTCGATGACGATGACGCCCTTCAGCGTCTCGCGCCGCGCCTCGACGGTGCGCGTCATCGCCTCGAGCTGCTGCTTCGTCGGCATCAGCGCGGCGCGGTTGCGCAGCCCCCAGCCGTAGTACTGGACGTTGGCGATCTCGACGCGGTGGGCGTCGAGCGCGACCGCCATCGCGATCATCTCGGCGACGCGATCGGCGTTGTGGCGGTGCACGACGATGTTGACGGTGAGCGCGAGGCCGGCGTCGCGGATCAGCTTCGCGACCGCGAGCTTCTTGGCATGGCCGCCGTCATAGCCGCTCATCCACTCGCCGCGCGCCGCCTCGCTGTCCTGGAAGCCGAGCTGGACATGGGCGAGGCCGGCCTCTGCCAGCGCCGCGATGCGTTTCTCGCTGAGCAGCACGCCGGAGGTGATGAGGTTGACATAGAGCTCCGCCGCGGAAGCGTGGGCGACCAGCGCCTCGAGGTCCTTGCGCGCCGTCGGCTCGCCGCCGGAGAAATGCACCTGCAGGATGCCCATCGCGGCGGCCTCGTCGAGCACCCGCTTCCAGGTGTCGGTGTCGAGCTCGCGGCTCGCCGCGTCCAGCTCCACGGGGTTCGAGCAGTAGGCGCAGCGCAGCGGGCAGCGGTGCGTCAGCTCGATCAGCAGGGCAAGCGGCGGGGCGAGGCTCATGCGTCAAGGAATCCCTTGTCGGCGAGGTCCTGCAGCACGGCGATCACGTCGGCGCGGATCTCGTCCTCCGGCGCGCTGTAGTCCTGCGCCAGCGCGGCGGCGATGTCGTCGACCGTGGCGGCGCCGTCGCAGCGCTGCAGGATCTCGACGGCGATCTCGTCCGGCAGCAGCACCCGCTCCGGCGCCAGGATGACCCAGCGGCCGCGCTTCTCGTCGTGGCGCAGCCGCACGTGCCTGGGCAGCGCCGGGCGCGAGGCGCCGGTGACCACGGTGCGGGCGCTCATGTCGGCGCCGCCGGGTCGAAGGCGCCGGGCGGGATCATGCCGGGCTCGACATAGGCGAAGTACAGCGCGTCGAGCTGCGACCACAGCACCTCGGTCTTGAAGACCAGGGCCCCGGCCACGGCGTCCTGCTGCTCCGGCGTGCGCGCGTGCGCCTTCACGTAGTCCAGCGCGAAGCCGGCGTCGCGCGGCGCCTGGTTGAGGCGGCGGCGGAAGTACTGCATCACCTCCTCGCCGATGAAGTCGTAGTTCTCCAGCATGCCGGAGATGCGCTCGCGGTGGATGCTCGGCGCGAACAGCTCGGTCAGCGACGAGGCGACCGCCTCCAGCAGCGTCTTCTCGCGCACGAAGCGGACATAGGCCTCGACCGCGAACTTCGTCGCCGGCAGGGCGCCGCGCTGCGAGACCACGTAGTCGCGGTCCAGCCCCAAGCCCTCGGTCAGCACCAGCCAGCGCTCGATGCCGCCGGGGTCGTCGCCGGCGCCGTCGTGATCGGTGACGCGGTGGATCCACTCGCGGCGCAGCGCGCGGTCGTCGCAGCGGCCGATCAGCGAGGCGTCCTTGCGCGGGATCGCCGCCTGGTAGCAGAAGCGGTTCAGCGCCCAGGCCTGGACCTGGCCCTTGTTCAGCCTGCCGCCGTGCAGCAGCTTGTGGAACGGGTGCCGGTCGTGATAGCGCGTCGCGCCGATTTCGCGCAGCCGCGCCTCGAGCCGGTCCGGTCCCGGCATTTCGCTCATGCCTCCACCTCCATGCCGTCGTAGCCGATCTCCCACCCCGCCGCCTCGGCCTCGGCCCGCTCACGGCTGTCCTTCAGGTGCACCGGGTTGGTGTTGTTGATGTGCACGAACACCTTGCGCCGGATTTCAAGCGGTTGCAATGCGGCAATCGAGCCGTCCGGCCCGGACATGCACATGTGGCCCATGCGCTGCCCGGTCTTGTGACCGACGCCGGTCGCCCGCATCTCGTCGTCGATCCAGGTGGTGCCGTCGAAGAACAGCAGCTTCGCGCCGCGCAGCCGCTCGGCCAGCTCCGGCGGGCAGGCGGCGCAGCCCGGGATGTAGTAGAGCTCGCGGCCGTTCGCGGCGACGCGCAGGCCGATCGTGTCCTCCGCGACCGTGCCGAAATCGGCGCCGCGTGCCGCGTCCTCCAGGTACAACGCAACCTTGCCCGGCACTGCGAAGGTCTCGACCACGAGGCCCGACTCCGCGCCGTCCGGGCGACGGAGCGGCGTCTCGGCGCCGAGCGGCAGCGCGGTGCGGCGCACGAACTCCGGGTTGAGGACGCCGAACACGCTGTTGCGCGCCAGCACGTCGAGCACGCGCGCCGTGCCGTACAGCGACAGGGGCTGGCTCTCGCGCAGCGTCAGCAGGCCGGCGATGTGGTCGACGTCGCCGTTGGTGACGACGATGCCGGCGATCGGCGAATGACGACGCCCGCCGCGCGGCTGCAGCGCAGGGGTCTGGTTGATCTGCTGGCGCAGGTCCGGCGAGGCATTGAGCAGGAACCAGTGCTCACCGTCCGCCGTGACCGCGAGCGACGACTGGGTCGCCGGCGTCGCACGCCCATTGCCCGCACGCACAGCATGGCAGACCGCGCAGTTGCAGTTCCATTGCGGATAGCCGCCCCCGGCGGCAGCGCCGAGAACGATCGCCTTCAACATCACCCGGGCAAAAAAATGGCGCCGCCTGCGCGGCGCCGTCCGTAGCGGCCGGTATTACTCGGCGCAGGCGTAGCTGTTGATCTCGAGGCCGACAGCGATTTCGACGATCTGAGGCCGTTTCCAAGTGCGCATAATGCTCTCCCTAATCGTTACCCGACAAGCCCCCACGGGGTCGGAGCAGGGACGTTAGCAAAAACTTTCGAGGTTGAAAAGTACCCAATTTTGGTACTGGGTTATTCCGGGCGGCCATTGCCCGTGCGCGCGGAGTCGCCCAGCCCGTGCGCCGCCGGCGGAGACCGGCGCCGCCGGCCGACCCATCGGCGTGATCGGGTATTGCAGCGTCCGGCGGTGCCGTTAGCCCGGCGTTAACGCGACCCGTGCAAGGCTGGGCCGTTCGGACCACGGAGGAAACCGACTGATGACGGCATCCGGGCGGCGCAGCTTCGTCCTCGGCGCCCTGGCCGGGCTGGCGGCCGGGGCGGCGCTGGGCGCCGGCGGGTACCGGCTGTGGCGCGGCGGCGGGGCCGGGGCGCCGTTCCGCGACGTCATGGACGCGGTGCTGCCGGCCGGCGGCATCGACACCGGAATCGCCTTCGGCGACTCCCTGCAGCGCATCATCGCCGCCGGCGCCCTGGTGCCGGGCAAGCTGCGCGCCGTCTATGCAAGGCGCGGCGGCATGAAGCCGTGGACGGCGGCGCTGCTCGCCGGGCCGTCCGATGCGCCGATCCGCCTCGGCGCCGATACCGCCAACGACCTGCTGACCCTGCTGTGGCCGGTCGGCCTCGCGACCAGGGCGCCGTTCAACGCAGACGGTCCGACCGCGGGGCCGCACCTGCCGCGCCTCGCCAGCACCGCCGGCTGGACCCTGGGCGAGGCACCGAACGGCGCCGTCTATTTCGATTCCGTCGCGGCGCTGGCGCTCAGCGCGGAGCAGGCGGCACGGGTCGCGGAGATCGCGTCGCGCACCTTCCGGCCGTGCTGCGACAACCCGGCGCTGTTCCAGGACTGCAACCACGGCGCGGCGATGCTCGGCCTCCTCGAGCTCGGCGCATCGCAGGGCCTCGATACGGCGGCGCTGGAGCGCGTCGCGCTGGCCGCCAACAGCTACTGGTTCCCGCGCGAGCACCTCAAGACGGCGCTGTTCTTCCAGCTGTTCGAGGGGCGGGCCTGGGCCGAGCTGCCGCCCGCGGAGCTGCTCGGCGCCCGCTACGCCTCGGCCAGCGGCTGGCACGAGACCGTCAACGTCGCGCTGCAGATGACCAGCCTGATCCCGCGCCAGAGCCTCATCCGCATGAACAGCGCCATGTGCCGGCTGTAGCGGGGCGGTCGCCCCGGCGTTTTCCATATCTTCCCCAGAAAGCCACGGAAAACCCTAACGCATGGGCTCGTTTCGCGATTCCCGCCGGCGTCGGCCCCGAGCCGCCGCCTTGAAAAAACCGCGCCGCGATGCACATGAAGCAACAGCGCCGCGTTTGCGACAGTGCTACACTCGCTGCGGCCCGGCGCTGCCGGGACCGCCTCGTCCGCAACAACTGGTCAGGGAACGTCCGACATTGCCACGCCCATCGGATAGAGGCCCGCGCCACGGCGCCGGCGCTGCGCTCGTCCTATGCGGCGCCATGCTGGCGCTGCCGGCGGCGGCCGCGGGGCCGGAGGAGGCGGCGCTTCTCGCCAACGTGCGCCAGCTGACCTTCGAAGGCAGGCGCGCCGGCGAGGGCTATTTCAGCCGCGACGGCACGCAGCTGATCTTCCAGAGCGNNGGCGATACGCGCCGGCTGTCGCCCGGCACCGGCAAGACGACCTGTGCCTGGGTCCACCCCGACGGCGACAAGGCGCTGTTCGCCTCGACCCATCTGGACCCGGAGGCGGTGGCCAAGCAGGCGGCGGAACTGGCGGAGCGCGCGGCGGGCAGCGCCCGGCGCTATTCGTGGAGCTTCGATCCCTGGTACGACATCTTCGAGGTGCCGGCGGCCGGCGGCGAGCCGGTCAACCTGACCGACGCCATGGGCTACGATGCCGAGGGCTCGTACGCGCCGGACGGCGGGCACATCCTGTTCGCCTCCAACCGCCATGCCTATGAGGGCACGCTGAGCGAACGGGAGCAGGAAATCCTGGAGCGCGATCCGTCCTATTTCATGGAGCTCTACGTGATGCGCGCCGACGGCAGCGACGTGCGGCGGCTGACCGACACGCCGGGCTACGACGGCGGGCCGTTCTACAGCCACGACGGCAGCAAGATCGTGTGGCGCCGCTTTGCCGCGGACGGCGGCAGCGCCGAGGTCTACACGGCGAACGCCGACGGCAGCGGGGCCAAGGCGGTCACCCGCCTCGGCACGATATCCTGGGCGCCGTTCTTCCACCCGTCCGGCGACTACATCATCTTCGCGACCAGCGTGCTCGGTTTCCAGAACTTCGAGCTGTACATGGTCGACGCCGCCGGCGCGCGCGAGCCGGTGCGGGTTACCTACAGCGACGGGTTCGACGGGCTGCCGGTGTTCTCGCCGGACGGCACGCGGCTGTCGTGGTCGACCAGCCGCACACCGGACAAGACGGCGCAGATATTCATCGCCGATTGGAACGACGCGGAGGCACGCCGCCTGCTCGGCCTCGACGGATCGGCACCGGCGGGCGCGCCGACCGACGCGGCGCCGCCGCCGCCGAAGACCCGCGCCGCGATCGACGCCGAGGATCTGCGGCGGCACGTCGAGACCCTGGCCTCGGAGGAGATGGCGGGGCGGCTGACCGGCACCGCGGGCGAGCGCCGCGCCACCGCCTACGTCGCCGGCGTATTCGAGACGCTCGGGCTGCGGCCGGCCGGCGATGCGGGCGGCTGGTTCCAGGGCTTCGACTTCGTCTCGGCGGTGAGCCTCGGCACGGCCAACCGCCTCACCGTCGCGGGCATCGAGGCCAGCCCCGCCGTCGAGCGCGACTGGCGCCCGCTCGGCCTGTCGGCGCACGGGCAAGCCGGGCCGGCCGAGATCGCGTTCGCCGGCTACGGCATCGTCGCGCCGGACGACGGCGCCAACGAAGCCTACGATTCCTATGGCGAGCTCGACGTGGCCGGCAAGTGGGTGCTGATGCTGCGTTACCTGCCCGAGAACATCGCGGCGGAACGGCGCCAGCACCTGCACCGCTATGCCGAGCTCGGCTACAAGGCGGCGGTGGCGCGCTCGCGCGGGGCGCTCGGCATCATCGTCGCCAGCGGGCCCAACGCGAAGGTCAAGGAGCAGCTGGTGCCGCTGTCCTTCGAGGCCGCGGCGGCCGGCGCCACGCTCGCTGCGATCTCGGTGTCCGACGATCTCGCCGATGCCCTGCTGGCGCCCGCCGGCAAGCGCCTCGGCGATCTGCAGCGCGCGCTGGACGGCGGCGAGGCGGTCGCGGGATTTGCGCTGCCCGAGGTGACCGTAGCCGCCGAGATCGACCTCAGGCCGGAGATGGCGCGCGGCCGCAACGTCTTGGCGCGGCTGCCGGCCGGCGAAGCGCTGTCTGCGGAACGCGTGGTTATCGGCGCGCATGTCGACCATCTCGGCCGCGGCATCGCGGGCAAGTCGCTGGCCCGTCCCGACGAGGCGGGACAGATCCATTACGGCGCCGACGACAACGCCTCGGGCGTTGCCGCGCTCCTCGAGATTGCCGAGTACCTTGCGGATCTGAAGGCGCAGGGCCGGCTGTCGCTGAGGCGTGACATCCTGTTCGCCGCGTGGTCGGGCGAGGAGCTGGGCATTCTCGGCTCGACCCATTTCACCCGCACCTTTGCCGCCGACACGGCCGGCGACAGCCTGCACCCGGCGATCGCGGCCTACCTGAATATGGACATGATCGGCCGGCTGGACCAACAGCTCAGCCTGCAGGGCGTCGGCTCGAGCTCCGTGTGGCCGCGCGAGATCGAGAAGCGCAACGTGCCGGTCGGCCTCAACATCGTGACCAGCGACAGCGCCTTCATGGCGACCGACGCGACGGCCTTCTACCTCAAGGGCGTGCCCGTCCTGAACGCGTTCACCGGCCCGCATGCGGAGTACAGCACGCCGCGGGATACGCCGGACATCCTCAATTACGACGGTATGCAGAAGATCGCGCGGCTGATCGCCCTGATCACCCGCAGCCTTGCCACGGCCGAGGCGGTCCCGGACTACATCCGCCAGGATGTCGCCGGCGCCTCGCCGCGCCGCCGTACCTCGCGGGTCTATCTCGGCACCATTCCCGACTACACGCAGGCCGACGTCGCCGGCGCCCGCATCTCCGGCGTCGCCACGGACGGCCCGGCCGCGGCGGCGGGGATGCAGGACGGCGACATCGTCGTCGAGATGGCGGGCCAGGAGATCGCCAACATCTACGACTATTCGCACGCACTCGACGGGCTCAAGATCGACGTCCCCGTCGAGGTGGTGGTGCTGCGCGACGGGCGGCGGGTGACGCTGACGCTCACCCCCGGGGCACGGGAGTGACCGGCATGGCGAAAATGTGCCAACCGGGGCCGCAGACGCCCCGCCGACCAGGGGCCATCGCATGGCGGGCGCTGCTCGCCGGGGCGCTGACCGCCGCCGTCATGGCTCTGGCGATCCGCGCCCACGAGGCCACCAGCGCCGACGAAAGCGCGTGCGTTGCCGTCGGCACCTGGCTCGATCCGGCCACCGGGGCGACGCTGCCCGCCGACGAGCTCTTCGCCTCGCTGGCGCGACAGAAGGTGGTCCTGCTCGGCGAGGCGCACGACAACATCGAACACCATCGCTGGCAGCTGCACACGCTGGCCGCGCTGCAGGGCAGAAACCCCGATATGGTGCTCGGGTTCGAGAGCTTTCCGCGCCGCGTCCAGCCCGTGCTCGACCGCTGGGTCAACGGCGAGCTCGACGCCGAGGCCTTCCTGGAGGCGGTCGACTGGCCGACTGTCTGGGGCTACGACGCGACGCTGTACCTGCCGCTGTTCCATTTCGCGCGGCAGAACCGGGTACCGATGATCGCCCTCAACGTCGACCGGGATTTCGTCTCGCGGGTGCGCGACGAGGGCTGGGCGGTGATCCCGCAAGACGAGCGCGCCGGCCTGTCCGATCCGGCTCCGGCCGTCGCGGCCTACCGCGAATCCCTCGCCGAGATCTACCTCTTCGAACGGTCGCATGCGCGCGACGACGACGGAGACGAAGACGAACCGGCCGCGGCGACGGACCCGGAAGTTCCGCGCGCGGTCGAGAGCGTGGAAGAGACGCCGGCCGAAGTGGCCGATGTCGCTTCGGTCCTGGAGACCGAGGATTTCGCTCGCTTCGTCGCGGCGCAGCTGACCTGGGACCGGGCCATGGCGCAGGCCCTCGCCGAGGCGCGGCAGCAGCGGCCCGATGCCCTGGTCGTCGGCATCGTCGGCGGCGGCCATGTCGAGCACCGCTGGGGCATCCCGCACCAGCTGGCCGATCTCGGGGTTCCCGACAGTGCGGTCCTGCTGCCGGTCGAACGTGAGGCGGCCTGCGACTCGCTGCCGACGGACCTCGCCGACGCGGTCTTCGTCGTCGAGCCCCCCGGGCGGCTCGTCGCCGCGGGGCCGCCCAAGGCCCGGCTCGGTGTGCTGATCGCGATGAGCGAGGGCGGCGTGCGCGTCGCCAACGTAATCGAGGGCAGCGTTGCCGAGGCGACCGGAATCGCGGTCGACGACATCGTCGTCTCGGCGGCGGGCTTTCCGATCGACAGGGTCGGCGAGCTGGTCGAGATCGTGCAGCGCCAGGCCCCCGGCACCTGGCTGCCGCTGGTCATCCGCCGCGGCGGCGAGGAGATCGAGCTGGTGGCCAAATTCCCGCAGTCGTTCGAGACGCCCGAATGATCCGGACGGTGTGCGTGGCCGCGCTGGGCGTCGTCCTGGCGGTGCCGCCGGGCAATGCCGCCGGCGACGCCGAACCGCCGATCCACCATGCCATAGAGGCGCGGCTCGACCCGGAGAGCGGCGCGTTGCTGGTAACGGACGTGGTGATCGCGCGCGGCCGCGCGGCGCTGGAATTCCATCTGGCGCAGTGGATGGAGATCGAGGCGGTGACGGTCGATGGCCGCACGGCCGAGGCGGCCGTGCATGGCGGCACCTGGCGCGTCGTCCTGCCCGACACGGATGCGCACCGCGTCGCACTGCGGCTGCGCGGCACCATGCCGCCCATGCCGCAGGGCGGCAGTCGCGGCGTGACGCCGTCCGCCGCGTCCGGGCCGGAGGGCAGCTACCTGTCCGGCTATGCCGGCTGGATCCCCGTGACCGACGACGACTGGACCGCGTACCGCCTTGCCGTCGAGGTGCCCGCCGCGCACCGGGCCGTGGCCACCGGCCGGCTGGAGGAGGAGGTGCTCGGCGAGACCGTGAACCGCGCCGTGTTCGCCGCCGACTTTCCGGCCGAGCCGCCGTCCCTGTTCGCCGGCCCCTATACGGTCGAGGAGCGGCACGAGGACGGCATCCGCCTGCGCACGTACTTCCACGCGGAGCTGGCCGCCCTGTCGGACGCCTACCTGCGCGATTCCGCCCGCTATCTGCGGCGCTATGGGGAGGAAATCGGGCCCTATCCATTCCCTGACTTCCACGTCATCTCATCGCCGCTGCCGGTCGGACTCGGCTTCCCGAACCTCACCTATGTCGGCCGCATGGTGCTGCCGCTGCCGTTCATGCGCGGCCGCTCGCTGGCGCACGAGGTGCTGCACAACTGGTGGGGCAACGGCGTCGCCGTCGACTACGCCACCGGCAACTGGGCCGAGGGGCTGACCACCTACATGGCGGACTACGCGCTCGCGGCCGCCGAAGGCGCGGGGCAGGCGCGCGAGATGCGCCTCGCCTGGCTGCGCGACTACGCGGCGCTGCCGGCGGAGCGCGACGTCCCGGTGATCGCCTTCGCCGGCAAGCGGCACGACGCCGGGCAGGTCGTCGGCTACAACAAGGTGGCATTCATCTTCCACATGCTGCGCGAGGAGCTGCGCGACACCGCCTTCCGCGACGGGCTGCGCCGGTTCTGGGACGAGCAGCGGTTCCGCATCGCCGCCTGGTCCGACCTGCGCGCGTCCTTCGAGGCGGCGTCGGGCCGGGATCTCGGCTGGTTCTTCGAGGAATGGCTGGAGCGGGCCGGGGCGCCCCGCCTCCGCCTCGGGGAGGTGCGCGCGTCGGACGAGGGCGACGCCCACCGCGTCACGTTCACCCTGCGCCAGGACGCGCCGGCCTACCGCCTCGGCGTCCCCGTGGTGATCGAGACCGAGAGCGGCCCCGTGCGCCGGCGGGTCACCCTCGTGAAGACCGAGATGACCGCCAGCGTGAAGGTCCCGGACCGGCCGACCGCCGTCCATGTGGACCCGGATCATGAGCTGTTCCGCCGGCTGTTGCCGGGCGAGGCGCCGCCGATCCTGCGCGACGTCACGCTCGCCTCGGACGCTTCGACGGTCGTGCTGGTCGGGACCGAGAGCGCGGATGAGGTGGCGCGTCAGCTCGCGGGACGCCTGCTGGACACAGCACCGCGGTTCGAGAGCGGCGATCCGGCCGCTCTGCCCACCGGGGCGCCGTGGCTGATCATCGGGATCACGTCGCAGGTGGAACCGACCCTCGCCGCCGCCGAACTGGGCGGCGTGCCGGACAGCCTCGTCGGCCGCGGCACCGCCCGGGTCTGGACCGTTCGCCGAAATGGCGGTGCGCCGGCGCTGGTGGTGGCGGCGGACGACGAGGCGGCGCTCGAGGCCCTGCTGCGGCCGCTGCCGCACTACGGCGGCAAGAGCTACCTCGTCTTTGAAGGGCGCCGCGCGGTGGAGACCGGGATCTGGCCGGCCACGGACAGCCCGCTCAGCCGCCGGCTGGAGTGACAGGGCGCATTGGACAGGATCGCCGCGCGCGCCCCGGCGGGTCGGGATCGCCCCACCCCGGCGGCGGTTCCGCGCGGCGGCGGGACGCGCTATAAGCGCGCGGGGCGACGAGAAACGGGAGACGAGATTGGCCAAACGGACGGACCGCAAATCGAGCCAGAAACCCTTCCGCAAGCTTCTGGTCGCCAACCGCAGCGAGATCGCGATCCGCGTGTTCCGCGCGGCCAACGAGCTCGGCCTGCGCACCGTCGCCGTCTACTCCCACGAGGACCGCTTCGCCCTGCACCGCTTCAAGGCGGACGAGAGCTACCTCGTCGGCCGCAATAGGGAGCCGGTGCAGGCCTACCTCGATATCGAGGACGTGCTGCGGGTCGCCCATGACGCCCATGTCGACGCGATCCATCCCGGCTACGGGTTTTTGTCGGAGAACCCGGATTTCGCCCGCGCCTGCACCGCCGCCGGCGTCGCCTTCGTCGGCCCGCCGCCGGCGGTGATGGAGCAGCTCGGCAGCAAGGTCGCGGCGCGTGCGCTGGCTGAGGAGGCCGGCATCCCCGTCGTGCCGGCGACCGGCGCCCTGCCGGCGGACATGAAGGCGGTGGGCAAGCTGGCGAAGGAGGTCGGCTACCCGCTGATGCTGAAGGCGAGCTGGGGCGGCGGCGGCCGCGGCATGCGCGTCATCGAGGACGCATCGCAGCTGGAAGAGCAGGTTGCCGCCGGCCGGCGCGAGGCCAAGGCGGCCTTCGGGCGCGACGAGGTGTTCCTCGAGAAGCTGGTGCGCCAGGCGCGCCACGTCGAGGTCCAGATCCTCGCCGACGACCACGGCAACGTGGTGCACCTGTTCGAGCGCGACTGCTCGATGCAGCGGCGCAACCAGAAGATCGTCGAGCGCGCCCCGGCACCCTATCTCGACGAGGCGCAGCGCGCGGAGCTATGCGATGCCGCGGTGCGGCTGGCACGGGCCGCGGGCTACCGCAATGCCGGCACGGTCGAGTTCCTGATGGACGTCGACAGCGGCCGGTTCTACTTCATCGAGGTCAATCCGCGCGTCCAGGTCGAGCATACGGTGACCGAGGAGGTCACCGGCATCGACATCGTCAAGGCGCAGATCCGCATCGCGCAGGGCGCGCGCATCGGCACGGAGGAATCGGGCGTGCCGCCGCAGCACAAGATCTGGCTCAACGGCCATGCCCTGCAGTGCCGGATCACCACCGAGGATCCGCCCAACCGCTTCATCCCCGACTATGGCCGGATCACCGCCTATCGCGGCGCCACCGGGTTCGGCATCCGGCTCGACGGCGGCACCGCGTTCTCCGGCGCGCTGATCACGCCGTTCTACGATTCGCTGCTCGAGAAGGTGACCGCCTGGGCGCCGACGGCCGAGGAGGCGATCCGGCGCATGGACCGGGCGCTGCGCGAGTTCCGCATCCGCGGCGTCTCCACCAACCTCGCCTTCCTCGAGGCGCTGATCGGCCACAAGCGGTTCCGCGCCGCGGACTACACCACGCGGTTCATCGACGAGACGCCGGAGCTGTTCAGCTTCCCGCGCCGGCGCGACCGGGCGACGCGGCTGCTGACCTTCATCGGCGACGTCCTGGTCAACGGCAATCCGGAGGTCGCGGGCCGGGCCCATCCCGGCGCGCTGCCGCCGCCCGAGCCGCCGCAGCCGCCGGCCGGCGATCCCCCGGACGGCACCCGGCAGCTGCTGGCGCGGCTCGGCCCGGAGGGCTTCGCCAAGTGGATGCTGGAGCGCAAGGAGGTGCTGGTCACCGACACCACCATGCGCGACGCGCACCAGTCGCTGCTGGCGACGCGCATGCGCTCTTACGACATCCTCGCCGTCGCGCCGTGGTACGCGCACGCCTTCCCGCAGCTGCTGTCCCTGGAGAGCTGGGGCGGCGCCACCTTCGACGTCGCCATGCGGTTCCTCAAGGAGGACCCGTGGGAGCGCCTGGCGGGGCTGTGCGAGCGGACGCCGAACATCCTGCAGCAGATGCTGCTGCGCGGCGCCAACGGCGTCGGCTACAAGAACTATCCCGACAACGTCGTGCGCTTCTTCGTCGAGCAGGCGGCCGCGGCCGGCATCGACCTGTTCCGCGTGTTCGATTCGCTCAACTGGGTGGAGAACATGCGCGTCGCACTGGACGCCGTGTGCGAGAGCGGCAAGCTGTGCGAGGCGGCGATCTGCTATACCGGCGACCTCACCGCGCCGGATCCCGGCAAGTACGACCTCAAATACTATGTCGGCCTCGCCAAGGCGCTGGAGCAGACCGGCGCGCACATCCTCGCGATCAAGGACATGGCCGGGCTGTGCAAGCCGGAGGCCGCGCGCACTTTGGTCACGACGCTGAAGCGGGAGATCGGCATCCCGATCCACTTCCACACGCACGATACCGGGGGCGTCGCCGTCGCCAGCGTCCTCGCCGCCACCGCGGCGGGCGCCGATGCCATCGACGTCGCCGCCGATGCGATGAGCGGGTTGACCTCGCAGCCGAGCCTCGGCGCCGTCGTCGCGGCGCTGGCCGGCAGCGCGCGCGACCCGGGACTCGACGCCGACGCCGTGCACGTCGCTTCGCATTACTGGGAGGGAGTGCGGCGCCACTACGCCGCCTTCGAGAGCGACATCCGCGCCGGCTCGTCGGACGTCTTCGAGCACGGCATGCCGGGCGGCCAGTACACCAACCTGCGCGAGCAGGCCCGCGCCCTGGGGCTGGAGAAGCACTGGCCCGAGGTGACGCGCGCCTATGCCGACGTCAACCGGATGTTCGGCGACATCGTCAAGGTGACGCCGACCTCGAAGGTCGTCGGCGACATGGCGCTCTCGATGGTCGCGGGCGCGCTCACGCCGGCCGACGTCATGGACCCGGACAAGGACATCGCCTTCCCCGAATCCGTCGTCGAACTGTTCACGGGCAACATCGGGCAGCCGGTCGGCGGGTTCCCGGAAGCACTGCAGAAGAAGGTGCTCAAGGGGCGCAAGCCGCTGACGGTGCGGCCCGGCTCGGTACTGCCCGCCGCGGACCTTGCGGCCGAGCGGGAAGAGGCGGAGAAGAAGGTGCGACGCAGCATCAGCGATCAAGAGCTGGCATCGTGGCTGATGTATCCCGCGGTGTTCGCCGATTATGCGAAACACCGTCGCCGCTATGCCGACGTCTCGGTGCTGCCGACCGACGTGTTCTTCTACGGCCTTGCCCCGCAGCGCGAAATCGCCGTCGACATCGAGCCGGGCAAGACCCTGATCATCCGCTGGCAGGCCACCGGCGACATCGACGACGACGGCAACCACACCGTCTTCTTCGAGCTCAACGGGCAGCCGCGCACGGTCAAGGTGCCCGACCGCGCGCTGGCGGCCGCCGGCCAAACCCATCGCAAGGCCGACGAGGGCGATCCGGGGCAGGTCGGCGCCCCGATGCCGGGGCTCATCGTCTCGGTCTCGGTCAAGGCGGGCGACGACGTCGCCGCCGGGGACAGGTTGTTCGTCATCGAGGCGATGAAGATGGAGACCGCCGTCTACGCCGATGCCGCCGGCACGGTGAAGGAAATCGTCGCCGGGCCGGGCAGCCGCGTCGAGCCGCACGACCTCGTGCTCGAGCTGGACGCGGCGTAAGCCGCCGCCGGCCGCGCCCGGCCGGCGACGAAAGATGCAGACAGGGACGCGGCCGCCCCGGTATCATGCGGCTCGAGGGCACCCGCCCTTACGTTTCGTGTCCGCAGGCGGACGCGCGTCCACCCGCAACCGACGTCTGATACGCCATCATGCCCATCATCGAACGCGACCCCTGGCGGCAGCAGTATTTCGACGGCATCGCCTGTCCCGACGACGTGGTGATCCCGACCGATGATGCCGACGCCTACGAGCTGTTCCCCGAGCACCGCTGGATCTACAACAAGCTGCTGATCGCCGAGAGTCAGGGCATCCGCTGCGCGCCGCACGGCCTTGCGCCGCCGCAGTTCCCGGTGTTCTCCAAGCCGATCTACAACATGCGCGGCATGGGCACCGGCAGCCGCGTGATCCGCTCGCTCGAGCAGTGGCGGCGCCGGCAGGCGCCCGGCCATATGTGGATGGAGCTGCTTACCGGCCCGCACGTCAGCACCGACGTCGCGGTGGTCGGCGGCACGGCGGTGTGGTGGCGGCACGTCACCGGCGAGCCGCTCAAGGGCGGCACCTTCGATTACTGGACGGTGCATGCCGAGGCGCGCCCGGAGATCGAGGGCTATTGCGGCGAATGGCTGGCGCGCAATCTTGCCGGCTATACCGGCATGGTCAACTTCGAAACCATCGGCGGCCGCATCATCGAATGCCACCTGCGCTTCAGCGACCAGTGGCCTGACCTCTACGGCGCCGGCTGGGTCGATGCTCTGGTCGGCCTGTATCGCGACGGCGCGTGGACCTATTCCGACAAGGACCGCCGCACCGGCTACAGCGTCGTGCTGTTCGGCGCGCACGGCGTCGAGTATTCGATCGACCGCGCACGGGTGCCGGAACTGATGGAGGGCAGTCCGGACGTGTCCAGCATCCAGATCACCTTCCATGACGACCGGCCGCCGGAGACGCACGCCATGCCGCCGGGCGGGTTCCGCCTGGCGATCGTCAACTGCTGGGACCTCGCCGTCGGCTTCGATGTCCGCGACCGGCTGACGCTGCGCTTCTGGTCGATGGGCCACACCCGCATCCCGCGGGGCAAGCGGGCGCCCGCCGGCGCGCGGAAATGACCGGGATGGGTCGTCGCAAGGAGCGGGGAGGTGCGGCCATGAGGGTCGTCACCGATTTCCCGCGGCCGGTGCGCATCATCGAGAACGCCTGGATCCCCATGCCGGACGGCGCGCGGCTGGCGGCGCGGATCTGGCTGCCCGAGGACGCCGAGACCGAGCCGGTGCCGGCGATCCTCGAGTACATGCCGTACCGCAAGCGCGACTTCATGCGCGCGCGCGACGAGCCGATGCACCGCTACTTCGCCGGCCACGGCTACGCCAGCGTGCGCGTCGACATCCGCGGCTCGGGCGATTCCGACGGGCTGATCGCCGACGAATACACCGAGATCGAGCACGACGACGCGACCGCGGTGATCGAGTGGCTGGCGGCGCAGCCGTGGTGCAGCGGCGCGGTCGGCATGTTCGGCATCTCGTGGGGCGGCTTCAATTCGCTGCAGGTGGCGGCGCGCCAGCCCGATGCGCTGAAGGCGATCATCACCCTGTGCGCCGCCGACGACCGCTATGCCGACGATGCGCACTACATGGGCGGCTGCCTCATCAACGAGAACCTGATCTGGGGCTCGGCCTTCTTCATGTATCACCTGCTGCCGCCGGACCCCGCGATCGTCGGCGAGCGCTGGCGCGAGATGTGGCTGCAGCGTCTGGAGAATGCGGTGCTGTTCCCGGCCGAGTGGTTGCGCCACCAGCGGCGCGACGACTACTGGAAGCACGGCTCGGTGTGCGAGGACTACGCGGCGATCCGCTGCCCGGTCTACGCCATCGGCGGCTGGGCCGACGGCTACTCCAACGCCGTGCCGCGCCTGCTCGAGGGTCTGAGCGTGCCGCGCAAGGGACTGATCGGGCCGTGGGCGCACACCTATCCGCACAACGGGTTGCCGGGCCCGGCCATCGGTTTCCTGCAGGAGGCGTTGCGCTGGTGGGACCACTGGCTGAAAGGAATCGATGACGGCCTCATGGACGAGCCGATGTACCGGGTTTGGATGCAGGACAGCGCCCTGCCGCAGCCGCAATACGACACGCGGTCGGGCCGCTGGGTCGCCGAGGAGAGCTGGCCGTCGCCGCGCATCGCGGCGATTACGCTGACCCTCGATCCCGCCGGAGCCCTGACGGAGGACGCCACCGCCGAGGCGCGGCTGGAGCTCCAGTCGCCGCAGCCGACGGGCGTGACGGCGGGCAGCTGGTGCGCGATGGGCAGCGAGGGCGAGATGCCGATCGATCAGCGCCCGGACGACGGCCGCTCGCTCGTATTCGACGGGGCACCGCTGGCGGCGCCGCTGGAGATTCTCGGCGCGCCGGAGCTGCATCTCGCATTCGACTGCGACCGGCCGGTGGCCAATGTCGCGGTGCGCCTCAACGAGGTGTTTCCCGACGGCACTTCGGCCCGCGTCAGCTATGGCATCCTCAATTTGACGCATCGCGACAGCCACGAGGGGCCGACGCCGCTGGCGCCGGGGCGGCGCTACGATACGGTGGTGCGCCTGAACCACATCGCCCACGCCTTTGCCGAAGGCAACCGGATCCGCGTCGCCATCTCCACCGCCTACTGGCCGATGGTGTGGCCAGAGCCGGAGCCAATCGTCCTCGGCGTCCATGCCGGCGCCAGCCGCTTGCTTCTGCCGGTGCGGCCCGAGCGCGCGGAGGACGCCTCATTGCGCTCCTTCGATCCGCCCGAGAGCGGGCCGGTGCGGCGCGCCACGGTGCTGCGCCCATCGACCCTGCGCCGGACCATCGAGCGCGACCTGCCGAGCGGCGACGTGATCTACCGCATCTTCGACGACGGCGGCGAGTTTGACGGCGCGGCGCTGCTGCGGCTCGACGATATCGACCTCGAGGTCGGCTTCGCCATGCTGCAGCGCTACCGGATCGGCGAGACCGACCCGCTGTCGGCCGAAGCCGAGATCGCCGCCCGCACGCTGCTGCGGCGGGCCGAATGGTCGCCGGAGCTGAGCGGCCGCATCGTGCTGACGGCCACGGCCAAGGCGTTCGTCCTTGAGGCGCGGGTGACGGCGAACGACGGCCGCAACGAAATATTCGCGCGCGACTGGAAGGAGACGATCCCGCGCGACCTCGTGTAGGGCCTGTCGACGCTGTCCCGCGTTATGCCCCTGCGGGCGGCGCGACCTCATACTTCGAGACGCGCCTTCGGCGCTCCTCAGCATAAGGCACCGGCGCCGTGTCCCCATCCTGAGGAGGCGCGGAGCGCCGTCGCGAAGGATGAAGTCGCTCGACGCTCCCGGCACCTACGCCGGCCCGCGTTCGGCGGCGGCCCGCGCCTGCGCGGCCTCCAGGATCAGGCGCAGCATGTCGCGGTAGGCGATGCCGGCGAAGCCGGCCATGAAGGCGAGCTTGCCGTCGTTGGCCCAGGCCGGGTTGGGGTTGACCTCCATCAGCTTGACGACGCCGTCGGCGCCGGTACGGAAGTCGAAGCGCCCATAGTCGCGCAAGGACAGGCGCTCGAACATCGCCACCGCAGCCGCCTCGATCGTCACGCGCGCATCGGCGTCGAGCCGCGCTTCGCGGAACGTCACGTCCGTCCAATACGGCGAGTCCGGCAGCGCCTTGGACTCGAAGCCGAGGAGGCGCGGCAGCGCCGGGTCGAGGCCGTCGTAGTCGACTTCGAGCGGCGGCAGCACGGTAAGGCCGCGGCCGGGATTGCCGATCACGCCGACGCCGTACTCTGCTCCCGGCAGGAACTCCTGCACGAGGACCGCGCGTCCCGGCAGCTCGGCCCGGATCCGTGCGACGCGGGCCGCCGCCGCCGCGCGGTCGTGCACGATCGCATCGACGGTGATGCCGACGCTGCCGTCCGCGCAGGCCGGTTTGACGAAGGCGGGGTAGCGGTCTGGCAGCTTTGCCTCGATATCGTCGCCGGGCCCGATATAGACCTCGTCGGGCACGGCGATGCCCATCTGGGCCGCCATGCCGCGCACCACCGCCTTGTCCCAGGCCAGCACCATGGCGGCCGGCGGCGCGCCCGAATAGGGCACGTCGAGCATTTCCAGATAGGCCGGCAGGTTGAGCTCGCGGAACGGATCATTGCCGAAGCCGGTGTCGCAGAAGTTGACGACGAATTGCGGCGGCGCGGTCCGCATATCCTCGAGCATCGTGCCGTGGTCGTCGAGGTAGCGGAAATCATACCCGTCAAGGCTTTCGAATGCCGCCTTCATGGCGTCGCGGGTCGCAAGGTCTTCCTCGTGGAACGCGCCCTCGCGCTTCGAGTGGTCGAACAGGCGAGGGTCGCCCAGCAGCACGGTAACGTGCGGGAACGGCGGCGGCTGCGTCATGCGGGGCTCCCTGCCTGGCCGGCGGATTTCCNNGCACGAAACCCGCGGCTGGGCCATCGCCAAGCGCGCAAGCGGGCGCAAGGTGGCCGCCGCATCACAGCACGGGGAACAGAATCTCGGCGGGGCCCTTTTCCTCGTAGCGCGCGTCCTCGATGATCTCCGCCCGGACCAGCGCCGGGCGCTTCCACGGCGGGGCCTTGACGCCGCCGCCGGGCGGAAACCGAGTCTTCACGCCGAACGCCTTCTCCGCCTCGTCGCGCGCTGCCTCCTCGCTCAGCGCCCGGACGACGACTCGGCCCTGATGCGAGCTCGCTTCCCAGTTCGGGTCGAGCGGGTCGACGGGCGTCAGTTCCCAGATCGGCATCATCCGCTCCTCTACGTCGGTTTCTTCGGCCCGGCGTCAGTCGTCGCGCGCCCAGTTGACGCGGAGGAAGTAGGCCTCCTCCTCGTAGGTGAAGTCGAGCTCGCCGTTGAAGGCGCGCTGCACCGCCTCGCCGATCCGCCGCGGCAGGTGGATGTCGGTGGTGCTGACGACGATCTCGCCGGGCGCCTTGTCGATCGCCATGATGCGGTGCAGCGGCCGCTCGCCCTTCTCCAGCGCTTCCTGGTTGCGGATGAGCTGCAGGATCTCGTCCCCGTGGCCGTCGACGAAGCCGCCGGTCAGGGTCACCGTCCCGGCCGGGTACCTGTCCTTGATCCGGTTGCAGGCCTGGCATGTCTCCTCGTTGGCGTCGGCCGGCGGATGGGCGCTCCACTGCCAGCGCCCCTTGTGGAAGACGGCGCCGCACTCCGGGCAGATCGTCGGGTCCGGCAGTTTCAGCCGCGTCTTGTAGGGGTCGTGGACGCGTTCGCGGATCCGTCGGTCGTTGCGGGGAGCGCGTCGCGTGAGATTCTTCTGCTTCATCGGGGCCTCCATACGGACAAGCGGTTTGGAAGGACCCTCTGGCCGCCCGGCGTTCGCCGGACGGCGGGGTAGGCTTTCCCTGCGCCTTATGCAACAGCAAGACGATAGCAAAAACGCCGACCCGGCACTACAGTAATCCCCGTGGGGCGCCCCCTGGACCGGGCCTGGGCGGCGCATTCCGCCGGCGGGCCGAAATGGGGAAGCACCTGTCATGGGACGTTCCAGCCTTCCTGCCGCGTATCACGCCAATTTCACCGGCGCCTGTGGGCGCCTTCTCCAAGCCGTCGCGGGCGCTGCGGCATCGCTTGCCCTGCTCGTTCCGCAGGCGGCGGTCGCGGCCGAGCGCGACCGCTTCTCCGGCCCGCGCGCCGAGATGGTGCGGACCATCGTCGCCTACGCCGCGCAGTCGCAGGATGCCCTGGGTCGGGCCTATATCGAGCCCGAAGTGCTGGAGGTCATGGGGACGGTCCCGCGGCACGCCTTCCTGCCAGAGGGGACCGGCGGCGAGGGCTGGCTCTCCGGCTTTCTCGGCCGCGACCTCGCGACCATCGCCTATGCCGACCGGCCGGTGCCGATCGGCTACGACCAGACCATATCGCAGCCCTTCATCGTCGCGCTGATGACCGACCTGCTGGCCCCGGCGGCCGACCATGTGGTGCTCGAGGTCGGTACCGGGTCGGGATACCAGGCGGCGGTGTTGTCGCGCCTGGTCAAGCGCGTGTGCAGCATCGAGATCATCCCGGCGCTGGGGGCCTCCGCCGCCGCGACCCTGCAGCGCCTGGGCTACGACAACGTGGAGACGCGGGTCGGCGACGGCTATTACGGCTGGGAGGAATGCGGGCCCTTCGATGGGATCGCGGTCACCGCCGCTGCGGACCATGTGCCGCCACCCCTGATCCGCCAGCTCAAGCCCGGCGGCCGCATGGTCATTCCGGTCGGCGGGCCGTTCGTCACACAGCAGCTCACCCTGATCGAAAAGGCGGCGGACGGGCAGGTCCGCGCGCGCCAGCTGCTGCCGGTCGCCTTCGTCCCCCTGGTCCGAAAGGCGCCGTGACCATCCGCCTCGCCATTGGCCTCGTGTCGGCGGCGACGCTGGCCTACGAGGTGCTGCTGCTGCGGCTGTTCGCGATCGTCCAGTGGCATCACTTCGCCTTCATGGCGATCAGCATCGCGCTGCTCGGCTTCGGTGCGAGCGGCACCTTCCTGTTCCTCGCGCGTGACCGGCTGCGTCCGTTCTTCACCGCCGCGTTCGCGGCCAACGCGGCCGGCTTCGGGGGGACCGCGCTGGCCGGGTTCGCGCTCGCCCAGCGCCTGCCGTTCAACGCGCTGGAGGTGGTCTGGGTGCCGCGGCAGCTGCTCTGGCTGGCCGTCCTCTACCTGGTGCTGGGGATACCGTTCTTTGCCGCCGCCAATTGCATCGGCCTCGCCTTCATGCGGTTCGGCGGGGCGATCGGCCGCGTCTACGCCTGGAACCTCGCGGGATCCGGCGTCGGCGCGCTCGGCCTTATCGGTCTGCTGTACGTCGTGCCGCCGGACTCCGCGCTGCGCCTGGTTGCCGGGCTGGGCATCGCCGCCGCGGCGCTGGCGGCGCTGGCCGACGGGCGGCACGCTATCAGGACCGCGGCGGGGCTCGCCGCGGCGGCCGTGGCCGTCGCCGTGGCGACGCCGCACGCCTGGACCGCGCTCAGGCTGTCCCCCTACAAGGGACTCAGCCGGGCGCTCGCGGTGCCGGGGGCGGAGGCGCTGTCGCAATCGTCGAGCCCGCTCGGCCTGCTCACCGTTGTCGGCAACGCCCACATACCGCTCCGTTTCGCTCCGGGTCTCAGCCTCGCCAACACCGTCGAGCCGCCCGCCCAGCTCGCCCTGTTCACCGACGGCGAGGGGCCGACGGCAATCACCGCGTTCGACGGGACCCTCGCACCCTTCGCCTATCTCGACTTCATGACCTCGGCGCTGCCCTACCACCTGCTTGCCCAGCCGCGCGTCCTCATCCTCGGGGCCGGCGGCGGCAGCGATGTGCTGCAGGCGCTCCGCCTCGGCGCGGCGTCGGTCGACGCGGTCGAGCTCGACCCCCGCGTCGTCCACCTCGTCGCCGAAACGCACCGCGACTTCGCCGGCGACCTCTACGGGCACCCGCGCGTGCGCGCGCATGTCGCCGAGGCGCGCGCTTTCATCTCCGGCCGGCCGGAGTCGTGGGACCTCATCCAGATGCCGCTGCTCGACTCCTTCGCCGCGGCGTCGGCCGGCGTGTACAGTCTGAGTGAAAGCTACGTGTATACGGTGGAGGCTTTCCACGAATACGTCCGGCACCTGCGCCCGGGCGGTTACCTCGCGATCACGCGCTGGCTCAAGCTGCCGCCGCGCGACAGCCTGAAGCTGTTCGCCACCGCCGTCGCGGCGCTGGAGCGGGAGGGCATCGCGACGCCGGGCGAGCGCCTCGTGCTGTTGCGCAGCTGGGGGACGACGACGCTGCTCGTCCGCAACGGCGCGATCGGGGGTGCGGAGAAGGCGGCGGTGCGCGCCTTCGCGGACGCCCGCGGCTTCGACATCGCCTGGCTGCCCGGCCTCGCCGCCGCCGAGGCGAACCGCTACACCGTCCTGCGCCAGCCGTGGTTCTACGACGGCGCGCGGGCGCTGGCCGGGCCCGGGCGCGACGACTTCCTTGCCCGCTACAAGTTCGCGATCCGCCCGGCGAGCGACGACCGGCCCTATTTCTTCGACTTCTTCCGCTGGCGCAGCCTGCCCGAGTTCCTGGCGCTGCGCACGCAGAGCGGCGCCGCGCTGATCGAGTGGGGCTACCCGATCCTCGTCGCGTCGCTCGTGCAGGCGGCGCTGCTCAGCCTCTTGCTGATCCTGCTGCCGCTGCGCCTGCGGCGCGCCGGCGCCGGGCGCATTCCCGGGCGCTGGCGCGTGATGGCCTACTTCCTGCTGCTCGGCCTTGCCTTCCTGTTCGTCGAGATCGCCTTCATCCAGCGCTTCGTGCTGTTCCTCGGCCACCCGGTCCATGCGGTTGCGGTGGTCCTGGCCGGCTTTCTCGCCTTCGCCGGGCTCGGCAGCGCCGCGGCGCCACGGTTTGCGGCGGCGGTGGAGGCGGGGCAGTGGCGGCGGGCGACGCCGATCGGCCTTGCCGCGATCGCCATCGCCGGGATCGCCGTTCTCTATATCCTCGCGCTGCCGCCGCTTCTCGGCCGCCTGATGGCACTGCCCGAAGGCGCGCGGATTGCGCTTGCGCTGCTGCTGATCGCGCCGCTCGGCACCGCCATGGGGATGCCGTTCCCGCTCGGCCTTACGCGCGTTGCGGCCGCGGCGCCGGCGCTGGTGCCGTGGGCCTGGGGCGTCAACGGCTGCTTCTCGGTGATCAGCGCCATCCTGGCGACGGTGCTCGCGATCCACCTGGGCTTTGCCGCCGTCGTCCTGCTCGCCGCGCTGCTGTACCTTGCCGCCGGCGCCGTGTTCCGCGCGAAACTGCCGGGCGAGGCCGCCGCGCGATGAAAGGGCGGCGCGCGGCGCGCCCGTCCGGTCGATGCGATGAGGAAAAATGGTGGGCGCACAAGGACTCGAACCTTGGACCCGCTGATTAAGAGATCGACTGGCCGGAGCGGCACGATGAATTTGGCGAATTGTGCGCCGATGCACGGGATGAAATGAGTCGCCGCTGCTTGCCCGCAATCAGACGATCGGCATGCACTTCGCGACGAAGGCTCAATCTCGTGTCGCAATCCCAGACCGAGACTTAATACGACACGTCCGAGAAGTGTCGCAGTGTGGCGGGATGTTCCGATGCACAACGAATGCCTCGCGTGACTCGGAGCGGACACTCGTTCTGCGATCGTAGTGGCAGTTGATGTGCTGAGAGCCCGGTGTTGGTAGGCTGCGCAGCGCCCTTT
>JABAOH010021287.1_pt1 | contig 24224 bp, 23 predicted proteins | sample 7062181 | NCBI WGS metagenome assembly JABAOH01 (sample SAMN14538630, study PRJNA623070) | marine sediment metagenome | biome: marine biome [ENVO:00000428]; feature: marine pelagic biome [ENVO:01000023]; material: deep marine sediment [ENVO:00002113]; isolation source: pool of 5 deep marine... | reverse complement strand
GTATTCACAACAGGAAAGAGAACGAAAATAACTAAGAAAAGGAGAGCAGGAATGAGAAAAAGAAGAGGGATTTTGATTTGGCGACGTGCCATTACCGTTGGTTCTCCCTTAGTCTAGAAGGGAGGCGCTGACCAATCGTCTTGTATAGTCTGAAGCAGCGTGTCCAAATTTGTGGTCGGAGTAGCCCAAAGAGCCTTCAGCTGATCCCAGAAGGTCGTCTGGAATCGACCGCCAACAGCGTCGTCTAGGTCTGGAACAACAGTTACGGTCCTCATGAACTGAAGCACCGACAAGTCTATTGCGGTATACGCTGTGTCGGGAACGTCAGTGTGAGCTGCGAGGAAACCGCCGAGACCAACCATGATCTCCTGTGCCTCTGCGCCTGCCAAGAATTCTATGAGTTGTTGTGCTTCGTCTGGGTGCTCTGTAAGCGCTGGCATAATTGCGTAGTCAACGGAACCTGTTGCGCCATCGGTTCCTGGGAAGGGGAAGAAGGCTACGTCGGCTAGATTTTCACTGAAGGGCGTGAAAGCTGTTATGAAGCTGCCTTGGAAGTACATGCCGTAGGTTCCGTCCCAAACTTTGGCTACTTGAGCGTCGAAATCGTCTGGAGTGCTAAAGTAACCGGCTTGCAACAGGGAAGCCAGCTCTGCAAACACAGTGTTCTTGACCTCGGTACTGTTGAATTTCTTGTCGCCAAATATTAGATCTAGCTGCATTTGATATCCGCCTAGGCCGATTATGAAAGCCTCAGTCGTGTCAGAGAGGGGCCATCCGACGCCGTTTCCGCTGGCAATAGCCGCTTGGACGCCAGATATCTGCGATATATCGGCTAGCAGCGTCTTAAATTCGGCGTAGGTTGTGGGAACAACAAGGTTATTGTTTGTGAAGAAGGATTTCCTGTACCAGAAGCCTGGTTTGCCAGAGACCTTGAAGGGCACGCCGTATATATCGCCACCGGAAGTTACCACATCTAGATAGGTTGATGGAAACTTTGTGGAATCGATCATGTCCGATACGCTTGTAAGGTAATCTTGTCCTGCTAGGCTCAAGATCCATGAAGGCCACGGGGCTATGACTACGTCAGCGATGGCGACTCCCGCCTGAAGTTGCGTTGGCACTGTTATCAATAGTTCCTCAGTTGAGTAACCTACGTGTGTAACATTAATTCCAGTTTCTTCTGTGAAGTGATCTAGAGCTTCCAGAAAATTCTCTTCTTCAGAGCCGCTCCATAAACTGAAAACTGTGAGTTCTGGTGCTGCTGGTGGAACGTAAACAAGATATGCAAAGTAACCCGCGAACACTACTGCGATAATCAGTAAGACTGAGAGAATCGCTTCGAGTTGTGTCATAGCAGATTTGGAAAGTAGTATATTCGACATTCCATCCATTCCTCTTGGCATAGGTTTTTAAGGACAACATATTAAAGCATTTCGATAAAATCTCCCCGCTTTCCCTGTAAGACAAGAAACGGTTGGAATCCATAATAAATATTTAGAACTCTTAAACTTGTAGAATAATCTTAGATGGCGGCCGTGGTCTAGTCTGGTTAGGACACAGTCCCTAGAGGTGGAAGCCTTCCAAGCCTGCAATCCCGGGTTCGAATCCCGGCGGCCGCACCATAGGCCTTCAGTGCATTTACGTTAACAGGGATTACCCATGTCACGTGAGCGGTTAGAAACCTATATTCGAGACAGCAAGATAAACGCGAAAATTCTGGTTTTCGACAAGCCCACAAGGACAGTTGAGGACGCAGAAAGACAGCTCGGGGTTAATCGCGAAAGAATCGTTAAGAGCGTGCTCTTCGTTGACGAGAAGGGAATTCCGTTACTTGCCATGGTGAGTGGCGACAGAAAGGTGAGTGAAGAAAAACTTGCAAGAGCCTGTGGTGCCCCAAGGATTAGAGTTGCCCGTCCAAAGGCAGTAAAGAGCTTAACGGGATACGAAGCTGGAGCATTGCCTCCTATAGGTCACAAGAAACCTATCAGAACGTTTATTGACCCTAAAGTGTTGAGCTTTGAAAAGGTTTACGGAGGCGGTGGCGCAATATATGCCCTTTTAGAAATTGATCCGCAGGATATAAAGAGGTTAACAAAGGCGGAAGTGATGGATGTCAGCGAAGGTTAACATTCTTCGCCGAAGAAAGTTATGGAAAGATCTTACTCATGTTTTCTTTACACCTAAGTAAACTTGGCCAAGCTCCGGGTGTTTGAGAAGCTCCTGCGAGTTACCTTCGTACATCACTCTTCCGCTGACTAGAAGAATAGCTTGATCTCCATGTTCAAGGGCTCTTCGGGCGTTCTGCTCAGCCAGCACCAAGGTTATTCCATATTCGTCTCTCAGTTTCACTATCTTATCCAACACTTCGATAGCCATCTTTGGGGCGAGACTGCCAGTGGGTTCGTCGAATAGCATGATTTTGGGTCTTCTCATTATTGCCATTGCCATTGCCAGCATCTGCCTCTCTCCACCACTGAGTGTACCCGCTCTTCTGCCCATGTATCCGTTCAGAACGGGGAAGTCGTCTAAGACCTCCTTTGAACGTTCCTTCGCTTCCTCCTTTCCTAGAGCATAACCAGCCATGAGGAGGTTTTCCTTAACTTTGAGGTTCGCAAAGACATTGTCGACTTGAGGCAGGTAAGCCACGCCCAGCCTTGTTACTTTGTGAGGCGCCAGTCCCAGTATATTGCTCCTGTTGAAGAGAATTTTCCCAGAATACACTTGGGTTATTCCCATAACCGTTTTGAGCAGCGTGCTCTTTCCGCTTCCGTTGGGACCCACGATAACTGTGATGTCCTTTTCTTTCATCTTCGCGTTGATGTCGAAGAGCACGTGGAGTCTGCCGTATCCAGCGTTGATGTCTTGGATTTCTAACATGTTTCATCCACCTAAATAGCTGTCTATGACGGCTGGATCGCTTAGAACTTCTTTCGGTTTTCCTTCCGAAATGATCTTTCCCGCTGACATGGCGTAAACGTAGTCAACATAGGGTAGAACCAGCTCAAGCCTATGCTCTATGATCAGAAAGGTGACTCCAAGCTTTTTCTTCATTTCAGTGAGTTGCGAAAAGACTTCATGCGCCAGTTTTGGGTATATTCCAGCGGCTGGTTCGTCCATGAGTATCATCTTGGCGCCGCTCATGATGGCTCTTCCTGCTTCAACTAGCTTCATCTGTCCTCCGCTTAGATGAGTAGCTGGCCTATTCCACATGTGATCAAGATTAAGAAGTTCTAGAAACTCGAAGGCCATCTCGGTTGCTTTTTCCTCTTCTTTAACCCACGCCTTTCTGTTTAGAGCTTTGAGGAAGCTTTCGCCTGGGTTCCCCCTGTAGGCTGTGAGGAGGTTCTCTAGGATCGTGAGCCTTTGGAAGGGCTGTGGTATCTGAAAGGTCCTTACAAGGCCTGTCTCATACACCTTGTGGGGTGGAAATTTGGTGATCTCCATGCCATCAAACCATACCCTGCCTCTGTCTGGTTTGTAGAAACCGGTAACGCAGTTTATGAGGGTGGTTTTGCCGCTTCCGTTGGGGCCTATTAGCATTGTCATAAGTCTTTTTTCGACGTTGATGCTGACGTTGTCTAGAGCAACCAGGCCGCCGAAAGTCTTTCTGACCCCTTTCACTTTAAGTACGGTATCCATGGCATTGAATAAAAAGGGGGGAGAGGATAGATAAATCTACTCCCATACTATGGAGTCTGTGGCTTGTACGTATTTGCCTACGCGCTTCCACTCGTATGTTGTATCTACTAGGTCTATGATCCACAGGTCGTAGTCAGAGGCTGCTCTGTCTCCGTCCGCATTTAAGATAACCCAACCTGAAGAACCGAAGATTGATTCAGTTACTTCGGGTAGCACGTCTCTAACTGCACTAGCATCGTACTTATCTACAGTCATCAGAGAATAGGCTAGTGCCCAAAGAATGTCGTATGACGCATATGCATACGAGTCTGGTGACCTTCCCAAATCTGCTTTGACATGGTCGTGAACCTTTTGCCACTTATCAGATACGGTTGGAGAGAAGATTGGATTTATGAATCCGGTCTTGTAAGAGAAGGCTGCTGTAGTTGTATCAGCGATCATAGCCGCGCTATTAGTTGTTCCATCGCTTCCGTACCACTTAACGTCCCAGCCAGTTTCACTGTATACAGCAAGTTCGGTAAAGAATTGCACAGCTTCTTCAAAGGCTATGTATAGAACACCCACCTTGTCTGCACCGTACGTTGTCTTAGCGTCCGCAACCTTTGTGTTCAAAGTTGCTGCTATCGTGTCGAACCCCGGTGCATCAGGGTCGTATCCTATCGATTCGATGAACTGGCCTCCAATTGCAGGTTGTTCGAATCTGGCCTTCGTGGCGTCGTGTAGTCCCTTTCCCCAAGCGTCGTCCCTATAGACTGCTATGACCTTCGTTACATCATCGTTAATAATCAACCGGGCTATTGCAGGTCCTTGTATGAGATCGGTTGGGCAAAACCTGAATAGGAAGTCGTCTGGCACATTGAGACCTGGTCTGGTTGAGGACGGACTTACTATCAATATCTCATTAGAATCAGCATACTCTTTGATATTACTGACACTGTCGCTGGCCATCGGGCCTATTATAAACTCTATTCCCCTAGCGAAGAGACTCTCTGTCCTTTCTAATGAAACAACGGGGTCTGTAGCGCTGTCCTCATGTACAAGTCTTAGAGTCCAGCCCGAGTCAGCAGCCTCGAGAAAATCGTTCACCTCTTCTTCAGCAAGAGCTAAAGCAGACAAAGAATTATCACCGTAAGTCGCCAAGTCTCCTGTCACTGGAAGCAACGCACCTATCTCCACTTCTCCAGTTAATCCGACAACTGGAGTAATAACCCCTGAATATGCTTGGATCGCCATGCCAACAAGAGCTCCTACAATGAGGGTGATTATTGCTATCGCCACAGCCATTGTTGTGGTTATTCCTTTAATTCCTCTATTTTTCATCCTTTTCACCTAAAGCCATTCCTAGGATTCCCCTTTTTACGTTTATAAAACTTTTTGCTGATTCGCCCGCGCGCGCATTTGAATGCACGCGCACGAAGCACCAACAAAGCTCCAAATGTATGAGTTTCCTACGCTCGGTTAGTTTTAGTTTCCTAGGATCATAAAGAAAAGCTTATTTCTACTCCAATATTCCTTAGTAGAGGATATGATTCCCCCCATCTACGCGGATGCAATTATATGGAGCAGCCTCTATGTGCTTTTGAGTCTAGGTCTTACCTTGACTTATCTAACCACAAAGGTTCCCAACTTCGCTCATGGAATGTTTGCAACGGCCGGAGCATATGTCACCTTGACGATAATAGAGGTGTGGAACGCCAGTTTATATTATAATCTTTACTTGNNNCTAATGATTGCCACACTCGCTATTGATATCATACTTTTCGCCATGCTGAATATCTACGCTGACTATGTGAAGACGGCTTTCAAGATCCCATACGAAAGAGATTTCTATTTCAGGCGTTATGATTTCAAGATTGCAGGCCAAGATGGTCTCTTAGTCGTTGCTCCAACGCTAGCGGTGGCTATTGTGACGTTACTACATTTAACTCTGACTCGAACGAAGTTCGGTGTTGCAATGAGAGCGGCTATTGAGGATCCATCTCTTGCCAGTGTCGTAGGTATAAACGTCAACTTTGTCTATTCTGTCTCTTGGTTCACAGCCGGGGGATTGGCGGGTCTTTCGGGAGCGCTTATCCCCCTACGACTTATGTCCAGTCCGAATACAGGTTGGCTATTGATAGTAAGCATATTCGCCGCAAGCATTGTAGGAGGCCTCTTTCACATTTATGGTGCTGTTCTAGGGGGCTTTTTGATTGGGTTAGCTGTGAAACTTGGACCTTTCTACTTAGCCCCTTTGATAGGGGCATGGATACATCGCTATGAGCAGCTGATCCCTCTGATAGCAATGGCGATCACCCTTCTCATAGTTCCTAAGGGTCTCCTAGGAGCTAATTGGCGTGGCACGATTAGGGTAATACAAGGGTTAACCGCGCGCCTAAGGTTGGCACTGCGTACGCGCATAGAGAGGTAACTTGCAGTGCCGAAGTCAAATACCTCTGGATCTAAACTCGCGCGCGCGAACTTTCAGTGTACTAACCTTCGCTTCTTGAATCCTTTCTCTTTTGTGAGGATATGGCCCTTCCTGAGCTGACAATTTCCTCCAGTTTCTTCCCGCTTAACGTGGATGTAGGTTTCTCAGGAATGATGCCCCCAGGCCTGTACATCTGGATTAGTATTAATGCTATTCCAAGCAGCAAGTAGTCGAGCCATACTACCTCGAAGGGAACGAAAGCTAGCTGTTCCTTGTAGAATGATATAAATCTCTTGAAAGCTACGTAGGTAAAGGTCCCTAGCATAACGCCCATGTTGTTGGCAGCGCCTCCTACTATGACAATGAGCCAAGGCCAAAATGTCCATGCGGCTCGGGTGTAACCGCTCGCAACGACGTTNNAGAGTCTTCATCCGCACGCGGGTAACGTCCTTTCCAAGCGATTCCGCAACATCCTCATTGTCTCTAATCCCCCTTAACATTCTACCTAACGGAGTTCTCACTGAAAACTCAAGGTAGAGGAGCACCAGAAGAGCTATGCCAAGTATGAACAGGGCCGATACCTCATATCTAAACCCTCCAGCCCATCTAAATGGATCAGGCACCTTTTCGCCAGATGGTGAATCGATCGTGTACGCTTGATAGTTTTCACCTATAATTCTGATAGCCTCCCCCATCGCGATCAGGATCATTGCTAAGTAGTCCTCACGAAGTCTTATTGCTGGGTAGGAAGCTACGAAACCCAAGAAAGCACCGACTATTCCGGCAAGGACTAATGTAGAGAAGAACAATGCTAAGGCAGTTGCTGGGTTGTCTGCAAGAATTCGGTTTATAATTGGAATTATCTCATATATATTGCCCCCCGTGTATTCTAAGCCTATTCCAAAGAGTGAGGCTGCTATCCTGCCTGGAAAGAAGCCTACAGCGAATGCGCCTCCGGCTACAGCCACCACCTTACCGAAGTTGGAAATTCCAGCGTAACCGAACTCCAGGTTGAGGCTGAGCGAAATTATAAGATAAATTCCAAAGCTGATGAAAAGGTCTATCCAAAATACCAGACCTGGAATTGGGAAAGCCATTGACCTTCACCTTTCTTTAAGTAAGCAGCTGAATGACATTACTAAGGAAGGAGCTAACTCCGATATAAGATTTCGAACAAAACTGCGCGCGCGTATGAAACATGCTTTCCAGTTCACTCTTAAAAATGAGAGACGATTGCTAGTTCTAACGTACATATGAACTGTGTAACTGCCCGTTTTACATAAATGCGCGGTCGCATAACCACCGCAAATGTCTGCTTCCTCGCAACGCTTTTAGCTGCCATGCTCCCGTACTCGGACATTGGGGCAAAATCGAACTTGAAAAAGGCAATGGTGCTCTCATTTTCAATCGGCATCTTGGCACTTATCGTATCTCTTGTTCTCTTCTCTGCTTCCTTTCTGATTTCGCCTCCGTCTTATTATCCAGATTAGCTGACTACGGTTGAGTAAACAAGGGGGACCGTGGATGTCAAAAGAGAGAAATAGACCTTGTTAGGGTAGTGGTAATACTAGGGAGGTGAGTTTGGAGAAATGAGTAGAACCGCGGAGGCAAAGGTGCTGACGAAAGATAAAGAGTATGCGGGTTCTCCCACTCCATTCGTTTTTTTCCTAGTGATGTTCCTGTTTTTTCTGGTTCTAGCTATCGTTTCTTTTCCGTATCTTGGGATTGAGCCACAAGGATATGCGTTGTCTATATTGTTTGTCATCATTGCTTTCGTCTCTTTAATGTTCTTGCCGGCTACGGTGGCAATTAACAAACAGTGGGAAGAAGCGATTATACTGCGTTTCGGAAAGTTTCAAAGGCTTGTAGGTCCTGGTTTCTTCTTTAAGTGGCCCTTCGCAGAGAGCTTTCTGAAGCAAGATAGGCGAATCATTACTTTGGATGTCTCACGGCAGGAGGTTATGACCAAGGACAACATCAGTGTAAGCATTGACGCAGTTGTGTTTATGAAAGTGGTAAACACAAAGGATAGCCTTGTCAACATTCAAAACGTGTGGAACAGCGTGATGAAGTATGCCCAGACTACCATGCGAGACGTGGTAGGCAACGTAGAGCTAGATGAATTGTTGGCGCGGCGAGAGGAGATAGCAAAAAAGATTGCGAAGATTGTGGAAATGGAGACCCAAGATTGGGGTGTGGACATTACATCGGTGAACCTGCAGAACGTGGAGTTGCCTGAAGATATGAAGCGCGTAATTGCACGACAAGCTGAGGCTGAACGAGAGAAGCGGGCGGTGATTATCAAAAGCGAAGGAGAGTTGACAGCAGCTGGAAATTTGGAGAAGGCGGTGAGCAAGATGAGCAATCGAGCTATGTATTTGCGTACATTGTCGAGTTTGGAGGACATTAGTTATGATCAGAGCAACACGATTGTGTTTGCGATTCCTATGGATATGGTAAAAGGAGAGGTTCTGGGATTGACGGCGTTTGCCGGAGCAAACAATGCGGCTAAGACAGCAAGGCGGAGGAAAGGAGAAGCCCAAAAGTAGTCAAATTAGTCTTGGAGTCTTAACGTTCTAGCAGATTCTAGGCACGGGATCTCCAACAGGTGGAGTCAGAACTCTTTTTCCGCCAACTATCGTTTGGAGAGCCACGGCTTTAAACTGGTTTGTAGCTTCACCTATTATTTGGGCGTTTTTGCCTTCCCTTGTCTGCTTAAGCGTAGCCAAAACTTCTTCTGCCTTTTGCGGAACAACACCGATTATGATTTTGCCTTCGTTTCCAACCTCAAGGGGGTCGATGCCCAACATTTCACACGCTGAGCGCACATCTTCTCGTATCGGAATCTTCTCCTCTTCCACAAGGATTCCTATCTTCGACTTTTCTCTCCACTCGTTTAAAGCGTTTGATAAGCCGCCTCTGGTAGGGTCTTTCATGGCAACGATTCCGCCCACTTCTAATAGGCGTTGTATGACCTTGTTTAAGGGTGCAATGTCAGATGTGATTTGGCTGCCGAAGCTGTAGCCTTCCCTTGACGACAAAACGGCGAGTCCATGGTCGCCTACTGTGCCAGACAAGATGATTTTGTCGTCTGGTCGCAGATTAGAATCAAGGAGCCAATGAGCCTCAAAGCTGCGATGTTTCTTCACCTCAGCAATGTTCTGTTCTAGGGCTTTGTTTCGCCTGCCAATTCCAGAAGTGTTTATGACGCAGCCTTCGAGGGAGCCTTTCTCCACAACCTTTGTGTCTCCCGTTACCACGTAAACCTCGGCTTGACGGCAAGTTTCCCTCATACTTTTCACAATCTTCTCAAGGTCAGCAATGGGCAAGCCCTCTTCTAAGATGAACCCTGACGTAAGAGCAAGGGGTTCAGCACCCAAAACGGCAATGTCGTTTACAGTGCCTGCTACAGCCAGTTTTCCGATGTCTCCGCCAGGAAAGAACAGCGGCTTCACTGCGTGAGAGTCGGACTTTAAAACAATGCCGTGCACGACTGCAGCGTCGTCTAGGGCTTCGAGGGGAACCTCAACGTTGCTTCCTCCAAGATACTTCAGAATGTAGCGCTTAACCAGTTCGTTCATGACAGCGCCGCCTGCCCCATGAGCCATTGTGATGTGGTCTGTGCGTTTAACACGTTCCATAGTGTAACCCTTCTGTCGAGAACAGGAATTTAGAACCAGCCTTCTCTTAAGAGCTTCGAATATGCCGAGACTAATTGAAATTAAAACTTTCAGAGACTATTGTCTTGAGCTACATGCTTAAATTCGATCACCTTGTAATAGAAACGATTTCGTGAAATGGGTGAATGCTGTGAGGGTTATGCTTCATGAGATGAGTTGGACCGATGCCAAAGAGTATCTCACGAAAAGTGACATGGCAATTCTTCCAGTGGGCTCAAATGAGCAGCATGGACCGCAAAATCCCCTGGGAACGGACCATTTGATAGCTAAGGCTATTGCTGAAGAAGTAGCCAAACGCACTGGGGTTCTCTGCTTGCAGGTGATTCCTTTCGGCGTAAGCTCTCATCATAGACAGTTTTGGGGAACCATCTACATATCGACGAGAGGATTCAAGAACTACGTGAAAGATGTTTGCTTGGCTTTAGGTTACTATGGTGTGCGGAAAATTGTGGTTGTTAATGGACATGGAGGTAACCGCTGTGCGCTTGTGGAGATGATTAGAGAACTTGGAGAAAAGGGGATTTTTGTGACAGTGTTTCAGTGGTGGGAATCTGCAAACAAACTTCTGCTAGACCTTTTCGAACCAGAAGAGAGGGGACATGCTGCAGCCGCGGAGACCTCGGTTAATCTGGCTGTGCACTCCCAAATTGTGAATATGGATAGGGCTGTCAATGAAGAACCTCATGAACACGCTGTGAAAACTGAGGGCGTAAGACTTCCCTTGGACACTGTGGACGAAACAAGTTCAGGGGTGTTTGGCAAATCAACAACAGCCTCTGCCGAAAAGGGCAAAGAAGTTTTTGAAGCAGCTGTCAATGAACTGGTCAAACATGTTAATCTGCTTAAGAAGGCGAAACCCGAAGATTTGATACCGAAGTCCAAAGTTTAAAGAAAAGAACGTAATTTTCAAAAATGAGTCAAAGTTTATGATTTTCCTTAAACTATAAATAACAGTTTGATATTCGCTAATATCTTCACTACGACTCGGCGGACGCCGACAAAGAGGAAGCTCAAAATGCCCCTAAAAGAGCTTAAAAACGAAACCGAAGATGCGCTTACCATAGAACGTATTTTGCATGCTAAACGTTACTCCCTCACCTTGGACAAATCCCTGTGTGTAGGCTGTGAAATCTGCCAAATAGTATGTCCAAGAGAAGCCATAGAAGTCAAAAAAATCCCGAAAAAAGACGGAGAAAAAGCTCGGCGCCCCAAATTTGAGGTCAGCGAACAGAAATGCTCCTATTGCGGAATGTGCGAGCCCATCTGCCCCTTCAACGCCATAAAAGTCACAGTTGACCAAGAACACAAGGTGCCAGTTCTTGAAATGGGAAGTTTTCCCGAACTCGTAAGAGAAATCGAAGTAGACCCAGCTAAGGTAGACATGGGCTGCATAGACTGTGAAGAAGCGTGTCCGCTAGATCTCATCACAGTAACGGTTCTGACCCCCGATGGAAGAGAGATCAGACCAGAAGAAGCAAGGTCCCTTCCAAACAAGGAAAACCTCAAAGTTAAACTGGACATTAAAAAGGAACTTTGTCCCTGCTGCCGCCTCTGCGAAATGAAATGCCCCCAAGGCGCCATACACGTTCGCAAAATCATGCATGGACTCCTCGATATAAATCTCGAAAAATGTCCCCCTGGTTGCCAAGACTGCCTAGATGTCTGCCCTATACCAGGAGCCTTATATCTAGACGAAAGCGACAACAAAGTTCATCCAGACGAAACCTTCTGCGTCTTCTGTGGCACCTGCAAAATCGTTTGCCCAGTTGAAGGAGCCCTAGTTCTTGACAGAAAAACCATTCACCACACCCCAGTAAGCTCAGGAGCATGGTACAAGGCTCTGGAAAAACTGACCTCAACAAAAGAATACTCAAAGGAAGCCAAAACCAAAGCCCTAACAAAAGCCCAGAAGATGGTTGAGAAAAGACTTCTGCCAAAGGAGGCTTCTTAAATGACGGAAGACCCCCGTGTAGGAGTTTTCGTCTGCCACTGCGGACTCAACATAGCAGGTGTAATCGACATAAAAGAAGTCTTAGAATATTCTAGGACATTGCCTTACGTAGCATTTGCAGATGACAACCGCTACTCCTGTGCCGATCCAGGACAGGAACAGATCCGCAAGGCCATAGAAGAGCACAAACTAAACAGAGTTGTTGTCGCCGCGTGTTCACCTCGCATGCATGAGCCAACCTTTCGCAAGTGTGTAATGGAAGCTGGATTAAACCCCTACTTCTTTGAAATGGCAAACATCAGAGAATTCTCTTCATGGGCTCACGGCAGTCAGCCAGAAGAAGCCACTGAAAAAGCCAAAGAAATCGTGAAGATGGCAGTTGCAAAAGCAGTTCTGCTCCAACCCCTAGAGACCATGGAGGTTCCAGTTACAAACAAAGCCATGGTTCTAGGAGGCGGAATAGCCGGTATAAGCACTGCGCTAGACCTCGCCGACATGGGATTCAAAGTATACCTAGTTGAGAAAGGCGAAAGCATTGGAGGACACATGGCACAGCTCGACAAGACATTTCCAACCCTCGACTGCAGCATATGCATCGAAGGACCAAAAATGGTGGATGTCTCCCGTCACCCCAACATCGAAATCATATCCTACGCCGACGTTCTCCGAGTAGACGGCTACGTAGGCAACTTCAAAGTCAAAATACGCAAAAACCCCCGTTACGTCATAGCTGACAACTGCACAAGCTGCGGCGAATGCAGAGACGTTTGTCCCGTTGAGTATCCAAACGAATGGGACATGAACATGGGCGTAAGAAAAGCAATATCGGTGCCCTTCGACCAGGCAGTGCCCCTCATATACGCAATAAACATGGACTACTGCATCGAATGCTACAAATGCATAGACGCCTGCGGCGCCCGCCAAGCCATCACCTTCGACCAAAAACCCGAAGAAATCGAGATTGAAGTGGGCGCCATCACAATAGCCACAGGCTTCGACATCTACCTGCCAACAGACGACCAGCTCTACGGTTATGGCAAATATGACAACGTAATCACAGCCCTAGAACTTGAACGGTTAATCTTAGCTGCGGGACCCACAAGAGGCAAGGTTATGCGAGCCTCAGACGGAGAGAAGCCCCACAGCGTAGCTTTCATCCAATGCGTGGGGTCAAGGAACGTCAACAAGTACGAATGGTGCTCAGGATTCTGCTGCATGTACGCGTTGAAGAATGCCATTCTGCTTAAAGAGAAATACAAAGACGATGTTGAAGTTTATCTGCTCTACATTGACATGCGCACCCACTTTAAAGGCTACGAAGAATTTTACAGAAGAGCCCGCGAACTGGGTGTAAACTTCATCCGGGGCAAGGCAACCCAAATCACAGAAGACCCAGAAACCAAAAATCTCACCATCCGCGCCGAAGACATGGCTATAGGCGAGCCTATTGAACTTGAAACCGAAATGGTAGTCCTTTGCACCGCCGCCATTCCAAAGAAGGGCTCAGACGAAGTTGCCAGAATCTTCAGCATCTCCCGTGGAACAGACGGCTTCTTCATGGAAAGCCACCCAAAGCTTAAACCAATTGACACTCCCGTTGACGGGATCTTTCTCGCAGGAGCCTGCCAGGCGCCAAAGGACATACCTTACAGCGTGGCTCAGGGAAGTGGAGCCGCAGGAAGAGCCGCAACAATTCTTTCTAAGCCAAAATGGGAAATTGAGCCAATCGTCGCCGTGGTGGACCCAGAAACATGTCAAAACACCCGAGTGAAATGCGCCATCTGCCAAAAAGTTTGTCCTTACGGAGCCGCCAGTGCCCCTGAAGGACAGCTAGCGAAGATTACGCCAGCCATGTGTCACGGTTGCGGCACATGCGTCGCCGAATGTCCAACCGACTCCATCACTCAGATGCACTTTACAGACGAGCAGATAATGAGCCAGATTCACGCAGCCTTAGCAGAGAATCCAGAGGAGAAGATACTGGGCTTCCTCTGCAACTGGTGTAGCTACGCGGGCGCCGACCTTGCTGGAACCAGCCGCTTCGAGTATCCACCTACTCTTAGAGCCATACGAGTAATGTGTTCTGGACGTGTAGACCGAGACTTTGTACTAGAAGCCCTCAGAAAAGGCGCAGGCATGGTCCTAGTAGCTGCTTGTCACTTGCCCTACGACTGCCACTACATTTCTGGCAACGTCTGGATGACAAAGCGGATGCAAGCGTTGAAAGGCATGCTGGAAAAACTTGGAATGAGCCCTGAAAGATTTAAAATCGACTATATTTCGGCTGCTGAAGGCTCAAAGTTCGCTGAAGTCATAACAAAGATGACTGAGCAGATGGAGGCTCTGGGAAAAGACCGAATACTAGTTGAAAACGAGAAGCTGCGACCAATAATAGAGAGGATGCTTGCAAGGAAAAAGGCGAAGAAGGCTGCCCCTGCAATCGCTGCTAGTTCTAAGTAACCTTCAACCTTAGTTTTTCTCCTTTGCGATTGTAAACTGCTAGGTTGTCTTTTCCTTGGTATGGATACGCAGCCACGAGAATTATTTTGCCAAGCCCTCGGTTCAAGTCTTCAATTGAAAGCGCTAAACTTCCAGATGGATGCGAATGAGCAGTTCCAATCACGGAAAAATCAAGTGGCATCATAGACAAGGGGAGACTTGCAAATCCCTTTCCATAAGTTGCAGAAGGCGGAATAACAATTTCAGAAATCGCTACTTCGTTTCTACGTGTTTTCCCTCGGAGCATGAAGATTGTTTCTTTAGGATGTAAACTTCTAGCACTTTCAAAAATCATTTGTATCATTTCTCGCGGAATCTTAACTTCAGCTTCAGAGCCCAAGAGCCACTATTCCTTTTCTAGTAAAAGCGCGCGCGCACTTCATTGTTAAAAGTTTAAGAATAGACTTGAGTTATATATGCGTTGAATGGGCTGTAAGCCATGAACTCCAAAGTGCTTCTTGGCGTTGACAAGAGCGAGTGGCCAACGTCGCCTTTGCCAGGACATATCGTTCTGGTCAGCACAATGAATAGGGAAAAAACTCCGAACGTGGCGCCTAAAAGCTGGATTTCAATGGTTGCCGAAAAACCAGCAATAATCGGGTTTGGATGCAACCTTAAACATCAAACAGCCAGAAACATTCTTGAAACCGGAGAATTTGTGATAAACGTTCCAAGCAAAGATTTAGCCAAAAATATTTGGAAGGCAGGCGAGTCGCCTCACAACGGTGCCACAAAACTGCAAGAGTTAGGTTTCACCTTATTTCCTTCTGTCAAGGTTTCTCCACCGAGCGTTCAAGAGTGCAAGGCGCATCTGGAATGTATTTATAACTCTGACAAGAGATATGGAGACGAAATCTGGATGTTCGGCGAGATTGTATCCGTCTCCATAGACAAGAAGGCACTTGAAGGCCAGAGTCAAGAACGCTATGGGTATCTAAATCCAATTTTCTTCTTAGAAGAGAAAACATACGGCACATTAGGCTACGTTGAGACGGTAAAAACGAGAAAATGAGGAAATAAAAGTGTCCGATTGGAGGCTATTGAAATTAGAAGTGGACGATGCCTTTACGAATATGGCGGTAGACGAAGCAATCGTGACAGCGCGCATAGAAGAACATGTCCCCAATACATTGCGCTTCTACAGGTGGAAGCCCTCCACTGTTTCTGTTGGTCGCTTTCAAAAAGTGCTCAATGAAGTTCATGTGGAAAACTGCAGAAGCCACGGCGTAGACATAGTCCGAAGAATCACTGGCGGAGGAACAGTCTACCACGACTCTGAGGGCGAGATTACCTACAGCGTGGTTGTGAGAGAAAGGGACTTGGGAACACAGGACGTGGTTGCCGCTTACAACACTATCTGTAACGGGCTAATCGAAGCCGCCAAAAGCCTCGGCGTGAACGCTAACTTTAGCCCAGGTGACCCAAGAAACTGTCCCAACATAGCCATCGATGGAAAGAAAATCTCTGGAAGCGCCCAATTCCACAAAGGCGGAGTACTTCTTCAACACGGCACCTTTCTCTTGGATGCAGACCTCACGAAAATGTTTACCTTTCTCAGGGTTCCATGGGCCAAAACCATCACAGACGTTGTATGTGTAGCCAAAGACAGGATAACATCCATAAAACATGAGCTTGCAGCCAACATCTCGGTGGAAGAAGCCTACCAAGCTCTAATCAAAGGATTCCAAAAAGCATTCGAAATAGAGTTCAATGAAGAAGAAACTCTAACAACCCATGAAAAGAACCTAGCAGAAAAACTTCGAAAAGAAAAGTACACAACAGAAAAATGGAATCTGAATGGCAAAACAAAGTTACCTTAATTGCGCGCGCGCACTAGCCTGAAGCCAGTCTGTGATTTCCGTTCCTGCCGCGCTCGCGTAGACTGTGCGCGCTATTCGAGCATCGAACAGTAAACGCTATATTGTGAACTGGCCATGACTGAAGATTAGGTGTCCGTTCATGGAGAAAGTAAAGGTTGGCATTTTTAAATGCGGCAACATCGGATCATCCCCTCTATTTGAACTTCTCCTCGACGAGCTGGCTGACCGTCAAGACATTAAAATCCGAACTGTTACAACGGGTTCAAAGATGGGTGTCGAAGATGTTGAAGAGGCTCTTCCAAAAATTTTTGAATTCGATCCGAATCTTTTGGTTTCCATATCTCCCAATCCGTCGATACAGGGGCCAGCAAAGGTGAGAGAGCAATTATCAAACAGTAGTGTGCCAAGTGTAGTCATTTCCGATGCTCCTGGAAAGCGCGTTAAAGCAGAACTTGAAAAGCAAGGTTTAGGCTACATAATAATCACAGGTGATCCCCTGATTGGAGCGCGAAGAGAATTCTTGGACCCAGTGGAAATGGCGATTTTCAATTCGAACATAATTAAAGTGCTCGCGATTACGGGCGTTTATAGATTAATCTACCAAGAAATTGATGCATTAATACATGCAGTCAAAATGGGATGGAGTCCGGTTCTACCAAAGTTAATAATCGATGTAAACAGCATTCGCGACAACTCCGATTTTGAAAACCCCTACGCAAAGGCCAAGGCGTTAGCCGCTTATGAGTTAGCTGAGAAGATTGCTGAGATTAACGTTCAAGCCTGCTTCGTAGAAAAAGAACGCGACAAGTATATTCCCCTTGTTGCTTGTGCACATGAAATAGCTCAGATCGCTGCAAAATTAGCTGAAGAAGCTAGAGAAATCGAAAAATACGGTGACACTTTGGTAAGAAAACCCCATTCAAAGGAAGGGAAACCAAAAATCAAAACCAAACTGATGCTTCCTCCCATTCTAGATGAAGACTTCTATCAAAAAATGCTTAAGAAAGAAAGCCGCCAGTAGTGGGAGATGTTCCAGAGTTTCCCCTTCTCTTCATGGAAGATCATTTGAGATAGCATGAACACCATATATTAGCCAGTTCCGTTGTATTAATACACGCAAGAGCAAATATATATTTAAATGCGCGCGCGAATACTAGAAAAACTTAGGTCTAGCTGGTTCTTCTACAGCTATCTTATGCTGAAGAGTGCACGGAGACTTTGATAAAAATAAGATTTATAACGAACCTCGCGCATTCACACTTTCTATTAAGGGGAACAAGCCATGGCAGAAAAAACTGAAGCCCCAAAAAAAGATGTTACACCGTTGAAGCTGGATCCGTCTTTCAAGTATGAGGTTATGAAAGAACATGACGGAGAGACCCTTAAGATATGTTTTCAATGTGGATCCTGCACTTCGAGCTGTCCCACGGCTCGCTTTAGCGACTCTTATCGACCTCGAACAATTCTGCGGTTGTCACAGTTGGGAATTCGCGAGAAAGTTCTGCCAAGTCCCACTCTTTGGCTATGCACCGCCTGTTTTACGTGCACAGATCGCTGTCCCCAAGGCGTCGAGGTTGCCAGTATTTTACGGGTTTTGAGAAATCTCGCAGTAAACAAGGGACAGGTTCCCGAGGTGTTTACTATGCTTGCCTCAAACATCTACGAAACTGGCTATGCTTACAAGATTTCCGAGCTGAGACAGAGGAAGAGAGCAGAACTTGGTCTACCGCCTTTGCCGAAAGCCAGCTTGGACAAGGTTGACAAGCTTCTCGAATTGGCTGGCGGGTCGAAACTGATAAAATCGAAGGAGACACAGTAATGCCAGAATTTCGCTACCTGTTCTTTCTAGGTTGTACAATCCCTTACAGGGTCANNGGGCTTCCTGTTGATCCTGCCAGCCACGAAATGATGCTCGCTCTAGCAGCACGTAACCTCTGCTTGGCGGAGCAACAAGGATTAAACATAATTACGCTTTGCACAGGCTGTGCCGTAACTCTTCGAAAAGTAAACAAAGTGTTGAAAGAGGACAAGGAACTCAAGAACAAAATTAACGAGTATTTGAAAGAAGTTGACATGGAATTTAAAGGAACCGCGGAAGCCAAGCATTTTGTGCATGCTTTTAAGGAGGACATTGGCTTCGACAAGATCAAAGAGTTCGTTAAGAAACCGCTTACTGGACTGAAAGTCGCTGAGCATTATGGGTGTCATCTTCTTCGACCGACAAAAGTTTTGGGTTGGGATGACCCTGAAGATGCAGTGGTGCTAAAGGGACTAATTGAGCTGACTGGTGCCGAGTGCTTAGATTATATGGACGAAGCTGAATGTTGTGGCTACACCGTTATTGCCATAGATGAGAAGGTTGCTCTTGAACTCACCCGAGAGAAGCTTCAGCACGTAAAGATGGCTGGAGCCCAAGCCTTGGTCACAGTTTGTCCTTCTTGCCATCTCATGTTTGATATGCAACAGGCGAGGATCGAGAGAATGTTCAACGAGAAATTTGAGCTTCCTGTACTCCACTTTCCTCAACTGTTAGGATTGGCTATGGGCTTTAGCCCCGAGGAGCTAGCACTTAAAGATCTCCGAGTTGACGCGTCAAAGATTTTGGAAGCCATAAGAACGACTTAGCTCAAAAAGCGTATCCTTCAACCTTGCAGTAAATATCAAGCTTAGCTAAAGATTATTCATGTTGGTGGGGGATCAATAGAAGTGCGCGCGCGCGCGGATATCTTTCCCATTTTTCTGATGGGCAGTCTGTTTGTCTTAATTCACGGTTTGGCTTTGCTGGTGATAAGCCCTTTTGAAGTAGCGGGTATACGCGTGTATGAAAACCCAAATGACCCGCTGAATGTAGTTTACTTGTTTCTAACCCTGTTGTTTTTCACAGTTGCTATTTTATTAATCTCGAAATTTTGGAAGAAGCAGTTGGTACAGGGTATTATTCTCGGATCGATAGGGTATCTCATTTTTTATGTCTTTTATCTTTTGTTGGCTGTTTCCGTTCCGGACGTATTGTCGTTGTTTCTCTCCATAACGGCTGCAGCTGTTTTGGTTATCGCACTTGTCAAGTATCCTGAATGGTATGTCATAGACTTATGCGGTATCATAATAGGTGTTAGTGTTATTTCGATGTTCGGTATTTCATTGAGCATTTCTCTTGTAGTTGTTTTGCTTGGCGCTTTGTCGATATACGATGCAATATCGGTATACAAGACCAGACATATGATTGACCTTGCAGACACGGTTTTGGACCTTAAATTACCTAGCGTGCTGGTCATACCGAAAATTCGAAAGTATTCTCTAATCAAAGAAACAAAGAGTTTAAAAGAGAAGATTGAAGCGGGCGAGGAACGAGATGCCTTTATTGTGGGACTGGGAGATGTCATAATTCCTGGAGTTTTAGTGGCGTCCACCTTCCGTAACGTTGCTGGCAACGGTCTCTTCATAGCTCTGTCCGTGATGGTCGGTACGCTTTTCGGGTTTATGGTACTTATGAGACAAGTCAAAAAGGGAACGCCACAAGCGGGGCTGCCGTATCTCTGTGCTGGCGCCATTCTAGGTTACATAATCTCGAGCTACATGTTATTCGGGGAACTTGTCGGAATCGTACTTCCTTTCTAGGAACGTCTCCGCACGCGGGAGGCGAGTTGGGAGAAATTTGACCCGATGACTCCTCAAGATATCCCCCGTGTGGTCCCTTTTCAGAGTCTGACTGGTGATTGAAGTATGGGGGAGTTGCCGGTGAGTCGCGCGCGCGAATAGATTTTTTAACCCAAAGACACCAATCAATCTTGAGGCTTATTGCGTTGACAGCGAGGTATTCAATTCTTGATGCAATTGGCAACACTCCACTTGTACGTCTCAACAAAATCACCAAAGACCTGCGGTCAGAGATTTTGGTGAAATTAGAGTACTATAATCCTACGGGCAGCTATAAAGATCGCATGGCCCTTGCTATGATAGAAGAGGCGGAGAAGGAAGGAAAGCTCAAACCTGGCTACACGGTCGTCGAATACACGGGTGGGAGCACGGGCTCCTCTTTAGCTTTTGTCTGTGCCGTAAAGGGATATAGAATCAAGATAGTTAGCTCAGACGCGTTCTCTGAGGAGAAGATTAGAACAATGAAGGCCCTTGGAGCAGATGTTGAAATCGTCCCGAGCAAGGAAGGTAAGGTTACACCAGATTTGGTTCCGAGAATGATAAGTAAGGCTGAGGAGTTGGCTTCCAAGCCTAATATGTATTGGACTAACCAGCTCTACAATCTTCATCAACTGAAAGGTCATAACAAGATGGGTGAAGAAATCCTAACTCAGACTAATGGCTTACTGGATGCCTTCGTTGCAGGTGTGGGAACCGCAGGCTGCGCCATGGGCGTAGCTGAAGTGCTCAAGGCCAAAGGTCCCAACATCAAGGTTGCAGTAGTAGAGCCAGCTGAGTCACCAGTGATTTCAGAGGGCATTGCAGGGGAACATCACATTGAAGGTATTGGTGTTGGGATGTTACCGCCGCTGCTGAGGAGAGACCTGTATGATGAGGTCATTACGGTCAAGGAAGAGGAGGCGAAGCATATGGCACGTAGACTTGCCCATGAAGAGGGTATATTCTCTGGGACTTCTACGGGAGCAAACGTGATGGCGTCTATGGAGCTTATCAAGAGAATGAAGAGTGGAAGCAGGATTGTGACGGTTGCGGTCGATACTGGTTTGAAATATCTTGGGACTGAGCCTTATGTGGGAGATGAATGATTCAAGATGGCGTGATAAATAGGATAGATAAAAGTTCTGTGATTAGCGAACACTTTAGTGAATAGCGCCCGCAATAAAGGACAGTCAACGTGCGTTTCGCGTGCCTTACGGACTTCTGATTCTGAAATATGTCTGGAATCGTAATCTTCACTATATGCTTCCGTTCCTTAATTTTATTCATGGGCTCCATAGACATTCTGTTGATCAATGGTGAGCTTGAAGAGAGACGAGACGTAATCAAGCTTGTGGAAGATGCATCAGGCTATTTTCCAAAAGAAACTTGGGATGAGGTGGAGTACTTCGCAAAGCTTGTTCTGGAGCATGACGTGACGATTGCCACTGGTGGAGAATCTTCAGGAGCGTTTCTCTTTGAAAAGTTGACCAAAAGAATCCGAAGAATAAAAGACTCTAGTGGGTTGAAGAACCTACTGTTGGGGATAACACCCTACCCCATAGTGGGCGGTTACCATTACTTTGATGGAAGACGTTTCAAAAAGACACATTATCTTGTTCATGATTACGTTGATGAAAAAATCGGGGTGGTCTCTCTTTTCCAGGTCAACGATGACTTTGCGAGCAAGGTGGTGGCTCATGGTTTGGGACATAACAGAGGTTTGCGTCATCATGTGGAGCCGATTGACCTAATGTACTCTAAATTGTTGAGAACGCACGTGGTGAAAGTGGAAGGGTTTTGTAGAGTTTGTCTGCGCAAGTTGGATGATCAGACAGACACTGCGTAGTGGGTGTTGAAAGGGTTAGTACTCTGGAGGTTCGCCGCTTGGGCCGCCCGGAGGAGTTGGCGGAGCGGCAGTTTTTCCGCTGGATATTATGTCATCTATTCTTAGGATCATTGATGCGGATTCCACGGCGGATTTTACGGCTTGTTCCTTAACGCTTAGTGGTTCGATGACTCCTTTTTGGTGCATGTTGACAATTTTGCCTGTGAAGACGTCGACGCCCATCGATTGGCCTTTGGGTTTCTCGTGGGCTGCCCTCAATTCGACCATAACGTCGATCTTTTCCAGTCCAGCATTCTCGGCTAGTGTGTTTGGAATGATTTCCATGGATTCTGCGAATGCCTCAACTGCCAGTTGTTCTCTTCCGCCTATTTTCGGTGCGTATTCGCGGAGTGCTTTGGCCACTTCGGCTTCTGCAGCTCCACCTCCTGCAACAATTCGGTTCTTTTCGACAACGTCGGCTACTACGGATAAGGCGTCGTGGATGGCTCGCTCTGCTTCATCAACCATCCTTTCTAGGCCAGCGTGAATGAGTATGGAGACTGACCTGGGATTCTTGCAGCCTTCAATGAAGACCATCTTGTCGTCGCCAATTTTCCGTTCCTCAACAAGCTGGGCTTGGCCGAGGTCTTTTCGGTTCAGATCGTCGATGTTGGTCATGACTTCTCCGCCGGTTGCCCTTGAGAGTTTTTCCATGTCCGACTGTTTTGCTCGTCGAATTGCTAAGATGCCCTTTTTTGCGAGGAAGTGCTGAGCCATATCGTCTATGCCTTTCTGGCAGATGACTACGTTGGCGCCTTTGTTGGCGATTTTGTCCACCATTTCTTTGAGCATGTGGGTTTCTTGGTCTAGGAATGCTTGCATCTTGGAGGGGTCTTGTATTCTTATGGTAGCGTCGAATTCGGTTTTCTTGACTTCTAAGGCGGTGTCTAGTAGTGCTATCTTGGTATTCTTGACCTGTTTGGGCATGCCTGCGTGTACGACTTCTTTGTCTAGTATTATGCCTTTTACAAGCTGTGTGTCTCCGAGGCTTTTGCCTTCTTTTTTTGTGATTTGGATGTTGTCGATGTCGGCGATCCATCTGTCTCCGCGTTTTTCAGCGATTTGCTTCACAGCTTCGATCACAATCTCGGCGAAGTGTTCCCTTGCTGGGCCAACAGCTTTGCTTCCCATCGACGTTACTGCAACCTTTTTCAGTGATTTTTTGTCATCGAGATCCACGGTTTTGCTTATCTTTTCCAGGACTTTCAGGGCTTGTTGGGCTGCTTTTCTATAGCCGCTGACGATTACTGTGGGATGAATATTCTCTTCTAGCAGCTCTTCACCTTTCTTTAGCAATGCTCCTGATAAGACAACTGCAGTTGTGGTGCCGTCTCCTACCATGTCGTCTTGGGTTTTGGCCACTTCAACCATCATTTTGGCGGCTGGGTGTTCTACGTCTATCTCGTCTAGTATTGCTGCTCCGTCGTTGGTTATGGTGATGTCGCCTATGCCGCTGACTAGCATTTTGTCCATTCCGCGTGGTCCAAGGGTTGTGGTTATTGCTTCAGCTATCACTCTTGCGGCCATTATGTTGTTTCTTCGGGCTTCTTTTCCTCTACTTCTTGAAGCTCCTTCTTTTAGGATGAGAACGGGTTGTCCACTTTTTGTTTGTGCTAAATAGGCCATCTTTTTTTCGCCTCTGCTATTTGGTTCAAATTGGATGCACAAAAAGTACTGCTCTAGAATATAAGTTTTGCAGGCGCGGGTCAACTATTTAATGGAAGCAGGATTTGAATATAATATATGAGCGGAAAGGTCTCGGTTACTCCAGCTGGTGAAATCCGACAAGTTGGATTCTACTTTCACATCCATTGCATAAGATGACTAGTGCTTCGAGGTCTTGTTTCTTGACTTTTTATCAACGATTTTGTAGATTGTTTCGGTTTTGTCATCAGGGGAGATTGTGACTCCTCATTTGGGCACGGAAAGTTTCCGTCTCCCGTGATTTCAGTTAGGTCAACCTTGAAGACTGTTCGACTGGTTTGTGTCATGGTTTTTCACTCTTTTCTTATTTGACCGATGTCTGGGCTATTCAAAGAGTTTGTTTACCGAGTTCATATGCACGCGCAAAACTCCCCCTCTTTTTTACGATATCCAAAATCATAAAAAAGCATAGCCACTTACTGTTTTATGGAGAATTACACTTCAAAAAACGTACAGAATGGAGCTGTATCAATTTGAATGATAAAAAGAGGCTTACAACTAGCCGCACAAGTATGTCGATCCGAGACTGGTGGCCGAACCAGTTGAACCTGAATATCCTGCACCAGCATTCTCCCCTGTCTAATCCGATGGGCGCGGAGTTCAACTACGCTGATGAATTCAAGAAACTCGACCTGAAGGCCCTAAAGCAGGACCTCTATGCGTTGATGACCGATTCGCAGGACTGGTGGCCAGCGGATTATGGGCACTATGGAGGGCTCTTCATCCGGATGGCGTGGCACAGTGCAGGCACCTACCGCAAGGGGGACGGTCGCGGGGGCGCGGCCTCGGGTTCGCAGCGGTTAGCGCCTATCAACAGCTGGCCGGATAACGCGAACCTCGACAAGGCGCGCCGTTTGCTTTGGCCGATTAAGCAGAAATATGGCAGGAAAATCTCTTGGGCTGACCTGATGATCCTCGCTGGCAACTGCGCTCTGGAGTCGATGGGCTTTAAGACGTTTGGCTTCGGCGGCGGGCGTGAAGATGTTTGGGAGCCGGAAGA
>JABAOH010008881.1_pt2 | contig 24248 bp, 26 predicted proteins | sample 7062181 | NCBI WGS metagenome assembly JABAOH01 (sample SAMN14538630, study PRJNA623070) | marine sediment metagenome | biome: marine biome [ENVO:00000428]; feature: marine pelagic biome [ENVO:01000023]; material: deep marine sediment [ENVO:00002113]; isolation source: pool of 5 deep marine... | reverse complement strand
ACTGCAACATCAAACCAGTGAACATAAGTTACTTGGAGATATGAGTATTTCAATTTTCTTTTTCAATCTTGCTGCGCTGTTCACGATTTGAAGTTTCTCAGAGTTTTGCAAAAACCCGACGTCGCGCGCAATTTTATCAACTCCACAAGTCATAAAAATTGGACGCTGATATGAACATCTGTGGTAAAAATGGCGGAGATAGTAGTTTCGAGAAGAACATTTCTGATCGGGATTGTCGCTGCAATTCTAGCTGCTAGCCTGATTTCAACCGTGATTTCCACGCAGCTAATAGGAGTAGGCCCTTAAGGTCCAAAAAGCGATAAAGGCGATGTAGGTGATATAGGGCCCAGGGGAGCAGCTGGCACAGATGGTGTAGATGGTTTAAATGGGGTAAATGGAACTGATGGTGCAGATGGTGTAGATGGCAAGTCAGCTTATCAAATATGGGTTGATCAAGGCAATTCAGGCTCGGAACAGGACTTCTTGGATTCGCTGAAAGGTGAGCAAGGATGGTTCCCAACTCCAGCTTATGACAGCGGTTGGATAGGTCCACTACCTGCGAGTGCCAGCCGTGAAATCCAGATCTATCACGGACTGAACACCACTAACGTGCTTGTCTATCTCACGGCAAATATGGCATCTGATTGGCTACTTATCCATCAACGGTGGTTCGGGGGCGACGGTGGAAGAGGTATGTGGTGGTTCAATGGAACTGCTAACAGTCTCACCGTCTGGGTTCAAAATGGGTATCCTCCAGAATTTGAATATGTACGTGTTCAAATTTGGCGCGCGCGCGCAGAACCATAACCCCTTTTTTATCTCTTTTTTAGCCGAAAAATGTTGCAACCCTAGAAGTGGATACAAAAGCATCTCCCAAAACTCAGAAAAATGGGGAAAATGCGGGAGATATCTCCACTGCCTAGTGATGTAAATGTATCTATGGTTCAGACACTGTATCTCTGGTCTATTTTCGTTTCCTGAATAATCTCACGCTGTCCATGGTTGCTACGTATTCGAAACCTACTTCTTTTGTAATCGACATCAGTCCATTTAACAGCCCATGCTTCACCAGAACGCGCGCGCATTGATAGGCTAGATCTTGCCTACCGGTGCCAGGTAAACTGTAAATTCATCTATCCCGTCAACTCCTATCAGCAAATCCATAGCTTTCTGATTGTATGCTGCAATCGCACATGTACCAGATCCGATTGCTTCGCATGCGAGATAGAGATTCTGACATATGTGACCTGCCTCGATTAAAATGCTCTTATAGGCTAAATTACTATAGCGCCACTCGGTTCGGTAGGGAATCGCAGCCCACACGAAGACGACCGCAGATTCGCCAATGAAGGACTGCCCAAAACATGCCCTTGATATCTCATCTGAAAACAATCCAATTCTATCTACCACTAGGAGCTTATGTTCAATAGCGAGATATCTGTACACTCCTGGCTCAAGATTTTCTACTCGATTTACAATCAAATACGTTTCAAATGGATGCCTAGCACCGCCGGAAGGTACAACACGCTTCGAACGCACCCTGTCCTCATCCACCTGTGTAACGCGCTGCGTTGCGTACAACAAGAACGAAAGCTCTTCAAGCTTCAATGCCTTTGATGAGTATTTTCGCCGACTTCTCCGTTGCACTATCGTCTTGACCAATGGTATTTTCCCGAGATCCGCACAATCCGGGCTGGCTAGCTCAACCAAAACGCTATCTTTCGGATAGGGTTTCTCCAAGGGAGGGGGAGGGATACCTTTGATCTGATGGGGTGTCCACTCATCATGTTCAATGCCCTCCTCCTCCTCAGATTTGAGCATTAATCTTCTTTCCCGTATCATCTCGTCATAGGATTTTATGTTCATGTGAAGTTCCAGCGAAAAAAAATAAGCCAGAGAGTTAAAAAAGCATTTTCATCGGTTGTGGAAAGAAGCGGCCAAGAAAAAAGGGGTTTACCGGTGATGTCTCCACTTGGGTTTGGTATTCTGGGTCTTGATGTTCGAAGCCCCATTCTGAATAATGGCTTACTTCCGCTATCCACATCAGATAGTGATGTTTGTCGGCGTTATCGTAGCGACATCCTCTTGGAAACACTGTGGTTCGTACAAGATACCTAGGCAATTCGCAAAGAGTATCATAATTCAAATTGGGCATGTCGAAATGCATTGCGGCCGAGTATTTGCCCCCTATTCGGTGACTTCCATCTGGCTGAATGACGGACTCTCTGTAGTTCGTTGTTAGTTGGTCGATTTCTTCGGGGGAAAAATAATGCATGCATGCATTCAAACTGGATTAAGAAGACACAAGTATTCTGAACCGTAGCCCTCTCTCTAGCCCCCCTTTTTTTTTCCGTGCTCTTAGCTTCACGTTCCATTTTCACTTGGTTCTTGGTTTTGTTTAGGAAATCTGAGATACGCGCGCGACATTGGAATTTTTCAAAACTAAAATAGTCAAATATTTTAACGTTAAGAATGAAGCATACCAACACCACAGTTAGACGACACGGTTCAAAGGCGCGCGCGTGCGGCTTGCGAATGCTATGTGTAATTTAGTACTATAGACAGCAATCCATATCTCTTTTTAAGCAGATTGTTAAGATTAGATGCATGTAAAGAAAGGCACCGTGCTCGGGAAGTCAAAACAGGGCTATTCTCAATTCCCCTTTCCGTTCTGCTGTTGAGACAATGACCTGAGACGGTGAATGACAACCTGATACTATAAGCATCATAACGAGGCAAATTACTTCGAGCGAAATAGCTGAGCTATATTATCTTTAATATTGATGATTAATGGACACATCAGCATCCGCTTCACCAATTCACAGCGCGCGGAGATCATCAACCTGTTTGAGGCAGGCTTTGAGTAGTGCTTATTAAACAAAAAACGGAACTGAATTTGTGAAGGTGAAATGATTGGCTTTCTGTTCAAGATGTGGCGCAAAATTGAAAGCGGATGATAAATTCTGCGCTGCTTGTGGTACTTCAGTGTCTAAAGTAGTTAAAGAGGAGTTTTCTGTTTCTTCTGATAACCTAATTGAGAGGATTAAGGAGTTGCTTCATGAAGGAAATGTGACTAGAATCATTGTTAAAGATGATGCTGGAAAAAGTATTGCTTGAAATACCTGCTTCGGTGGGAGTTATCGGCGTAGTTCTTGCTCCTTGGCTGGCAGCTTTGGGTGTAATTGCTGCTCTGGCTACAAAATGTAAGATAGTTGTTGAAAGAAGCGAATAAGTCTAGGGCCTTTCAGTGGTGTCGAGGATCCGATCTGAACCGGTGACCATGGAAATGCGCGCGCGCATCACTCAAAGACAGCATGAATTGTAGATGCTTCATCTGGGTAGCGTTCCTTTTTCGTTAGGTAGACTTCGTACCAGTCTTTTGCTCTTGGTGGCGGAGGACATGTTTCTCTCCATTCGAGATATTTGTCTTCACTCGTACATTCTATAGCCAACACAAATTCTCTTTTGCCTTTGGGAAAGTATATGCCGTTCAACTCTACTCCCTCTATATGCGAGAGGGTCTCTTTGACATGTCCCAACAGTTTTTTCAACTGATTAGTATCTTTGAACTCATACTCTACATGTTTGAATACTATCACAGTGAACACCGACAGCAATTATATTCGGATCGTATCAATATTTAAGAGTAAGATTGTTCGATTTCTTTCTAGGCTGGGTCTATTGTCCAAAAGCTCATACCACGTTAAGATTCCTCACGATCTTGGAAAAAGGCTTCGAGTGTTGGATCGTTTGAGTCTGGCACCACAATCCTTAGGCGAGTATGGTGACCTTCTTCAAGAATATATTAAGAAATGCCTAAAAGAGCCACGTTTGAGAGCACATTTCCAGGAGATCTACGAAGGTAAGAAGATTTTCGGTCACGTAGACAACGAAACCCGTCACAAGGTTCAGCTTTCAAGTGGAAGACAAGTCCAAGTAGCCTGTGCTCTTGATGCTTTAGTTGAAGGTTTTTTTCAACCTATAGAGATTGATTCAACGTGTTTTCACTGTGATGAACCAATCCAAGTCGGGATGGCTAAAGGAATTGTGTCTTCTGTAAGGCCTTCATCAAGCGTCATGTGGTTGGGGGCTAGTATGGAAGGTGAAGGCTCATGTGAAACGCATCTCTGCCCTTACATTAATTTCTTCAGCTCTGCTGAACACGTTGAAGAATGGAAAGACAGGACCCCTAACGAACTTGGCATGATGCTTACTCTACAACAGAGTCTCGAACTGGCTAGAAAAGGCTACTGGGAGTCCATGCGTCTACTCAAAGGCGAAACCTAGCAGGTGTGTTCAGTTGGTGAAAAGATCAAAGATGGAAGGCAAAACTTTGTTTCTCTGTGAAGAGTGTGGCCTAGGCTACGCAGATAGAGAGACAGCTCAGAAGTGTGAAGATTGGTGTAAGAAAACTGGAACTTGCTCACTTGAGATTACCGGAAAAGCAGTGTATAAACGAGATCTCAGTATGGTAGAATCCTAGGAATACATGTATGCGCGCGCATCTTCCATGGAATCTTATAAGTTGCGAAGTACATAGTCATTAGTGGAAGTCACACCATAGATAGGGCTACTTCGGGAGATCTCCACCATACATAAAAAATTTCAATATTGTGGCTAATATTCTTCGCCAAAGTGCGAGGCTACAATCGCCATGTCCTTGATGTCCACTTTTTCGTTACAGTCTATGTCAGCAATTATGTTCATCTAGCGTGGCTTGGAAAAGAGCCGAAGGCTAATGCGACTATGACGATATCTCTTTTATCGACTCCTAAATCTTCGTTGATGCATGCATCATCTAACGTAAGGCTTCATGAGGGGGAAGCAGCGCGCGCGCATCACCGGAACTGCAATAGCAATAGAAACATAGGAAAGCAGCCAATTTCTAATATATGTAAAGCAGTTGAAATGAGGGGTTGTATGGATGGGCACCTTCGCTCGCATCTGCCGATATATTTCAAAGAATTGGCCGCTTTTTCTTGTCAGCATAGCTTGTATGTTTGCTGGCACCATTGTGAGTGTGCAGATTCCTCTCTTGACAAGAGACGCTATTGACGACGTCATAACTCCGCTTGCACAGGGTTTAGATGTCGAATTAGGTCAGGGTATGCTTTTTGTTTTGATTTTTAAGATTGTAGGTTTCACGGTGGTTGTTGGCTTATTTTCTTTCATTCGACGGTATTCAAGCACGTACTTCTCTCAGAAAGTGGTCTACAACATCAGAAATGACGTTTTCGCAGCCTTACAGAGCCAAAGCTTCGCATTTTATGACACGGTTCAAACGGGTCAGCTTTTGACAAAAGTCACAACCGACGTGGATCGGATACGAGGTTTTTAGGGTTTCAGCTAGCCTTTCTTATGACCTCCATTATTCTTCTTGTTGTAGCTTTGTTCACGATGTTTTCCATCAACATCATGCTTACTCTCCTCCTTTTACCAATCATGCCTTGCATATTTGCAGTGTTCTATCTATTTGGAAAAAAGATACGACCAGTTTTTGCTGAGATCAGAGAACAATACGGCAGCTTGACTTCTGTGTTACACGAAACCATTACAGGAATCAGGGTTGTACGAGCGTTTGCACAAGAAGATTTCGAAAGAAAGAAGTTCACATCTAAGAACGACAAGTACTTTGAAAAGGTGTTAACTTCAGCGAGAATCAGGGCGTTCTACATTCCTCTTGTAGGGTTTCTTCTGGGTTTAGGCATCATCACAATCTTTGGGTATGGAGGATTTGAAGTCATCAGAGGAACACTGACTATTGGGGATCTAGTTGCATTCAATGCGTATTTGGCGATGTTAGCAATGCCTATGCGTTTCTTTGGCATGTTTATATCTGGTTTTCACCAAACAATGGTTGCTGGGAACAGAATCTTCGAAGTTATGGACGCTGAGAGACAGATAAGGGAGAAGCCAGATGCAGTGGTTCTGCCAAAATTAAATGGGCATGTGAAATTTGAAAACGTGTCTTTCAGCTACGAAAAACGTAGATCCATTTTAAAGAGCATAACTTTTAATGTTAAGCCTGGAGAAACCGTAGCCCTTCTAGGAGCAACGGGCTCTGGAAAGAGCACGATTATCCGTCTTATCCCCCGTTTCTATGACGTGTCTTCAGGAAAAATTACGGTTGACAACTTCGATATCAGAGACGTTAAACTCGAGTCTCTCCGGAACCAAATAGGCATTGTTGCTCAAGAAACCTTCCTATTCTCTATGACATTAAAAGAGAACATAGCTTACGGTAAACCAGAAGCCAAAATGAACGAAATCGTTGCCGCAGCAAAGGCCGCACGAGCTCACGGGTTCATTTCAGCTTTGCCTGATGACTACGATTCAATACCTGGAGAGAGAGGAGTAACTCTTTCAGTTGGTCAACGGCAACGAGTAGCCATAGCAAGAGCTTTGCTGATGAATTCAAGAATACTCATCTTGGACGATTCAACTTCAAGCGTTGATGTGGAAACTGAATATGAGATCCAACAGGCTTTACGTGCGTTGCTCAAAGGCAGAACCGCTTTTGTGATCACACAGCGAGTTTCAACCATCAGACACGCAGATAAAATCGTTGTTCTTGAAAAAGGAGAGATTGCAGAAGAGGGTACTCATGAAACTCTTATGGCGAAAAAGGGCGTCTATTATCAGATATATCAAACGCTGTACGAAACCCATAAGCCTAATGGTGAAATGGCATCGGTTCGTGAATCGTCAAAACCGGGAGAACCCGAGCAATGACTGCAGCCCATCCGAGACATCGGAACAGGCACGGATTCGGCTTGGACTACGACGAAGAAAAGCAACCACGTAAGATTCCGGATAGAGTACTGGTAGGGCGGCTGCTTAAGCACTTATTAAATTATAAGCGGAGATTCACAATCACAATAGCGGCTGTTGTCGTTGTTTCTTTAACAGGGCTTTTACCTCCTTATCTCCTTCAAGTTGCCATTGATAATTGCATAGTAAACAGTGACTTCTCTGGGCTAACATTCATAGCCGCAATACTGGTCGGCGTATATCTTGTCAACTGGATTTCCACTTATCTGCGGACATATCAGATGTCGTGGATGGGCGAAAACATGGTAAATGACCTAAGAAAGCAACTATTTTCGCATCTACAAGAGCTTTCATTCAGCTTCTACGATCGATCTGAAGTTGGCGAAATAATCTCACGGGTCACGAATGATACGGACACCCTGAGCCAAATATTCGTTCAAGGAGTTCTTACTTTGATCAGTGACATTTTGACCCTTGTCGGTATTGTAGCAATAATGCTTTTGTTAAGTGTCTCTATGACGTTAGCCTCGTTTTCAATCATACCTCTGCTAATCTTACTGATATTTATTTTTCAATCTAGGCTTAGAAAGGCGTACAGAGCAACACGAAAGAAAATAGCGGTTGTCACGAGCAGACTTGAACAAAGCATTTCAGGCATAAAAGAGATTCAGGCCTTTACAAGAGAGCAAGACGCCATAAGAGATTTTAGACAAGCCAACATCGAAAACCTGCAAGCTAACGTTCAAGCTGGCAAGCTTTTTGCACTTCTCATGCCAGCTGTTCAAATAATTGGAGCCATTGGAACGAGTATCGTCTTATGGTTTAGCGGAATATCAATCATAAGCGGATCAATAACCCTCGGGATAGTAATAGCCTTCCTTCTCTACGTAAGCAAATTTTTCCAACCATTAGTAGATTTGACAACCTTCTACAATACTATTCAGTCAGCAATGTCTGCAGCAGAAAGAATATTCGTAACTCTTGACACAAAACCTGAAATTACAGACGCCCCAGATGCGGTTAAGCTTTCGCGCATAAAAGGAGAAATCACTGTTGAGCAGGTAACTTTTGGCTACGATCCGGATCGCTCAGTACTCGAAGGCATAGATATTCACGTTGAACCTGGAAAAACATTGGCTATTGTTGGTCCGACGGGGGCTGGAAAGAGCACCATTGTGAAGCTTCTTAGTCGGTTTTATGAGCTTCAGAAGGGAGCCATAACGGTTGATAGGTGGGATATTCGAAAAGTAACCTTGGATTCTCTCCATAAGCAAATGGGAGTTGTTTTACAGGAGCCTTTTCTCTTTTCTGGAACGATTATGGAAAACATAAAGTACGGAAAACTTGACGCAACCGACAGCGAGGTTGAACAGGTTGCGAAGATTGTTGGAATCCACAAATTCATAAGCAGCCTTCCACAAGGATACAAGACTGATGTTGGTGAAAGAGGATCTAGGCTTTCTGTTGGACAAAGGCAGCTTATGTCCTTTGCCAGAGCCCTCCTAAGCGATCCCCCCATCTTGATACTCGACGAGGCAACATCAAGTGTGGACCCCTACACCGAACTGAAGATAAAGAAAGCACTCACCGTTCTCTTGAAGAACAGAACATCACTCGTCATCGCCCACAGACTTTCAACAGTTAGGAACGCTGATAACATTATAGTCATTAACGAAGGGAAAATAGTGGAGGAAGGAAATCACAAAGACCTCATGAAGAAGAGGGGAATGTACCGTCGCCTTTACAAGAAGCAATTCAGAGATATATGACCAAACGGGCTGCATGCAAAACTTCTAGCCAGAAAATCGGGAAATTAATGTTCACTCCGACCTAGTTGTGCACAAAAAATGGGATTTTGCGGGAATAATTCGGGTGATATCTCCAGTGGCATGCATGCAAAACGCATAAAGGCACGCATGTGAAGGAGAAATCCTTGTGAAATAGCTCGATGTGACGCGACTATTTGAGCATTTTCAAGGCTGGCGCGCGCGGATGGCTGTGACGACATGGAGAATCAACATAGAACAGTTTTCTATAGTTATACTAGGTAAATCCTTAAAATGAGGTCTGTACAAAGTTGTGATAAATGTATTTGATGGAATGCAAATGGAAAATTTGATAGGGAAAATTCTAGGTCTCTTGATTGGACTCTTGCTTTTGCTCTCACTCCAGGTGTTGCCTGGCTCCACGAACTTTGCAGGTGTCGGAGAAGCAACATACTATCCTAACACAGTATACTCGAACGTAAAATCCTGCGAGCGTACTCCAGGTGATGGCAACTGGACAGAACCTGTCGTCAACACATTGGGAGTCTACCACGATCCACCTTTGGACCATGGAGAAATCGGNNACCACCTGTGAATTTAACCTGTAACGGAATCACTAAAGAAGTGCAAAGCTACCACGATTCTGAGCCGAAAGGCAACGAAACCCTGACTTTCAAAATTGAACCCTCTAAAATCATCACGATGCACACAACCAAACACGACAATGTCTCCAATCACGGTTTCGGTATCAATTGGCTCAAAGTGTACTATGTAATTGCACTCAACGCAACATTGGACGTGGATCCTGATACGTTGAACCTGAGAAGCAAGGGCTCATGGATAACGTCTTACCTCGAGCTTCCAGCCGGCTATGAAATTCAGAAGATTAACATGTCTGCAATTTTGTTGAATAATACTATCGTGGCTGAACAGCATCCGATGGCAGTTGGAGACCAAGATGAAGATGGGATTCCAGATTTGATGGTGAAATTTGACAGAGCACAGGTCGAGGCATTTATCTGGAATGCGATCAACAACGCACATCTCTGTGAGGAAAAGCACACGTATGTGGCATTGATTGTTAATGGAGAATTAACTGGGACCAATTATACAACCTTTCAAGGAATTGATATCATCAGAGTACTATGCAAAGAGTAGTTGCACGCCCACTCTCTGCTCCTTCACGGCTACGACGCGCGCGCAAGGACAGCGGCAAATAGGCATTGATGGAAAAGCATCTATAGAACAAATTGCAACCTAGTCGTAGGTTGGGTGCTAACATGCTGTTGGTTCAAATCTCAGACATTCATTGTGGACCCATGTTTCAAGAACGCATTTTACGCGACGCTATTGAGGAGATCAACTCGTTGTCTCCAGACGTAGTCTTAGTGACTGGTGACTTGACTGAAGATGGGTTGATGTGCGAGTTTCAAACGGTGGCGGCACAATTAAAGAAGTTGCGGGCTGACAAAGTAGTCTTTGTGAGCGGGAACCATGACTACCGTTCCACTGGCTATCTGCTGTTTAAGCAATTCTTTCCTTTTGAACAGGTGACGGAGGTAGGGAATGCTGTCATTGCAGTTGTTGGCTCCGCAAGGCCAGACAGAGATGACGGAGAGGTGGGACACAGACAAAACCTTTGGTTAGAGCGAACACTGGCAAAGCATCAGGACAAGATGAAAATTGTGGCGATCCACCATCATGTGATTCCTGTTCCAGACACAGGGGCAGACCAAATTACAGTTATTGATGCAGGAGACGTGCTGAGAAGTCTCGTCGAATCAAAGGTGGACATTGTGTTGTGTGGCCATAGGCATAGACCATGGCGATGGCAGATCGAAAACTTGAAGGTGCTTCACGCTGGAAGTGTTTCATGCAAAAAAATGCGGGGTTTCTTCTGCAACTCTTACAATATCATAAAAATCCTTAAAGGTCAAATCGACGAGAAACTGAAAATAGTGAACGGTGCAACGGTAGACTTCGCGGACATTGTTAAGACGCGGGAGGTGATGCAAGCTTCGGATTTGCCCAGCTAGATTTCATTTCCAAGAATTAGTCAGCCTCCATGTGTTGCCGGGATAATTACTATTTTATCGCCATTCTTAATTTTAGTATCAAGCCCTTTCAGAACGCCAATCTCGACTTTGTTTAGAAGGATAATTGTGTCTGCGAGTGAGCTGTTCACTCTGGGGCGCAATTGGTGTGGACGGAGTTTACTGAGTTTTGAGATTACTTCTTTGACATTGGCTGGACGGTCAAGCTGCAAAGACAAAACCTTCGTTCCAAATAATTTCTGATAGACTCCCAGCAGCTCTACAGTGATTCGTATGGTCAATTCGATCATCGATTAGGCTTTCTCGCCAGTGAATAGCTCAACAATGTCAGAGGCAATCTGAACTATGCCGTTTACGTGTTTTATGGTTTCGGGGAGCTCCGAGTCAGATTTTTGAGAGAGCATTTGTATCGTTCGTTCGATCTCAATTAAACATTTCAACACAGGCTCGTCATTCATTTGTTGTTGAGTGTAGAAAGCTTGGAACACTATACTCTCAATGAATGCAGGGTCGCCTAAGCTGTAGTAGATTGCGGCTTGTGCTTTTCTCATCGCCTCCATGATTAGGCTCTGTGCAATAGATGGGGTTTTTTTTGCGGCAGTGAGTTCAGCTCTTGCCTCTCTGAGGTAGCGAAGTGCCCATCCTTTTTGATAATTACTCATAGAGAGAAAGTCAACCAACTCCTAGGCGTCTTGGCCATTCCCCTCATCTGCTTCCACTTCGCTTTCTTCTGTCTCTTTGGCGGGGAGAGACAGTAAGCTGGTGATGTAGCCAGCTATTCTGTTTCTGAGTTTGTTTGAGGAGATCCGCGTCAACGACTCTACAGCTTCTTTGTTATTCTGAAAATTTGCGCTGAACTTGTTTCGATATAACTTGACTAGCTCGTGAGCGGTTTTTTTCACACGTTCTGGCCGCACTTTGCCCAAATACTCACTCTTCCTCTACTTCATAGCTTCAATAATCGCTTGCTTTCCAGTTCTTGTTAATAATTGAGGCTTCCATAAAAGCAATTTGGTGGTTCTGCTGTTGCTTAACTGCTTTTGGAGTTAGAACAGCTTTTGCAGGGTGTGTGCATTGCCGCAAGACGCTGAAATTCGAGGATAAGGGTTAAATATGGCTTAATTAGAAAAAGAGGCTCGGAGATGGTTAAATGGCTGATTTGGAGTTGTCCATTGCACCTATGCACCGAATAATCAAAAAAGCCAAAGCAGAAAGAGTAAGCGAAAGTGCTGCACAAGCCTTAGCTGAAGCGCTGGAAGATATTGGCATCAAAATAGCGAAAGAAGCCATAGAATACGCTATGCACGCAGGACGAAAAACTGTCAAGTCAGAAGACATCGAGATTGCTACCCGAAAAGTCGTAGAAAAATAGCTCTCTCCTTCCTTTTTTGTGCTTCCCCTTTGGAAAAGCTATTTATGCATTCACAATTCTTAATGCTAGCGGGGGAAGATCGTTGCGTTTAGGTTATATCTTATACATTGTTGGGGTGATACTCCTCATCGGTGCGGGTTACGTTGTGTATAATAGCACGACCCTAGAACCGGTTCTAGGAGGAAAGCTGATTTATGGGGCAATTGTCTTTGTATCAATGCTTTTTGGATTCACTTCTTTTATTTTTGGTTACAGTCTCCGACCGAAGAAATACAGATTGCGCACAATTTCGCCAACGACCGCATCAGTTGAATCGCTCAGCAAGATAACGCGAGTAAAGGGAATCGGAGACAAACGAGCCGATCAGCTAAAAGCATTAGGAATAGTCACTATAGCCGATTTGTCGGCAGCTTCCGCCGAGGAGCTAGCGGAAAGCCTGCAGACATCAACGAAAATCGTTGACCAATGGATTAAAGACGCAAGAACGTTGTTGCTAGAAAACTAGAAGACGACGTGTCCACTAATGCTATGCCCGTTAGAACCGCAATTTCAGCTCTGGACCTGCATGCATGCGTAATGTCGCTGGGGGCGCACATGCTATTTCATCCCCAGCTTTTCGCCTTGCTCTAAGAGCCGGATAGCTTCCGTGAGACGTTTTTTGCGGGTTTCTTCTCTCTTTGCACTTGTGATCCATCCAACATAATTCCTCTTATATGAGCGGGCTAGGCTGTCGAAGAATTCTTGAGCTTTCTTGTTTGCAGTTAAGGCCTCTGTCATGTAAAGGGGAACTGCGAGTTCTTTTTTTGCAGGAGTAGCTTTGAACCACTCTCCACTTTTCTCTGCATCTCTGATTTTCATCATCCCCACTTCAGCCATCTTGCCCGCTTTCATCATTTTTCGAGCTCTTTTCTTGTTTAGTTCAGACCACCTGCTTTGGCCTTTGCGAGGTGTGAATTTCCGAGCAAACTTCTCGTCATCGATCTTCTTTATTATGCTGTCAATCCAGCCAAAGCAGAGGGCTTCCTCAACTGCGTCATCATAACGAACGCTAGACTTGCCAGTATGCTTTCTGTAAAAGACTAGCCAAACGCCCTTCTTTATATCGTGGTTTTTTTTAAGCCATGTTCGCCATTCGTCCTTATTGGTCACAAGCAATTTCTGAGTGATGTTCATTATGAACCCTCCAAGGTGCACTGACATGCAAGGCTAGCACATATATTCTTCGGTAGCCTACACTCGGTGGAACGGGCGTGTAGCAAACATCGCTTCGCAGATATTTCGTGCGATAGTTTTCTTGCACGGAGCAACACACCTTCTTTGAAGGATCTGACAATTGGAAGCGTTGATCATGATTGACAATGGCTTTAAAGATTCAGGGTTTCCTCTATCCATACTACAGGCTTCGCGCGCAAAAGGCTTTCGCGACAGAATACGGGTGTGCGACGCTATTGTTGCACTATTTTGACTATGTGCCGCCTTTCCAGGCGTTTTATCGCTTCAAGAAAGTTATTTTTCTTTTTTCCATCTAATCTGAAATGTGACAGAACCTCTTTTAGTGGTAGTCTTACGTGTCCAAATCTTGTAAGATGGGATCTAGATAATTGACAACTTGCCGTTCTACTCTTCCACATTTCCAAGTCGTATTGCGCATCAAAATCGCGAAGGACTTCAGCTGTTTCTTCGTTCTCTGTTTTTGCTGCTGTGACACTGATTTGTTCTCCTGGTATAAGCTCTCCTGATGCAAGTTAATGTTGTAGCCCAGAGTTTCGATTTAAGCTTTTGTTCCTGATTTGCAAATCCTGAATCGTTTCAGCTACATTCGCTGGACGGGTTACTGCTAAACATGTTCCTGCAGAGCACACATAAACTATTGGAGCGTGGTTCAGTGGGTATTTGAGCTCTGCGAGTCTTTCACGGTCTCGGCGAGGATCGAGAATCTCTATCACCTTCAACGGCGAGTAGGTTTTTAAGCTCTCCTTCCACAACTGATTGGTTGTGGAATTTTCTAAGGAGCCTACGATGTGTAGCTGTATTGGACGGAGATAGAGCTCAACCGCAAGAGCATAAGCAGCTGCCATGAGACCATGTCTTTGGTATGAGGAAGCGAAGTGCTTCAGGACTTGTCGGGCAGCGTTGAGAAAGCCATCTTTACCTGTTAAATAGTGCAATCGAAGCAAGGCGTCAGCAGCTACGCTGTTCTCGTCAAACGGCTGTATCCCACTTTTTAGATTTCCCAGCCCTTTAGCGTTTTTAGGCCTGTCATTAAAGGCTCCACTGTCATTCCACAAGCTCTCGAGGGCGAGCTGAGCTATGGTTTCTGCGTAATCTAAGAATTGCCGATCCGCTGTTGACTGATAGGCATCTATTAAGCATCTGATCATCGATGCCTGGTCTGAAAGGAGCCCAGGAAGATGTTGCTCGTCATCGAGGTAGTAGTGGAACATGCCACTTTCAGGCCTGAAGCTCTTTTCGAGAAGAAGATTTATGGTCTGCAGGGCGAGCGTTTGATAAAGCGAATTGTTGAGTACAATTGAGGCAAAGAAATAAGATGAAGTCATCAAAGCGCTCCAGTCCGTGTAATGGTTTTTGTCTACTGCAGGAGAACTCCTTTTTCTGCGGCTTGGCAGACCAAGCGTGTAATATTCTTCGTCAGCGTCTTGGCTTCCATAAAATCCGCCATTGTTTTGGTCTCTGAGATTAGCTTCAACGTAGTCAAGGATTCCCTGAGCAACTTCTCGGAATTTCCCTTCTTTTGTGACTTGGTAGAGTTCTAAGTAGTTGACAAGGAGGTTAGCATTATCAATGCACATTTTCTCGTAATGAGGAGAGTTCCAGTTCCTTGTGGTCGAATAACGGAAAAAACCTCCTTCTTCGGCATCATAAATGCTACTGCTACTCATCTTGTCGAGAGTCTTTGCTGCAACTCTGAGAAGAGCTTTGTACCTATGTATGTGATATTCTACCAGAGCAAAAGAAAGCGCCTTGCTGTGGGGAAATTTCGGTGCGTTGCCGAAACCGCCATAGGCTGAATCAAAACCTGATAAGATGTCATTAGTTACGTTATCGATTACGGATTGAAAGAGCTCGTGGCTTGAATTAAATTCTAGAGTTTGCTCTTCGACTTCTTTGCTGGCGAGCTTCTTAGTCTCAGCCGCGATTTTAGCTTTGTTATTCCGATAGAAACGACTCACGTTCTCAAGCCACGGCTTCATCTGTTGCGGCGGAACGTAAGTAGCTCCTGTTATTACGTCTCCGTCAGGCGTCAAAATCGCGGTGGTAGGCCAACCGCCCATGTTGTATCGTTTGTCAATGTCAGGTCGCTCGTCGCGATTCACCCTTATTGCTATGAACTTTTGTCTAATTAGCCTTGCAACTGCTGTGTCTGAGTATGTTGTTTGGTCCATAACATGGCACCAGTGACACCACACGGCGCTGACATCCAAAAGTATTGGTTTGTCTTCTGCCTTAGCCTTCTTAAACGCTTCTTTGCCCCAGAGGAACCACTTAACCTTCGTTTCAGCCATTAATCGTCTCCCAAGAGCCACATTGGTGCTGGCTGTTCTACTGCTAGTGACGCGACTGCATATAAATTGCTCAGTAGAAGCAGGAAGAGTGCTGGTTTTCAGGGTCTCTCGACTGCTGCGTGTTCTAAGCGAATTCCGGTACTTTGTGGAGAAGCATTCCTTCAACTGTAACCGGGTTCATCGTCAGCGCCAAATTGTGGGCTTCAGTGAGTTTCGACGATCTTTCAGCGTAGATTTCCAATAGAACATCATTTTTCTTAACTTTGTAGCCTCTTTTCCATCGTAACGCAACGCCGGCTCCCTTTTCTCGTGGGGCCCCTGAAGCCCTGGCGATCGCTGTTATCGCTGCGTTGCTCACATTTGTCACATATCCGTCGCAGGGTGCGTTAATCGCGACGTGGTGTGTCCCGACAGGAATGTCGCTGGGGCGAATTTTTGGATTACCACCTTGAATATCTATGATTTCCCGCATTTTCTTTAAAGCCTTTCCAGACGCGATAATCTCCTTAGCCAGATCTTTGCCTTGCCCAGACTGGGCTGCGAAGCCTATCTCTAAGAGTATACCTGCTAATGCAGTGGATTTTTCTATTAGACTAGTAGGACCAGCCCCTTCTAGGGCGGCCAAAGCCTCACGGGCTTCGAGAGCTGGACCTACCATGTGGCCGACTGGTTGGCCACCATACGTTATGCCACATTGGAGGTTCATGTGGAATCGTTCACTTAGTTCGACGAAGCTTTGAGCAACCTTTCGAGCTTCTTCTAGAGTGCTGACTTTAGTCTCTGTTCCCACAGGGATGTCGATAACAACGTGGTCAGCCCCCACTGACAATTTTTTGGATAGAATGCTAGCTAACATTTGTCCGAAAGGGTCAATGTTTAATGGATGTTCAACCCGTATTAGCAGATCATCGGCTGGTGCTACGCCCAGTTTTCCACCCCAAGCGATTGCTCCTGAAGTTTTCAACGCGATTTCCTTGAGTTCAGCTGCATCAAACTCGACATTGGCAAGAACTTCCATTGTATCAGCCGTTCCCGAGGCGCTGGTTATTGCGCGACTGCTAGTTTTTGGAATGAGCAAATTCGCAGCGGCAACGATTGGGACGATGAGTAATGACACCTTGTTACCGGGGACGCCTCCTATGCTGTGCTTGTCGAAGCAGGGACAGTTAAACTCGATTACTGTTCCTGTGTCTACCATAGCGCAAGTTAAGTATTCAGTTTCGTCCATTGTTAAGCCATGAAACTCTTCTGCCAACAGAAACGCAGCGATTTGCACATCGCTGAGCTTATGATCTACGACATCCTGCATTATCGCGGTGTATTCCTCTTTGGTTAGTGAGCTCCCGTCCATTTTTTTATGAATAAATCTTATGGACTCTGGGGGCTTAGCAGGAGAAACTAGAACCTCGGCGCCTTCTTCTATTTGAATTTCCGTTGAAACGTCCCTGAGGACCCCGATTTCCCCTTGCTTCAGATACGATTTCGTGGTGTCTACGAAGGCAGAAGTTGCTTGTGCGCCAAAAATGATTTTAACCCAGTCATGAGCCAGTGCACCAAGCTCCTTGGCGTCTTCTTCGTGGAGAAGCACCATTCTCTTGCCGATTCGTAAATCAATAATCTTTGCTTTCAGTTTGACCATAATTTTTCCTCAACGCACGCTATTTAAAAACTATTTACATAAACGTTTTCTTTCGAGTCCAATGAGCAGTGACAAGCTGAGAGCCTCGTCTGCACTAATTGGACATTGCGATTTTTTTGTGAAAGTCGAGAGCTGGTGTATTTTGGTCGCATTTATTGTTCTTGCATGTCCTGCTCGAGGTTTCTAGCTTCCGTGGGATATTCTCTTATCTGTTCCGATGTTAACACGCTGGGCTGAGTTGTCTTTTCATCCACCGTGGGTTCTGCGTGCGACTGCTTCAGAGTTTTTGGCGCGCGCGCGCGCATTGGCTGTGCTCGTGGAGTGTAATCTCGGCTGGTTGTGGTCGGCTGGATCGATAGACTGCCTCGTAAGTAAGCTTCGCGGCATGTGCCTGCGGCAAACAATAACACCCCAAACAATATGAGACCTATGTACACCGTCGAGCTTCTGGACGGAAGCACAATTAAAGAGGCAAGCCCCCAGAAAACTAGCACTAGCCCTAGGCCGCTGAGAAATCCGTACACGAATGCGCCTAACCTATGGTTCTTAATGTCTGTATGCATGAAGATCACGTTCTTGAAAAAGTTCTTTTTGAATATAATGATTATGAAATATCAATAACTATGCTGAATCCGATTCCAATCGTGCGAGAGATATGGTAATTCCAAAAGACTTTTAATGCCTTAAGCATTGAGCAATTCATGGAGTGGATTAATCATTAAGAGTATTGAGTCAAAGAGCACAAAGGTGGTGTTTGCCAGATTCTATGAAGGCGAAGATTTGCTTGAAGCGGTAACCTCAACTTCGCAGCAACACAATGTCACCTCCGGATTCTTCTTCCTTATCGGTACGTTGAAAAGGGCAGTGTTAGGCTACTACAAAGATGGCGAGTATGAACCAATTGAAAAGGCTGGTCCCTTAGAAATAGTGTCTTGTCTGGGAAACATATCAGTTACAGCGGAGGCGGAGCTGGTTGTTCATGGTCACATCGTCGTTAGCGGTGACGACGGCGCTGCCTTTGGTGGACATATTCTGCAGGGATGTCTCGTAGATGCAACCGCGGAGCTTGTTTTAGTCGCATCAGAAAACGGCATCTTAAAAAGAGTATATGATGCTCAAAAAAAACTCAACCTTTGGGCGTTCAATAAATAGGTTGGATTCCTCACACAGCTCCATTTGGGAGTTCTTCTGCTGCCTGACAACGTGTAGTGCAGAGTAAAAAATTAATAATATGTGGATAGATGTAGTGAAGCTATGATTCCAAGTAGTTTCTTTCTAACTAGAGGCGTTGGGAAACATCGAGAATGCCTGCAATCTTTTGAGTTAGCGTTGAGAAACGCTGGCATCCATTACTGCAACATAGTAAATGTCTCAAGCATTGTGCCCCCTGGATGTCGGCTCTTGCCACGAAGCAGGGGATTAAAGAGGATCAAGCCTGGAGAGATCACTTTTGTCGTGCTGTCTCGCAACTCAACTAATGAACCTCACAGGCTTGTTGCGGCATCCATCGGAGTGGCCATGCCGTCTGAGAAAGACTCCTATGGTTACCTTTCAGAGCATCACTCCTTTGGGCAGACACGAGAGGCTGCGGGAGATTATGCCGAAGACTTAGCGGCAACTATGTTAGCAACAACGATGGGAATTCCATTCGATCCTGAAATAGCTTGGGACGAAAAGAAGCAGCTATTCAAAACCAGCGGGCTGATCATAAGAACAACCAACATCACGCAATCGGCGACTGGCGACAAGAAGGGTTTGTGGACCACGGTAATTGCAGCCGCCGTTTTTGTTCCTTGACTTCTTGTTGAAAGATCATGGGTGGATGTCGAAACATTTAAAGCACATATCCGCAAATGAAATGAAGCTGCAGGTGGAAAATTGGTGAGTGGTGAAAGAGAAGATCCGATAAAACTACACAAAGAAGGCAACACTTTGTATGAGACGGACAAGTACGAAGAAGCTGCAGAAAAATTTCTCAGGTCTTCGGAGCTCTACGAAAAGAAAAACAATTTTTTCGACGCTTCGAACATGCTTTTCAAAGCCGGCGAATGCAGTTTCATGTTGAAAGACTATGAAACGGCCATTGAACGATTCAACAAGGCTGCAGAAATTGCCTTCCAGAAAGGATTCGACCGTTTTGCCGTCAGCGCTTTGGAATATATACTGGACAGCTACAAAGCGTTGAAGAAGGAAACAAGCGTTGAAGCAAAAGAGTTAGTGAAGAAAATCGGGAAAGTCAAAAAGAAACTGGCCTCACAACTCTTCTAAGCCGCCTGTTCGCCCTTCGAAAGGCTTATGTTTTTTCGTCTATTCTGTGAAAGACGATATCTATGCCAACCTTGTTTCAAAGCTTGGCTGAGCTATGCGAGAAGTTGGAATCAACCAAAAAGCGGAATGAGATGGTCAGGTGGGTCGCTGAGTTTGTACGGGGACTTGAGAGCGATGAGATTGCGTCAGCCACATCAATGTTGCTGGGTAGAGCCTTTCCGCGGTGGGATCAACGGGTTCTAGAAGTCAGCTGGGCAACTCTTAGTAAGACAATAAGAAGCATAGCCAACGTAGACCGTACTACCTATTCTTATGCCTTCAATAAGACGGGAGATGCCGGCGACGCAGTTAAAATCATATTGGAGCAGGGCAAAATCAGAAAGCAAGCCACTCTCTTTCAGAAACGCCTCACAATTCTTGAGGTGCAGCGCACCTTTGAAACCATCGCGGATTCGATTGGAGTCGGATCAAAAGAAAAGAAAGAACGGTTGCTCAAAACTTTGTTCGGCTGTGCAACTCCTTTAGAAGCGAAATACATTGTCAAGGTCTTAATTGGTGAAATGCGAACTGGTTTTTCTGAAGGTCTAATGGAGTTGGCAGTAGCCCAAGCGTTTACGGTTCCAATAAAAGCTGTGCGAACTGCGAGCATGCTTACGGGAGAGCTTGGCGAAGTCGCCGCCCTCGCTAAGGCCAAGGGAAAAGAGGGGTTGTTGAAGCTGGGATTCACGCTTTTTCGACCCATAAAGCCCATGTTGGCGCAGATGGCTGCCTCGGTCTCTGAGGCTTTAGACGAACATGAAGGGCTTACCGCGTTAGAGTACAAGCTGGATGGTGCCCGGATTCAGATACACAAGCTTGGCGACAAGGTTGAGATTTTCAGTCGCCGACTTACGGACGTAACCTCGAGTTTTCCAGAGATTGCCAACCTTGTTATCGCGGAAGTTCAAGCCGACAAGGCTATTTTGGAAGGTGAAGTCATCGCCGTGGGTGAACATGGAATGCCTATGGCTTTTCAACATCTTATGCGCCGGTTCCGGCGAACCCATCGAATCGAGCAAATTGCCGAAGAAGTCCCTGTGAAACTCTACCTGTTTGACGCGCTGTATGTTGATGGGCACAGCCTTGTTGATGAACCCTACACTGAAAGGCGGAAAAAGTTAGGTGCGATTTCAGGCAATATACCGTTGGCTAAGCAGATTGTCGCTCAAAATGTTGGCGCCGGTGAAAGATTTCTCAAGGAAGCCGTTGAGGCGGGGCATGAAGGTTTAATGGCGAAGAAGCTGGATAGCCTCTACACACCGGGGATTCGAGGCAAAAAATGGTTTAAGATAAAACAGATTCTTGAGCCGCTGGATTTGGTGATCGTAGCTGCGGAGTATGGGACTGGGCGTCGACATGGTTGGCTATCAGATTATCACCTGGCAGCCCGAGACAACGAAACGGGCAAATTGTACATCATAGGAAAGACTTTCAAGGGTTTGACTGATGCTGAGATCGCTGACATGACATACCGACTGAAGGCGTTGACGATTAAGGAGGAGAAGCACAAAGTCCTCGTCGCTCCCCAGATTGTCGTAGAGGTGGCCTATAATGAGATTCAAAAGAGTCCAAAATACGTCTGTGGCATGGCTCTTCGTTTTGCGAGAATCACTCGAGTTCGAGATGATAAACGTGTTGACGAAGCAGATACCCTGCAGAAGGTTCAGCAGATTTATGAGGCACAGTTCGAAAAGAAATCGAGACCTTTAGGCTCTGGATGATGCCAGTGATGGGTTCAGCGCATACACAACGCGCAGGCCACCTTTGGGTGTTGCTGGCACGCAGGTTTTAGTGGGGCTGCATAGGCACATTCAACCGCAGGCTCATGAAACTGTGTGTTGGTTCTGAGCGCGACATACGTATCGAATTCTTTCGTAGGCTCTTTTTGGCTCAGCGATGTCTTCTACTAGGTTTTCAAAAGGACACATAGCCGATTTTTTTTGGTTAAGGATTCTGGGTGTGACGTCTTCAAATTCGATGTGGACATCATGGGTTTTTAGAACCTCCAGACCGCTTTGGCTCAGTGTAACGGCGAAAGCTGCTCGGACTCTGGAGTAAACGCAAAGTAGAGCGGCCGCCTTGCCGATGACGCGGTCTGCGACTGAAGAGTTTAAAAGTTCGCGGTGATGTTTGTCGATTGCCTGTAGGAAACCGCTGAGGCCCTCCGTTCTCGTTTCGAAAATCAGTTTGGAATGCTTCACGAACACGAGGCTCAGCCTTTCTTGTTTCAGTCTCTGCTTGGCAACAGCTAAGTCATCCATCTTAACCATCATAGAGGATCCTTTGATTCTTAAAGGTTTAGTGAATCACAGTGAGAAGTGTGTTTTCCAGGCCTAGCGGCAATCTTCCATGCCAAATCGCGCGCGCGGTTTTTTTGGACCACTGTTGGGGCAAACGGAAGGAGCTAGGTCATATCTGTGAGAGTGAACATTCTGTTCAGCGCTTCGCTGGCTTTTTTTGCTACGGTGTCTGGAACTGTGACCACGTTGTGCTCTTCTTTTAACGATCGGTAGAGTCTTTCCAGTGTAGTGAGTTTCATTGCTCTGCACACGGCGCCTCCATAGGCTGCTAGAAATCGCTTGTTTGGGTTTTCCTTTCTGAGCTTATGAAGGATACCGATTTCGGTGGCGATTATTAGATTTTCTGCGGTGGAGGTGTTTGCGTATCGACAGATCTGAGACGTGCTTCCGACGAAGTCTGCGACGTTTCGGACTGGTTGGGGGCATTCGGGATGCGCCGCAACAACGGCGTCAGGATTTTTCTGCTTCTGTTTTACGATGTCGTCTTTCGTGAACAGAATGTGGGTGGGGCAGAAGCCGTGTGGAGGGATTGGGATGACTGTGGTCCCCGTTTTTTCTTGGACATATTCTGCCAAGTTGCGGTCAGGGCCAAAAAGCACGGTCTCTGCTCGGAGGGCGTCAACGATTTTCACGGCGTTGGCGGATGTGCAGCAGACGTCACATTCCGCCTTGGCTTCAGCCAGCGTGTTGACGTAGAGTACGACTGGCGTGTTAGGATATCGCTGTTTCCACAGTCGCACCTGATCTGCGGTCAACATCTGAGCCATGGGACATCTGGACCCTATGCAGGGAAGCAACACTTTTTTGTGGGGGTTGAGGATGGCAGCCGATTCAGCCATGAAATCGACTGCAGCGAAAACTATGATTTTGGCGTTCTGTTCTTCTTTGGCTCGACGGCTGAGTTCGATGCTATCACCTACGTAGTCGGCGATGTCTTGAATTTCTGGGCGTTGATAATTGTGGGCAAGTATCAATGCCTGTTTTTCCTGTTTGAGGCGTCCTATTTTGTCAACGAATGACATGTTTCTGCTTCCTGCGAGGCGAAATAGTAAGCATTTTGGATCATATATCTCTACCTAATGACGCTGCAATTTTCTCGATGTCGACTATTTGAGCTGAATTGCCGCTTTTCCACTTGGCGCGTTTGCAGACGATTCAACTGGTGGTTTGTCTGTTACTAAATAGTAGGGTACGAGGCTCTTTGCAATAAGCTGGTGTTTGGCATCCCCAACGTCGACGCTACCACAAAAGATTTTAGAGTCCTTGTGTAGATTTCGTGCCTTAGCGACAAGTCGCCCAGATTTCAGGGGTTTGAAGAAGTTTATCTTAATTTCACCAGTAACGGGCGCGCCGCCGCCCTTTCTTTGCCCATAGACAGCCCGTGCAGACGCGGAATCCGCTAAGCTAGCGATGACCCATCCATGAGCCACGCCAATCAGCTGGAGGTGTCGTTCGTCGATGTCTATTGAAAGATGTGCGTAATTTTCTTTCACTTCTTCGATTTTAGTGTTTAGGAGCTGATAGAGGGGGCTCTCGCTGCCTTGTTTAACCAAGTTTTCTAATGCTTGGTGGTCATGCAGAGAATGTAGTGATTCATAATTTTATGTTCGACAGACTTGGGAAATAACCATGGAAATGTTCTTTTACGGATTTTAACAACGCAACACTTATTAATGATGCACACGCTTCATAGAACTTTGTTGTAAAGGAATGTGTGCTTTTTGAACATTGAAAAGTTGAAGCGCCGTGCGTTTCGTTTACGGCAACGTATCGATGCGCTGAGCGATGGCCATCAGAAGCAGCGGCTTATCAAAGACTACGTTAGAATCATCTGGCAAATCCAGAACAACTGATCTACCAGAAAAGTGCCGCGCATACACGAATTTTCTCGAACCTTATAATGGCTAGCTGGTCAGCTATTTTTTGTTGCCATGGCTATGGTGTGTAGCATCGTATATGGCGCTATGGATCTAACGTGTGCGGGCTTGCTTCGCCAGGCTTTCTCTTTTCGGCTCCGAAGTGTCTTCGAATCGTTGGATTCTTGAAGTGTCTATGTTAATTTTCGCCTTTGGCGACCTGTTTCTTTGTTTATCTTTGGTTGTTGCAGGAGCAGTGCCCATTAAGAGGAACGTCGAAGGAGTGACGTTGAGGTGGTTTAGGGAGTGGCTCCTGGGCTTGGTTCTTATTCTCCGAGGATCTGGATGATGATCTTCCTTCTTCTGGGGTGAACGTCGGTTTCGACAAAGAGTAGAGACTGCCAGGTGCCGAGGACTAATTTCCCGTCAATTACAGGCAAGGTCCTGTCAGGCGGGAGAAGCATGGATCGCAGATGTGAATGGGCGTTGGAGGGATGGTGGTAGGAGGCGTGTTTGGGAACCCACGTTTCTAAGGCTGTGCGGATGTCTGCGAGCAGGTTCCAGTCATTCTCGGTGAGGACTATGACTCCTGTGGCATGAGGGGCGAAGACGTGGGCTAACCCGTTTTTCACGTCTGATTGGGAGACGAGTTTTTGAAC
>JABAOH010088405.1_pt2 | contig 24263 bp, 28 predicted proteins | sample 7062181 | NCBI WGS metagenome assembly JABAOH01 (sample SAMN14538630, study PRJNA623070) | marine sediment metagenome | biome: marine biome [ENVO:00000428]; feature: marine pelagic biome [ENVO:01000023]; material: deep marine sediment [ENVO:00002113]; isolation source: pool of 5 deep marine... | reverse complement strand
GCAGCCGCACGTATTCAGCTTCAGGCTTTGACACGGCTGGGCTGCGCATAGAGGATTTCGGTTTTCCGCTTTGGCGCCGCGTGCAATGCCCTGTCGATCCGCTCAGCGAGCCGGCGGCTTTGGCAATATATCTGGCGGACACCGCCTAGCCAGAAGGCGACATCCGCACGTGTATCGAGAACGACGGAGCCCTTCATGCCGCATTGCAGCCACTGCAGCGGCGACTCCCATAGGAACAGCGGCTCTTCTAGGAAAACCGCGCGCTCGATGGCCTCGGGGTTCAGGATCGCCGCGGTGCCACGGCGCAAAAACCAGCGGTCCGGTTCGGCTGGATGCCAGGCTACCAGATCGACTAGCGTCTCGAGCGGTTCCTGCCACACCGTCCGTTCGCTAAGCCAACAGCAGGCGAGAACGATGGCGGGTTGGCCATCCGGATTGAATTCGAAATGCTGGCCAGCAGTTTCTATCGGGCCTACCCCGATGCGGGCATTTTGGGAGCACCAGATTGCGTCGGATGGCACGCCATGCTCGATGACCCACTCAACAGAGCCGGAATGCAGGGCGCCATTAGCGGCACCGAATTCGTGCAGAAGCTGCGAACATCGCTTGCCAGCTCGGTTATCAAATTGCGTTGCGGCTGAACCGAGGTCTGTTTCGGGATTTTCGTCGAGTCGTTGCGAGGACTCGCCTGTCCGGGCCATGTCAACAAACCTCGCATTCGCCGAGGAGAACAATCGCGGCGTTCGCCAGAATCAAGCGGGGCACGCCGCAGTAACTGCAGATCAAGTCGTCGCGCCGGTCGTCGGCCACTTCGCACGATTCCGCGCGCAGCGCCTCTTTCAGCTGATCGAGGTACGGCGGCCACCGGACCTCGATGCCGCCGTCGTCGGTCGTCATTCCCGACTGCGCGGTGTTACACTGCCGCGGCGGCGCATATCGTCGAGCACAGTGATCCAGGCCTCGGCCTCGTCCAAGTACGCGAGAACGCCAGGATTCCCTATCACTGCCGCGATACCGCCCGCCTCGAGCAACGTCCCGGCAGCGGCGGAGGCTCCTGCCGCCTCGCGGCCGAACACTCCGGCCCGCGGTGCGTCTTCCGCGACCAACTCCGCGGCCAGTTCGTACATCGCCGCTTTCGCGCGCAACAGTTCTGTGCACGCAAGTTCCGTGCGCTCGCGGGCATGGGGATTTCCCAATCGCGCTTCGCGACCAGCCAGCTCCTCGACCCGCGCCGCCAGCTTCTCGAGTTCTCGCAAACCATGCCGCCGCGACGGTTGTGGTTTCTGTTTACGCATGCCGAGACCCTCAGGCCGTGTCGCCGGCAATGAAGCGGTCCAGATGCCGTTGGTAATAAAAGATTCGACCAGCGATCCGATGCGGCGTCGGTCCGTATCCACGCACCGCCCAGTTCGCCAGCGTCTTTACATCGAGACCGATATAACGGGCCGCGTCCAGACGGCTCATACGCCCGTCCGGCAAAATGCGAACCCGCACCTGCTCGACATTGGTTGAGATACCCATAACGTCCCTTTCATAGTCCTCGCATCCCGTGTAATAACTTGCTTATAAAAATGGAAGCGCGTAAGACATGGATGCCATGTGTATGGCGGAAAGATGCATGTATGATTAAGACTGACTTCCTTTTTTCCGTGCCAGCCTATGGCGTCGACCTTATCCGCGGGCGACTTGTCCCGCGCGAGCCGCCGCCAGATCGCATAACCGTCGAAGATGGGGTCGAAATACACGAGGTCCCGATTCAAAGACTCGTAGAGGGACCGGAGGTCACACTGGACGCGTCGCGGCGAATCCTGCGGCTGTCGGATTATCCGGCGCTATTTTTCGATTTCTCCGACCTAGAGCCCAGCGCTTTGGCTGTAAAAGACTTCGCTAATCGGTACGGAACGATCGGCATCGCATCGCAGGACACGTTCTTGTATCCGCGGCCCGTTCACAAATTCGGCGCAATATATGATTTCGGGTGGTTCAAATGGGAGAAAGATGAGTTTTCTCGCGTCGATAATTGGTTCCCGGAAATCGAAAAGATGAAGGATGCGGTTGCTGGTTGGCAGGAGGGTAGGATTCCCGATCAACTGCCACCCGCAAGAATGCCGGGCGGACAACGGTTCAGGTTCACAATCGTTTCACGGGGGACGGTCGTTCACGAGAGCAGCAGCGAACCAGCAGTCAATCTCGTGTTCCACCCGGATTCGTTATTGGACGCGCTCTGGCTGCAATTCTTTTCGGCCGTAGCACGAAGTGCAGAATTCCGACGTTGCGCGTGGGACGGCTGCCGGCGACGATTCGAGGTAGGACCGGGCACTGGCAAGCGATCGGATGCCCGGTTTTGTAGGTCAACATGCCGGGACGCTTTCCACAATTTCCAGCGGAGTAGTTCATCGTGACCAACTCGACAGTACCGCCGGACCGCATCGCTAGGAGGAGAAAGTGACATGGCACGCCGATTCATCAAACTGACTCGCCCCGCCGTCCGTGCGCTGCAGCCAGGCCAGAAGATTACCGAACATGGCATCGAGGCGCTGCGCGAGGCGAACGGTGATCTTCGCTGGTCGATCGCCGTGATGGTCCGCGGCCAGCGCATACACCGCGTCGTGGGCCGCGAGAGCGACAAGACGAACCGTAGCGATGCCGAGGACGCGCTCGACGCCATCGTTGCCGAAGCCAAGGCCGGCCGGCTCAACCTACCGAAAGGCCGGGCGGCACCGCTCACTGTCGCCAAGGCGGCCGAGCTGTACCTCGCCGGCCTCGAGAAGACGGGCGGACGCAATCTCGCCAACAAGCGCCAACATATCGCCCTGCACATCAAGCCCGCCATCGGCAAGGTGCAGCTGGACCGGCTGTCCGCCTTCACCTTGGCCAACTTCCGCAAGACCATCCTTGACAAGGGCCGATCGGTCGCGACAGCAAACCGTGTCGCGTCGACGTTCAACCACATGGCCACCTGGCTCCTAGAAAACGACAAGATCGATGCGCCGCTGCGACGCATGAAGAAGACCGACGAAAACAACCGCCGGGACTGGATCTTCAGCGACGCCGACGAGGCGGCGATCCTCGACGCCGCCGCGCGCGACCCCTACCCCTATATCTGGCTGTTCATCCGCATGGGATTTGGGACCGGCATGCGGCATTCGGAAATCCTGTCGGCGCGGTTCGACCGGCTCGACGTCGCCCGGCGCCGCCTTCGCGTCAAGGTCAAGGGCGGGCGGTGGCGTGAGCAACCGCTGCCCCAATGGCTCGTCGACCTGCTGCGCGAAGAGCGAGAGTCGGCCGCAGACCCCGACGGCTGGATCTTCCCGAGCGCCCACGCCAGGTCCGGCCACATTACCCAGGTCAGCAAGCCGTTCCGGCGTTGTGCGATCGCTGCCGGGCTGGATCCGGCACGGGCCACGCCGCACGCGATGCGCCATACCGCGATTAGCCGGTTCAGCGCCGCCGTCCACGGCGATGCGGCGATGGTGCAGCGGTTCTCGGGCCATCTGAGCGTGCAGATGGTGCTGCGCTACACGCACCCGGCCGACGAGCGTATCGACCAGGCGCTCGACACAATCGCCGCCGGAGCCAGGAACTTCTGACACGATTACACACAGACTACACACAGGGCCGGGCGAACATCGCTCGGCCCCGTTTCATATCCGGCCGCTAAAGCTTTGATTTTTCTATGGTGCCCCCGGGGAGACTCGAACTCCCACGTCCTTGCGGACAACAGATTTTGAGTCTGCCGCGTCTACCAGTTCCGCCACAGGGGCACGTGACCTGCGGTCTGCGGCATCATACGCAGGCTGCGCTGGCGGTCAATCGCAGGAGTCATTTGGGGTGCTGACGCGACGCCGTCCAGCCTGTATGCTCGCGCGCCGCAACCCCGCGAGTTCCGGATGAAATCACCGCTGCGCCCGCTCTACGACTGGACCATGGAAAAGGCCGGCGACCGGCGCGCCCTGCCGTGGCTTGCCGGCATCTCCTTCGTCGAAAGCTCGTTCTTCCCGATCCCGCCGGACATCATGGTGATCCCGATGGTGCTGGCCGATCGGGCCCGCGCCTGGCTGATCGCCGGGGTGTGTACCGTGGCCTCGGTGCTGGGCGGTTTCTTCGGCTATCTCATCGGCTTCTTCCTGTACGAGGCGATCGGCCAGCCGATCATCGCGCTGTACGGGCTCGAGGCCGCCTTCGCGCGGTTCCAGGAGGGCTACACCGAATACGGCGCGATCATCGTCTTCGGCTTCGGGCTGACGCCGCTGCCGTACAAGGTCATTACCATCGCCAGCGGCGTCGCCGCCCTCAACCCGCTGGTCTTCGGCCTCGCCTCGCTGACCAGCCGGGGGCTCCGCTTCTTTGTCGAGGCGGCGCTGCTGTACTGGTTCGGGCCGCCGGTGCGCGCCTTCATCGAGAAGCGCCTGGAGGCGGTGACGCTGGCGGTATTTGTCCTTGGCCTCGCCGGATTCATCGCCGTAAAATACCTATATGATTCATAAGGAAAGATCCTGATGCGCACCTCCCCCAACACGATCCCGGGTCTGATCCTGCTGGTCACCGTGGGAGTCCTGTCCGCCGCTTACAGCGCGCAATACATAGGCGGTCTGCGGCCCTGCATCCTGTGCCTGTACAGCCGCATTCCCTGGTTCATCGCTGGCGGGCTGATGCTGGTGACGATCCTTCTGCATTTCTCGGGGCCCGGGCGTCGCGGCATCCTGCTGCTGACCGGTCTCGTGATGCTGGTCGGTACCGGGATCAGCGTCTATCACGTCGGTGTCGAGCAGGGCTACTTCCAGCCGCCGGACGCGTGCACCGCCCAGGAGATCCCGGCCAACCTCGAGCAGCTCAAGGCGCTGCTGAACACCGCGGCGCCGCCGCGATGCGACGAGATTCCCTGGCAGATGTACGGCATCTCGCTGGCCGGCTACAACGTCATCGCCTCGTTCGCTATGGCGCTGGCGGCCTTCGTCGGCATTCGGCGAGCGTGATGGCGGCGCACGGTACCGCCGGGGGGTCGGACGACGGACCCCGCTGGCTCCCGGGCGATCCGGCGGGCCGCGCCATGATCGACCGGATCGTGCGCGTCGACCATGCCGGGGAATACGGGGCCGGGCGCATCTATGCCGGGCAGCTCGCGGTTCTCGGTCGCAAGCATCCCGCATACCGCGAGATCCGCCGCATGGCGGAGCAGGAGGAGCGCCATCTCAGGACGTTCGAGGAGCTGATCGTCGAGCGCCGCGTACGGCCGACTGCGCTGATGCCGCTGTGGCATGTCACCGGATTCGCGCTCGGCGCCGCAACGGCGCTCATGGGCGAGCGGGCCGCGATGGCCTGCACCGTGGCCATCGAGGAGACGATCGATGCGCATTATGCGGGGCAGGCGGCAGCGCTGGCCGATGTTCCGGAGGAATCGGAGCTGAAGGCCGTCGTTGAGGAGTTCCGAGCCGACGAACTGGAGCATCGCGATACCGCGCTGGCGCACGGCGCCGAAGGGGCGCCGGGCTACCCCGTCCTGTCGGCCGCGATCAAGGCCGGGTCGCGGCTCGCGATCTGGCTGTCGGAACGGCTGTAGCGACGCCGCACGGCCGATCAGTACGGATCGAGCTCGGTATCCCAGTACAGGAAGTCGCGCCAGCTCTCGTGCAGGAAGTTCGGCGGGAAGGACCGGCCGTTTTCCTGCAGCTGCCATGTCGTTGGCCGATAGGGCGGACGGCGCGGCACCATGCCGCACTCCCGCGGCAGCCGGCTGCCCTTGCGCAGGTTGCAGGGCCCGCAGGCGGCGACAACGTTCTCCCAGATGGTCCGTCCGCCGCGCGAGCGTGGGATGACGTGGTCGAAGGTCAGGTCGTGGGCCGGCGACGCGTCGCCGCAATACTGGCAGACGAAGCGGTCGCGCAGGAACACGTTGAACCGGGTGAACGCGGCACTGCGTTTGGTCGGTACGTATTCCTTCAGGGAGATGACGCTAGGCAACCGCATTTCGAGGGATGGCGAATGCACGAGCTCGTTGTACTCCGAGACGATGTTGACGCGTTCGAGGAATACCGCCTTCACCGCTTCCTGCCACGGCCACAGCGACAGCGGGAAGTAGCTGAGCGGCCGGAAATCGGCGTTCAGCACCAGGGCCGGGCAACTGTGTGTTTCGACGGTCATCCTTTTCTCGCCGTTTACCGGTGCCGGAGTTGCCGCCCCGACACGCGCATTGTAGATACCCGACCGTTAAGGTAATTACAAGATATCGTGGCTTTTGAGACGATTACGTCACGATAGGGGCTCTGGCGGGCGATCCGGCGAGGGCCGCGGGGCGCCGCAACTAGTGCTGCGAAAGTTGCTGCGCCGGCGCTATCGACCCGTCCAGGAGTAGTAATGCCAGAGCAGCAGCGCCGCCGGTCCGCGCCAGGGCCGCCACGCCTCGGCAATCTCGATCAGGCCATTGCGGTCCGGGCGCGCGTCGAGCCGCTTGAGACGCTGCGCACCGATCATCAGGGCAAGGTCATCGGCCGGAAACGCGTCCGGACGACCAAGTGCGAACAGCAGGTAGATCTCGGCACTCCAGCGACCGATGCCGCGGAGCCTGACCAGCTCGTCGACCACCTCGCCGTCGGCCCGTCGGGACAGGCCCTCGAGATCGATCGCCCCGGTCATCACCGCCTTGGCGAGGCTGCGCGCGTAGCCCGCTTTCTGGCGGCTGAGGCCGACGGCGTGCAGCGCATCCTCGCCGAGGCCGAGCACCGTCTGTGGGCTCAGCGGATCGGCGGCGCGGACCAGCCGATCCCAGATTGTCGCCGCGGCGGCCTTGGAGACCTGCTGCGCGACGATGGCGCCGAGCAGCGCCACGAATCCCGGCTCGCGGCGACGCAGCGGTGGCGGCCCGGCTTCGGCGAGCGCCCGCGCAACGTCGCGGTCCGCCGCCGCGAGCGCGGCGAGCCCGTCCGCGAGCATGCTGCCCGTCAATGCCGGATGTGGCGCCATGGCGCCAGCCTACTAGAGGCCGGCCTTCTGAAAAAGGGGCTCCAGCGAAGGATGAATGTCCGGCGACGTGTTACGAATGAAAGCGAGCAACGCCTTCTCGTTGTCGTCCAGTGCATTGTCGCGGTTCAGGCGCCCCAGCAGCCAGCGGGCTTCCTCTTCGTCCACAGCTTCGCGTTCGAGCGCAATCCGGGCGTCGCGCGCTTCCGCCTCGAGGTCTCGCGCGCGCACCGGCCGCGTGACGGCCCGCATGGCGAGCGCGAACCGCTCCTCCAGGTCCGTGCGGCGGCGGCCGAACGTCTCGCTGGTGATTGTCGCGGTTTCGCGGCCGACCTTTTTCAGGAACCCGCCGACGCCGTCCCGCTGCTTCAGCCACTGTTCGCGGCGCAACACCGCCTCCGCGGGGGGCGGCGCCGGAATCTCACGCGGAAACATCAGGTGATTGCCGATCGCATAGACGAACAGGCTCTTCCAGGCCGGGTCGTTCTCGTCGCGGACCGTGCCGTCGTTGAGATCGAAGATCGCGTCGGCCTCGGCGCGCGTGACCCGGATGCTGCAGGCGCTCGCCGGCGCATAGGTGGCGCGCTTGATCAACTCGACATCGACGGCGTCGATGACCTTCGGTCTGCGGTCGCGACCGTACGCCGCTGCATCGGGTTCGAGGATGCTTTCCTTCACCGCGAGCAGCACGAATTCCGCCAGCTCCGCCGGCACCCATTCCGCCCAGTGCAGGATATTGGCCAGCGCCTCCAGCTCTGTTGCGCTGTCGATCCGGTTGTTGCGCAGGATCTGCCGGCGCAGATGGCGCGCCTTGTCATCGTCGACGTAGCCGCGGGGCACCGCCTTCCAGACGAAGTAATCGGTCAGCGAGTCGACGAAGAGCTGGTCCCAGCTCCCGTGCTTTTCGCGGCACTCGTCGTTGAGCCGGAAGATCGCATCGATCTCCGCCCGATCGGCCTTGCCGTCCTCGAATATCTCGCGGCGCAGGCGGGCGACATCGTCCGCGGTCATGCAGCCGCGGGCGCGTATGGCTTCGGCTGTTGCCAGGGCGTGCGACATGGTTTCTAAAGGTCCTCCTGCGATGTTTGCGCACCATCGCGGATGCGCAGGCCAGCAGAATTCGCTGTCGTGCCGGCATTCGCATCAGATGCCATCGGCCCTTATAGTCCGCATCCTATGAACGAATCGCAAACACCCGTTACCCGCTTCGCCCCCAGTCCCACCGGCCGGCTGCATGTCGGCCATGCCTACAGCGCGCTGTTCGCGGCGCGCGCCGCCGCGAAGAGGGGCGGGCGCTTCCTGCTGCGCATCGAGGATATCGACGTGGGCCGCTGCCGGCCGGAATTCGAGGACGGCATCTACGAGGACCTCGCATGGCTGGGACTGTCCTGGGAACGACCGGTGCGGCGCCAGTCCGCGCATCTGGGCGATTATCAAACTCAACTTGAAAAATTACATGCGATCGACGCGATATATCCTTGTTTTTGCATGAGAAAAGAGATAACGAAGGAGGTGGAATCCGCGAACCGCGCGCCACACGGCCCGGACGGCCCGCTCTACCCCGGCACGTGCCGCGCGCGCACGGCCGACGAGCGCCGCGACCGCATCGCCGCCGGCGAGCCGCACGCGTTGCGGCTGGACATGACGAGGGCGGTACGTCTTGCGGGACCGCTGACGTTCACGGATCTCGAGCGGGGGACGATCGCGGTCGACGGCCCCGGTTGCGGCGACGTCGTGTTGGCTCGCAAGGACGTGCCGACGAGCTACCACCTCGCCGTTACCGTCGACGATGCACTCCAGGGCGTCACGCTGGTCACCCGCGGCGAGGACCTGCTGCATGCAACGAACGTCCACCGCATCCTGCAGGCTCTGCTCGGCCTGCCCGAGCCGCGATACCGGCACCACAGACTCCTGACCGGTGTCGACGGCCGGCGCTTCGCCAAGCGCGACCGGAGCCTCACCGTCGCAGCGCTGCGCGAGGCGGGGAAGACGCCGGCGGAGGTGCGGGCGCTGGCGGGGTTTCCGGACTGACGGGCTGGCGCCATGGCGCCAGCCGGGGCGCTATTGCGGGCGTCCGAGACCGCGGCACAGCGCCGCGTAGTCCGGCTCGGTTTCAGCGTCGATCAGGCCGTGGCGGATCAGGAAATCGATGATCACGAGGTTGCAGTTGAACTTGAACGCGAAGCTCTCGCGCACCACCGAGGCGACCCGTGCGATCGGCCACAGCTCGAACGCCTCGACCTCGCCGTCGGTGCTGCGCGGCGCAAAATCCGGCGGCAGCTCCAGGTCGTAGCAGAACTGCTCGTCGGGCTTCAGCCCGTCCTCGTACTGGTGACAGTAGGCGATCGACCCGGCGGCGCGGGCGCGGGCGGCGAGATCGGCGGGAATGGCGGCCTCCTCGGCGCACTCCTTGACGACGTTCTCCATCAGGCCGACGCCGATCGGCTGGCCACCCGCCACCATGTTGTCGAGCATGCCGGGATAGGTCGGCTTGTCGCGGGCCCGCCGCGCGACCCACATGTGGATGCCGTCGGATTTGCGGACATAGCCGTTGACGTGCACGCCCCAGCTGCGCACGCCGAGCCAGGGGCAGGTCGCGCGCTCGACCTGCAGCAGCGGCGCGTCGCCCCACTCCAGCATGACCGGGTACAGCTCGCCGCGCCAGTCCGGGAATTCGCCGGCCTCGCGCAGCGTGCCGAGCATCCCGTCGAACGCCGCGCTGCGGGCTGCGAAGTCGTCGAGGCCGGGGGCAAGCGTCACACCGTCCGACCCGACGGTCACGACGTCCGGAAACGCCCGCAACCGGTCGATCCTGTCGCAGCGGATTCGGCCGACGGCCTGCCCGGCGATGTCGAGCGGAACGAAATCGCCGGTGGTACAGTTGTTGCAGCGTCGGATATGGTCGATGAACGGCATGGACCGAGCGGTCACCCCACCGGCGGCGGTGCGAATACCCGCCGGCCCGACTCGACCCCGCGCAGCGCGGTCTCCCCCAGCGACTCCCAGTCCAGCGGCAAGAGGTGCGAGAACGCGTTCGAGACCACGATCCGCCGGCGCAAAGTCTTGGTCAGGCCTTCGAGGCGCGCCGCCTCGTTGACGGCCGGCCCGACGGCGGTGAAGTCGATCCGCTCCAGCACCCCGACATTGCCGAACAGCAACGCGCCGACATGCAGGGCAAGGCCGAACTCGAGCGGCGGCTCGCCGCGTTCGAGCCGGGCCGCGTTCAGCCGCTCCCGGCGCCGCTCCGCATCCTGTGCCGCGGCACAGGCCATGCGGGCGGCGCGCTGCCCGCCGCCGGGCCCCTCGATGTGGAAGATCGCCAGCACCGCATCGCCGATGAAGCGCAGCACCTCGCCGCCGTGGTCGAGGACCGCGCCCGCGGTACACTCGAAATACCCGTTCAGCAGTTCGAGGAAGGCGGATCCGGGCAGGCGGTCGGCCAGCGCCGTCGAATCGCGCAAGTCGCTGTACCAGATCACGGCGTTCAGGAGGTCGCCGTCGCCGCGTCGGATCTGGCCGTCCAGCACCCGCCGGCCCGCGTTTGGGCCGAGATAGGCGTTGACGACGTTGAGCGCGGTCTGCTCGCGCTTCGCCATCTTGATGCCGACGGCGAGCCTTCCCTGCACCCTGCGCAGCACCGCGAGGTCCCCATCGTCGAAGCCGCCCGGCCGGTCGGTCGCCCAGGCCACAATCATGCCGTCCTGCTGCGCGCGGGCGCGTGCGGCGACGCCGAAATACGACAGGCAGCAGAAATACTCCGTGATTCCGCAGCCGCGCAGCTCGACCAGCAGCGGGTATTTCGCCCACGGCCCGTCCTCGGCTTCCAGGGGGATGCGCAGCTCGGTGTCGCCGCTGTCCTCGAGGCGCTTCAGCGGGCTCTGCTCCCATTCGCGGCTCGGCTCGTCGGTCCGGCGATGGCTCATCAGCTCCGGCGCCTGGCCGCGCCACCAGCAGAAGCTGACGGCGGCGACCTGCGGGTGCAGCGTGCGCACCGCAAGATGGGCGCGCCGCAGCGGAATGCCCACCATGCCGAGGCGCTCGCAGACGCCGATGAAGAGCTTTTCCATATCGGCGTCGAGGAGCGACTGGCTCACCACCCAGTCGGTGATCTCGCGGATGACGGTATCGCGGCTGGCGTCGATCGCGCTTTCCATAGGCACCAATCTGCACCCGATGGGCGGCCGCGGCAAGCGCCCGTGCCAATCCGCGGCGATCGGTCCGGACCGGCCGGCAGATGGGCCCCGCTTACCCCTTCTCCGCCGTCAGCACGGTGGACACGCCCCACACCTGCCGCAGGCAGGCGGCGATCTGGCGCGCCAGCGGGGCCTCGAGGTCCTCCAGCTGCAGATCGATGGTCAGCTCGCCAGTGGGCGCGATCCGGCTGTGCCACAGGCTGGGCACCAGTCCGCGCTTGGCGAACAGTTCCAGCACGCGCGGCATGACGCCGGGGTCGGCGTCGGCGACGACGGAAAAACAGGCGGTGGTCTTCTGACTTTGCGGCGCGAGAGAGCGCTCAACGAATTCCCGGTACATGTAACGCAACCTCATAGGTCATGGGATGTGCACGAAACGACATGGCCCGGCCCCCTGCGAGGGCCGGGAGGCTAATTCGCGCCCCACAACTTATGCTGCACTGCGTCATCATGAGGACGGCACTTTACGCCCGCCGCCGGATGAAATCAAGCGGTGCGGATGGCGCTGAGCGGCGCCCGCCTAAGACGGAATGAGCTGGATCACCGCGGCGAGGGTGCCGAGCGCGAGCGCGGTCGACAGCACCACGGACATGCCGATGCCGCCGGATGCGACTTCGTAACGATGGGCCAGCACGAACACGTTGATGCCCGCCGGCATCGCGGCCAGCAGAACCGCCACCCAGACCCACGACTCCTGGACGGCGAAGATCTGCGTTGCGAACACCCAGACGATGACGGGATGCAGCACGAGCTTGACGACGGAGACGACGAACGCTTCCTTCAGCCCGCCGGTCACCGGATACTGCGCGAGGACGCCGCCAAGCGCGAACAGCGCCAAGGGCCCGGCGGTGCCGGCCAGGGTCGCGATCACATCGTCGATCGGCCCGGGTAACGGCGGTCCATACAGCCCGTAGAGAGCGCCGGCGACAAGTGCCACGATAAACGGGTTGTGGACGAGTTCGCCGGCGGTTTCCTTCGCGACCTTGCCGGCCGTCCCGCCCTGCCGCCGGCCGATGCTGATCACGGTGACCACGAGCGGCACCATGATCAGCCCGTGCACGCCGATCAGGATGAACAGCGGAACCGTCGCCGCCTCCCCGAGGATGCCCAGCACGACGGGGATGCCGAGCAGCACGGTATTGGAATACGCCGCGGCGCCACCGAACGCACCCTGGTGCGACAGGCCGTTGTGGAAGATGCTGCCGGCCGCGAGCATGCCGATGACGAAGGCGACGAGAGCGCCCAGGTAATAGGACAGCAGGAAGCCCCACGGAATCTCGGCGGGGATCGTCGCCCTCGAAGTATAGCGGAACAGCAGCAGCGGAACCGCGACCCCGAACACGTAATGCGCCACACCGTCGACGCCGATCTGGCGGAACAGCCGCAGCTTCGCCATCAGCCATCCGATCAGGACGATGGTGAAGGTCGGCAGGATATTGTCGAGGACGCTGTCCAACGTGCCACTCCTCCGCGCGGCACCGGCCCGGACATCCTTGGGGCCGGCACGGCGTGACGCAGATTAGGCGGGAAAAGCTGAATTTTGGGTTACCGGGCGACGCGCGGCGGCCCGTCACGAGCGCTCGAGCAGCCAGATCAGGCCGGAGACCGTCGCCGTGCCCAACGCTGTCGACAGGACGATCGTGGTTCCCGCCGTCGCCGTGCCGGCGCCGTAGCGGTTGGCGAAGATGAAGACGTTGACGCCGGTCGGCATCGCCGACAGCAGGGTCACCACTCCGGCCCAGGTCGGCTCGAGTCCGAAGACACGGGTCGACAAAAGCCAGACGACCAGCGGCTGGACGACGAGCTTGAGCGCGGAGATGACCACCGCCTCAGCCATATGACCGGAGACGCGATACCGGGCCAGGGTGCCGCCGAGCACGAACAGCGCGACCGGCGCGCCGGCGGTGCCGAGCATGCGGATGATGTCGTCGACCGGCCCGGGCAGGGGCGGGCCGATGCGGCCGTACACGACGCCGCCGACCAGCCCGATGACGAGGGGATTGCGAATCAGGTCGACCAGCGTTTCGCGCAGGCCGCCCAGCATCGCCCCGGCGCGCCGTTGTCCCATTCCCAGGACGATCACCAGCAACGGCAGCAGCACGGCATTGTGGACGCCGATCACGAGAAACAGCGGAACCGACCCCGCGTCCCCGAATACCGCCAGAACGATTGGAATACCGAGCAGCACGAGGTTCGAAAAACAGCCGCTGCCGGCGAAGGCGCCCTGCTCCGACAGCCCCTTGCGGAAGACCAACGCCGCGATCAGCATGCCGGCGCCGAACACCGCATAAATGCCCAGGTAATAGGAGAGCAGCACGTCCCACGGGATGTCGTCGGGCAGGCGTGCGGTCGCCAGGGTGCGGAACAACAGCAGCGGGATCGCGACGGTGAAGACGAAATCGGATATGCCGTCGATCGCCGCCGGGCCGAAGACGCCGGCGCGGGCGAACATCCAGCCGATCAGCACGATGCCGAAAACCGGCGTGACGATTTCCAGAACACTTTCCAAGGGCTGGGGCTCAGTCGAGTCAACGCAGGGGGCGACGGCGCGGGGGTCCGACAGTCGCCCATCGCGGGGGCACTTGCAAGCCCGAAAAACAGGGCTGGTTGGCGGCACAAACAAAACCTGTGGACTTGCCGTGCATCAGCGCACATATGTCCGGGACGGTAGCAACCGGATACCTCGCATGTCTGACCTGTGGATCTATTACCGCCGCCCCTCCAGCCTCGTGCGTTACCGCCACGGCGGGGCAGCCGCGTTCGACCCTGCCGTGCGGTCGCCACTTGCGAAGGCGGTAGCGCCGCTCACCGTCTTCGAATCGGGCGACGACGAAAAGATCCTGCAGTTCCCGCTGCCGCCCCAGGCACCGCGCCCGCGTCGCGCGGCCAAGAGGCGGCGTGGCCGCTTGAAGCCGGTAAAACCGAAAAAACCGACGAAACACGACAGCTAGGGCACGGCGTTGCAGCGCGCGGCGCGGTCAGTCCCGGGCCGGCCGGTCCAGCAGGTCGACGATCTCATCGAGTACCCGGTTCAGCGCATAATCCTTGGGCGTGTAGATCCGGGCCACCCCCATGTTGGCGAGTGCGCCCTGATCGACCTGCGGGATAATGCCGCCAACCACCAGCTTGACGTCGCCAAGTCCTTCCTCGCGCAGCAGCCGCCGCACTTCGCGCACCAGTTCCAGGTGACTGCCGGAGAGAATCGACAGGCCGACGACATGGGCCTGTGCCCGCTTGGCCGCATCGACGATCTCCTGCGGGGTCTGTCGAATCCCCTCGTAAACGACGTCGAAGCCGGCATCCTGCGCGCGCAGGGCGATCTGCTCCGCACCGTTGGAATGCCCGTCGAGGCCCGGCTTTCCGACCACCATGGTAACGGCACGGCCGAGACGCTTCGTCAGCGCGGCGATCCGTGCGCGCAGCGCAGCCGTCGCTGCGGCATCGCTGGCGCCGACCGACTCGCCCACGCCGGTGGGCGCGCGGTATTCGCCGAAAACGTGCCGCAACGTATCGCCCCATTCGCCGGTCGTCACCCCCGCGTGGGCGCAGGTGATCGACGCTTCCATTATGTTATCGCCGGCGCGGGCGGCGCTCTCCAGTCGGGCCAGCGCGGCGCCGACCGCCGCCGCGTCCCGCGCCTTGCGCCAGGCGACGAGGTTGCGGATCTGTGCATCCTCTGCCGTGTGGTCGACGCGCAGCGCCGCCCCTTCGTCTGCTGTCAGCGGCGACGTGGCGCCTTCGTTGTACATGTTCACGCCGACCACCGGCTGCGCGCCCGATTCGATCGCCGCCACGCGCCGCGCATTCGAGCGCACCAGCTGCGCCTTCATATAGCCCGACTCGACCGCCGGGACGGTCCCGCCCATCGCCTCGATGACGGCCAGCTCGGCGCGCGCCTCGTCCTTGAGCTCCGCGACCTTCGCCGCGACGACCGGCGAGCCGTCGAACAGATCGGCGAACTCGAGAAGGTCGGTTTCGTGGGCGACGATCTGCTGCAGCCGCAGGCTCCACTGCTGGTCCCAGGGGCGCGGCAGGCCGAGCGCCTCGTTCCAGGCCGGCAGCTGCACCGCGCGGGCGCGCGCGTCCTTCGACAGCACCACCGCCAGCATCTCGAGCAGGATCCGGTAGACGTTGTTCTCCGGCTGCTGTTCGGTCAGCCCCAGCGAATTGACCTGCACGCCGTAGCGGAAACGACGGAGCTTCTCATCGGCGATGCCGTAGCGGTCGCGGCACAACTCGTCCCACAGCTCGGTGAAGGCGCGCATCTTGCACATTTCGGTGACGAACCGGATGCCCGCATTGACGAAAAAGCTGATCCGCCCGACGGCCTGGGGAAAATCCTCCGCCGAAACCTGGCCGCCGTCGCGCACGCGGTCGAGCACGGCGGTCGCGTTGGCCAGCGCATAGGCCATCTCCTGGGCCGGTGTCGCGCCCGCTTCCTGCAAATGGTACGAACAGACATTGATCGGGTTCCATTTGGGAACCTCGCGGCAAGTGAACGCGATCACGTCCTCCGTGAGCTTGAGGCTGGCCGGCGGCGGGAAGATGTAGGTTCCGCGCGAGAGATACTCCTTGACGACGTCGTTCTGGGTCGTGCCGGCGAGCTCCGCCCGCGCCGCGCCCTGCCGTTCCGCCGCCGCGATATACAGCGCCAGCATCCAGGCGGCCGGCGCGTTGATCGTCATCGACGTGTTCATGCGGTCCAGCGGAATGCCGTCGAACAGGGCCTCCATGTCGCCGAGATGCGAGACCGGCACGCCGACCTTGCCGACCTCGCCGCGGGCCAGCGGATGGTCGGTGTCGTAGCCGGTCTGGGTCGGCAGGTCGAAGGCGACCGACAGGCCGGTCTGGCCGCGCTCCAGATTTGTGCGGTAGAGCGCGTTCGAGGCCGCTGCCGAGCTGTGGCCGGAATAGGTGCGGATCAGCCAGGGCCGGTCCCGACCCCGCCGTGCTGGGCGCGCTTCTTCCGGTTGCGTTCCTTTGATTTTCCTCCGCTTTACCATTCTCCAGTTTCCTGGCGGCGTTGCCGATCGGGTCCGCCCGCGCCCGCTCGTTCGGTCATTATGTGTTATGATCGTCGGGCAATCTGAAACAAGCTGTCTTATTGTGCAATGCAAAATTTTCGTGTACCCGTTACGCAGTCGCAACATGGAAACCGACTCCTGTGGAGATGGGGACGAGATGAACACGCCCGCTGAAGTCGTCGATATCACAGCGAATCTGCCGAAGAAGGACCTGTACGAGATCGGCGAGATTCCGCCGCTCGGCCACGTGCCGAAGCAGATGTACGCCTGGGCGATCCGGCGCGAGCGCCACGGCGAGCCCGAAGACGCGATGCAGGTCGAGGTCGTCGACGTGCCGGAGATCGACAGCCACGAGGTCCTGGTCATGGTGATGGCCGCCGGCGTCAACTACAACGGCGTCTGGGCGGCGCTCGGCGTGCCGGTCTCGGTGTTCGACGTGCACAAGGCGGACTACCACATCGCCGGCTCGGACGCCGCCGGCATCGTCTGGGCGGTCGGCTCCAAGGTGAAGCGCTGGAAGGTCGGCGACGAGGTCGTGGTGCACTGCAACCAGGACGACGGCGACGACGAGGAGTGCAACGGCGGCGATCCGATGTTCTCGCCCTCGCAGCGCATCTGGGGCTACGAGACGCCGGACGGCTCGTTCGCGCAGTTCACCCGCGTGCAGGCGCAGCAGCTGATGCCGCGGCCGCGCCACCTGACCTGGGAGGAGAGCGGCTGCTACACGCTGACGCTGGCGACCGCCTACCGCATGCTGTTCGGCCACCGGCCCCACATCCTGAAGCCCGGCCACAACGTGCTGGTCTGGGGCGCCTCGGGCGGGCTCGGCTCGATGGCGATCCAGCTGATCGCCACCGCCGGCGGCAACGCCATCGGCGTGATCTCCGACGAGAGCAAGCGCGACTTCGTCATGCAGATGGGCGCGCGCGGCATCATCAACCGCAGGGACTTCAATTGCTGGGGCCGGCTGCCCGACGTCGGCACGCCGGAGTTCAACGAATACATGAAGGAGGTCCGCAAGTTCGGCAAGGCGATCTGGGACCATCACCGGCAAGGGCAACGACGTCGACTTCGTGTTCGAGCATCCGGGCGAGGCGACCTTCCCGGTCTCCTGCTTCGTGGTCAAGCGCGGCGGCATGGTCGTGTTCTGCGCCGGCACCACGGGCTACAACCTGACCTTCGACGCGCGCTTCGTGTGGATGCGCCAGAAGCGCATCCAGGGCAGCCACTTCGCCAACCTGATGCAGGCCAGCCAGGCCAACAAGCTGGTGATCGAGCGGCGCATCGACCCCTGCATGTCGGAGGTCTTCTCCTGGGACGACATCCCGCGCGCCCACACCAAGATGCGCGCCAACGAGCACAAGCCCGGCAACATGGCGGTGCTGGTGCAGGCCAAACGGCCGGGGCTGCGCACGTTCGAGGACGTGGTCGAGGGGTGAGTCCAGCATGCGCATGGCGAGGGATGGAGACACAGTGAGTTTTCCCGGCGCCGTGTGCAGTATGCCCGCTGCCCGTGCAGCGGATACCCGGAAATGACGGCGAACGCCGGCGCGGCGGACCTCCTCGACACGTGCGCCGAAGCGCTCGCCGCCGCGGAATCCCTTCTCGACCGCGCGCGGGCGAACGTATCCGCACTCGTGACGCGCAGCGGCCGCATCGACCCCGCGCTGCTCGATCGCGAGCAGTTCGCCGTGCACGGTTTCGCCTGGATGGCGACCTACGTCGAGGCGCTGCGCCAGATGCGCGGCTGGGCGGAACGCGGCCGCGCGGCCGGTTCGTTCGGTGAGCTCGAGTCGCTGATCCTGCAGGCCGCGTACGGCGAGTACTGCGCGCAGCTCGCTGGCGGCATTGCGCTGAGCCAGGGCGAAGTCGCGCGCCCCGGCGACATGGGTGTGCCGGATGCCGCGGTCGAGTCGTTTCGCCGGGCGACAGCGGCGATCGTGGCCGCCGGCAGCACCGCAGCGGTGCGCCAGCGCATCGCACAGCTGATCGCGGACGGGCGGTTCGGTGAAACGGCGCTGGGTGACGAGACGCTCGAGATGGTGCGCGACCAGTTCCGCCGCTTCGCCGAGGAGCAGGTCGCACCACATTGCCATGCCTGGCACAAGGCGGACGCGTTGATCCCCATCGACATCATTGAGCAGCTTGCCGATCTCGGAGTATTCGGCCTGACCGTGCCGGAGGGCTACGGCGGGCTGGGCATGGGCAAGGCGGCCATGTGCGTCGTGACTGAGGAATTGGCACGGGGCTACATCGGAGTCGGATCGCTGGGCACGCGCTCGGAGATCGCGGCCGAATTGATCCGCCTCGGCGGCACCGAGGCACAGAAAGAGCAGTGGCTGTCGAAGATCGCCTCCGGCGAACTCCTGCCGACCGCCGTGTTCACCGAGCCCGGCACCGGCTCCGACCTCGGCGCGCTGAAGACCCGGGCGGTGCGCGACGGCGACGTCTACCGGATCACCGGCAACAAGACCTGGATCACCCATGCCGCGCGCAGCGACATCATGACGCTGCTGGCGCGCACCGACCCGGACAGCAAGGACCACCGCGGCCTGTCCATGTTTATCGCGGAAAAGCCGCGCGGCACCGACGCGGACCCCTTCCCGGCCCCCGGAATGACCGGCACGGAGATACGCGTGCTCGGCTATCGCGGCATGAAGGAGTACGAGATCGGGTTCGATGATTTCGCGGTTGCGGCGGAGAATCTGCTGGGCGGGGAAGAGGGGCATGGCTTCCGGCAGTTGATGGCGACCTTCGAATCGGCCCGGGTGCAGACCGCGGCGCGCGCCGTCGGCGTGGCCCAGAACGCCATGGAGCTCGGCCTTTCCTATGCGAAGGACCGCATCCAGTTCGGCCGGCCGATCGCCGAATTCCCGCGCGTCGCCGGCAAGCTCGCCTGGATGGCGGTGGAGACCATGATCGCGCGCCAGCTCACCTATTCGCGGCGCGCGAGAAGGATTCCGACCGGCGCTGCGACATCGAGGCCGGCATGGCCAAGCTGCTGGCCGCCCGGGTCGCCTGGGCCAACGCCGACAACGCGCTGCAGATCCACGGCGGCAACGGCTACGCCGAGGAGTACGAGATCTCGCGGGTGCTGTGCGACGCGCGCATCCTCAACATCTTCGAGGGCGCCGCCGAGATCCAGGCGCACGTCATTGCGCGCGGCCTGCTTGGCCGGCGCAACTGAAATACCTCTTTGTTGCCACAAAATCTTAAAACTTTTTGAACCGTTAACACCCTACCCTGTCGCGCAGACCGGTCCGCCTTAGACAGGGGACGCAGTTGCCATGGCCAAGAGAGCATCGGCGCGTGAAGAGGCGCTGGAACTGCTCGCGGGCAGAACCGCTTTTGGCGCCGCGTTTTTCGACGTGGCGACGGAGGCGCTCGTCTCGGGCCTCGGTTACCGGCTCGGTGGCGTCGCCCTCCTGTCCGCGGACGGCAAAAGCGTCGAGCTTCTGTCACTCCAGGATCGTAAAGGCAAGGCCGGACCGCAGAGCTACCCGCTCGCCGGTTCGCCATGCCGCCGTGTTTACAAGGCCAAGTCCGGGCAGCCGCACGTGTTCATTTCCGGGAGCGCCATCAAACGGTATGCGAGTATCGCGGGAATGGGGAAGATCGGGGCAACCTGCTACCGCGGCGAAGTGTTTTACGGCCTGGACGGCAAGCCGGCGGGCCACGTATTCGCGGCCGGAACCCGGGACGACGAAGACAGTTCCGATGCACGGGCGTTCTTCCGTCTCGTCAGCCAGCGGGTCGGGGCGGAATATAACCGTAGCCTTGCCGAGGACGCGCTGAAACAGAGCGAGTTGCGCACACGTGCCGCCGAACAGCGGCTGCGCGATGCCGTCGAAAACCTCTCCGACGGCTTCGCCCTGTACGACGCGGAGGATCGGTTGATCCTCTACAACAAGAAATGGATGGAGTTGTACGGTTATTCCGAAGAGGACGCCCGGCCCGGCGTCCTCTATGAGGATTTGGTCCGCCTGGATGCCGCGCGCGAGTCGATCGCCGGCGATGTCGATGCCTATATCAGACAACGGCTGGCCTATCGTCGACGGTTCCTTGGCTCGTTCGATCTGCAGCTTCGCGACGGACGCTGGATCACGATTCGCGAGCGTGCGACTTCGGAAGGAGGAATCGTCGGCGTTCAGACCGACATAACGGACCGTATGGAGGCGATCGAGTCGCTCCTNNCATAACGGACCGTATGGAGGCGATCGAGTCGCTGCTCGGCGAAAAGGCCGCGGCGGAGAAGGCCAGCGCTGCGAAATCGGAGGACCTCATCAAGATCAGCCACGAGCTGCGCACGCCGCTCAACGCGATCGCGGGTTTCGGCCACATCATCAAGTCAGCCTCATTCGGACCGATCGGAAATCCTCGGTACCAGGAATATGCCAGCGACATCGTGGCCGCGGCGGAACATGTACTCGGGCTGATCAAGGGCATTCTCGACCGTGCGAAGGCAGATTCTGCAGCCCATTCGCTGCAGGAAGAGGTCATCGACGTCGCCGAGACCGTCCGGGCGGCGCTTGTTTTCGTGCGCGATGCGGCGGCGAACAAGCGGATCGCCATCGACCTGTACCTTGCCGACGATATGCCGAAGCTGCGCGCTGACCCGCGCAAGCTCAAACAGATCTTGCTCAATCTTCTCGCCAACGGGATCAAGTTCACCGCCGCCGAAGGCCGTGTCATGATCATGGTCCGGGCCAACCGCGACGAGGGGTTCGTCTTCGAGATCGCCGACACTGGTCCCGGGATCGCCGAGGCGGACATCGATCACGTGTTGCGGGAGTACGGGCAGGTTCGCGGCGAAGGGGCCGAAACCGAGGAAGGAACCGGCCTCGGACTGCCGCTCGCATCGATGCTCGCGGCGCTTCACGACGGCACGCTGGAACTTGACAGCGCGGTCGGTTTCGGGACGCTGGTCACCGTTCGCCTGCCTTGGGAGCGGGCGGTATTAAACGAGAACGGCCGGCGCGCCACCGTGTGACATGGGCCGGCGCATGGCGCTCCCGCTGCGGCCCGTTGCGTCGCGTCAGCGCCACGTGATTGCGTACGCATCGTTGCGGTAATCGGTTGGCATTTTCCATGGCGGCGCGCTATATCGCTTGGCATGTCCGACACGCTTACGGTCCTGTTGTTCCTGGCCATGGGCATCACGCTCGTCGTGCTGTTCACGGGCCTCATCTCGATGGCGCGCGGCGGCGAGTTCAACCGCAAGCACTCGAACCGGCTGATGCGGCTCCGGGTTCTCTTTCAGGGCATCGCCGTCTTGATCTTCATATTGCTGGCCTTCGTCTTTAAGGGAGACTGAAATCCGGCATGGTGAAGCTGACGAAGATCTACACCCGCGGCGGCGATGCCGGCGAGACGTCGCTGGGCGACGGGACTCGGGTGCGCAAGGATACGCTGCGCGTCGAAGCATACGGGACGGTCGACGAGGCGAATGCGGCGATCGGCGTCGCCCGCCTGGCCACGCAGGGGGATGCCGATGCCATTCTCGGGCGGATCCAGAACGACCTGTTCGATCTGGGTGCCGACCTGTGCCGGCCGGAGGGCGGAGGCAAGTCCGGAAGCGCCCTCCGCGTCACGGCGGCCCAGGTGGCACGTCTCGAGGCCGAGATCGACAGCCTGAACGCCGACCTCGCGCCGCTGGAAAGCTTCGTCCTGCCGGGCGGCAGTGCAGCCGCCGCGCACCTCCACCTCGCGCGCACGATCACGCGCCGCGCCGAGCGGCTGGCCATCGCCCTAGCCGCGTCGGAGCCGGTCAATCGCAACGCCATGAAATATTTGAACCGCCTGTCAGATCTGCTGTTCGTCCTGGCCCGCCACTGCAACCGGGCGGGCGCCGCCGACGTGCTTTGGACGCCGGGGGCCAATCGATAACCGGGACCCCGGCATGGCGGCATGACGGCCCGGTAGACCGGCCGCGTGCCGCTGCGGCAGGCGAGCCGGTTTGTCGAGCCGTTGTTTTGCGACTGCGAAAAGCGGTACTGCAATGCGGCAATCCTTGCCTTGACAGGGGTTGTGCCCGGTCCTAAACAGGGGCGTTTTCGCTGCCGCGCACCATCCTCACAGTCGCAGGGAGCCACCATGAAGATTCTTGTCGCCGTCAAACGCGTCATCGACCCCAACGTCAAGGTTCGCGTCAAATCGGACGGGTCGGGGGTCGAAACCGCGAACGTCAAAATGGCCATGAATCCGTTCGACGAAATCGCCGTCGAGGAAGCCATCCGCATGCGGGAGGCCGGCAAGGCGGAGGAGATCGTCGCGGTCTCGATCGGCCCGCGGCAGGTTCAGGAAACGATTCGCACGGCACTTGCAATGGGGGCCGATCGCGGCATCCATGTCGCAACCGACGAGGAGATCCAGCCCCTGGCAGCGGCCAAGCTCCTGAAAGCGGTGGTCGATAAGGAACAGCCGCAGGTCGCGATCCTCGGCAAGCAGGCGATCGATGACGATGCCGGCCAGACCGGGCAGATTCTGGCCGGGTTGCTGGGTTGGAGTCAGGCGACCTTCGCCTCTAAGATCGTTCTCGGCGACGGCGAGGCCGAGATCACCCGCGAGGTCGATGGCGGGCTCGAGACGATCAAATCGAAGCTGCCGGTCGTGGTGACCACGGATCTGCGCCTCAACGAACCGCGCTATGCATCCTTGCCGAACATCATGAAGGCGAAGAAGAAACCGATCGAGGAGATGACACCTGCCGAATTGGGCGTCGAGGCGGCGTCCCGGCTGAAAGTCGTCAAAGTCGTCGAACCGCCGAAGCGCAAGGCCGGGGTCAAGGTCGAATCGGCGGCCGAGCTCGTGGACAAGCTGAAGAACGAAGCGAAGGTGATCTGAATCATGAGCGTCCTGGTCATCGCTGAGCACGACGACGCCGAGCTGAAGCCGGCGACACTGAACACGGTCACCGCCNNTCGTTGGCGAGGGCTGCGGCGGGGTCGCCGAAGCCGCCACCAAGATCGACGGCGTCGCGAAGGTGCTGGTGGCCGATGCACCCGAATTCGCGCACCGTTTGGCTGAAAACGTTGCCAACCTTCTGGTCGGTCTCGCCGACGGGTATAGCCATATCCTCGCCCCCCACACAACCTCGGGGAAGAACATCCTGCCGCGGGCGGCGGCGCTGCTCGATACCCAACAGGTATCGGACATCACCGCCGTGGTCTCGGAGGATACGTTCGAGAGGCCGATCTATGCCGGCAACGGCATCGCCACCGTGCAGGCGAGCGACGCGAGGAAACTGGTCACCGTGCGCACCACCGCATTCGAGCCGGCTGCCGAGGACGGCGGATCGGCCGGGGTCGAGCAGGTTGCCGGGACCGGCGACACGGGCCTGTCAAGTTTCATGCGGGCCGAGACCAGCCAGTCGGAGCGTCCCGAGCTGACCTCCGCCCGGATCATCATCTCCGGCGGCCGCGGCATGCAGTCGGGCGAGAACTTCGAGATGCTGGAGCGGGTCGCCGACAAGCTCGGCGCCGCCGTCGGCGCCAGCCGCGCCGCCGTCGACGCCGGCTTCGTGCCGAACGACTACCAGGTCGGCCAGACCGGCAAGATCGTGGCCCCCGACCTGTACATCGCGGTGGGCATGTCGGGCGCGATCCAGCATCTCGCCGGCATGAAGGATTCCAAGGTCATCGTCGCGATCAACAAGGACGAGGAGGCGCCGATCTTCCAGGTCGCGGACTACGGCATCGTCGGCGACCTGTTCGACGTCGTGCCGCAGCTGGAGGCGGAACTCGACAAGTTGGGTTGATCCCGGCGCAGCGCCTCGGGGCCGGAGCAAAACAAGAGGAAATTCGACCTTATGATCAAGAAAATCGGGGTCATCGGCGCCGGCCAGATGGGCAACGGGATCGCCCATGTCGCCGCCCTGGCGGGCTACAACGTGAAGCTCCTCGACGTCTCGCAAGAGCAGATCGACAAGGCGCTTGCGATGATCGACAAGAATATGGACCGGCAGATCAAGCGCAAGAAGATCAGCAAGGAGGAAAAGGCGGCGGCCCTGGCACGCATCGAAACCGGGCTTGACTACGCGATCTTTAGCGACTGCGACATCGTCATCGAGGCGGCGACCGAGAACGAGGAG
>JABAOH010003998.1_pt3 | contig 24276 bp, 16 predicted proteins | sample 7062181 | NCBI WGS metagenome assembly JABAOH01 (sample SAMN14538630, study PRJNA623070) | marine sediment metagenome | biome: marine biome [ENVO:00000428]; feature: marine pelagic biome [ENVO:01000023]; material: deep marine sediment [ENVO:00002113]; isolation source: pool of 5 deep marine... | reverse complement strand
AGGGAGTTCTACTACGACACGGTGAACTTCGATCCTGACGCGCTACGGCTGGCGATCGAGTTCGCCGGGGTGGATCAGCTGCTGGCTGGAAGTGACTATCCCCACCAGATCGGTAGCCTCGAGCGGATGCTGCAGAGTATCCGGGCGCTGGATCTTCCCGAGGGCGAGCGCGCCCAGGTGCTCGGCGGCAACACCGCAAGGTTGCTCGGCCTGTAAGGAGGTCGTCGTTCACGGGCGCACCGCCGGCGCTGGGCCGTCGTCCTTGGCGCTCCTGACCTAGCTTGGTGAGTCAGAAGTTCGTTGCTTGCCGCAGGTGCCGCTGGGTCCTGCGGGCGGTGAGGAGTGAGGTACGTGGTTGGGGGTCTGGGGTTCGAGGGACCACAGGGCGGCAGTGCCGCTCTCCCCATCACCTCGCACCGCGGACCTCGAACCTCGTACCCAGCACCGTGTCCACCCACACCGTAGCGCCCGGCAGGACTCAGGGCGTGCAGCGTCAGCAAAGGAACGTCCGATACACCTCCCTAGTTCGCCCCGGATTCCTCCAGCAGGAACCCCGGTTTCTGGTATGTGATGCGCCCGCCCAGCATCGTGACCAGGACGCTCGAGCTCATTGCCAGGAGCTCCTCCTCCGACGCATTGAGTAGGTCCGCGTCCAGGATCACCAGATCGGCGAGCTTGCCCGGCTCGAGCGAACCGCGGACGTCATCGTCGTACGTCAAGTACGCTCCGTTGATGGTGAAGGTCTTGAGCGCCTCCAGCAGCGCGATACGCTGCCCCGGGCCGTACACCTCGCCGGAGATCTCGTGGCGCCGGGTCACCATGGCATACATGCCCACCCATGGGTCCGGGGAGTTGTTGGGGTAGTCCGAGCCGGAGGCCATGCGGATGCCCGCATCGAGGAAGGTCTTGAACGGCGTGTGGCGGGCCATGCGCTCGGGGCCGATGTTCCTGACGAAGGAATCGCCTTCGTAGTACAGGTTCGCCGGATTGATGGCGGCGATCACGCCGTACTTCGCCATGTCCTCGACGACCGAGGTCTGCGGCTCGTCGGGGAGATACACATGGATGATGCTCCACCTGAGGTCCGCATCGGGGTCCCCGCGCAAGATGCTGTCCATCAGGATCTTGTATACGTCCATCGTCTGGCGAATCGCGGCATCACCGCAGGCGTGGGTGTGAATCTCCCAGCCGTGGTTGGCCAACATCTGGAACTGCTCCAGGCGGTAGTCGAAATCCGGGTCACGGAACGCCCCGTAGTTGTCCGCGCCCAATGGGTCCTGGGGGATGGGGAGAAACGGTACTGAGACCGCTGCGCTCCTTGAGCCGATTCCCCCGTCCGCCGATGCCTTGGCTCCGCGGATGCGCAACATGACGTCACCGCTGGTGGGCGAGCCCAGGATGTCGAGGCGCTCCGCGATCGCCGTCGGCTCCCCCAAGCCGCCGGGGTCGCCGCTGCGATACCACCCATCGTAGATGATGCTGCGGACCGGGATCTCGTCGGACTCGTAGGCTGCCTCGTAAACCTCGGTGACGCGTCCCATGCTCGATCCCGCTTCGACAACGGCGGTGATCCCGAGGGACGCGAGTACTTCCAGTCCGAGGACCAGGCTCTCCACTCGCTGTTCGAACGTCTGTCGGGGAATCGCCTCGGACACCAGCCGCGGTGCTCTGGCGCCCACGAACACGCCGTTGGGCAGCCCGGTACGAGGGTCACGGAAGATGATGTCACCGGCGACGAAGTCCGGCGGGTCCGCGGTGAACCAGTCGGGGTGGGTGGAAGGGTCGTCGAAATCGATGCCGAGGAGTTCGAAGACCTTGGTGTTCACCACGATACCGTTGTAGATCCGCTCCGCTGATATCGGGACATCACGGGAGACTTCGTCCAGCTCGTGGCGGTTAACCATCCGCTTCTCCACCAGCCGGTCCTGGGTCCAGCCTAGTCCGTACAACCAGGGACCGGTCTCACCGGAGGTGGGATATTCCCATCCCCCGAGCATGCCGTCGCGTTGCAGCTGGGCGAGTCGGTCTTTCAACAGCTGCTGCACGTCGGCGATCGTTCGTGCAGGCTCGAGGTTGACAGCGTACCGCTGCTGGAAACCGAGGTCGCGGACGTGGATGTGGGTTTCGTTGATGCCTGGGATGATGGTGCGCCCGCCTAGGTCATAGACCTTGGTGTCCTCGTCGATGAGGTGCTCCATTTCCTCCAACGTCCCCACCGCAAGGATCCTATCGCCCGCGAGGGCCAAGGCACTCGCCTCGGGGCGGTCATCATCCACGGTTACGATCTTGCTGTTGTGGAAAACGAGCTCGGCGGTTGGTTGTCCGCCGCACCCCGTCACGAGGCTGAGCAACACCAGCCCCGGGAGCCCAGCAAGGCACGGGGTGCTGGGTGCTCGGTGTTGGGTGCTAGGGTCCTCGGTGCCGACCTGACGCATGCCCAAAACCAAGCACCCAGGAGCTAACACCGCCAGTCAGTGCGCAGCACCGGGTCCTGCAGGACCGACCGGTGCCTGCACCAAGGAACGGACTTCGGACACACCACACTGGTGTCGTGAGTCAGAGATTCGTTGCATGGCACACTCACCGAGCAGTCCCTCCGCGCGGTGGCGTTCTCGGCGGACTGGAGGCCGGGCCACGGCAGCGGGATCAGGCTTCCTGAGGCAGACCTCGGCGCCGAGACCGCCGGAGCGCCACCCACGCTGCGGGACTGCTCGGCGCGTGGTTCTAGGCACGAGCTTGTGATTCGCTACAGTAGGACCTGCGACCAAAGACCCAGGACCGATCATGTAATTGCTTCTACGATTACCACTTACGATCCCGGGGCCTCCGGGGGCGTCTCATTTGGTCGTCAGTCTGTTATGTTGTAGCACGCGTTCACCACTTGAGACCTGGGAGGCGATCGAGGGAAATGGGCTATCCGAAGAAGCACCGGGGCAGAAGGAAGATCGGCAGCAAACGGCGCCGCATGCGGCGCAAGCGTCGCAAGGGCCTGCGTCTGAGAAAGAAATAGCTCGCCGCCGCCGGCTGCCCGGCCAACTCGACCACCTGGTTGGTGTTCCGCTGGTGCATTCGGCCTCGGCTTCACCGGCAGGGCCATCCCCTCCAATATCGTGGTGTCGTCTGTCAGCTGATGCGCAGCAAGCACTGGCTCGCGGGCAGTCCGGACTGCCCCCAGGGCCGCTCAATCCTCGTCCAACGGAACCGCGACTACGCGCAGCGCGACTCGCGTTGTGCGGTTTCGTGCGCCATCTTGTGGTTTCATTACGACGCGGCTGAAGTCTGGTGTGCCGGGCATTGGATCAGTCCGTCGTCGACTACTCTTGGGCGTTCCTGAACCGCAACGTCACCGTGGGGACTGCCATGAATCGTACTCTGAGCCGGTTGTCGTCATCGCTGTTGTTGCCCATGCTCGCCGGTGCCTGTGCCGAGATGGGCGATGAGGAGCTCTTGGCCACGGCAAAGCAGATTCACCAACGCGTCATCACGATCGACACGCACGACGATATCCCCTCCAACTTTGCCACTGAGGAGGTGGACCCCGGCGTTCGCGGGGACCGGCAGGTCGATATCCCCAAGATGGTCGAAGGGGGACTAGATGTCGGCTTCTTCGTAGTCTATGTCGGCCAGACGGAGCGGACGCCGGAGAACTACGAGCGGGCGAAGGCGGCTGCGATGGTGAAGTTCGACGCCATTCATCGGATGACGGAGGAGATGTATCCAGAGAAGATCGAGCTGGCCTATAGTCCCGCTGACGTCGAACGCATCCACGCGAGCGGCAAGCTGGTAGCCTGCATCGGCATCGAGAACGGCTATGCGATTGGGAAGGACCTGTCCCTGCTTCGGCGGTATTACGACCTGGGCGCCCGCTACATCACGCTGGCCCACAACGGTCACAACGACATTTCGGACTCCTCGAACCCGAGCGAGCGCCTGGGGGACGAGGAAGCCGAACACGGCGGCATCAGCGCATTCGGCGAGCAGGTGATCGAGGAGATGAATCGGCTCGGAATCATGGTCGACGTCTCGCATATCTCAAAGGATGCCATGCTGGATGTGGCGAGGCTATCCCGAGCCCCGGTGATCGCGTCGCATTCGAGCGTGCGGGCGCTGGCGGACGTGTCGCGCAACCTGGACGACGAGCAGTTGCGGGCACTCCAGGCGAACGGAGGGGTGATCCAGACGGTCGCCGTGGGTGAGTTCGTCAAGACAGATCCGCCCGAGAAAGTGGAGGCCGTCGAGGCGCTCCGGGAGGAGATGGGCATCACGAGCTTCGCCGCGTACCGGGCCCTCACCGAAGAGCAACGCAACGAGTACCGGCGGCGCATGGCGGTGCTGGACGAGCAGTGGCCCCGGGCCACCGTGCAAGACCTCGTGGATCACATCGACTATGCCGTTCGTCTGATTGGGATCGAGCACGTCGGCATCAGTTCGGATTTCGACGGGGGCGGCGGTGTCGTGGGCTGGCGGGATGCCAGCGAGACCCTGAACGTGACCCTGGAGCTGGTGCGGCGTGGGTACTCCGAGCAGGAAATCGCGCAGCTCTGGGGAGGAAACCTGCTGCGGGTGTGGCGGGAGGTGGACCGCGTGGCGCAGGAGATGCAGGCTGAAGCTGCCTCTTGATGGGCGCTCCGTGAGATTCGGCGGGCCGAGGAACTCGACCCGCTGTCGCACGCCATCAGTGCCACCGTGGCCAAGGCGCTGTCTTACGACCGAGAATGTGAGGCAGCGATCCGGCAGCTCGAGAGGACGCTGCAGCTGGAACCGGACTTCATGAGCGCCCATGCCTGGTTGGGGATCGCCTACGTTCAGGTGGGGAGGTACGGAGAGGCGGCCGAAAGCTTGCACAGAGCTATGGCGCTGACGCCCGACTATGCGCACCCCAGCCTGCCCCTAGCATACGTGTACGCCCGGGCTGGGGAGCGGGAGAAGGCGCTCGAAGGGCTGGAGCAGGCGGAGCATGCGGAACCACAAGGTGCTGGGGCGGCGGAGCTCCTCGCGGGCGTCTACGTGGCACTAGCGAACTCGAGCTGGCGTTCGACTGGATCGAGCGCGCCTTCGAAAAGGCACCCTCGGCGCTGTTCGAGATCAAGGTTCACCCAGCGTATTGACGCGCTTCGGTCCGACCCACGGTTTCTGGCGCTGCTGCAGCGCCTGAACTTCCCGGGGCAGACTGGTGGCATGGTGACCCCGGCCTAATCCAAATCATCGGAGGTGTGGCGTTGGCGGATCTTTTCGCTGGGAACGTGAGCAACAAGGAATCCCACTTGATCTCGGGCATGATCCGGCGGCGGACAACTGCCACGAGCCAAGTAGCCGTGAGCCAGCCGCACGAGTTGCCCGAAGATCTCCTCCGCCTCGCCGCGAAGCGGCTTCGCATCATCGCCCTCCTCTTCGGATTCGGGTTTCTCGTGGCGAACTTCTTACCGCCGGTGTTCGATCCCAGGAGCCGCGTCGAAGTGTTCGGGAGCTTCGCGGGGTGGGGCCCCGGCGCCATCTCCATCACCATGGCGCTGATCGTGGTCGGACTAGCTTCCAGTGCACGAGTTCCTCCCAGGGCGCTCATGAACGTTGGGCTGGTGTTCGGCGTGGCGGGGAGCTTCGGCATTGCCATGGCCTCGTACTGGGGGATCTATGCAGGGCTCGAGTACGAGCCAGCGCATCTCGACCCGTTTGGCCCCGGGTACGTCGCTCCCTGGATCATCGCCTTCACGATCGTGGTGCCGAACGAGCCGAGAAAATCACTCCTGGCAGCCCTTGCCTCTGCCAGCTCCGTGCCGATCACGATGGCGCTCACGATGAAGTACGGCGGCACCACCATCGCTTGGAGCCCGGCAGAGTTCTTCATCGATCTCATCCTGCCGTATTTGCTGGCCATCATGATGGCATACGTTGGGGCCCACGTGGTCTACAAGTTGGGTACCGACGTGACTCGGGCCCGCGAGATGGGGAGCTATCGGCTGGTGGAGCGTCTCGGGTCGGGCGGTATGGGCGAGGTCTGGTTGGCGAAGCACCGGATGCTCGCCCGCCCTGCGGCCATCAAACTGGTGCGGCCGGAGGTGCTCGGCGAAGCCGATGGTGACAGTCTGCGGGTTGCGCTCACCCGGTTCGAGCGCGAGGCGCAGACCACCGCGTCGATGCGCTCCCCTCACACCATTGAGCTGTACGACTTCGGCATCTCGGACGACGGAACTTTCTACTACGTGATGGAGCTGCTGGACGGCTTCGACCTGGAAACACTGGTGCGGAAGTTCGGCCCGGTGCCGCCGGAGCGTGCCATCCATCTCCTGCGGCAGGCGTGCGACTCCCTGGGTGAGGCCCACCAGGAGGGGCTGATCCATCGGGATATCAAGCCTGCAAACATGTACGTATGCCGTTACGGGCGAAGGGTGGATTTCATCAAGGTTCTGGACTTCGGGCTGGTCAAGTCACGGAGAGAACCGAGCGGCGACGATATCAAGCTCACCGCCGCCAACGTCGTGGGCGGAACGCCTGCCTACATGGCGCCGGAGCAGGTGGCCGGCGATCTCCCGATCGACGGGCGAACGGACATCTATGCGATCGGCTGCGTGGGCTACTGGCTCCTCACCGGTCAGGCGGTATTCGAGGGCCCAACGGCGCTCAACATCATGGTGCAGCATCTGAGTGCAGAGCCGGTCCCACCGTCCCAACGGACCGAGCTGGAAGTCCCCGCGTCGCTGGAGCAGGCCGTTCTCTCCTGTCTCGAGAAGGATCCGGACCGGAGACCCCAGAGCGCCGACACCCTATCTGAACTCTTGGCGGCCTGTGAGACTCGGCAGCCGTGGACACCTGAGCGGGCGCAACACTGGTGGGATATGCACCGGCCTCGGGCGGCGGTGACAAGCTAGCGGCAACGCACCACGGCATCGATTCCATGACGGCAACGATTCGCCAGGTATGGAGGCCAGGCTCGCTTCGGGACGCTGATGCCATCGCGGAAGCCGTCGCTGCCAAGGATCTGAACAACCTGTACCGCACGAGTTGCTACTTCCGCGATCCCGAGAGGTATCGGGCGTTCTGTGCCATGTACGCCGTCATGCGAATCATCGACGACCGCATCGACGACCTAGTTGCCCGAGGACACGTGGCCGCCACGGAACGGCGGCGGGAGTCGCGCGTCTTGCGAGCATGGCATTGTGTGGTATCGGCGTGCCTGGCCGGTCGCCCCCCGGCGCGCAACGACGCGGTACAGACCGAGCATCCCCACATCGACGAGTTGCAGACTGTCTTTTCCACTGCCGCCCGGCGGTTTCCCGTACCGGCGGTACTGTGGGACGACTTCTTCTCGGCGATGCAGCAGGACCTGGATCGCGATCGTTTCTTGACGTACGCCGACTTCGTGTCCTATGCCACAGGTGCCGCGGTCGCACCGACGAGCATCTACCTCTACCTGATCACTGCCGAGCGGCGGGGCGAAACAGGTGTCTACCACCCCGCACCAGATTTCGACCTGATCCAGTGTGGCCGCGACCTGGGACTCTTCGCCTACATCGCACACGTGCTTCGGGATCTCTCCCAGGACCTCACGACCGGAGATCGCGGCCTTCTCTACCTGGCGGCCGACGATATGGCGACGCACGGCGTGACTGAGCGGATGCTCTTTGCCGATCTGGCATCGGGGAGCGGGAGTGCGCCGCTACGGCGGTTGGTGCGGGATCTTGTCGATCGGGCCCGGACCCTGGCCCGGCGGGGACGCGGCCGCCTGCGAGTGCTCCAGCGAACGCTCAGCCGCGATCGAGCCTTCATCCTGGAGTTGATCGTCCGAATCTACGAGGCGGCTCTCGACCGAATCGAATCCTGCTCGTGCGACCCCATGACGGGTGCCCATCGGCTGACGGAGGTCGAGAAGAAGGAGATCGCTGGCAGCCTGGCAGCGGGGATGGGGCTCGTCCTGGTGCCGGCCGCGCCGCGGGCAGGCGTCGGTTGATCGGGCGGTTCTAGCTTCGCGGGTGCTCCCCAAAACATCTCCGTCGCGTCCCAATTCGTAGTTAGTGCATCGGGTTTCTATCTGTCCTGTTGCCACTGACCATCGACCAGCGCCATTGCGTCCTAAGTGGAGGACAGATCCCATCGGGCTCGTCGGCTGCCGGACAGTCAACTCAAAGTCAATCAACTGTAGGGCAATGGGTTGCGGATCGCATTCCAAGGACGGTATCGATCTTGCCTCTCGGACTGGCAGGTGGAACGCCCCTTCACCGTGAGGGGGTGCCAGCTAGAAGGTGATCGACGATGAGTGCGGAGAACAGACTCAAACCCACACTGTATATCGGCGCCGTGCCCGAACTCCGGAGAGCGTCGGCGGAAGCGGCTCGGGCGCTAGAACCACGGTCCAGAGGTGTGCACCGGCATTGGGTTCGAGTACTGATCTCGCGAGTGGGGGGTAAGGCAATGGCAAGGTGGCGGACTCGTATCGATTGGCTGGTGTTTGGCGCGCTCCTCATGACGCTGCTCTTGGTGGCTGCGTGTGCGCCGCGGGTGATGCTGCCGCCGCGACTGGATCTGGTGGAACACAACCCGGTGGGGCTCGTGACCTTCACCATCGAGAACGCCAAGGGCTCGTTGCACGAGCTCGCTACGGAGCGCTTCGCCGCGGAAATCTTCGCGAGCCAGCGGGGTGTGGAGGTGCTGGAGTTGGGAGACGCTGAACAGGTACTCGCCGAGATTGGCGAATCGAGGCTCAACGCCCGGGCTGCCCGGGCAATCGGGGAGGAGTACGGCGTTCCCGCAGTCTTCGTCGGCCATATAAAGGTATCGGATGTGAAGCCGAGGGGTGCTGTGCTCAGGTTCCCACGGGTTGAGGCCACGGTCAGTGTGGAGATCACCGTGCGGCTGCTGTCCACGGAATCGGGCGCCATGCGCTGGAGCACTACTGCACGGGCGACCGAGCTTGTCGGCGAACTCGGATTGACCGGTGGCGACGTGTACTTCTCGGCGGAGGATCCCAACGAGGCGTACGGGCGTCTCGTAGACCGGCTGATCGCCGAGGTGACCGCGGACCTGTGGCCGACCTGGGTCAGCGGCTAGGTAATCCTTCTTTCCTTTACGGTCTCCGTGCGAATCAGCACGTCGAACCCTTCGAAGGTATAGCGGCGCAGCCCCTCGTCTTCGGAGAACTCGCCGCTTCCACCGAAGATGGTTCGGAATGCCTCGCTCACCCGGGGGATGACGTCGGCTGCGATCCACGGCTCATTGTGTCCCCCGAGGACGTGGTCGTACTCGCCGACCAGATTCGCTAGTCGCTCGTTAGACGCCATGTAGGCGTCGAGATCCACGTCGGCAGCGTGGGCATAGAGCGGGCCCGGGTAGAAATGGTCTCCTGTCCACAACAGGCGGTTGCCCCGGTCGAGCAGACAGATCGAGCCGGGTGAATGTCCGGGTGTGTACAGCACTTCGAGCTGACGCCTGCCGAGGTCGATCACATCGCCCTCGTGGAGCAACTGAGTCGGTTCGACCGACGGGATTGTCCAGGCGTCGGAGTCGAACTCCTGAGGCAGCGGTTTCCACAGATACGCGTCCGTGATGTACTGCTGGAGAGACGCGTTTTCGCGGCCTCGCCTCAGGGCATCGATGGCGGCGGAATCGTCAGCCAAGGCGACATCTTCGAACAGGTACGCGCCGCCCACGTGATCGTAGTGCTCGTGAGTAAGCACCACTGACACGGGAAGATCAGTCAGCTCGGCCACCACCCGCTTGATGTCGCCGATGCCGGTCCCGGCATCCACCAGGACGCCGCGCTCGCTGCCAAGCACGAGGTAGCTGATCACTTCCTCGAACTGATTCGGCTCGTAGATGGCGAACGTGCCATCGGTCAAGCGGTACACGTCGAACCAGTCCTGGAGCGTGCCGACCTTTTCCAGCGAGGCGTACCCTGGCCGTGGGTGAATCCGCCACCATTCTTGAGGCTGCACGAGCTCCGACGTCTCTTCTCCTCGCGTGCAGCCGGTCACGTTCGCGCTGAGCGCAAGCAGCGCCACGACGGCTGATCGTATCGTCATCCTACCACCTCGTCTCTTGTGCGGGCAGCTCCACGCTCAGCCTCATCTCCCCCGGGGGGTCAGTTTGAACATCACCGCCCCGTGGGTCGGGACAGTCGCGGCATAGCTGCCGCGGTAGCCCCCCACGTCTCGCTTGCTCCAGAGATCCCGTACCCGGGCCTCCAGGCCGGCGGTGTAGCCGAGTTCCGGCCACGTAACAGAGATGTTCGCATCCGCGTCACTCCGATTGAACAGCACCACCGCGCGACTGCCGTCGTTCAATTCCCGCGCCCATACTTCGAAGTCTCCATCGTCTCTGATCTTGCGGCCCTGCCGTCCCAGGGAGTCCTGGTCTACAGCGATGACCTCTTCGTTGGTCAAGATCTCGCGGATTTCCTCTGACATGGTGCGCAGGTCGTTGCCAGCCATGAGCGGTGCGGCAAGAATGGCCCAGAGGCTGAAGTGGGCCCGGTATTCAGTGGCGCTCATGCCACCGTTCCCCACTTCCAACATGTCGGGATCGTTCCAGTGGCCAGGCCCCGCGAAGGCTTCGAGTCCGTCTTGCAGGTCGAGGATGTGGGTCCAGCCCATTCCTCCCCAGTCGCGCCGGCAGTCCCAACAATCCTGGATGTCGCCGGTGGTGCGCCACAGGTGTCCGATCCCCTCGGCCCAGAGCCACGGCTTGGTGGTGCCCCACTCGCAGATGCTGAAGACGATGGGTCGTCCGGCCTTCTCTAGCGCCTGTCGCATCAAGGAATACGAAGCTTGAGAGTTCTGCCTTCCGTGGTGGCACCAATCGTACTTGAGGTAGTCTACGCCCCATGTGGCGTATTGCCGGGCGTCTTGGAACTCGTAGCCTCTGCTTCCAGGGCGCCCCTGACATGTCTTCATGCCGGCGTCGGAGTACAAGCCGAACTTGAGGCCTTTGGAGTGGACATAATCGGCGAGGGCCGCTATCCCGGAGGGGAATCGCTCAGGATCCGGCACGATGTTGCCGCTTCCGTCCCGGTCGATCTGCCAGCAGTCATCGATCACGACATATTCGTAGCCGACGTCCCTCATTCCGCTGGCCACCATCGCGTCGGCGACCTCGCGGATCAGTTGCTCGCTGACATCACAGCCGAACCGGTTCCAGCTGTTCCACCCCATGGGAGGAGTGAGGGCCAGCCGCTGGAGAGCGCTCCTCGCAGTGTCGCTTGGAGCGTTGAGTGGTGTCGCCGTGACAGCCAGCAAGATCGTTGCGGCTAGCGCAGCGTTACGATAGACGATCATGGGTACCTCCTACGCATCCTGCGGCTGTCCGGTAGCTCGGCCGCGGGCCGTCGGGTGGGTCGCCGTCGTATGGAGTCCCAGATACACAGGTACGACGCATGTCTCCGATGGCGATGTTGTGTTGGAGGAAGGAAGAATCTACTGTGTCGCTTAGGAAGGGGCGAGCAGTGAGTGACCGCTGGAACCCCTTGGGGCTTGCCGGGTCTCACAGCTTGAGCGCTGACCCTCCCACAGCGGTTTGGCCGGTTTCCGCTCATGCGCTCCCTCCCGAGACCGTGGGTAGAGTACCCTTTCGTCGCAGGAGACGACCGTGAGCCCAGCGAAGTTCGCGAGCGTCCTGCTTCTCTCCGCCCTGTCGGTCGCTGCATGCAGCGACAGTACTGAGCCGACGGAGACATCGCTTACCTCCGTGCTCCTCACGGACGCGCCGTTCCCCTATGATCGAGTCGCGCGGGTGGACGTCTACATCGTGCGTATCATGGCATCGGAGAAGGCCGACACGGGGAGTAATGTCGAAGACAGCACCCAGACGGGACTGCGAACCATCGTCGAGCCCAATCAGCGGTACGATCTTCTAACGCTGCAGGGCGGAAGAACAGCACCGCTGGGCGACGCAAACCTCCCGGCCACGGTGTACCGCAGCGTGCGACTCACGATGAGCACCGACTCGTCGAGTATCACGTTGAAGGACGGCACCGTGCTCACCGGCGCGTCATCCCCCGGCGTTGCGTGGCAGGGTGAGGGCGTGATCTCACTCAACGCGGTGGTTCACGAGCCGGTGGAGATCGCCGACACGGGCGCAGTCATCGTCATCGATTTCGACGTGGGGCGGAGCTTCATCCCTGTAGGCGCAGACACCGTCGGAGGTTCGACGGGCTTCCTGTTCATCCCGTACATCAGGGCGGTGAACAGCGCGGGCACGGGCTCGATTAGTGGCGCCGTGGTGGGGGCCGACCAAGGTGGCCCGATTCCAGGTGCGGCGATCAGAGTGTTCCTCGGTGACCCGGCGATGCCGGAGAATACCTGGGCCCTCATGTCCAGCGGCAAGGCGGACGCGGTTGGCTCCTTCCAGATCGGGTACCTCACACCACGGACCTACATCATCCGTGTGGACGCCCCGGCCAGCTCGGCGTACGGTCATGCCGTTGTGCCGGCAGTGGTTGTCACGGCAGGCCAGGAAACATCTGTCGGCACGGTGACGCTTCCGGCTCGGTAGACACTTCGTCTTGCCTTCACTGTCCGAGAGGGATTCATTGTGTAGCGTCTCCAGATCGAGCGCCTAGCTACGCATGTCGCCTGCCGAGGATGCCGTCATGAGAACGAATCTGGTGTTGCACTCAGCGCTGCCGCTGGTCGTCGCGGCTGCGACGACCTTCGTACCCTACGCCGTCGCACAGGAACCGTTGGACGAGCGGGTCGAAGCCGTCTTCGCAGAGTGGGACAAGCCTGACTCGCCCGGATGCGCGGTGGCGGTGATTCGCGATGGAAAGATCGTGTACGAGGACGGCTACGGGATGGCAAATCTCGAGCACGGCGTTGCGATCACGCCCCGGACGGTGTTCTACGCCGGCTCCGTCTCGAAGCAGTTCGTGGCCATGAGTATCGCCTTGCTGGCCGAACAAGGAGCGCTTTCGTTCGACGACGACATCCGCAGGTACCTTCCCGAGATCCCGGAGTACGACCAACCCATCACGATCCGGCACCTCGTTCATCACACCAGCGGCTTGCGGGATTACTTGACGTTGAGTTCACTCGCTGGACGGGACTACGCTGGGGGGCTCTTAGAGCAAGAGGTGATCGACCTCGTGGCACGCCAGCGCGAGCTCAACTTCCAACCAGGCGAGCGATACCTGTACAGCAACTCGGGGTACTTCCTCCTGGCCGAGATCGTCAGACGGGCCAGCGGCATGAGCCTGCGGGAGTTCGCGGAAGAGCACATCTTCAAGCCGCTCGGCATGAACGAATCCCACTTCCACGACGATAACACGCATGTCGTGCCGAACAGGGCCGACGGCTATTCCAGGCGCGACGACGGCTCCTGGGGCGCCATGACGATGCGGTTCGCGTTGGTAGGGTCCGGCGGGCTCTATACCACGGTGGAGGATCTGTTTCGCTGGGATCAGAACTTCTACCACAACCGGCTGGGCACGGGTGGTCAGGCGCTCATCGACACCACACTGACGCGGGGAGTGCTGAACAACGGAAACGAGCTCGACTACGCGTTTGCCATCTCCCTTGGCGAGTATCGCGGCCGGCCGACGGTTAGTCATGGTGGCGCGCTGGGAGGATACCGTGCCCATCTGGTTCGTTTTCCCGAGCAGCGGTTTTCCGTCGCGATGCTCTGCAACTTGGCCAACGTGAATCCCGGGAGCCTTGCCAACCAGATCGCGGATGCGTATCTGGCGGACCAGTTGGCGCCGGAGGCGGAGACGGCGGCACCGAAGGCAGAGGAGCGGGCGGAACGCAAAGTCGCCCAGGTCGATCCCGCGGTCTACGACGACTACGTGGCCAGGTACGTCAATCAGACTGGTTTGGTGCTGGCCGTGACGAAGGAGGATGGACGCCTGCTGCTGGACTGGCCGGGGATCCCCACCCTCGAGCTGCTGCCGGAGTCCGAGACGACGTTCTTTCAGCAGTACGACGAGGACCGATTTTCCTTCCAGCGCGATGGGGCAGGCAGGGTTGCGCGCCTATTCGTCCATCGAGGTGGCGACACGACCTCGTTCATGCGTGCCCCAACCATGACGCCAGGCCAACTGGCTGAGTATGCCGGTACCTATTTCAGCGACGAGCTGGAAGTGGCGTATAGGCTCTTCGTGAAAGACGGTGAGCTGTTGCTTCAGATCCGCAGCCGGTCTCCCACGCCGGTGACGATTGTGCGCAACGACATGGCAGCGGCCAGGGTAGGCCGAGTGGCCTTCGAACGGGATGATGAGGGGAGGATTACGGGGTTCACCCTGAACGCCGGTCGGGTGCGGAACCTGCGGTTCGTGAGGAGATGAGGAGCTGGTGCCCAGCTGGCTGAGCCAGTGACTGGGTTGGGTTGCGCTGTCACGGCCGCTGATGATTCTCTGAACGCGGATCGGTCTGTGGACGAGTTGTAGGGGCGTAGCATGCTACGCCCCTACAGTTTCGCCGAGGCTAATCCGAGTTCGCTTGTCGATCAATCCGCGGCTGGGCCAGCCCGCCCCGGAGCGGTCACCCGGCGTGCCGCGCCCGCGTGCCGCCTCCACCAGCCACCGCCCCAGGTAGCCCCATATGGCCTCCAGTCCGAACTCCTCCGAACACTTTTTCTGCCGATTCCGCAGAGTGGCTGAAACGCTCGGGCCGCCTGGCCGTATCTAACTCATACGAACCCTCCAACGAGACGGGAGCAGAGACGTGCGGGTCCGGCTCAAGCGGGAGCGCCTACTCGACCTGATTGCCAGGAGCAACCTCTCCCAGAACCACTGGGCGATGAAGCTGGGCCTGTCTCGCGGCCACTGGTCGGACCTCGTCAACGGCAGGCATCCCTATCCCTCGGCCAAGACCCGCGAGCGGGTGCTCGAGGCGTTCAACGTGCCGTTTGAGGAGTTGTTCGCGGTGGAGTCGGGGCCGTCGGGCTGGTCCGACCACAACTTCCAGGCGGCCATCTCCGACCGGTACCTGATCGACCGCGAACTGGGGCAGGGAGGGATGGGAACGGTCTACGTGGCCCGGGACGTGAAGCTAGGTCGACTGGTCGCCATCAAGGTGGTCTCGCCAGAAGCCGTGAGCGGCATCGGCGTCCAGCAGTTCTTGAAGGAAATACGCTACACCGCGCGGCTGGAGCATCACCATATCCTGCCGCTATACGACGCTGGAGAAGTCGCAGGCCATCCTTACTACGTCATGCCCTACGTCCGGGGCGGCTCGCTGCGAAATCTGCTCGAGCGCAGGCAGCGGCTCTCGGTGGACCAAGCGGTGCGGATCGCCCGGGGCATTGGAGCGGCCCTCACCTACGCCCATCACAACCACGTGCTCCATTGCGACGTGAAACCGGCCAATGTGCTGCTCTCCGGTGACCATGCGTTCGTGGCCGACTTTGGCATCGCCCGTGCCATCCACTCCGAGGCGTTCGAGTGGGGCAAGCGCTCCGAGATCGACACCTCGGCGGGGACGCCGGCATACGTGAGCCCGGAGCAGGCAAGCGGTGAGCGGCATCTCGACGCGCGCTCGGACGTGTACAGCCTCGCCTGCATGGTGTTCGAGATGCTCTCGGGCCAACCGCCATTCACTGGCGATACGACTATGGCGATCGTCTCGCGGCGGTTCGCATCAGATCCCCCCGACCTGCGAGAGCTGGTACCACGGGTTCCGTTGAGGGTCGCCAGGGCTCTTCGGAGAGGGATGGCGCTGCACAGTGAGCGCCGGCACCAGAGCGCGGCGGCTCTTGTGGAATCTCTGGAGCGGGGGTCGGCCCACCAGGCCTCCCGGTTACGCGAGCGGGTGGAGCTGCTGGGATATCGCCTGGCACTGTCCGTCCGGCGTGTGTTGCGCCGCCTGCCGACAGGTGCGGAGCCTGTCGTACGGCCACACAGGGTCCGAAACAAGGTGAGAAACATGCTCGGATCGATCAGACAAGACATTACCTATGCGCTGCGAGCCTTCAGCCGCGCGCCGGTGTTCGCCGCGGTGGTCATCCTCACGCTGGGCTTCGGAATCGCCGCGAACTCCGTAGTGTTCAGCCTCATGAACCCGTACTTCTTCCGCCCGCTGCCGTTCGGTGACGCAGACCGGTTGGTTCAGCTCGGGCAGGTAGACCTCATTCGCGGTTGGGATGGCGTGAGGTTTTCCCAGCCACAGTTGAGGGATTACAAGGAAAGGAGTCGCGCCTTTGAGGACCTGGCAGCCTACTACTACGGGTCCAAGAATCTCACCGGTGTGGAAGGACCCGAACGCATCCTGACCAGCTCCGTCACCGCCAACATGTTCTCGGTGTTGCAGGCGGAACCGGCGCTGGGTCGGACCTTCCTGCCGGATGAGGGAGACGCCGGGGCCGCGAACGTCTTGATACTCGATTCCGGATTGTGGCAGCGGCGCTACGGCGGTGACCCGGAGATCATCGGCAAGACGATCACCATCGACGGAGCGTCCCACACTGTCGTCGGGGTGATGCCGCGTCGATTCGTGTTCCCATTCGGCGGCATCGACGCTTGGGTCCCGATCCGGGAGGATCCAATCCGCGACACCAGGGATCGCATGGGTCGGCTCATCGTGGGTCGGATGAATCCCGGTTGGACGATCGAAACTGCACGGCAAGAACTGAATGATATTCAGCGACAACTCGCCCAACTGCACCCGGATGAGGATGGGCTATACGCAGGCATCAGTGTCAAGCCTCTGCGCGAAGCCTTGAACTTCGCGTGGGATGTTCTACGGATCATGTTCACGCTGTTGCTCGTCGCCGTGGGATTCGCTCTGGTGCTCGCCTGTGTGAATGTCGCAAGTCTGTTCCTCGCCCGGAGCACGGCGCGGACCAGCGAGGTGGCGGTGCGGACCGCCCTTGGTGCCGGCCGGGGACGCTTGGTCAGGCAGTTCTTGACGGAGGGTCTCGTGCTGGCCGTAGCGGGTGGTGCCTTGGGCGTGGCGATCGCGCATGGGGGCGCGCGAGTCGGCGGCCCCCTCATTCCCGAAGACCTGTACCGTGTGGGGGAGGCGTCGGTTGACGGGAACGTGCTGCTGTTCACCATGGTGGTGACCCTCGCCACTGTGGTGTTTTTCGGCCTCGTACCTGCACTGGCGGTCACGCGTACTGATCTGAGCACCGCTCTCAAAGAAGGCGGCCGTGGGGGCCTCGGGCTTCGGTCCATGCGCGCGCGGCGCGCGCTGGTGGTTCTCGAGGTCGCTCTGGCAGTGGTCCTGGTCAGTGGGATGGGGCTCGCAGCCAAGAGCTTGCTCGCGGCGCAGCGGGTGGATCTCGGGTTCCAGCCCGATCCGGTCATGGTGTTCGTCGCCACTCCTCCAAGATCCGACTATCCCGAGATGGAGAGCGTCCAAGCGTATTTTGACCGCGCGACGGTGGAGGTGAACGCTGTGCCCGGCGTCCGGGCCGTCGCCACCGCCGGAACCTTGCCTCAGAACCACGAAAACTTCCTCGACCAGTTCGCTCCTGCTGATCGCAGCTACACGTCACGAGAGGATTGGCCGGTGGCGCTATTCAACAGGGTCTCGCCCGACTACTTCGACGTCATGTCGATTCCCTTGGTGGCTGGCCGGGATTTCGAGGCCACCGACGGCCCCCAGGCGCCGCCGGTCGTCATCGTGAGCGAGCGGTTGGCAAACAGCTACTGGCCAGGGGAGAGCGCCCTGGGGCGGTCCCTCCTGTTTGGGGATCCGCACGATTCCATCGCCTCAGCGACGGTGGTGGGGGTTGTGGGTGACGTGAAGCACGAGGGTATCGCGACTGACGAGCATCAACAGATCTACCGGCCATTGGCCCAGGGGTCCTCGCGTCGTCGCTTCCTGGTCGCAGCCGCCCATGGCGCGGCCACCTCCGTTGCGCGGCCGGTTCGACAAGCGCTGCTCGACGTCGACCAAGATCTCCCGGTGACCACGTTGACCATGAACTCCATCGTCGAGCAGAACGCGCTGCCCTGGCGTATCAGCTCCATGCTCCTCGCCGTCCTGGGCGGTGCGTCGCTACTCCTGGCGAGCATGGGCATTTATGGGGTCATCGCCTATTCGGTGGCCCAACGGCACCAGGAGATCGGCGTCCGTATGGCCCTGGGGGCGACCGGAGCTCATGTCCGCTTTGCGTTCGTCAAGGAAGGACTCAAGCTCGGCTCCATCGGCATTGGGATCGGGCTGGTGCTCGCGGCCGTGGCCAATCACGGATTGGCCTCGGTGCTCCTTGGCGTGGGTCGCTTGGACACGGTGACGCTCGGCAGCGTGCTCGCCTTGTTCGTCGGCGTCGCCGTCTTGGCGAGCCTCGTGCCCGCGATCCGGGCGAGCGGGGTCGATCCGGTGGATGCGTTACGGTATGAATAGCAGGGCGGCGCCCAACCGCCGTCGCGTGCGTGAGTGAAAGGGATTCACCATGGTGAAAGCCAATGAACCGCTGATAAAGCTGGATGGTGTCTCGAAGGTGTTCTACACCGATGAGGTGGAGACGCACGCTCTCGCCGACGTCCATCTCGAGATTCGAGAGGGCGAGTACGTCTCCATCGCCGGGCCCTCGGGCTGTGGCAAGACGACACTGCTGTCGATACTCGGCCTGCTGGACACGCCAACCCAGGGGCTCTACACCCTGGCGGACACCGCCGTGGCGAACATCTCGGCGTCACACCGGGCGCGGATCCGCAACCGCCAAATCGGCTTCATCTTCCAGGCGTTCAACCTCATCGGCGATCTCACGGTGTACGAGAACGTGGAGCTACCCCTCACCTACCGCGATATGCCCTCGACCGAGCGCAAGAAGCGCGTGCAGGAGGCGCTCGAGCGAGTGGGCATGTCCCATCGTGTGAGCCACTTTCCTTCGCAACTCTCGGGCGGTCAGCAGCAACGGGTGGCCGTGGCTCGGTCGGTCGCTGGCGATCCGGCGATCCTCCTGGCCGATGAGCCTACGGGGAACCTCGATTCCACCAACGGCGAGGCGGTAATGGAGCTGTTGCGCGATCTCCACCGAGACGGGGCGACGATCTGCATGGTCACCCATGATCCCCGCTATGCCGGATACGCTGAGCGAGCTGTCCAGCTTTTCGACGGTCGGGTCGTCGAGGACGAAGCTGCCGTGCCGGGGAGCGAGCCCCTGCACTAGCTTGACAAGGCCGGAACCGCGGAGCGCTGGCCCGAGGTCGTCTCGCGGCTACAGTATGGGTGTCCCCCTTTCGGTTCTTGGCCTTATTCTTATGTGTCCGCTGGGGAGGAAGGTGTCATGCGTACATGGGATCGCCGGGAGTTCGTAAAGACGTCTGCCATGGGGCTAGCGGTGATGGCTACGGGCAAGCTCGGCTGGCCGCCGTCCCCCAAGGCACGTGTGAGCTTGGTGCAGCTTGGAGCCGGCGGCCGCGAGGCGGCGATACGGGAGGCCGTCGAGCTGGTTGGCTACCCGGACGTTGCGGACAAGTGGGTGGCGCTGAAGCCCAACTTCAACAGCGCTCACCCGTTCCCTGGGTCGACCCACGCCGACGCCTTGAGCATCCTGGTGCGGCTGATCAAGGAGCTCGGGGCCAGCAGAGTGACGGTGGCGGACCGCAGTGGTATGGGGGACTCGAGGCAAGTGATGGAGGAGAAGGGCGTGTTCGAGCTGGCGGAGGCGCTCCAGTTCGAGGCGATCCCGCTGCAGGATCTCCCCTCCACCGACTGGATCCACGTGGAGCACCCCGACCTCCACTGGGGGCAGGGCTTTCACCTGGCCCGGGTCTTCCGGGAGACGGACGCCATCATCCAGACCTGTTGTCTCAAGACCCACCGGTTTGGAGGGCACTTTACCCTTTCCCTCAAGAACTCGGTGGGCATGGTTGCCAAGCAGGTCCCGGGTATCGGGCACGACTTCATGCAGGAACTTCACAGCTCCCGCTACCAGCGGCACATGATCGCGGAGTTGAACCTCGCCTACGAACCGGCCGTGGTCGTGATGGATGCGGTAGACTGCTTCACCGATCGCGGACCGGAGGCGGGGACGGTGGCCCGGCCCAACGTGGTGCTGGCCTCTACCGATCGAGTAGCGATCGACGCCGTGGGCGTCGCCATTCTCCGGGAAAAGGGCACCACCGAGGACGTTTCTCGTGGCAAGGTCTTCGAGCTGGAGCAGATCGCTCGGGCGGTGGAGTTGGGGATTGGCGTCACCGGCCCGGAGGGCATCGAGATCGTAACGGTTGACGGGGAGAGCGAGCGCTACGCCGACGTGCTGCGTGAGATACTGCGATAGATCACGATGCCGGCGGCGGATGCGATCCCCAGATAGACGAGACCGACGCTCCATCCCTCCAAGATCAATTTGCCGACCGCGAAGAGGCCGGCGTAGATGAAGACCAGGCCGGCACACCAGTCCCTGATGTCGGACCACCCCATGCGGTCAACCGGCACGCTACTGCGCCGTGCGACAGGCTGCCACCATGGCGACCCCGGACGGACCCGTTCGTAGAACTCGATGAGCTTTCGTTCGTCCGTAGGCGGCGTCACCAAGGTCACCGCCACCCAGCAGACGGTGGAGAGACCTGCGGTGATGATGAGGTGCCATCCGAATACCAGATCGGGATCGATGACGTACGCGCCAACGTAGACCACGGCTGTGGACACCCAGGCTGCGATCTCGCTCCACGCGTTGACCCGCCACCACCACCACCGCATCACGTACACGCCGCCGATTCCAACGGTCATGCCGAAGAACAGCTCCCATGCGCCGCGGATGCTCTGCATCGTGTATGCTGCGAGGCCTCCCACGATCATGAGGGAAACGACCACCAGCTGTGACACCCGGACGTAGTGCCGGTCGCTGGCGCGCTTCACGATGAAGGGCTTGTAGCAGTCGTTGACCATCAACGATGTGCCCCAGTTGAGCAAAGTGTCGATCGTGCTCATGAACGCCGCGAGGATGCTGGCCAGCATGAGACCCAATAGTCCCGTTGGCATGTACTCCACGATCATCATCGGGTAGCCGAGTTCCTTGTCTTCCAGTCCGGGGAAGACCACCAGCGATAGCAGCCCGACGATGATCCAGGGCCACGGTCGTAAGACATAGTGAGCGAAGCAGAACCACAGCACGCCCAGGAAGCTGTGTTGCTCGTTCTTGGCAGCTAGCATGCGCTGCACCATGTAGCTCGTCCCGCCCGCGTCCCTAGTGGCCCACCAGTTCACGCCGACGAGTGCCACGAACGTGATCAGCGGTAGTGAGCTGCTGCTCATGTCCGGAGTGAAGCTCAGGTAGCCGTCGGCCAGCTCGCCGTACTGCTCGACCAGCCGGGCCTTCAACGCCGCGATTCCGCCGATGTCACCCACCGCAATGACTGCGAGCGCGATGGCCCCCGCCATGGCGAGCACGAACTGTACGAAGTCCGTCATCACGACGCCCCAGAATCCCGAAAGGACGGTGTAGGCCACTGCGACGACCAAGCACACGAGTATCCCGAACCATCTGCCGTCGACGAACTGGTGGATGCCCAACCGCTCCGTCACCGTATCGAGACTGACGAGGACGTCCATGATCTTCACCATGGCCAGGATGACCCAACCCATGATGATGCAGTTCAGGACGACACCCTCCCACACGCTGCGGAATCCGCGCAGCACCCTTGCCGGCCGGCCGGAGTAGCGGAGTTCCACCAGTTCGACGTCAGTGATCACACCGGCCCGGCGCCACAGGCGGGCGAAGAAGAACGTGGCCATGAGGTGGGCTGCAGCGAAGTTCCACATGAACCAGAGGCCGGCGATGCCGTCGTTGGCCACCAGCCCCGTCACCGCCAGAGGGGTGTCGGCAGCAAACATGGTGGCGACGATGGAGGTGCCGAGGATCCACCAGGGGAGGTTCCGGCCGGACAGGAAGTATTGGGAGATGTTCCGCCCGGCTCGCCGTCGGAACACGAAGCCGACGGCGATGGCGAAGATCAGGTAGCCGGCAACGATCGCCCAATCGAGTGGCGCCATCTACACACTCTATTGCGCGGGTGTCCCGTTTGCCAGGGCGGCGTCACCGTGCACTGTGTCGCCTCTGCCGCTCCTTGCTGATCCTTGCTGCTCCTGCCGCACCCTGCCGCCACTGCCGCTCCCTACCGCCACACCTACCACTCCCGATCTCCCCGATCCTGCGCCGTCGCAGGGGACCGAATTGACGGGAGCAGTGTCTTACACATCGTAGTGCCGCGATAACGCTGGACCTCAGAGTGTCGCCTGCGGCTAGGCGCCTCAGGTGGAGGCAGGAACAATGCGAATACGGTTGGCTCCGCTCATCCTATCAGTCCTTGCTGTGGGGGTTGTCGCGTGCTGGTCGAGCGGCGCTCGCTTCGATGAGCTGGAGCCGGAGCGCGGAGACGAACTCGCCCTCGAGGTGGAGAACCAGAACTTCTACGATGCGACGCTGTACGCCATCAGCGGCTCACGGCGTCAACGACTGGGAACCGTTGGGGGCAACGGTAAGGGAAGCTTCACCTTCCCCTGGGTCGCTCCGGAGGTGCGGATCGAGATCCTCCTGATCTCGGTGGGCTCCTACCTCACCCAGCCAATCTCAGTGGACCGGGGCGACGTCCTCCAGCTGACCATCGAGCCGGACCTCGACCGGAAGATCCCGCTGCGGCGCCGCCGCCGCCCGTAACGCGGCGATTGAGGCCCGGGAGCCGCTCGGTCCCCCAACTCATCCTCCGGCGCTGGTTCGCCCCGTCCAGCCCGGACCCCGCACCACTCGACCCGGTGTGGCATCCGTGTGCTCGCCATCTCGCAGCACCTGGACGCCGTTGACGAAGACGTGAAGCATGCCCGTGGCGTACTGATGGGGCTCGGCAAACGTGGCGTGATCGATCAGCGTGCTGGGATCAAAGACGACCACGTCGGCAAAGTTCCCCACTGCCAGCGTTCCACGGCGTTGGATTCGCAGATTCTGAGCGGGGAATGAAGTCAGCTTCCGAATCGCTTCCTCCAGCGGGATCACTTGTTCCTCTCGCACGTACTTGCCGATGAGTCGGGCAAACGTCCCGTAGGCCCGGGGGTGGGGATCTGACTTGAGGAAATCCCCTTCAGGCGCCAATGACTCCGCATCGGAGCAGAAGGAGAGCCATGGTAGTGCGATCTGTTTCTTGATGTTCTCCTCGGACATCATGAAGTACACCGTCCCCACCTGGCTTCCGTCCTGGATCACGAGATCCATGGCCGTTTCCTCGGGCGAGGTACCGCGCATGGCCGCCACTTCGGCGAGCGTCTTGCCGGTCAAGGGCTTGAGGCTGTCGGTCTTGAACCCGACCAGCAGCAGTCGATCGGGCGATCCCGCTGCGAGATAGAGATTCTCCCATTCGTCGGTGGCGGTCCGCATCTCATGCACCACTCGGGCGCGGATCTCAGGATCCTTGAGCCGCTCGATCCAGGCCTCGAGACCACCTTCTTGCACCCACGGCGGCATGGAGGCGTTGAGGCCGGTGGCGCCGGCCGGATAGGTGTACATATCCGCGACGATCTCCAAGCCCTCCCTGCGGGCCTGCTCCACCCGGTCGATCACTGCGTCCATCTTGGACCAGTTGGACTCGCCTCCGGCCTTGAGGTGGTATATCTCGGCCCGGATATTCGCCTCGCGGGCGACTGTCAACAGCTCGTCCAACGCCTGCAGCAGCTGATTGCCCTCACTCCGCATGTGCGAGATGTACATGCCGTCGTACTCGGCAGCGACCTTCGCGAGTTCGATCAGCTCCTCGATCCCGGCATAGAACGCCGGTGCGTAGATCAGGGATGAGCCGAGTCCGAAGGCTCCCTCTTCCATCCCCTGGCGCACCAGCGCCTTCATGCGGTCGAGCTCCTCCTCGGTGGGCGGACGGTCCTCGTAACCGATCTCGTGGATCCGCACGGTGGTGGCCCCAACAAAGGAACCCACATTGGTGGAGATCCCTCGTTGCTCCAGGTACTCGAGATACTCGCCCAGCGTGGTCCACTCGATGGCGTACTTGATATCGGCCTGTTGCTCGACGGCTTCGTCCTTCATCCGCTGGTTCAATGGTCCCATGGACCAGCCTTCGCCGAACACCTCCAGGGTCACGCCTTGGCGGATGTCGCTCTGCGAGCGGCCATCCTCGATCAGGGACTCCGTCGCCCAGCTCAGCATGTTGATGAAGCCCGGTGCTACGGCCTGACCGGCTGCATCGATCTCCCTCCGAGCAGTGGCAGCGGCGAGGTCGCCGATGGCCGCGATGGTGTCGCCTTTGATGCCCACATCGGTGACCACGGGTGCTGAGCCGGTCCCGTCGTACATCGTGCCGCCGCGTATCACTACGTCGTAATCTCTCGCGCAGGCCGCACCCACGAGGGCGGCAGTGATGAGAATGGCCAACTGGCGCATGAGCTTACTCCTTGAGTG
>JABAOH010120066.1_pt1 | contig 24285 bp, 24 predicted proteins | sample 7062181 | NCBI WGS metagenome assembly JABAOH01 (sample SAMN14538630, study PRJNA623070) | marine sediment metagenome | biome: marine biome [ENVO:00000428]; feature: marine pelagic biome [ENVO:01000023]; material: deep marine sediment [ENVO:00002113]; isolation source: pool of 5 deep marine... | reverse complement strand
GCAGTTGAAAATCACCATTCGGTGAGTGGAATTCATCAATCAATGATGAAAAGTTATCATCCAGTCGTTGGAAATGACCATTCGATGATTTGAAGTCATCATCCAGTCGTTGGAAATGGCCATACAATGGTTGGAAGTCATCGTCCAGTCGTTGGAATTCTAATTACAACCGATAATACTTAAAAAAATAGACCAAAATCCACAAATTGAAATATCTTTTTTAGTACCTCATTTCTATTAACCAAATGCAGCATCACTCCTGAGTTGAAAAGACTGCATGTAATTTTCCAAAGATTAAAGTATCCAATTGCCATTCTCTTTTTAATGGTTACTTAAATTTGTGTATCGGTGTTTACGCTCATGGTTCGGTGGTTTTGGTTTATGCTTCCACAAAATGAAATATCTTTTTGAGGTGATTTTAATTCTTGGAATTCACAAAATTTTCCATGGAGAATTAAATGTCAAAAAAAGTCTCTTGTAGAAAGGATTTTACCAGGGGCAAGGGTAAGGTGAAAATGGCCATAATGGATACTATATTGTGTGGAAAGGGTGTAGTATTAGCGTTTGGCATTACACCGCGCAACACGTCATCACGTAACGGACCCCACAGTTCCGCCCATTCTTAACCTCTCAACCTCTCATCCTCTCAATTTCTTTTTTCTTTAAAGTCTCCAGGGCAAATAAACCCCTTGAGTTGAAAAGGCTGTACGGTTTTTGACACAAGCGATGTACGTTGTATAAATTTGCATGTAACGCCTGTAGATTTTGATGTAATGCATGTAAATTCTGATGTAACGCCTGTAAATTCTGATGTAACGTGTATAAATTTGCATGTAACGTCTGTAACTTCTGATGTAATGCCTGTAAATTCTGATGTAACGTGTGTAAATTTTGATGTAACGTGTATAAATTTAGATGTAACGCCTATAAATCTCTATGTAATGCGTGTAAATCCAGATGCACGGCAAAAAAATCTCCATGCACGCCGTATAAATCTGCATGTAAATCATTATAAATCCTCGACCATTGACCAATGACCATTTAGCCACGATGGAAGAAGAAAATTCCAAATTCCAAATCACAATGACCATTTAGCCACAAAGATACACAAAGGAACACGAAGATTATTTTCACAGCAGGCAAGATTTTTTCCTTCGTACCCTTCGTGCCTCTGTGGTAAAAAAATAAAAAAAGTTTACAGTATTACTGTAATCTACAAGTCTTTCAAACTTTTGATCACTTCTTTAATGGTGTCTGCCTGGTCCGAATCAGGGTCCAGTTTCAGGAACTTGTTAAAACTGGCAATGGCACTTTTATAATCACCGGCGTTCAGGTACGTGTAACCCAGCTTTAAATGAGGATCAGCCCAATCCGGTTTGATGGAAGCGGCCAGCTTAAAATAATGGATGGCTTCCTGGGTTTTATTATTGGAAAAGAAAATTTCCCCCACATTATAGGCCAGGATTTCATCGTTGGGACTCAAATCCAGGGACTTTTTGAAATACTCCTGGGCAGCTTTGAGATCGTTTTTACGGATATATAGATCACCGATTGCCGCCTGGACCTTTGCCTTTTCCTGGATATCGCCGTCGGCTGGGGCTTTTTCCAGGGCTTTCTGATACTGCGCCATTGCCTGATCGTATTCCCCTTTTTCTTTATGACAATTGCCAATATAGAGATGGGTCTGATAAAATTTCGGCTGCTTTTCCAGGAATTGTTCATAAAGCTCCTGGGCCTCGGCAAATTTTGCTTCGGCAAATAGCTGGTTGGCTTTATCAACCAGGGAAGCGCCTTCCTCTACCTTTTTTTTGGCTTCAACCGGTACACTTTTCCTCATAACGATCTTGACCACGGGATTGTTGGTTAATTGCATCACATTGGCCATCTTCTGAACCGACCTATACCCTTTGGCTTCAACAAATACCTGCCAGTTCCCACTTCCTAAGTTCATAAACACAAACCTCCCCCTGTCATCGGTTTTGCCCTGACGTTTAATACGCTTGTCCAAATGCCATACGATTTCAACTTTTGCATCGACGACATAGGTGCCCTGTTCGTCGATCACAATGCCTTTTAATCGCCCCTTGCCCCGCCCGGCCTGGGCTTGAAGCTCAGGAACCATAAATGCCAGGATTAATCCCACTATTACCACCAGTTTCATTGCTTTATAAAATTTCATCGTTCTTCTCCTTTAAGTATTTAGCCACAGAGTTCACAGAGATTTTTCTCTTTGCGCCCTGCACCCTGCGCCCTGCGCCCTGCGGTTTAAATCTTAAACGTTATTTTGTCCCTGACTTTTACTTTCTCCTCTTTGTTTTCAATGATCGCGGTGACTTCATATTTTCCTGCTTCCAGGTTAACTGGAATATCGATGATATAATCTTTTTTCAACAGCTCCAGCTCTTCCGCTTTTACAGTGATAGTATACGTTTTATCAAGGGATTGCCGGATTTTCTTTTTTACTTCCAGGACCTGGATATTTGCAGTGATGGCAGCGCTGTAACCGTCAGGACCCTCCAGGAATACGATGTTCCGGTATGGCATGAGAATACGCAAGAAATATTGGTTTGTTTTTTTATTTCGCATCAGTTTAAGTTTAAAAGCAAACGGCGTACTGACTGTTTTTACTTTAGGAATATCCCTGATCTGGGCCTTGTTGATTTCCGCGATATAGCGGGCACCCAGGGGAGTCAATTGGTAATCGCCGCTGAAGGTCCTGTCGATGAAGATAATGGGGAAAAAACCATAAATCCAGACTTCGGAAGGAAAATCATAAAAAGAATAGCCGGTGGGATAGATGCGCCGGGTGTCCGGAGGCCCGATGAGAATATACACCCGCCCCCGGTCCGTCAACGAGCCGGCTAACTTTCCCTGGGTAAAGTGACGGTCGGCTTCCTCTATGCGCTTAAAATATTGGGTTTTAAATTCATTCTCTTTTGTTGACGGGTCCGGGTCCCTTTTTTGCCAGAATTTGATGCGAAATTCTCGACGCTCCGTATCTGAGGTAAGGCTGAGAAATTTCTTCTTCTCAGCCCTGGTAATAATGTACCGGACTGTTGACAAGAACTCCTGGTCATCTGCGGGTAAATCCTTGATCAAACTCCTGGATTGACTGCAAAAGTTTAAGCTTAACCCTGCCAGGGTCAGCGTCAGTCCCAACAGGACTAAACCCAACAGCGGTGAAACAAAGACATAATATTTTTTTTTATTAGTCATTATTTTTTCCTATTTATTGTTTATTGTTGATCTTTCGATTTTGGGGTTGTTCCTGTGTTTTTTTTCGTTTTTTTCTTTTTTAAATTGTTAATTATGGTGCGCAGGTTATCCTGGTCCGGGAAAAGTTCCAGTGATCTTTCCCATGCCACCAGGGCTTCCTCGACATTCCCCAATTTATGATAACACTCGCCCACAGCATTGAGTACTTTAATATTGGTACCGTAGTAAGCGAGGTAATCCTTAAAATGATTAATGGCTTCCACGTAATCACCCGATGCTGCGGATGCGAACCCCATGATGGAAAGGAATTCATTTTTTTCTTTGGTGTCTAAAAAAGGCCTTGCTACTGTCCTGGCTTTTCCATATTTCTTTAATTCAAACAGGACACGGCAGTAATTTAAGGCAATTTTGGCGGAGAGCGGTGACCGGTTGTAGGCCCTTTCCAGGTAATAGCGGGATTTTTCCAGGTCTTTTTTATTGGCATATTGGATGGCAATGATGTTTAAATATTCGGGACTGTTGACAGGAGCTGAGACCGATACCACCCAGGGCCGCTTTAACCGTAAAACCGGGCTGATGTAAAAATCTGCCTCGCCCTGGAATAAAAATTGATCCGGGCTGCCGTAGATCGCTGCCCGGATGGAATAATAGGCTGCCGGAAGACCGCTGAGAGCAAACTCCTCCAGAAAGTTGAACCGGTTGGCATACTGGTTAAGGGCTTTTTTTACCGTGCGCACAGGTTTATCATCTTTAAAAATGGTGTAGACAATATGACCCGATTCCATTTGTTGGGGCGTTAAACCATGCGCCTGGAAAAAGGTATATAAGGTATCATTTGGGGTAAAATCGTTTCGCGGCGACACCAGCAGTTGAACATTACTGAACATAAAGGGTTTTTCAATGCCGCTGGTTTTGGAGCTTTTTTTAATTCGATTGGCCAATATAAGTGGCCCGATTCCCGGGCCAGTGATTTTGGGAACCACCACCTGCCTCTCAATTGAGGTGAATTCTTTGGAAACGGTGTTTCGAATCAGGATATCTACATTGTATTTTCCTTCGATCAGGGGAAAGAAATCCTGGAAACTGAACAACTTGGCTTTAACTGCATCGGCCTGGTCCATTGAGAGCTTGATGGGTGCATTCTTTGCAAACTGGTATACGGTATTTCCCTGTTCATCCCGTACACTGCCGCTTATTTCCAGGTTCCCGTAGATGGCGTTTTGATATTGTCTCAGGGAAACCTTCTTGGGTTCCACCAGGTAGTGAACAAAAGACAAACCGGAGCGATGGTCCTTTATAACCTTAATACTTGCGTCATTGGGAACGTAGTTGACCGAGTAGTCTATATCGATATATTTTCTGTATTTTAATAGTCTTTTGGCATATTCGTCATTCACACGTTTTTTGGGAGCTTCCACGATCTGTTTTTTGATTAAAATTTCCGACGTAATTGAGGGACGGGCACTCTGGATAGGTTCCCCTTCAATAAGAGTCATAGACACTTTGGCTACACTGGGTTGAATTTGCTGGAGTTGAACGAAGGCTTTATACGTATCATGGGTATCTCCCTGGTAGTGCACCAGCAGTTTGTGCGGTCCGTGTTTAATCGGGCTGTACAATTCATAATCCCCGGCATTGTCCTCTTTAAAAAAGACAACATAAAACGCATTGGGCAGCCCGTATTTGACCAATCCCTGGTAAAACCAGATGATTACAGGATAAATCAGGGATTCCTGGTCATACCGTTCGATGGAGTGAGGTTCTCCCAGGGTAATGTAGATACGGCCCCTTTCCGTACGCCACCCCGGGGTCGGGGTTCCCCTGCTGAACGTTTCATTGGCATACTTTAAGCGCCGGTAATGCTCTGTTTTGTACTCATTTTCTTCTGTAAGGGGATTGGGGTCGCGATTTTTCCAGAAAGCCTCGATAAACATATCCCGTTCCCTGTCGGTTTCCAACTGCAAGAATACCTTCTTTTCCCATTGGGTAATAATGTAACCCACTTCTTCAGTGATCCATTTCCTGTACTGTGGTTTAAGGTCTTTAACTTTAAACCTGGACTTTGATTTTGCCAGTAATTGCGTTTGATTGATAGGGATCAAAACCAAAACAAGAATCAAAATAACCAGTAATTTGAATGCTTTCATACCCGGTTTCATTGTGTCCTCATGTGAAATCATTGTACTAGATTTTTATACCATTGTCAATTAGGAGGTTCAAGGTGCCGCAGTTTGCCCATTGCATATTGCAGGATCATAAATCAGTTCTTTGTTCATTCGGCGTGACGGCGTGTTACCAAAACCAGCGGTCCTTCCGTCCTCCGCCGCAGGCGTTTATTTGTCCGAAGGACGCCTTCCCATTCCCGCATTATTCCAATACCCCATCACCCCAATCAATTGTGAGCGAAGCGAACTATGTTCTAATTTAACTACTTGTTCATTTCGGAAATCAGTTCCGAAGCCTTGAACCATTTCCTGTATTCAAGTTTATGGACATAATTGGTAATCAATTTAATCGTAATATGTTTATTTATCTTCATCAGGTATTTAAATTCTTTTTCATTTTTTCGTCGCATTTTCAAGACATAGTTCTCAAAATTTCGCCATTCTTTCCTGGTGAGTTTAAACCTTTCTCTATAGCTTTGTTCTACCAGTTGAGAAAGTTTGGCATAACTCCAATAAGCATACCGGGGGTTGAGGGAAAAGAGGGTTTTTGGGGGGTTGAAGTGAGACAGCAGTGCTGTTTCGGAATTGCCATAGGTGCAGCCTTCCGGGGGTGTCGTAATGGAAAAGTACCAGGGTGAAAAGGCATTGGTGTCNNGTGTATCTTTGCTGCAAATGGGTTGTTTTTGAATAGCATGGGGTGAACCTTTTTTATATTCGGGGTCCGGGTTGTATTTGCTGCCTTCGTAATGATCCCTTAAAATCCTGTATAAATCGGTTACTTCAATCTTTCCTTTGGGTTTAAAGGAGAAGGGGAGTGAAGAGTCGGGTTTGAATTTTTTCTTTGCCAGCAGTGAAGTGCCTCGCCACTGGCGCAGCACATTTTTTTCAGCTTTATAATTCCCCGGGTCAGCATAGACCCTGGCAAATTTAAACGGTTTTTCTGCTTTTGGTTTATGCCATCCTCTTTGTACAGCGTAGCGGATGAGATCCGGGGATCCCATACAGTTAGCTGTGTCAGCGAGGTCCACCGTATCAATGGTGAACCGGTTTGCTACCACAGCTGCCTGGTCATCCGGGACCCGTTTGGCTGCCCAGTGTTTTCCCCTGACTACCTGGAGGAGCCAGCCTTCATTAGTGTCGGCAATGGCATAGCATTGACCTGATCCATAATAACCAAACTGTTGAATCAATCTCCCGGCAATTTCCACGGCCTGGCGGGCGGACGCTGCCTGTTCTGCCATGATTCGCACCAGCATAAAACCAATGCCGCCATTGGTCAATTCCGGTTTGTCTTCCCGTGACTGGCATGTATTGGATGCAATCACTACCCCGTTTTCATTCATATAGGAATCCCCGAACTCCGTACCTGGAATCTCAAACCAGAGAAAACCAACCGTTTTTTGGGGTTGCAGCACAACACCGCCGTTTTTTAGCAATATCTTTTGCGGGTACCTGTGAAATTTCCCGGAGATCTTGTGAACATTAACAAAAACATTTTCCCCTGGTTGGCCCTGGTTATGGGCAAGTATCACGGTGCCATCTTTTGTGGTATTTTTACCAGCGAGAATGGTAAAGCTGTTGTCTTCTTGTACGGACACCAAAAGCAGTGACGATATCACCAACAAAACTAAACCAATAACTGGTTTCAATTTATCCACCTTTTTTTACTCAAAGAGTGAATCATAATATATCATACTCCAGGAATAATTTCAAAGGTTTTTTTTATATAGTGGGATAGTATTGTATCAGGAATTATTTCGTAAGACAATGTTCCATCCGCAGAACGTTTGGTCATCATCTTATATATGAATGATTTTGGATATGCTTCAGCAAACTCCTTTGAGGCCCACTGATAGATTCCCTGAAAATAACCGTCTTCAGATACAGTCCAGATTTTTTGGCGGAATCCAGGTTTGGCCATCAGGAACGGTGCTGGAAATATGGATAGACGTTTGTTAACAGCAAGCGGCAGTCCAGAAAACTTGAAGCGCACCTTAAAGACAGCGACCGATTTGTCAGACTTTTGTGTTGGCTCCACTTTAAGATTTCTGATTACTTGAAACTTTTTCCCATCTTCCATTAATAGAATTTTTCCGGCATATTCTTTTAAAAAGTGGATACGTCTGCTAAACAATCTTGAAAATAAAACGTTCAACGATTTTAAGAGTGTAAGTTTAAATGTTTTTTTCATGATTTTTTCCTCCGTTTTTCTTCTGACCATACACTGTGATGAACCAAACCAAATTCCTTCAGAGCTGAGGCAATCCTCAGGCCGACAGGGGAAGGCGAGGCGGTATGGTTTCTTGAATGATAATGTACATGGAAACTCCAATCAGTCTCCACTGTTAAATGCCGGTATAACCTAATGCTGTAATTTTCATACTCTTTGTTCAGATCATCTATAAAACTGGTCAATTTTTGACTCAAAATCTCATAATCCTTATTGCTTGACCGAAGTTCAATAATTTCTAAATAATCCATTTTTTACTCCTCATCCATTTTTGTGCAATTTTATTGCCAATTAAAAGATGCAGTATTATCAAGGATTTTTGATAGTGGGATTTAAAAGAAATGTCATATATGGTAATATGTATTGTCATATATGGCGATTTGTCATGATAATGCCAAATACGGCAATATTCTAATGTGTAAAATCAGCTAATATTGAGGATAAGTGAAATGGACGAAAGAAAATCATTATGAACAAATTATGATTTTTTGGAGGTCATATGAAAAAAAAAGAAGCAACCAATCGCAGAGGCTTCATCAAGAAGTCGGTTACGGGCTTGATGGGAGCCGGTTTCCTTTCCCGTGAGGGTTTTAGTCATCCAGAAGAAGCAGCCACACAGGATTTCCCAAAAATAAAGAGCTTTCGAACGCTGGGGCGGACTGGCTTTAAGGTATCTGATATCGGCACCGGTGATTTTGATGATCCCGGTCCCTTCAGAGCACTTTTGGATGCCGGAGTAAATTACATTGATACCTCTGAGAGTTATGGCCAGCATGGCAGAAAAATCGGAGAGGTTATAAAAGGTAGAGACAGGAGTTCCCTCTTTATAACCTCCAAACTCCGGGCAAATTCTTCCATCAGGAATATTGGCAAGTCCGGTATCAGCAAAGAAGGATTTATCAGAAGAACCAACCGGGTTTTAAAGGCGCTTGGGACCGATTACCTGGATTGCCTGATGATTTCAAGTCCTGAAACTGTAGAGATGCTCCGTTGTGAAGGGTTTCACGCAGCCACTGCACAGTTAAAAAAAGAAGGGAAAATAAGGTTTGTGGGCGTTTCTCATCACGGGTCTCAATGGATTACCCAGCCCAGGGAATCAATGGAAAAAGTCCTTACAGCAGCCGCAAGGGATGGACGATTCGATGTAATGCTCCTGGCCTACAATTTCCTCAAAGAAGATATGAGTGAGCGCATTCTCCAGGTGTGTAAGCAAGAGAACATCGGGACCACTCTAATGAAGACCAATCCTGTTAGAACATACAAATATTTCCAGGAAGTGTTGGAAAAGCATCGATATTCCAAAAGCAGAAAATTGACAGAGCAGGAAAAGGAAGGTCTCAGACGTTATAAAAAAAAGGTGGAAAATGCCCAGGATTTCATTAAACGTTACAATCTTAAAAGCGACAAACAAATCAGGGATGCTGCGATCCTGTTTGTTCTCAGTAATCCCAATGTGCATACCGTATGCACCACTGTATTAAATTTTGATGATGCCTCAGCTTATCTCAAACTTTCGGGGAAAAAACTTGAGCCCAGGGACAGGTCCATTTTATCTGCATATAAAAAGGAGTGCGGCAGTCTCTACTGCCGTCATGCCTGTGGCATATGTGAGCCCCGATGTCCCAATAAAGTACCGGTCAATACCATTATGCGCTATGATCACTACTTTGCCTCCCAGGGCCGGGAAAAACACGCCATGATCAAATACGCTGCCCTTAAATCAGCCAGGGCAGACAAATGTCAAAATTGTCCTGGATACTGTGAATCTGCCTGCCCTTATGGGGTGCCGGTGCAGGCCCTTCTGTCATCCGCTCATGAGACCCTTTCTTTAAAAAATAGACGAGGATAGACTTTTGACTGGTGAAGAAAAGGGAGACTGGTGCCAGGTAAATTATTTTTTTGCGGTCTTTCCGTGCGGCTGACGGGAAACTCTTTGTCCAGACGTTTAAGAGTGAAGGGAAGAAAAGTGAATTTTATATATTCGACCTGGAAGGGAAATTATTACGCAAAGTAATGGTTCCTTTCCAGGAATCGGAATTTCTACGCGCGTATCCGTTTGCCATTGATAAGGGAAAAATCTATCAATTAATAGAGAACGACGATATGGAAGAATGGGAACTTCATATCAATATAATAACTGGCAGTTAATAAAGAAGGTTCTTCTTGCTTGTCCCCAAAACACTTTGCAGACACCTTTCCCGGTTCCATAGACCTCTCCTCCAATTTCACGGAGGTCTTCCCCGGTTCCACAGACCTCTCCTCCAACTTCGTGGAGGTCTTCCCAGGTTCCATAGACCTCTCCTACGGTGGGTATGGGGTCAGGTGAAAGCGCCGATTAAAACCGGCAGGAGGTAGAAGGTGAAAGTCCTTTATTGTGAAGATTTAGCAGATCACACAAGCCCCGAGTCATGCGGCGGCGATGGTAACATCGCGGCTTCGGGCGGTAAAGTTGACAGGGGAAAGCGTAGGCGGGACATTGAGCTCCGAAATCACAGTTTTCTGGGTGCCGACCTTGTGCCTGAATGGGGAAGGCAACACCGACCATAGCGTTACTGCGAGTTATGGGAGGACCCGGCGGAGTCTTAGCATCTTGGCATGCGCGGATGCCTTATGCGCGGGAATCGGGAGGTCGGATATCGCGGAGGAACCCGATATATAGAAGCTGGAGTAGGGGAGGCCAGCCGACAAAAACTTCCTGGTGCATTGGGGCGCATTCCCCCCAGTGCAAGCATGGAACACGAAATAGGAATGCAGATATCGGGTGGGATGACCATACGTTCATCTCAAAATGCCCCCGGAAGTCGGACAACAACATAGTACCGAAGAAGCAAGCGAACAATGCGGTAATCTCACCGTTGCTGGCTAATGTATTCCTGCACTACGTATTGGATAAATGGGCATCCTGGTGGCGTAAGACGAATGCAAAAGGGGACATGATAATCGTTCGATATGCGGACGATTTCGTAATAGGTTTCCAGTACCATGATGAGGCGATGAGATTCTTAACGGCCTTACGAAAGAGGCTATCCAGATATGAACTGACACTTCATTCAGATAAAACCAGATTAATAGAATTCGGGAGATTCGCAGTGGATAATCGCAGAAAGCGAGGTGAGAGAAAGCCGGAGACTTTCGACTTTTTGGGCTTTACGCATATAAGCTCGAAGAACCGACGCGGAGGATTCTTCCTCCGTAGGATAACAGTGAAGAAGCGATACAAAAAGAAGGTCAAGGAAGTAAAACAGGAATTGAAGAAGAGAATGCACAGGTATGTAAAGGAAACGGGTGAATGGCTGGCCTCGGTAATAACGGGGCATGTAAACTACTACGGGGTACCTGGGAACATGGACAAAGTATGGAAGTTTTATCAACGATGTGAAAGAGAGTGGTTCAAAGTACTCAGAAGGAGAAGCCAAAAAGCCCGAAAGCTAAAGTGGAGTGATGTACGGGAAAAGATCAAAAGTCAAATTCCCAGGCCACATTTAGCACATCCATTTCCAGAGAAACGATTTTGGCGCCAGAGACTCGAAGTAGGAGCCGGATGAGGTAATACCTCACGTCCGGAGTCTGTGCGGTGAATGGCGGTGCTGGGTAACCGGCTATTCCTACCGCGACAATTATTTTCCATAATTATCCCATAATTTATTAATAGGTTTTTTAAAGTAAATGGTTTTTTTCAAAAAAATCTATTGACAAAAAAAAACAACAACTGTTATACTACAAAGTCCTACAAAGTAGGAGGGTTGTAGCTCATTTTATCAGTCCACACGTTCTGTCTTGCGCCTCTGCGGTGTCCGGGTATTGCTACAGGATTTGCCGTATGGGTACAAAAACAAAGTGTAAATATGACGAAAATAAAAATACTTATTTCGCCTATCCCCCTAATAAAAACTTTAGATTATATATAAGGAGAAAAAAATGAAAAGAGCAACCGTGTTTTTGAGTTTTGTATTAATCGGATCATTGGTGGTTTCATCCATCAGTGTTCCGAAGCAAGAAGCAATACCGGCATCAGAGAACGCCGCATTGATTGCATTATATAACGCAGCCAATGGGGATAACTGGTACGGTAACAGCGGCTGGAAGCCCCCTCCGCTTCATACGGATGGTTTCGCCATGCCGAAAACAGAGGGCAATGGATATATTAAAGACAAATTTACAGCGCTGATAGCTAATGCTGAAGAACTTGAGAACCACCGCATTACAGCGGCGGTGTGGGTGCCGGAATCTGTATTCGGAAATATTACAATTCCAGCACATGCCAGCCTTGTCGGATATTTTGCCGGAGAACCAGATGAACCGCATGCAGCAACCTATTTCACATTGCGTATACCTGAGGGTTGGGAAAGCAACAATAGATTATGGGTTGAGCAACCTGCCGGACAGGGCAACCATTTAAGCATCGGCAGTTGGCTTGTAGCACTTTCACGTGGGCGTGCTATCATGATCGCAAACACGTTTGACCTGAATCTTTTTGCACTTGCCTGTAATAGTGCAAAGACGTATCCGAAAAGGATGGCTCAGGCAGTACGTGTGTATAAGTCGTTCATTGAGAATAACTTTGCGGCTGTAAACCGTGTTTACGGTGTCGGCTTTTCTCGTGGTGCAACAGTGATGAATCTGGTTGCACACCTGGAGGGAACACCATTTGACGCGATCTTGAGCGAATCCGGCGCCGGTGGAGGTCAATTGAATATTCTTACATACCTCGCCTACGGACTCAAGAATGGTGTGACCAAAGCTCCCCACCCGTCACTTGAATTGCCGACAACCAGTCCGGCATGGATTTTGTGGGCCTACCAGACGATGTATGCGTATCTGTTGATATCCGACCCCAGCTATCAAGGTGCATATGCAAATTGGGTTTTAGAAGAAAGGCCTCAGGATGTTCAACAGCTTCTGACACGTAAGAATCTGTGGGCAGATGGCAACCTGAAAACTAAAATCATCTTTCTGTCGGGATTACTGGATCCATTAGCTCCATGCGGAGAAACAGCTTCTTTAGTTACAAAGTGCAACAGTAAAAGCCAGCAGGATAATTACCGTCTGTATTGTTCACGTAACTATGGTCATGGTTTTTCCATTAGTCCAGACCTCGCCAATGCGATGGAGATATTAGAAAACTGGGTTGAGAATCAAACTGAACCAGGGTTACTGGTAACCTATCAGGATTCCGGTGGATTACAGCACAGTAAAGCTGCCGGATACGAAAACGATCCTGTCGGTTATATGGTTGCGGTCAAAGCCGGAACGATAAATTAAGTTTGCAGAACGCCTAAAGCCCTGGCTCATCCGTAGCCAGATGAAAAGGGGCCAGCCCGGGAAATACAAGCGTTCCCGGGCTGAATTCAAATAAACGAGACCTCGGCACACCAAGAAATGGCTCTATAAAGGCTGTAGGGAACAGGCTTACCTGTTCCCCAGAGTCCTTTAATGAATATCACCGTATTCTTATTTTCTTTAAAAATATATTACCGGTTTGAAAGCCGCTGCCGGTTACCACAAAGAATCCGGGAGCAGAGCTGTAATTTTGATAACCCGGATGCTTGGCTGTAACTACATACCTCTGTGTGCTCAAACGAATCCGGTAAAACCCGCTTCTATCTGTTTTTACAAAAAAAGGGACATACAAGAAAATCCAAAGAAGACTAAGAGAGTAATGCGCAGGGCGCAGGGCGCACAACGCAAAAGGGCAGGTCCAATGCTCCTGTTCGGAACATCAACCGGATTTAAATCAATCATCGGAACCAGGTCCCTTATAAAGCGGATGACGTAGAAATGAATTAAATTCGAAGCACGAAGCACGAAATCTGAAACAAGTTCAAATGACCAAAATTCCAAAATTCAAAACAAGAGCTTAAGGAGCATCAGTTCCTTTATTAAAGGTCTTTAAAGATGTTTTGGACATTTGAACATTTGAATTTCGGATTTGTTTCGAATTTCGATATTCGAATTTCGGATTTATGAATAAGATGGAATAGTTAAAAATAATGAGTAACTATGTGGTTATAGCCGATGTTGGGGATACGCTGCGGAAATTACTGTGGGAAAGTATGCGTCATGATCCCAAAATCTATCCTGCCATTATCGATTCCGAAGACGATATTACTTTATCGTCTCCGCAGGATAATTCGGAAGCAGGCAAGTTGTCCCTCTTCTTATACCAGGTTTCTCAGAATCCCTTCCTGAAAAACAAGGAAATGCAAGGAATCGGTCCCGAAAGTCTTAGATATCCGCCCACAATATTGGATTTATTTTATCTTATCACGCCGTTGGCCGATGAGAGGAAAAAAGATCATATCCTGGTGGGAAAAGTAATCCAGGTATTCCATGATAACGCAATTATAAAAGGTTCCGGTCTGGTGGGAAGCCTGGAAGGCACCATTGAAGAACTGCGGGTAGTCATGCATACACTACCCTTTGACCAACTGCTGCAATTGTGGCAGAGTTTCTCGGAAAAATCCTTCACACTCTCCGTCTGTTTCCAGGTAACCCCTGTCAAGATCGATTCCAGCCGTGAAACCGAAACCCGGAGAGTTATTTATGAGCAGGCCATAGAAAAATGAAGGTATCGCATAACTATATCTTGTTTTCCGGCAGGGAGATAACCCGGAAGGTGCTGCTGGTCGTGGCGTTGACAGACCGGTATACCGGTAGTCAGCCTTCCGGTGATCCAGATGTGTTTATTAATACTAAATACAAACCGATGAATGCCATTCGCAATCCCAGCGGTTATTATGTTTTCACCCGCTTACCCGAAGGGGAATTTGTGGTCAACGTGGAATCCCCCCATTATTTTGCTGAGCAAAAGACGTTAACCCTTTCTGATCTTGGGGGATTGGACACCATGAACCCGGTTTTTGATATTATCCTGGAACCCAATCCCTCTTATCCGTTCCCTGCCAACGCCACCTTGATCCGGGGAATGGTACGGGATACACAAGGACACCCCATACCCGGCGCACAGGTGGAAATAACCGGGAGAAAGAACGGCACGCAAACCACACGTAAAGGCGAATTTGTCCTCTTCTTTAACAAATTGAGCGAAGAAGACATCTTACTGGAAGGAAGTAAGAAATTTGTCACCATCAATGGAGAAAAAACGATTCATGTGAAAGCGGTACACAACTCCGCAAGCGGAACACTTGAAATAAAAGAGGTGCAAGAAGGCAAGACCACATCGCTTCCGGCACCTATTATTTTAAAATAAAAACTTTAATCGAGCAAATAAGCATAAAAAAATAAAACCAATAAAACCACGATGATTTCAAAAGGTTTACAAAACTCTATTTTCTTTGTGTTCCTTTGTGTATCTTCGTGGCTAAAAACCAAATAGGAGGTGAAAATGCCTGAATATTTAGCTCCAGGTGTTTATGTCGAGGAGATAGAGATAGGAGCAAAACCCATTGAAGGTGTGAGTACCAGTACAGCGGGTTTTCTTGGAGAAACAGAGCGCGGCCCTGTAGCAGCGAGATTGGTTACCAATTTTGAAGAGTTCCGCAGGGTTTACGGCGGTTACATTTCCAAGTCATTTCTACCCTATGCCCTCGAAGGATTTTTTTCCAATGGCGGGAAGCGTTGTTTTGTCGCCAGGATTGTGGGCGCTGGGAGTCAGTACGCCAGCCTGGGAGTTTTTGCGGCAGCAGGAGCAGCACCGGCTCCACCTGCTGAGAAACCCAAAGCCGGCGAGCCCCCGGAGAAAAAACCCAGCCCTAAAAGTGCCCCCGTGGTATTCATGTTAAAAACCATTGGTCCCGGGCAGTGGGGCAACCGGGCAGCGGTCAAGATTGACCCCGCCAGTCTTTCGGGAATGAATCCGAATCTGTTTAAAATGACCATTGTTTATTGGAAGCAGGCGCCGCCAGTGCCTGTTGTCGATCCCACCGACCCCGCCAAAGAAAAAGACCCCAACCGCAGGGAACCTGTTATCGTGGAGATTTACGACAATCTTTCGCCTGATCCAACCTCCAGCGATAACTATGAAAAGAAGATAAACGGGGTTTCTGTGCTGGTGGAAGTCACCCGGTTGGGAGTCGGACGTCCGGCAGACACAGCCTTTAAATTTCTCCAGGACGGGAAAGACGGCGGTGCCGTGACACTCCAGGACTACAAAGGAAAAGCAGGCGTTGAACCCGGTAATGAAACCGGGCTTCTTGCCTTTAAAGAAGTGGATGATATCTCCATCGTCTGTGCACCCAATGAGGGTGATATCCAGGGATTAACCGATGCACTGGTGGCACACTGTGAACTGATGAAAGACCGCTTTGCCATTATCCAGGCTCCCCAGAGTGCTGGCCCTATTGGCAAGTTAATGCCCCCCACGGATTCCAAGTATGCCGCTTATTATTACCCATGGATCAAAGTAATGGACCCGCTGACCCAGAAGCCCAAACTCGTACCGCCCGGTGGGCACATTGCCGGGGTTTATGCCAGGAGTGATATTGAGCGCGGCGTTCACAAAGCACCCGCCAATGAAGTGTTAAAAGGAGTCACTGGTTTACAGTTCCCCCTATCCAAAGCCAAGCAGGATATATTGAACCCGCGGGGTGTCAATTGCATCCGGGTTTTTGCCGGCCGCGGCATCCGGGTTTGGGGTGCACGAACCATCTCCAGCGATCCCCTCTGGAAATACGTCAATGTCAGGCGTCTCTTCCTCTTCCTGGAAGAATCCATTGAAAAAGGCACCCAGTGGGTGGTATTTGAACCCAACAACGAGAAACTCTGGGCACGGGTCAAGCAAACCATTACCCAGTTTTTAACCGGCGTATGGAAAACCGGTGCGTTAATGGGAACCTCCCCGGGAGAGGCCTTTTTTGTCAAATGCGACCGCAGCACCATGACACAGGATGACATCGATAACGGTCGGCTCGTCTGTGTAATCGGTGTTGCTCCCACAAAACCCGCGGAATTTGTGATCTTCCGCATTGCCCAGTGGCAGGGAGGATCCGCCGCCACTGAATAAAAAAAATGCCCACCAATTACACGAATGAACACCTTCGTGTCTTAGTGGCTAAAACCAAAAAAATAAGGAGGAAAAATGGCTGATAGAAATGATCCTTACAGGAATTGTCGGTATTTATTGGAAATTGATGCGGTCGCCGTGGCCGGGTTCAGCGAATGTACCATCCCGGACTCCACCCAGGACCCCATCGAATACCGCGAAGGAAACGAAGTCCCCACGGTCAGGAAAATACCCGGGCTCATCAAATATGGAAACATCACCTTGAAGCAGGGGATTACCGATTCGATGGACCTTTTCAATTGGAGAAAATTGGTGGAAGACGGGAAAATGGCTGATGCCCGCAGCAATGTGGCTGTGGTTGTCCTGGATGAAGAAGGAAACCCCAAAGCCAGGTGGGAATTCGCCGAAGCCTGGCCCACCAAGTATGATGCTCCTGACCTCAATGCCACCGGCAACGACATTGCCGTTGAGACCCTGGAAATCGCCCATGAAAGCATGATCAGGGTTAGTTAACCCTTATTTCGTGCTTCGGATTTTATCTGACGTTAGGAGGTAACAGATGGTACTACAAACCGAGTATGAATTTACATTACCCAAAGGTTATGTAGATGAAAAAGGTAATATGCACAAAAAAGGAATCATGCGGTTGGCAAACGCATCCGATGAGATTCTACCCATGAAAGACCCACGGGTACAGTCGAATCCCGCCTACCTGGCTGTTATTGTGCTTGCCCGCGTGGTCACCAAACTGGGAGAAGTGAATGATGTTAGTCCCGGGGTCATCGAAAAACTCTATATCGGTGACCTCACCTATCTCCAGGAGCTTTACCGCAGGGTAAACGGGGACGGTAATTTGATGTTGGACGTTAAATGCCCCCACTGCGGTGAACACTTTGAGGAGGCAATTACTGCCCCGGGGGGATAAACGGCTACCCCCTCGACCGTATTTACGAGGAGGTAGCCTTTATCGGCTATTATTTGCACTGGCCCCATGACCAGGTCATGCAAATACCCCATGCCGAACGTAAACGATGGTGTGAAGAAATCAGCAAAATAAACCGAAAACTGAGCGAGGAAAGAAAATGAAAATGCCTGATCTTTTCAAGCGAAGGGACCCGTACTTAAGTTACAGGTTCCAGGTGGAGTTTGTCGGGGTCATCAGGGCCGGTTTCTCCGAGGTCTCCGGCCTTGAACTGGAAATCGAAACCGAAGAGTACCGCGAAGGTGGGGTCAATGATTTTATCCATAAACTCCCCAAAGGCGCCAAATATCCCAACATCGTGTTAAAAAAGGGAATCACCGATACCAGTTTCCTGTGGGAGTGGAATTATGCCGCGGTCTATGGAAAAATGGTGCCCATGCCCGGACGTATTATCCTGATCAATGCAAAAGGCCAGGAAACAATGTATTGGGCCTTCATGGATGGATATCCCGTCAAGTGGTCCGGCCCCGAACTCAAAGCCGACTCCAACAACGTTGCCCTGGAAACACTGGAAATAGCCCACAGCGGCATGATCAGGTTTTTTACCCTGACCTATATTGCCGACTCCGCGCTGTCCATGGCTAAATCGCTTATCATGTAAAAACCATGACCACCCCCGGCAGCAATTTGAGCTCTACCGCACCCTTTGGTGCGCTCCAACCACCGGGATATTTCTTATTTCTTGCCCATAAGAAAAACAACCGGCCCTGGAAATCCAGCTTCTCCAACCGGGAGTTTTACACCCGGATATGGAAACGGTACCGCCTGGAAACGATTTCTCCTAAGCTCTCTCTCTATTTCTTACATTTCCCCCGGACAGATGATGCGGTTACCATTGCAAATATCTTTTCTTACAAACCCGTTATTTGTTTTCACCCGAAAATCCAAATCCCTTTTACATTGTTAGTCCCATTAGGGCGGTTGATCTCCAGACCTGCCACACCCATATCTAAATTTAAATTTGAAACCCCACTCCATTCTCATTATCACTTTTATTACCAATATTGGAGCCAATACCGGAAGCAGTCCCGATACCGGTATCAGCACGCCTATCACTACCAATCCGGACACCTATCTCCCGGGACTCAAACTCTCCAGCAAACATTGATATTGAAATATGCGGCTGATTTTTTGTCGATCCTTCGCAGCACCTCCAAATTATTCAAAAGCTCCCAGGACTTCATCAATCATACGTATGGAAAGGAATATGAAAAACAGTTTCACAACGTCTTTCAAAAAGGAATCAAAAGGGAAGGAAATTTTGATAAAACGACCCATGGTCTTTCCGATTCTTCGACAAAAACTCAATTATCCATCACCCACCTGGAATTCGATAGCATCGCATCCAAATTTACTACTCATTTCTCTTCTGCCCTTCATACCACGTCCCAATTGCTCAAATGTTCTCCAGGAGACCGTCCGAACATAGCAAAAATCGATCGAATTACGAATAAGGGCGAATACAAGATTCGCCCCTACAAAGGCTTCCGGGGTTCAGGTAGGGGTGAACCTTGTGTTCACCCTGCATTCTCGGTCAGCCTCCTGGATTTCATTACCCGTACTTATGTTCATGAGTATGAAAAGCAATGGCAAAAAGTCTTTCAAGAACCCAAGGAAGAGGGGAAACAGGGATATGAGAAACACATTCATAGGGCCTTTCAAAAACCGACGGAAAAAGAAACTCGATTATTCGTCAGTCATCTGGACTTCGACACCATCACATCGAAGTTCACCACTCATTTCTCATCGATACTTCACACCACGTCCCAATTACTCAAAAGTTCTACGCAATTCATTAATCGTGATTATATACGTGAGCAAGAAAAACAATTCCGCCAAATCGTTCAAGAACGAAAAGAAAAAGAAGAAGAAAAAGAAACTCGATTATCCGTCAATCATCTGGACTTCGATACCATCGCCTCGAAATTCACCAGCCATTTCTCTTCAACCTTGCACACCACGTCCCAATTGCTCAAAAGCTCTGAAGCGTTCATCAACCATACCTATGCAAAGGAATATGAAAAACAGTTTCATAAAGCCTTTCAAAAACGAACCGAAACGGAAAAAGAGTTTGATAACACGTCCCGTAATCTTTCCGATTTTTCAACAAAAACCCAATTATCCATCACCCACCTGGACTTCGATACCATCGCCTCGAAATTCACCAGCCATTTCTCTTCAGTCCAGCATACCGCATCTCAATTGCTCAACAGCTCTACACAATTCATTACTCGTGATTATATCCATGAGCAAGAAAAGCAGTTCCGGCAAATCGTTAAAGAAAGAAAAAAGGAATATCGAATAACGGACAGGGAACACCAAATATCGAAGGAAAGTCCTCTAAAATCGGAAATTTTCGGGCAGGCACTTTCCGGGCGAACACAAGGTTCGCCCCTACGATCGCCCGGAGCGTGGTACAGCGCCAATAAGACAGGCGAAGGTAGGGGCGAACCTTGTGTTCGCCCTTATCCCGAATTTCCATGGTTTTTGCCATTGCCGGACAGCATCCTGGCGAAATCTTCTTTTTATTCAACCGGTATAAATCACTCGACGTCCCCTGTTTCTTTTACCCCTTTCTCTTTATTGACGGAATTAACTCCAATTACCTATTATCCTCCCTCAACTTCCCCAAACCATACAACTTATTCATCTCCCTTAACTTACTCAACTTACCCCATTTATTCAATATCCCTGGCTCCTTTCATTCCATTAAATACTCTAACTCACTCACGCCACTCAATTTATTCAACCCAGGTGAGTAAGGTGAGTATGTTGAGTAAGGTAAGTAAGGGAGCTGGCGACGAAGCCTCACCCTCTTTTTATTTGCCTTACCTAACTTATCCCACTTACTCATCATTTTTGACTTCTTTCACTCCTTTAACTACCTTATTTCGCTCAAATTCTTTAACTCACTCCCCTCACTCCCCTCACTCATCCACTCCCAACTTCAGGTACTGGACCGAAAGGAAATGGCAGCAATTCTTTATCTCCAGGTATACCAATGTCTCTTCCTCCATGTCCACTATCAAAACAGATATATTCAAATACATCTCCACTGACGTTGAGCAGGCATTCACCTTTGCTAAGCAAGAAGCAGGAAAAAGGTCTGTTGAAAAGCAATCCCTCAAAAGCAAAATTGAAACCGAAACCAAAACCGGGACCAAAAATGCTGCCCCGGAACTTCCCGGCCTTGATAAAGAGGTATTGGAATCCAGGTATACATCCCGGTTCTTCTTAAAAAAACAGCAATCGATTGAATCCGGATCCGGTCCTGGTTCGCCCATGCCCATGACCATCAAAAATGTCCATTTAAATCTCCCGGTTGAAAATTGGCTGGCCTTCGGGTCTAAAGTATTAAAGGAAGAAGAACCCAGCCCCATTGAAAAAATCTGGCAGCAAGCCAAAGCCGCTGAAACTTCACTGGCTTTCCCCGGTTCGCGAACCATGGAGTTAGGGGTATCGCTGTTTAAGGACAGCAGCAGATATCCTGCCATGAGTTATTTTACACCGGACATGGCAGGCCCTTCCCAAGAAACCCTGAAAAAACTGGAAAAGAAAATTGCCTCCGAAACCAAAAAGTTTAGAGATACGGTGGAAAGTAAAATAACCTCATCCGGCAGTCCGGCCATCCCCGCGATTAATCTCAATCAAATGGCTGACAGTGTTTATCACCTTATCGTGGAAAAGGTTAAGAAAGAACGGAAAATGAGAGGATACTAATGATTGGAAAGTTAAAGAACCTGATCATCAAAAATAAACTCAAGATAATCCGGGGAAAAAGTCAGGGAAGCAAAGTCCAATTCAACGATAAAGACGCCGATTCTGTTATCGAAGTCAGTTTTAACCCCACGGATTACTCGGTTAAAAAGTCTAATGATTTTTCCGAAGTCAAGATCCCCGGTTTAGGGGCGCCCCTGATTCAATTTAACCAGGGCAGCACCCGGACACTGAATATGGAGCTCTTACTGGACACCTACAGCACCACAGACCCGGCCAACATAAAAGGAATGATCAAAACCGTGGATATCAGGAAAAAGTATATCGAGAAATTTGAAAAATTAATTGCCATAGACAGTGAATTGCATGCGCCGCCGCCCTGTAAAGTGGTCTGGGGGTCCCTGGAGTTTGTAGGGATATTGGACAGCCTGGATAAGAAATACATTCTATTTGACAGCGATGGTATCCCGGTTCGTGCCCGGGTCACCCTGTCATTCAAAGAATATATTCCCGTGGAAACGCAGGTAAAAGGGGCCTCCACCTCTTCCCCGGAACGGCGAAAGCTTTTCCGGGTAAACGAAGGTGACAACATATGGCTGTTGGCCGACAGGGCTTATGGGGAACCCGCTCTCTGGCGGGTCATAGCCGATGCCAATCATATCGATGATCCCAAAGAATTGGCAGTAGGAAGGGACCTTATTATCCCGGTATTGACAGGATAAGGAGAAAAAATGGGCGATACAGTCGACATCAGTAATTATGTACCGGACTTCGAAATTGAAATCGGGGGAAAAAAGCTAAAACCCGAAGAACTGAAATATATCACATCCGTCAGTGTTGATAAAGGAATCGGCATGGGCGACAGTTTTAGTTTTGACGTGCAGGATGAAATGGAAAACGGAAAACTAAAATGGCTGGGAAATGAGCTTTTTAAGTTCGGGAAAGATGTGACCATCAAGGTGGGTTATGTGGGAAAACTGACTCACAGCATCAAAGCCTGCATCGAAAGCATTGCCCCCAAATTTTCCGCGGGTTTGATGCCCATATTTACCGTCGGGGGCTCCCATAAAGGGTTTGCCAAGTTAACCGTGGAAAGTGAACTTCAAGACTACTCTGAGAAAAAAGACAACGAAATCGTCAGTGCTATCGCTGGCAAAGCTGGGCTTACCGCAGAGGTTGAAGCCACCGATGAATCCAAAGCCGATCCCAAAAAATACAAAAACGTCGGCGACAGTTATTGGAATTATCTAAAACACCTGGCAAAACGGAACAAAGAATTCGAATTTTTTATCGATGACGGAAAGCTCATTTTCAGGAAAACCAAAGCAAACACCCCGGCTGCCTTAACTTTTACCTGGGGAGAGAACCTCCTGAGTTTCAATTCTACCCTGGACATCTCGAAACTGGTCTCCGAAGTGGTGGTCCAGGGCAGCAAAGATAATAAAAGCATCGAAGGAAAGGCAGCGTCGGGAAAGGAAGGAATATCATCATTGGGAGATAAGACCGGCAGCAAGATTGCCAAAGAGGTATTCGGCGATAAAAAGAAATACATCAGCGGTAAAAAAGTAGATGACAAAGCTGATTCCGATAACATTGCCCAGGCAGCCCTGGAAGCCACCAGCAACAAACTAATCACATGCAGTGGCAAGACCCCGGGGGTGCCGGAACTTAAACCCGGCATATGCATTGAGCTCAAAGGATTGGGGGATTGGTTTTCCGGTAAGTATTACGTGTCCAAGACAACGCATACTATCAGCACCAGTGGTTATGAAACCAGTTTTTCAGCATGGAGGAATGCCTTATGAGTGAATCGCTCCTGGATTATCTCGGCAGCACCGAAGAAGAAGAGGCTTATGCCAACAGGATTTATGGTGTAGTGCCGGCAAAGGTGACCAATACCAAGGACCCGGAGAAGCTTGGCCGCATCAAGGTTAATTATCCATGGCTCGCCGAAGCCAGCGAATCCGACTGGATCAGGATCGCCTCATTTATGGCCGGCAGCGGCCGCGGCGGCTTTTTTCTACCCGATGTGGGCGATGAAGTACTGGTGTCTTTTCAACAGGGAGATTTCGATTCCCCCTTTATCATCGGCGCCTTATGGAGTACCGATGCAAAACCACCGGAAGAAAATGCCGACGGCAAAAACAATATCAAACTCATTAAATCCCGCTGCGGCCATACCATTACCATCAGCGACGACACCGAAGCAAGTAAAGCAAAAATAGAAATCAAAACCAATGCCGGACATATCATTCTTATGGATGATGCTTCCGGCAGCGAAAAAATCGAAATCAAGGACAAAACCGGCAATAATAAAATTACTATCGATTCCACTGCAAACGCCATTAATATCGAAAGCTCCATGGAAATCAAACTCAAAGCCACCAACATCACTATCGAAGCCAGCGGCCAGTTAAATTTAAAAGGAGCTACCGCAAAAGTCGAAGCCTCTGCAACATTAGATTTGAATGCCAGCGGCATCGCCACCCTTAAAGGGTCCATGACTAAGATTAATTAGTAGGAAGTAGGTAGTAAGAAGTAAGAAGTAAAAGTAAATTGTAATTTTTTATATTTGACGAGGTTATGATGAAAGGGAAGAAAAGGCTATATGCTGTACTCCTCTTATGTTTGTTGACATTTACGAATCCTTGCAAAAAGGGGCCGTATGTTCCCCAGGAAGGGGATATCATTTATTTGAGTGTCACCCCCGACACCATCAACCCCGGGGAAACGGCTGTAATAACTATTACCGGTGTCAAAGCCAACGGTCAACCCATGCCCGACGGCACCCTGGTACGAATAACCGTAGATATAGGAAAACTGTTAAATGAAAATGGGGAAACCGTTGAGGCTGTTTTACTTGCCAATGGAAAAGCAGAGGTGACTTACCAATCCGATCCCGATTCCAGCGGGGAAACCGTAACCGTTACCGCCCAGAGTGGCAGTGCAGTAATCGACCCGGAACAACTTACTATTGTTATCAAAAATATAGATATTGCCCAGCTTTTTATAT
>JABAOH010001332.1_pt4 | contig 24294 bp, 22 predicted proteins | sample 7062181 | NCBI WGS metagenome assembly JABAOH01 (sample SAMN14538630, study PRJNA623070) | marine sediment metagenome | biome: marine biome [ENVO:00000428]; feature: marine pelagic biome [ENVO:01000023]; material: deep marine sediment [ENVO:00002113]; isolation source: pool of 5 deep marine... | reverse complement strand
TGGCCGTCGAACATGCCCACCGTCCAGTTGCGGATGCCGGTGCCCTTCTTGCCCCAGTTGCCGGTGAGGGCGATGAGCAGGCACATCGCCCGCTCCATCAGGTCGCCGTGGTAGTACTTGCCGGCGTTCCAACCGGTGAGCAGGTTGGTCTTCTTGCCTGCGGTCTTGCGGGCCAGGGCGCGGATGACCTCAGGGTTGGTGCCGCATACCGCTGCGGCCTTCTCCGGCGTGTAGTCCTCCAGCCTCTGGCGGAGAAGGGCGAATACGGGAGTCACCTGAACGGAGGTGCCGTCCTTGAGCTTGGCCTTGAACGTCCCTTCCAGGGCTGGGTCCAGCTTGCCCAGGGTAAGAGGGCCGCGAGGTGCCTCCTCCAGCTTCCTGGTCTCGCTGTCGTAGAAGTAGAACTGATCCTCACGGCCCCCGTCCTCGACATCTCTGGCGCGCAGGAATCGCCGGTTGTCTAGGCGCACGAGCAACGCCAGGTCCGTCTGCTCTTTCACAAAGGGCGCGTTGTACAGCCCTTCGTCGATGATCGTCTTGCACATGGCGAGAGCCAGGGCGGCGTCGCTGCCCGGGCGCACCGTCACGTGGTAGTCGGAATGGACCGTCGACGGGTTAACGTCAGGCGCTACGCTGACCACCTCAGCGCCCTTGTAGCGGGCTTCTGCTACGAAGTGGTGCCAAGGGATCGCCGTGTAGACGGGGTTACGGTGCCAGACGAAGATGAGTTCCGACTGGAACCAGTCGTCCACACTGGAGACAGGGTTGTACTTGCCAAAGGTGATGAACAGCCCCGGCGCGAAGTCGTTGATCTCGCCTTGGATGTCGGTGTTGAGGCCGCCGAGCTTAGCGATGAGAGGCCCCAGGGTGATGCCGCCCATCAAGCCGCCGTTGGATGTACTGTGGTGGATGATGGACTCCGGGCCGTCGCCTTGGATAGCGTCGATGATGGCGTCGGCGATCTCGCTGAGCGCCCGGTCCCAGGAGATCCGCTTCCACTTGCCCTGGCCGCGCTCGCCCGCCCGCTTCAGGGGGTGGAGGACGCGGTCTTTGGCGTACAGCATCTGGCTCCACATGGCGCCCTTCTGGCACCCCATGGGGTTCATGTCGGGCACGCCCTGCTCCACCGTGGAGTATGTGCCGGCCTGTTCCTCGCGCCAGACCAATCCGTCCTTGACGTAGACCCGGAAGGGGCAGTTGCCGGGGTAGCAGGCAACACAGTGGCTGCCCCAGAACACGTCGTCCCAACGCCATTGCTGGCGGTAGACGTCCTCCCATGACCTGTAGTCAGCGGACTCCCGTTTAGGGGCCCGTGACTTGAGGGCCTCGAGATTCAGGCTAGCAGTGGACACGGTGTTGTTTCTCTGGGGTTAACTCAGCGGACATCTAATTTATCTCTGGAGGGGCCCTCCTCGTCAGTCGGGCAGAGACCCATTTGCTTGTCGGGCTTTCCCCTACCGGAGTCCAGAAAACGGACGTCTCGCTGGCAGGCGTCCACGGCCAGGCGCGCGAGCGGCACGTAGAGGCTCGACGGGTCCAGTTGCTCCAGGCGTCGGCGGAGTTTGGGCAGCCATCGGCTGAGGTGACGACGAAGAAAATCCCGCTGAGCGAGCCGGTAGGGAAGGCTGTCGGCGCCGGCCTGCAGAGCGGCAGCCTCCTTGAAGGTGAGGTAGTGCATGAACTCCAGCTCGGCGCACAGGTGATCCGGCAGATCCCCGGCCTCATGCCGCAGGCCGAAGTGCTCATAGAAGCGCACCAACTCCTCCATGATTTTCATGCGGCCACTGCGGTGCGACCCCTCGTACAGGGGGCAGGGGGGACGGCCGGGGCCCACCTCGAATAGGCGGATGTACTCCTGCTGCAGTTCGTCATGGGCCAGGGCTGGGTCGGCCCGAAGGCCGTCGTCGGCGCGGACCGGGAAGGGGAGCGCGGCCGTGGCGGCCAGCAACTCCTTCAGGAACCGGCCGGAGGCGAAGGCTTCGCTCACCTCGGATGTGGGGAAAGAGAAAGCAGTGGCGAGGTAGTGATACATGGAGCTGCGGGCGGCCGCCACCAGTTCGTCGCTGGCGCGCAGCCCCTCCAGGCGGATCGTGGTCATGTCGGCCTCTTCAGTTTCCCCGGATCCCGAGTCAGGCCGCCGAACATGCTCTTCCACTGGTACGCGATCAGTGTGTCCAGTATCTCGGATTTCTCGCCCCTCCGGGTCTTCGCCATCTCCCCCTTGAGGGTGTCGAGAACTCGGTTCACCTCCGACCCAAACAGGGATTCCAGGTACTCCCGAGGGATACGCTCCGAGCCTTCGATGACGTCGCCGTTCTCGTCAAAGCGCGGTGGCGAAAGGGGTGGCACGAAGTAGACGTTGGGTTGCGTGCCCCCCTGCGGGCGCAGGGGCAGAGCTACCTCCCACTTCTTCACCAGCTTGTGCACGGCGCTGTCCGTGTCGTCCAGATAGCCGATGAAGCGCACGCGGCCGGGGCACTGGCGGAAGCAAGCGGGCGCCACTCCTTGCTCCACGCGGGGGAAGCAGAGAATGCACTTCTGCGCGATCTTACGGATGTGGTTGAAGTAGATGCGCTTGTAGGGGCAGGCCTCCATGCAGAAGCGGTAGCCGTTGCACCGCTCCTCATCGATGAGGACGATGCCGTCGTCGACGCGCTTATAGATCGCCGTGCGGGGGCAGGCGTCTAGGCACGCGGGGTTGGTGCAGTGCATGCAGATCATCTGCAGGTAGAAGAAGTAGGAATTGGGGTACTCGCCGCTGGCCTCGTCCTCGTCCCAGAGGGGGCCGCGCGTCCCCTCCTTCTCCTTCGGGCGCAGGTGGCTGTCGACGCCTTGACCCCCGTACAGAACCTCATCGTAGTTGAACTGCCAGGCCTCCCCGAACTCCTCTCTCAACGGGATGCGGCTGACCTGCGCCTGGTTGTTGAGGAAGCCGCCGCCCATCTCTGGCCAGCCGCGGGGACTGCCCTGGCCGGGAAGCGTGGACACGATGTTCCACCACATGTAGTCAGTGCCCTCGTCATCCGTCCACAGCGTCTTGCAGGCGATGGTGCAGGTCTGGCAGCCCAGGCACTTGTTCATGTCGAACACGACGCCCAGTTGGCGCTTGACCTTCGGCGGCTCCGCCATGTTCGTGCTACTCCTGTATCTCCAGCGGCTGCCACTCCAGGGTCGCGGCCTTGATCCCGGCGCGCTCCTGGTTCGACCCCTGCCAGATAGCGAAGCCCGCCTTCGTGGTCTGGCCCGGCATCAGTGCCACCTCCTCATCCCCCCGCGCCGAGAAGGGGCGAGAGATCACCACCTGCCAACCGCCGCTGCCGTAGGAGGCCGCTGCTGCCACCGACACATTGCTTTGGCGCACGGTCGTCCCCAGTCCGGTCGCGGTGACGCTCAGTGGCTCCTCGAGGTCCGGGCGCCAGTACCAGGCGTTGACCGCTCTTTCGGGCGTGCCCATCGTCAGGAGCGGCGCGTCGCTGCGGACCGGGAACAGGACGCCGGCGCCATCGGTGAACCGGTCCGTATCGGCTATCTCGTCGTCTCTCGTCTCGTCCTGCCAGCTCAGATGGAAGAACAGCGCCTCGCCGTTATGAGCGGCCGCCACCCGCAGCTGGCCGGTGAGGCCGAAGGGGCGATCCTTCGAGGCGTTCATCGTGTACTCCGACGGCTGGGACGCCCAGGGGGTCGGGTCCAGAGTCACCGTCTCCTCCTTGGCGGACGCCCACTCCGCCGCTGCTGGATCGAGGAGTCGGTCGGAAGGGACCGAGAGTCGGACTGCGGTAACCACGCGTCCAGTGTCTCCCGGTACGCTCGCGGAATCTATCGGGCAGAGGCAGTAATGATGTGTCGGGCAAAACCCCACACCAAGTCCAGTGAATTGCCTGATAGACGGTCTGGCCTTGGCCGGTGAGACTGTGGTTGCTGTGAGCCTGCAGCTTCGAGCGGCAGGCTGGTGAACTTTGCCCGCGTCATCCGACAGCTCGACAAGGAGCACCTGATGCCAGACGCCACCTATGATGCGGTGATTATCGGGGCTGGCCACAACGGCATGGCCCTGGGCGCGTACCTGGCCAAGTGCGGCTGGGACGTCGCCATCGTGGAGAAGCGCGGTGAGGAAGGCGGCGGCCTCTGCACCGAGGAGCTGACCCGCCCCGGCTTTCTCCACAACGTCCACTGCAACTACCATACGCTCGTAGGCGTCTGCCCCGTCTACGACGACCTGGAGCTCACCAAGCACGGCCTCCGCTACGTGCGGCCGCCGGTGCAGATGGGCAGCGTATTCTCTGACGGCACTGCCCTCACCGTCCACACGGACCTCGACAAGACCTGCGCCTCCATCGCCCGCTTCTCGCAGAAGGACGCCGACACCTTCCGCCGCCTGTACGAGGAGTCCAAGGGCTACATGGACATGATCCTCCGCACCCTCATGTACTCGCCCCCCATCCCCCTCACTGACATCACTAAGGCATTGGTCGTCTGGGGCGTCGAGGACAAGGCCGAGTTTCTCAGCGTTCACCTGCGACGCATGAGCGTGAACGAGTTCCTGGACGAGCACTTCGAGAGCGACAAAGTGAAGGCCCACCTGGCCTTTCACGCCGCTCTGGGCGGCTACTCGACCGACCGCAAGGGGCTGGCGGTGTCGTTCCCGTTGCTGGTGGGCAAGATCGACAACTGGCACGTCTGCATCGGCGGCTCACACGCCCTGGCCCACGCCATCTGGGAGGCGTTGGCCCAGGCCGGTGGTCGGGTGTTCCTCAAGCACGGCGTGCAACAGATCTTGACGGAGAACGGCAAGGCTGCCGGCGTTCGCCTGGAGGACGGCTCGACCATGAAGGCCCGCCACCTCGTCGCCTCCTCCATCAGCCTCGAGCAGACGTTCCTCGAAATGCTCCCCCGCGACAGCCTCTCGACCTCTTTCGTCGAGGAGGTGGAGGGCTTCCCTCACATGGACTGGTCGTTCTTCTCCACCCACCTGGCGATGACCCGCGCCCCCGAGTACCGGGCCGCCGACTTCGATCCGGACGTCAACCAGGCGTGGGTGGTCAACCTGGGGTACGATAGCCCCGCGGAGATTAATCGCCACTGGAAGGACGTCCGCGCGGGCAAGCTGGCCGACCCCAAGCCCAACTGCGCTGTGAACTCCCTGTTCGATCCCATCGACGCGCCATCAGGACACTACACCGGCCTGATGCGGCAGTTCGCGCCCTTTAGCCTGGCCAATGGCGGCCCCGAGGCCTGGGACGAGATGGCCGAGGGCTACGGCCGCCGCTGCATCGAGAAGTGGCAGGAGGCTGCCCCTAACCTCAACAACGGCGCCTTCATCGAGTGGACCACCTACACCCCGATGGACATCACCCGCCGCATTCCCAACATGGTGCGGGGCGACTGGATGAGCGGCCTCATCGACCTCGACAACATGCTGGAGAATCGCCCCTTCCAGGAGCTTTCTCAGTACCGCTCGCCCATCTCCAACCTCTACATGTGTGGGGCTACCCAGCACCCCCATGGTTTCGTCACTTTTGCCCCCGCCTACAACGCCCTCCAGGTCATTGCCGAAGACTATGACTTGGAGCCCTGGTGGAGGTGACCGCGATGGCGGAATCCCCGTCCGTCCCCGTCCGTCTCGCCGATGGGGCGGACAGCGGCCTGGCTTCCATTGTGCAGCAATACATGGAGCAGGACCTGGAGGAGTTCTCCGATAAGAGGCGACTGGCCAGGCGGCTGCGCGGGCGTTTGGCCATGACTGCCGCCGACTATGACACAACGGTGACGGTGGAGTTTCGCGGCGGCGAGATCGCCATCTGGGACGGCGAGCGTCCGCCCTTGGACGCCTCCATCGTCGGTCCCTATCAGGGGCTGACCCGACTGCTCCAGGGACGGGCCAACCCGCTGCTGGAGCATCTTCGAGGTCGCCTGCGCGTCCGCTCCAGCCTGCGGCGGCCTTTCTTCCCGCTGCACGTCCACAGTCTGATGAAGCTGCCGCCCGAGGAGGGGACGCACCGGCCAGTCGCAGCTTGGGCGCTGGCCGCTGCGGGCACACTCGCGGTCGGGGGTGCCGTCGCCCTCGCCCTGTGGTTGACCTGACGGAGGTAAGGGCCATGCCTGACGAGACCTACGACGCAGTGATCATCGGAGGCGGCCACAACGGCCTCTGTACGGCCGCCTACCTGGCCCGCGCCGGCCTCAAGGTCGGCGTCTTCGAGCGGCGCCACGAAGAGGCGGGCGGCGCCCACACCGAGGAGGCCACCGTCCCCGGCTTCTGGCACAACCTCCACGCCCAGTACATGGAGTTCATCGACTACATGCCCTTCTACCACGACTTCGACCTCCCCCGTTTCGGTGCCCGTGTTATCAGGCCCGAGGCCCAGATCGGCATCACCTTCGCCGATGGCCGGCCGCCCTTGATCATCTACAGGCCAGATCTTGAGCAGAGGACGTACGCCAGCATTTCCCGCTTCTCCAAGCATGACGCCGAGGTGTTCAACGAGATCCGCCGCAAGGTGATGGACAACGATCAGTACCTCGCCGCTCTGCTATACACACCCGCGCCGGACGAGGCCCGATCCGAGCCTCCTCCTCCCTTCGCCCCCAAGTTGTGGGAGCTATGGATCGGACTGGGCTTCAAGCCAGGGGAGTTTCAGAAGTCCCCCAAGGTCATCATCGACGAGCTGTTCGAGTCTACGGAGCTGCGGGCCACCCTCTACCGCCAGTGCATAGAGTGGGGCTCGAACGTTCACGCCAGTAACGGCTTGGGATTCGTCCTCTCCGTCATTTGGTTCTGCGGCATCCACTACATGTCGGTGGGGGGCACCCACACACTGGGCCACGCTATGGCCAGCGCTGCCCTCCATGAGGGCGTAGACCTGCGCTACAACCACCACGTCCGTGCCATCCTCACCAAGAACGGCCGCGCCACCGGCATCCGCCTCGACGATGGCCGCGAGATCGAGGCGAGGATCGTCGCTTCCAACGCCGACCCGCGCACGACCTTCATGGAACTGCTGGGATGGGACAAGCTCTCCCTGTTCCGCAAGGAGCGCCTCTCCAACTGGCGCTTCGGCCCGGAGCACGTGTTGGGCACTCCCTCCTTCGCCCTCCATGAGCCGCCCGCCTACAAGTCCGCCAAGCACGACCCGGACATCGACCGCTGCTTCTACACCATCGTCGGCTATGAGAACCATCAGGAGATGTCGGAGTACATCCTTCAGGCCTACGGGGGTCGCATCCCGGAGACGCCCGGCGCAGGCACCTGGGTGAACACCCTGTGGGACCCCAGCCAGGCGCCGCCCGGCAAGCACGCCATGAACGGCTGGTTCTTCTTCCCCAAGGCCTCCTGTCTCTCTCCTCAGGAGTGGGACGAGGTCCGTGCCACCTACAACAACCGCTTCCTAGACCTGTGGGTGAAGTATGCGCCCAACATGACCCGCGAGAACGTTATCGCCAACAAGCTGTATGTGCCCTTGGACATCGAGAAGAGGATCGGCATGCCGGAGGGCGACTTCTCCCACGGTCGTCCCGGCTACATCGCCCTTGGCGTGCCCCGAGCTCATCCCCACCGTACGGAGATTGAAGGGCTCTATGTCTGCGGCGCCTCCAGCAGCGGCGGCATCAGCGCCGCCCCCGGCTACAACGCCTTCAAGGTCATCGCCGAAGATCACGACCTGCCCAAGATTTGGAAGAGAGACGACCGCATCTACTGAGAGGACCAGCGATATGCCTGCAATCTACACCAAGGAGTGGTACGACGAACTGAAGGACCTCCTCAACCGTAACGACGAGGTTGAGAAGAACGCCCCCCGCGGCAAGATCAAGGTCATGGCCGAGCTACGGGGCGAGGGCCAGTCCCCCTACCTGACCGACGGCCAGAGGTTGTTCTTCGTCGTGAACCTTGACGACGGCAAGTGCACCGATTACCAGGAGGTGGCCGAGCCGCCCCCGCGTAAGGAGTTTGACTTCATCTTCGAGGTGCCGGCCACGGTATTCGAGGGAGTGTCGGCGGGGCTGGTGGACCCGATCGATGCAGGCCTCAAGGGCACCATCAAGATCACCGGCGACATGCGCATCCTCATCAAGCACGCCGAGCTCGTGAACGTCGTGCATGAGGTCTACGCCCGCGAGGTGGAGACCACCTGGCCCAAGGGAAAACCTCCTTACTCGGGGGAATAAGGGCTCGCTCAGCGCGACCAGCCCCCTTAGAATGGGCACAGCCCGGTCCTAGTGGAAGGAGGCCTGCCCATGAGAGAGCTGCCGGAGCCCTTCCAGAAGCTCGGTCGAGATCATCCCAAAGTTCACGAGGCCTACGAAGCGCTGGCTGCGGCCGCCCACGAGTCCGGCCCTCTCGATGGGCGCACGCGCCGGCTGGTGAAGCTGGCGATCGCCGTGGGGGCCCGCATGGAGGGAGCGGTGCGCTCGCACACGTGGCAGGCCAAAGAGGCGGGCGTTGCCGAAGCCGAGATGGACCACGTGGTGTTGCTAGCCCTGACCACCATTGGCCTCCCGTCCATGGTGGCGGCGCGGACCTGGGTAGCCTCGGCCCTGGCCAAGGTCTAGGAGGTGACTGCCCCGGCCCGATGCTCTCGGTGATGCCAGGTGCACCTGTTAGTCCCTAGTTGCTGTCCCCGCTCTCTTTCGTTCCAGGCTGAAGTGGCGCTCCAGGAGATCGACCACGCCCTCGGCGTCGTCCAGCCCGAAATGGGGGACGTCCACCTCGAACTGCTGGTCGGTAACTAGGGCCAGAAGGTCCTGCGGCGGCGCCACCAGCTCACTGCCGAAGTCCCGGCGAGACACCTCGATCTTCGCTTTGGCCGCCTGCCGGTAGCCCTCGGTGAGGATGACGTCCACTCGGTTCGACACCATCCCCGCCAGATCATCCAGGGATCGCTCCTTATCCACGTTCTCCAGGAGGGCGAGCCTGTTGACGGCAGAGATCATCACCACGTCGCTCCCGGCCTCGGCCAGGCGGTAGGTATCCTTGCCCGGGTGGTCCATCTGGAAGTTGTGGGCGTCATGCTTGATGGCGGCCACACGGTAGCCGCGGCTCTTCAGCTCGCGGATGAGCTTCTCCAGGAAGGTGGTCTTCCCGGCGCCGGAGTTCCCGATGACGCTGATTGTGGGGACTGGCATCGGCAGCCTCTGAGAGGTGAGTGTTGCGCTCCGGAGGGCTGGTGAGGAACTCTTAGCGAGAAGATAGCCCTGCCGCAACCTACTGTCAGCTTATGGGCCAGGGCGAAGTCGTGTCTGTCAGGTAGGGCCGCTACTAAGGGTAAGGTTTTCCCTTACATGACGCCGCGTCGGCGCGTCACGGGCCTACCAGCGGCCTATCGACCCGCGATGGAGGGAGTAGGCGAGGAACACCAGGACCCCACAAGCGATGAGGAGAGGGATGAGGACGAGGGCCTGCGCGTCGGACTCCCCGATGGAGGGAGAAGCAGGGCCGGAGGAGGTCGATAGCGCCACAAGCAGGGCGACTCCGGCGGTGGCCTCCGTTAGGCTAAGCCACTGGTTGCGCAACAGAGGCCCTATATGATCGTTGGCTGAATCGTGGCGCAGGAACTCCAGGAGAAAGCGCCCACTTCCGTAGATCACGAGGTACATGGCGGCGGGAATGCCCTCCCGGCTGCTGGCCAGAGCGACGGCGTTGAGCAGGAGGAAGAGGCCGAGGTTCAAGGTGGCTTCGTACAGGGGGACGGGATGGATAGGTGTGCCTCGCAGCCCTGCCGCCCATGCTGCTTTCGCCAGAGGGCTGTCATAGCGGATGGCCAGCGGAGACTCGCTGGGGCGGCCGAAGCAACAACCGAAGGTGAGACAGCCGATGCGGCCCACAGCGTGAGTGAGCGTGCCCGCCAGGACGGCCACGTCGATGAGCAACAGCAGTGACCGGCCGGACAGCACGGAGTACAGCACGAGCGCGGCGGCGATGGCGATGAAGCCACCCCAGGACGCGAACTCCACTGTCCGCAGAGTCTCGCCCGTCCGCTGGAGAATGTCGCGCAGGCGCCACGGTAACAGGAAGGCGCGGGCGAAGATGATGTGGCCGACGAGTATCCCGGCCAAGAGCAACGCTACGTCGAGGAGCGGTAACCCCTCTCCCAGGAGGAGGGCCGCTGCCCACAGGCCGCCCAGGAGGGCACCGATAGCCGCGAATAGGCCTAGGGTGACGAATGTATACTCGCCAACCCGAAACAGCACTGTCCAGTTGGCCAGACTTTGCAGCTTGTCGTGCAGCGAAGGCGCAGTCACTCCCTCAGAATTGGCCATGGTCTAAGAAGATGGTGCCAGCTTGGAGCAGGTGAAGTCTGTCGGGCTTCGCCGTATCGGGCGTGGGGTGAAGCCCCACGCTAGGCGGGGGTCGGCAAGGGGTGCGCGTTCAGCGTGTGCCAGTAGAGCAGGGGTCGTGGCAGGTCGGCCCGCTCGATGAGAGCGGCCACTGTCTTGGCCGTGTAGGTGGAATCGAGTTCCAGCCCCTCCAGCCGCGAAAGCAGATCCTTCGCCTCCTCGCCCTTCGGCGTCGGGTGGCCGTAGCGCCGCGCTTCGGCATCCGAGATCACGGTCAGGTCGTGTGGACCGAATGACAAGGGCGGGATGGAGGCGCCCTCGCGGCGTAACAGCCGGGCCGTGGCGTTCGCCAGGCGGGCCACTCCGTGGGCTCCCACCGTCGGGACGTCGGACACTTGGACGGCGACGACAGACGTGTCGAGGTCGGCCAGCCGCAGCCCCAGGAGCAGGCCGGCGGCAGTGCCGTTGGAGCCCAGTGGCAGCAGCACCGCTCGTGGCTGGGGCAGGAGCCCCTGGCGCACTTCATCAGCCAGTTCGAATGCCGCGTTGACGTAGCCGACGCAGCCTACCGGCGTTGACCCACCGGGCCGGAGGATATAAGGCGGGCGCGGCGGAAGGCCGAACTGCGTGTAGCGGAGAATCAGCCAGGCCGCTCGCACTACCGCCGACGAAAGGCCGCCCGCGCGTACGGTGCGGGCGCCGGCCTGCTCCAGATGGCGCAGGTTGACCCGGACCTCGTCCGTCTCCGGCTGCTCAACGAGGATAGCGGCTACCCGGATACCAAGGTCGCGGCCGTAGAGGGCGGTGGCCAGGCAGTGGTGGCTGCCGGTGCCCCCGAAGGTGAGGATGGTTGAAAGCCGCCGGCGCAGGACGTCCGCCAGGACAAACTCCAGTTTCCGTATCTTGTTGCCCCCATACGTGGTGCCCAGGAGGCCGTCGTTCTTCATCCACAGGTCGGGTCGGCCGAGGTGCTCTTCCAGGCTCGTGAGTCGGCGCACGGGACTGGGGCCCGACGCCAAGACCACACGCGGCAGAGATGCCTCCAGTCCGGGGCATGCGTCGAAGAGGGGGAGGCTGGTCGTGGGCATCGGGTGATCGGTCACAGGTTGCGATCCCCATGGTGCGTGAGAGCGGTTCAGTTGTCAACGTCGACGGGGCGGCCAGCGTGTCGTCTACGACATGAAGGTGAGTCTCCTTAAGGTTCCAGGCGCCGGGCGAGGGAGCGGATGGAGTGCGGGCGATGAAGTCGACGATCGCTTCCGCTAGCTCTTCGCCCTTGTCGTCCCGGAGAAAGTGGTCCGCCCCGCTGCCCTCACTGCGGTTAGCTGCCTCTCTTTGGCCGCTTCCCGTGCGGGGGCCACCAACTCCTCGCCTTGCCTTTTCAGCAACGTCAGGAATGCTTCTACCACAGCGGGATCGAACTGAGTGCCGGCAGCGCGCTCCAGCTCAGCTATTGCCGTCTCCCTGCTCAGGGCCTTGCGGTAGGAACGCTCGTGGGTCATGGCGTCGAACACGTCCACGACGCTCAGAATGCGCGCCTCCAGGGGGATCTCTTCGCCAGCCAGGCCGCTGGGGTAGCCGGTGCCGTCGAACCGCTCATGGTGATGGCGGACTATCGTCGCCAGTTGTTGCAGGGCTTCCGCTTCGGAGACTATTATGCTGGCGCCGAGTGCCGCGTGCTGCTTGATCTTGGCGAACTCCTCTTTAGTCAGTTTACCGGGCTTGTTGAGGATGGCCTCGCTGATGCTGACCTTGCCGATGTCGTGCAAGAGACTGGCAATCCTGATATCGCGCACGCGTTCGGGCGGCACCCGCATCTCCTCAGCGACGGCGACCGCCAGCAGGCTGGTGCGTTCCTGGTGCCCACGGACGTAGCGGTCCTTGATCTCGGAGGCTGCTCCGATGGCGGCGATAGTACTGAGGTCCAGGTCTCCAACAATCTCAGAGGCGCCGAGATCGCGGAGAACCGCGGCCAGGTCGCTGGCCGTGGTGGAGAGCCTTCCCGATTGTGTCTCGTGGACAAGGTTGAGCCCGTGGGGGGGCGATTGGATAGGCGGATCCTTTCTTCTCAGGCCATGAATGCCTGCTGCCCGCTTGGCATCGTACATGACAGCGTCTGCCATCCGTACGAGTTCGTCTGTGGTGGTCGCGTCCTCGGGGAAGCAGGCCACGCCGGCGCTGAGGCCTAGCCAGGCTGCCGCGAGGTCGTCCATCTTCTTCAGCCTTGCGGCGAGGAGCCTTTTTGTGCGGTTGACGGCTCGTTGTGCCCTTGATGGGTCGGCATTCAGTAGTATCGCTGCAAATTCATCGCCGCCGTAACGGAAGGCGAGGTCTGATCGACGCACGCCCGAGCGGATGCAGTCAGCAACGAGCTGCAGAGCCGTGTCACCGGCCTGGTGGCCTCGGGAGTCGTTGTAATGCTTGAAGGCGTCGACATCCATCATCACTACGGCGAAGCTCTGCCCGTAGCGCTCCGACCGCTCTATCTCCTCGGTCAGGCGCTGGTAGAAGTGGGCGTGGTTGAAGAGGCCGGTGAGACCGTCCGTGATCGCCTTCACCTCCAGTTCGGCGTGCAGTCTCTCCCGTTCCTCTTCCAGCTGCTTGCGCTCGGTGATGTCCCGACCGGTAATCTGGATTCCGGTGTACTCGCCCTCCTCATCGAACAGGGGATAGCCGTTCCACTCCACCACTCTGGTCCCCATAGGCGTCACCTGACGGTTCACAAATCCGCTGACTGGCTCTTTCCTTCGCCGCATCTCTCGGATGGCCTCGGCGGTGGGGCCTAGATCCTCGGGATGGGTGAACGCTCTGGAGTCGGTTCCGAGGAGTTCCTCTCTCGGCTTTCCATAGAATTGGCAGGCGGCGTCGTTGAGGAAGGTCCAGTTGCCACGCCTATCCATCCTGCAAATGACATCGCCCGTCAGGTTCGTGGTAGCGATGTACTGGTCGGCGGACCTTCTGAGCTCCTGCGCAGACCGCTGTAATTCCTTATGCATCTGCAGGGCCTTGAGGGCCGTTGCCACTTGGGCGACAAACCCCTCCAGTAGGCTGACCTCGTCCGGAGGGAAGGTGCGAGGCTTGAAGGAGACGAAGGCCATCGTCCCCAGGAACTCGTCCTGAAACATCAGGGGAAAGTCCACCGCAGACCTCAGGAGGCTGCGAGCATAGAACATCCTCACATGTTCTGGATACACTGGATCATTCTGCATGTCGGGTCTGAACGAGGGTTTCAGATTGGTCATCACTTCGATGTTCCACGGGTCTGGCCGGTCCGGGTTCAAGCTAGCTCCCCACATCTTAGCCAGGGTCCCGCTGGTAAAGCGGTGTTCGCCCAGGACGCGCATGAAGAAGCGGCCGGTAGTGCCGTCGTACAGGTCGATGTTCACTATATACTCGAAACCCGTGGATGCGGAGACAGCGGTGGCCAGGTCTTTTAGGGCCCCTTCCACATCCTCTGATCGGGTGAGCACCTGGGCCGCGTTGGCCAGAGTGTGCAGTTGCTCCCCCAGGCGTTGGCCGCGATCGGCGTTCAGGAACCGCTCCAGAATGATGGTGAGGGCGGGCATCGCCGATTCCATGAAGCGCAGGGTGTCAGCGCGGGCCTTGTGGTCCCAGTCCCCCCGCAGGATACACATCTCGGACAGACTCTCAGTGGTTGGCACGGTCAAGGCTACAAATTGGCGGTCATCGTCGCTGAGGGCTCCCGTGAAATCCTCCACTCGGCGGCCTACTAAGTTGAAGGCCACGGGCCCGCTCGCCTGCGCGGCGTGACGCTGGATTATCGTGAGAGCAGCCGGCGTCAGCTCGGTATCGCTGCCACCCCTGGCATCGCTGCAGGTGAGGAAGTCCTTGTCCTCGGCATACACCACCATCGCCTCGGCCACGCCCGTGGCCTGGCGGATGATGCTGGCTGCTCGAAGAAGGGTCTCCCTGTCGGCGGGACTCTCGTTTGCGATTCTCGCCAGTTGGTTGAGCGGCTGGGCGTGTTGCGGCATCTATATACTCCAGGATGGCTAATCTATCGCCTCGTTGCCTTCGCCTGCGGCGTGACAGCGCTGGCGCCAGTCGGCCTGGGCCGGATGCACCCGCGAAGCCGTGCAAACCCATGACCGAATGGCTGCACTCGTTCAGCGAGAAGCCATCTCTGCTTTTGGTTCCACTATGTACGATGCTTAGGTGACAAATCGGTTACAGGTATTTCGTCCGCGATGTGGGGTCAACAAGGGTGGTTCAGAGAGCGAGCGGGCAACGGCGCATGGGCCGGCAGCAACTGCGCGTTCCTGCCATGGCCATCCCTGCCGACGTAGCGTCTCGGCTGTCGCTGCGCGCGAGGGTGGCAGGCGAGAGGCGTTGAGGGGGCGACACCTGGCCGCGGCGAAGCCCTTTCAAAGAACTGGAACGGCCTCGCAACAGAGGCGAGCGGGAGGAGTTACCGCTCAGACATGAGTTTGACCTCGCCGATATCCGCATCGTGTTCTCCCTGGGCCTGTGGGCGCCAAGGTCCGAACCTTGACGAAGGCAGGAAGACCACCTGCCTGCCGGCCCCATCGGCGGCAGTTCGTCCTCCTACGACACGAAGGCGAAGCGGATCGACGTCTAGGCGCTCAGCGAGGCGGCGGCTGGGGTGCTGGCCATGAAGTCGACGACCACTTCCGCTAGCTCTTCGCCCTTATCCTCCTGCAGGAAGTGGCCGGCGCCCTCGATTGTCGTGTGGGGCTGCCCCTTGCTGCCCGGGACGAGCTGCTGGAAGAGGCGGTCTCCTCCTCGAGTGACAGGGTCCGAGTCGCTGAAGGCGGTGAGGAACGGCTTCTCCCAGCGCCGCAGGACCTCCCAGGCCTTGCGGTTGGCCGGAACGGCGGGATCGTCTGGCGAGGTGGGCACGAGTACGGGGAAGATCCGCGCGCCCGCCTTGTAGCGGTCGTCCGGGAAGGGAGCGTCGTAGGCGGCGATCACTTCGGGTGACAGGTCAGTGACGCAGGCGCCCTTGATGATCCCACCGACGTGGAACTCTGGAGTCTCCTGAGAGTAGCGTTGCCAGCGCAGGAACGCCTCGCTGGCGGGCTGATTGCCAGTCGGCAGGCCCGTGTTGGCGGCGACGATGCGGGCAAAGCCGCCCGCGTGCTCCGCCGCCAGGCGCAGGCCGATAAGCCCGCCCCAGTCCTGGCACACGAGGGTGATGCCGCGCAGGTTTAGGCTCTCGATTAGGGTGCGCATCCAGTCGACGTGGCGTTGGTAAGTGTAATCCTCCCGCCGCGCAGGCTTGTCGGAGCGGCCGAAGCCAACGAGGTCGGGCGCCACGACTCGATGGCCCGCTGCCGTGAGGACGGGGATCATCTTCCGGTACAGGTATGACCAGGACGGCTCGCCGTGCAGCAGCAGGACTGGGTCGGCGTCGGGTGGGCCTTCGTCCACGTAGTGGATGCGCAGGCTGCCTCCCTCACCGTCGGGAGCCTCCAGGTAGTGGGGTTCGAACGGATAACCGGGCAGACCGGCGAAGCAATCGTCGGGCGTGCGCAAGACTTCCATCAGTTCCCTCCCAACGCCGAGAGATCGACCCGCTACGGATCGATAGCTGTCAGAGGCATCTTATCACCTACCGGCTGCCAGGGGACGGCGTCGCCTCCGGAGAGGCGTCAGGCTTACGGCCCCGGTCGCCTCAGTCCTGGGCGGCGACCGCCTGCTCCCTCACGCGCTCCCACAGGGAGATGCTGGACTCCCGGCAGAGTTCGCAGGCCATAAGATGAACCGCCATACGCAGCTCGGCGTCCTCCTCTTGGGCCAGGACACCACCCCACAAGACATGGGCTATGTGGGTGTTCTCCCGCGTGCTTGCCCGATCACCGCTGGACCTCCCCATGTCGAAAGGCTTGGGGACGTTGCGTGGCACGGCCATCGCCACCCTTCGCCACCGGTTCAGTCTGGGCGGATCTGGGACCTTATTCTCTCAAGTAGCTGCTGAGCCTGCTCTTCAGGGGTGCCTGAGAGGAACTCTCGGCGGCGCTCCGACGAAGGCGCTGTGGCCACCCCAGAGACTACGGTGGGTGAGCCTTGGAGCCCTATGTAATCCTCATCCAGGCCTACGTCCTGTGCGCTCCAGGTCGTCACCGGTCCCTCGGCCTCAGCCCAGGCCTTGCGGTCGAAGTCCATGAAGCGAGGCTCGTTCGCGCCCACCTTCAGCGAGACGACGGCAGGCAGGGGGACCTGCACCACCTCGTATCCGCCGGCCAGCTCTCGCTTGGCCTTCACGCTCTGGCCGTCGGGCAGCACCTCCAGGTCTTCGGCGTAGGTGATCTGAGAGGCTTCCAGCCACTCGGCGATCCCTGGCGGCACCTGGGCGGTGGCGCCGTCGGACGACTCCTCCCCGCAGATGATCAAGTCGTACTCACCTATCTTGCGGATACCCTCGGCCAGAGTGTAGGAGGTGGCCAGGGTATCAGCGCCGGCGAAGCCGCGATCGCTGAGGAGGTAGGCGCAGTCGGCGCCCATGGCCAGTCCCAGACGCAGGTAGCTGTCGAACAGAGGCGGACCCATGGACAGCAGGCTTACCGTGCCGCCGTGCTTCTCCTTCAGCTCCAGGGCGAGTTCCAAGCAGTTCATGTCCGGCGGATTGATCTCCGAGCGGACGTTCGCCCGCTCGATGGTCATAGTCTCCTGGTTGACCTTCACCTCTTCCGGCTTGGGGACGACCTTAAAGCAAACGATGATATTTAGGGGCCGCATAGGGTTATCTTCCTCCGTTGCCTCCCTGCGCCGTCTTGATCGCGCCGATCAGGGGAGGTAGCACGCGGAACATGTCGTCGACCACGCAGTAGTCGGCCTGCTCGAAAATGGGCGCCTCTTCGTCCGAATTGATGGCGACAATGGTCTCCGCCTTCTCGATGCCCACCGTGAACTGGAACGCGCCGCTGATCCCGCAGATGATCGCCAGCTTGGGACGAGTGACGTAGCCGGTCTGGCCTATCATGCAGTCGCGCGACACCCAGCCCTCGTCTACCGGCACCCGCGACCACCCCACCTCGCCACCCAGGAGGCCAGCCAGTTCCCGAACCTGGCTGAAGTCGCCGCGGCAGCCGCGGCCAGCGGCCACTATGACGTCCGCCCTGGTGATGTCGACGCCCTCACCGAGGACATGCTCCAGGACTTGTACCCTGACGTCATTCTTGCTGAGCTCCACCGGCACCGACGTCACCTTCCCCTTTCGGGAGGTCTTCGGCGCAGGGGCACTGAAGACGCCCGGCCGCACGGTGAACATCTGGGGTCGATGATTGGGGCACTTGATGTAGGCCAGGATGCCCCCGCCGAAGCCGGTGACCTCGCCCGACAGCAGGCCATCCTGCCCCAGCGCCAGGTCCGTGCAGTCGGCGGTAAGGCCGGTGCGGACGCGCACGGCTATGCGACCCGCCAGGTCACGGCCGTTGGGGGTAGCTCCCAGCAGCAGGATGTCCGGCTTCCGCTCGACGATAATCTGAGTGGCCACCTTTGTGTAGCCGTCGGTGGTGTACTGACGCAGGAGGCGGTGTTCGGCGACCAGCACCTCGTTCGCGCCAGCTGCGATGGCCTCTTTGGCCAGGCCGTCCACCCTGTCCCCCAGAAGCAGACCAGTGACCTTGAGCTTGGCGGGATTGGCAAGTTCGCGTGCCTTCCCCAGCAACTCCAGAGACACGCTTTCAAGCTTCCCCCGGTCCTGCTCCAGGTAGACCCAGATGCCGCGGGCTTCCTTGGGATCGTACAGTGACTTGGCCATGGCTTATGCTCTCCCGGAGGCCGTTGCCTCTGCTGGCGCACCCTGAGCCTGAAGGGCCATCTCCGCCACCTCCGCCAGGTCCAGCACCCGTAGGCCGCTGTCTGGCACCGCGCTTAGGCTGTCCTCCAGGCAGGAGATGCAGTGTGGGCAGGAAGTAACCACTACTTCCGCACCCGTCTTTGCGGCCTCCTGCATCCTCAGGTCGGAGAAGCGCTCCCCGGCTGCCGTCTCCATCCACATGCGACCGCCCCCGCCGCCGCAGCACAGCGTGTCCTGGCCGCGTCGCTCCATCTCCACCAGCTCGATGCCGGGAATGCTCTGAAGGATCTCGCGAGGCTCGTTGTATACGTCGTTGCGCCGGCTCAGGTAGCAGGGATCGTGATACGTCACCTTCATCGGCAGTTCGTTCTCAAACTTCAGCCGCTCGCCCTGGATCAACTCCTGGAGGTACTGCGTGTAGTGCAGAGGGCGGAAGTCGCCGCTGCGGTTGGGGTAGCGGTTGGCGAACATGTCGTAGCAGTGGGGTGAAACGGTGACCATCGTCTTCACCTCTGCCTCTTCGAAGAGGTGGGCATTAGTGTCGATGATCTCCGCCAGGTACTCCTCGTGTCCCACGGCGCGAACGGCGTCGCCGCAAGTGGGCTCCCGCTCCCCCAGAGTGCCGAAAGTTACCCCTGCCGCCTCCAGCAGCGACACTAGGGCGCGCGCCACCTTCTGGATACGCCTGTCGTAGGCCGCGTCGTCACCCAGGTAGAAAAGGATCTCATCCGTCGGTGAGAATTCCTTGACGCTGATGCCTTTCGTCCACAGGGGGCGCTCCGAGGGAGGCCGGCCCAGGGTGTTGCCGTCGAAGTAGACGTCCCAGAGCAAGGTTGGCAGCCCATGGGGCACCTCCCGCTCTTTCCAGGCAAGGCGCCGCAGACCGGTGATGACCTTGGTGATGTTCACCTCGTGCGGGCAGCGGCTTTCGCACCACTGGCAGGTAGTGCACAGCCAGATGTCCTCGCTCCAGCTGGGCAGGCCCAACTGGGCCTTGCGGATCATCTTGCGGAAGCTGACCGTTTCGCGCTTGACCAGGCCCCAGGGACAGATGGCCGTGCACACGCCGCACTGGAAGCACGGCGCTGCCGCTCCCCCCGTGGCGCTCTCGACTCGTTCCCAGGACCCGTCTTCTAGAAGTACGCTATTAGCTCGCCGGCTCACCGCTGGCCACTCCTTCGGCTAGTTTGCGCGCATGCTTCTGGACCACTTCGTGCATCTCGCGCATCTTGGTGGCCCACTCCTTGCCTTCGGATGCCGAGTTCCAGTGAAGCTGCAGTCGCTCAGGCTCGATACCCTGGCGGCTGAACTTGCGCTGCCAGAGCTTGAATCGCTTGAGGGTATGCTCGTTCGCGTAGTTGTAGTGACAGTCGGAGCCCTTTTCGCTCAGGTGACAGCCAGTAACCAGGACCACCCCTGCCCCCTTCTCGAATGCGCGAGCGATGAACTCCTCCTCCAGCCGCGCTGAGCACATGGTGCGGATCAGGCGGGCCGAAGGCGGATACTGGAGCTTCTCGACACCGGCCTGGTCTGCGCCGGGATACGAGCACCAGTTGCAGACGAAGGCGAGCACCTTCTCCTGCGGCCTCTCGGCCAGGGCGGCGTCGATTTGAGCGAGGATCTGCTCCTTGGTGAAGTAGGGCATGACGACGGCATCGTAGTTGCACACGGCAGCGCAGTTCCCGCAACCCATGCAGGCCGCCTCGTGGAAAGCCATCTTGCCTTCCTTCACCTTGCCAATGAGTTCGATGGCACCGAAGGGACAGGCCGGCGCGCAGATGCCGCAGACGACGCACTCGTCCTCCAGCAGGTGCGCCGTAATCGGTTCCTTCTCAATAGTGTCACGAGACAGGATCATCCCCGCCTTGGACGCTGCGGCCAGACCCTGAGCGATGCTCTCCCGCACGTCCTTGGGGTACTGGACGGTCCCGGCCAAGTAGATCCCGGGCGAGGGCGCCTCGGCGGGACCCAGTTTGGGGTGGCGCTCCAGCAGGAAGCCGTCCTCGCTGCGGGACGCCCTGAGCTGCATGGAGACGTTCTCCTCCACGGGCTGAAGGCCCACGGTCAACACCAGCAGCTCGGTGGGGATACTCATATCAACGCCCAGGAGCTCATCCTTGAGCTCCACGGAACCGTTCGGGTAGGTGATGACCTTGTCCGGCGTGCTGTCTGGGTCGTAGCGGAAGAACTGCACGCCCTCCCTTAGGGCCTGCTCATACATCTCCTCCGCCTCGCGGCTGAAGGTGCGAATATCGCGGTAGAGGATGCGCACCTTCTTGCCGGCTCGCCGCAACTTCAGCGCCTGCCCAATCATAGAGGTACAGCCGTAGCGGCAGCAGCCTGTGCTGTCGAGGCGAGAGCCCACGCAACCGACGAAGGTGATGCGCTCGGCAGCCACATCAGGCATCATGCCTTCCAGCTCCAGGTTAGTGACAACGCGGGGATCCTTACCGTAGTTGAATTCGGTTGGCTGATAGGGCCGTGCGCCCATGGCGAGGATGACAACCCCTGCCTTCAACTCCTCGCCATTGGTCAGGCGGGCGTCGAAGCTGCCCACGAATCCGGTGATGACCTCCACCTCCGTGCCGAGGTGTACGTTGACGCCGGCCTCTTTGACCTCCTTCTTCTTCTCCCTTAGCAGATCAACCGCGTCCGGTCCCGCAGGCGAAAGTCGGCCCAGCCTTCGCAAGATGCCACCCAGCTCCTTCTCCTTCTCCACAAGGTGGGTGGCGTAACCCTGTCGGGAGAGATTGGCGGCAGCGGTCATGCCAGCGACGCCCCCGCCGATCACCAGCGCCCTCTGAACCACCGGGGCCTCATGAATCTCCAGCGGCTGCAGCAGGCGAGCCCTATCCACTCCCATCCTGATCATGTCTAGAGCCTTGACGTGTGCTTCCTCTGGATAGTCCTTGTGCACCCACGTGTTCTGGTTCCTGAGGTTGACCATCTCCAGGAGGTAGGGGTTGAGGCCGCCCAGGCGGCAGGCGCGGCGGAAGGTCCCTTCGTGAGTCTTGGGGGAGCAAGCCGCTATCACCGCCCGCGTAATGTTCTTCTCACGCATGGCATTGGCGATCTCCACCACCTGATTGCCAGCGCAGCTAAACATCTGAGTCTGGGCATGGACGACATCCGGCAGCGTAAGAGCGTACTCCTTTACCTTCTCCACATCGAGAACACCGGCGATGTTTGAGCCGCAGTGGCAGATGAACACGCCCACGCGCGGCTCGTCCACGTTCTCGATGGGCTCGCCCATCTCCAACTCCGGCCAATCCCTCTGCTCGATCTCGGTGAGGGCGGAGGCAGCCGCCCCACTCCCTTCGGCGACGCTATCCGGGATATCCTTGGGGCCCGTGGCGCAGCCAGCCGCCAAGATGCCCGGCCGACTGGTAGTGATCACTCCACCTTGGCTCTCTTCCGTCTTTAGGAAGCCGTCCTCATCCACCTCGATCCCCAGCGCCTCTGCCAGCTCGTCGAGTCCCTCGGGTGGCCGTACCGCTGTGGCCAGAACCACCATGTCGGCCTTTGCCTTCTTCAGCTTGCCGCTGTCGGTGTCCTCGTAGCGCACCACTAGGCCCTTGCCGTTGGGACTGATCTCCGCCGGGTGGCCGCGAATGAACTTCGCGCCCTCCTGGCGCGTCCGATCGAAGAACCCGTCGAAGCCCTTGCCGTAGGCTCGCACGTCCATGTACAGGACTCTCACGTCCTCGATGCCGTGATTGATCGCTTGGTACGTCTCCTTAATGGAATACATGCAGCAGAAGCGTGAACAGTGCCGGTAGAAGCGGCGGTCGCGGGAACCTACGCAGAGCACGAAGAAGATGTTCTTGGGGTGCTTGCCTGTGGTGGGCTTGACGATCTCGCCGCCCGTGGGGCCCATCGGTGCCAGCATCCGCTCGAACTCCATCGATGTGAGGACGTCGGGGTGCTTGCCGTAACCGTACTGGCCGAGGAGGGTCGGGTCGATCAGGTCGTAGCCGACAGCGACGATGATGGTGGACACCTCTCTGGTCAGCAACTGCTCGCGGGGCATCAAGAAGTCTATGCACCTGGGGCCGCAAGCCTGAGTGCAGCGGTCGCATGGGAAGTAGTTGGGTGGTTCATTCAGGCAGAGATCCAGATCTATCAAGTAAGGCCCGGGAACAGCCTGAGCCAGGGGGGTGTAGATGGCCTTGCGTGTGGTCATGCCCGAGTCGAACTCGTTGGGCGCGTGCTGCGGGCAGACGTCGACGCACAGGTCGCAACGCGTACAGTCGTCAGTGACAAAGCGCGACTGCTGCTTGATGCTCACACGAAAGCTGCCGGCCTCTCCCTCCACCGACTCCACCTGCGCGGGGGAAAGGACCTCGATGTTGGCGTGCTCTCCGACCTCGGAGAGTTTGGGCATCTCAATTCATATGGAGCAGTCTAGCGTAGGGAAGTTCTTGTCCAGCGCGGCCATCTTGCCGCCGATGGTCGGTGACTTCTCCACCAGCACGACCTTGGACCCGGACTCCGCCAGGTCCAAGGCGGCCTGAATACCGGCGATGCCGCCGCCAATGATCAACACCGTGTCCTTCATCACGCCTCCTGCTTCTGGGCGTACTCGTAGCCCGCGTTGAAGGCCTTCAGGTTCAAATCAACCAGCTTGGGCCGCAACGTGTTGCGGATCGCCTGCTCCCCCGCCTCCGGGCTTATCAAGCCGGTGGCCCCGCTGAAGAAGCCCACCGACACCACGTTCGCCACGATGCGCCTCCCCAACTCCTCCGCTATGCGCGTGGCTGGAATCCCTCGGTAGGGGCCCTCGTCCGAAGTGGGCTTGACCAGGTCCGACTCGATGAGCAGAACGCCACCTTCCACTAGGCTGGGGCGGAACTTGTCGTAGGCCTCTTGAAACAGCGTGAAGAGATGGTCGGGGTGGGTTATCAAGGGGTAGTCGATAGGCTGGTCGGAGATGATGACGTTGGCGTTGCTGGCGCCCCCACGCGCCTCCGGCCCGTACGACTGCGTAAACACTGCTTCCTTGCCATCGTAGAGGGCGGCTGCCTTGCCGATAAGCAGGCCCGCCAGGATCACCCCCTGCCCGCCGAAACCGGCCACTCTGATGTCGTGTCGCATTTCCTATTCCCCCTTGTTTCGGATCGCTGCCAGGGGGTCGAAGTGTGCTCTCTCCAGGTCCACAAAATTGCCCATGATGAAGGGAGCGTCCTTGCGTCGCAGGTCGATCTCCAGGTCCGCAAGGTTGGCGTTGTGGTTCACGATGCAGCGCTCGCGGTACAGCCACACCTCCTCCAGCCCCTCGCCGATGTCGTTGGGGTGCCCGAATCCCACTGGGCAGGGGGATAGCACCTCAACGAAGGTGAAGCCCTTCTTCTGTTGGGCCCGCACAATGGCTTGCTTGAGCTGGCGGACGTGCAGGGCTGTCCAGCGGGCTACGAACACCGCCCCCGTTGCCGCCGCCAGATATGGCAGGTTAAAGGGGTGCTCAGTGTTGCCGTAGGGCGCTGTCGTGGCCCGTGCCCCCAGGGGCGTCGTTGGCCCTACCTGGCCTCCCGTCATGCCGTAGTTGAAGTTGTTGATGCAAATCACATTGATGTTCACGTTCCGGCGGGCGGCGTGGATAAAGTGGTTGCCGCCAATGCCGAAGAGGTCCCCGTCGCCGCTGAACACCGTTACCTCCAGATCCGGTTTCACCACGGCTATCGCTGTAGCGAATGGGATCCCCCGGCCGTGCGTTGTGTGGTAGGAGTCCAGATCCATGTAACCGGGAACCCTCGCCGTGCAGCCGATCCCGGACACACACACGTGCTGGTCCCTCGGGATATCCGACTCCAGAATGGCCTGCCCGTAGGCGTGGAGGGCAGGGCCGATGCCACAGCCAGGGCAGAAGATGTGGGGCAGCCGCTCCGTCCGGAAGACGCTGTCGATCGGATGCGCCTTGACCGCGATCTCAGGCATGCTTACATCACCACCTCTCTGATAGCGTCCAGGATGGGATCCGGCGCCATCATCACGCCGCCAGCATGGTTGACACCGATTACGGGCAGGCTGGTGAAACGCTCCACCTCCCTGGACATCTGTCCCAGGTTCACCTCCGGCACGACGAAGGCAGCCGCCTGCTCGCTTAGCTTCCTCACCTTGTTCTCCGGGAACGGCCAGGCCGTGATGAGGCGCAGCATGCCTACCTGGATGCCTTCCTCACGGGCCGTGAGCACCGCCCGCCGAGCGGAACGCGCGGTTGAGCCGTAGGCGATGACCACCAC
>JABAOH010135755.1_pt2 | contig 24301 bp, 20 predicted proteins | sample 7062181 | NCBI WGS metagenome assembly JABAOH01 (sample SAMN14538630, study PRJNA623070) | marine sediment metagenome | biome: marine biome [ENVO:00000428]; feature: marine pelagic biome [ENVO:01000023]; material: deep marine sediment [ENVO:00002113]; isolation source: pool of 5 deep marine... | reverse complement strand
TGCCTGCATGCGTCGCCAAACGACCGGAAGATGGCCATCGAAAAGTCGTTTTCGGTGACCTTCCACTCCGGGTGCCACTGGACGGCAAGCGTATATCCGTCCGCGCCATCGACGACGAAGCCCTCGATCAGGCCGTCGTCGGCAACAGCCTCGACGGTGACGCCGTCGGCAAGCCTGGCGATACCCTGGGAGTGCAGCGAGTTGACGGTGACAGTGTCGGTGCCCGCGAGACGATACAGCATGCCGCCCTCGACGAGGTGTACCTCGTGGGCCGGTCCGTACTGGACGTCCAGCGGGTCGTCAGGATTCTCGCGGTGATCCTGGTATCCCGGCTGCTCCTCGACATGCTGATGGAGGCTGCCGCCAAGCACGACGTTCAGTTCCTGGTAGCCCCGGCAGATGGCGAACAGCGGCACGCCGGTTTGCAGGGCCCTGTCGATCAGGCGCAGCGTGGTCTCGTCACGATGCGGATCGTGCATGGTGCCCGGCCTGCTCGGTTCGCCGGCATAGTGATGCGGCTCGACATTGGACGGGCTGCCGGTCAGCAGCAAGCCGTCGATCCTGGAGAGAATGACGTCGGCGTCGACGGAGTCACCCAGCGCAGGGATCATGAACGGGATTGCATCGGCCCCGTCCCTGACGGCGGCCACATACTTCTCGCCGACCATGTGGAACGGGTGCGGATCGACGATCCGGCGATCGGACGGCACACCGATGAGGGGCTTTGCGGACATAGGCGGGCCGGATGCGGCCCATTCTCCCGGGGATTGATACGCGGCTAATATACGCGAGAGATCGGCGCGCTGTATATGGCCTCGCGCAGGCTTCGCGTTAGCGGTCAGCAGCCACGTGTTCGGGCAAATCGTCCGCCCGCCTGCCGAATGTCCTGAGGACGACGAACAGTATCGCCATGCCGAGCAGGATCGACAGCAACGGCGGGAACCCGTAGCCGCCGGGGATGGTCCCCACGCCGATTGCCACTGTGCCGACGATCAATGCATAAGGCATCTGCGTGCGCACGTGCTCGATGTGGTCGCAGCCCGAAGCCATCGACGACAGAACGGTCGTATCCGAGATCGGCGAGCAGTGATCGCCCCAGACCGCACCTGCAAGGTTGCAGGCGATCGCGGAATACAGGATATGCATGTGCTCGGGGCCGGCCATACCATTGACGCCGAGCACGGCCCAGGTCAGTGGCACGACGAGCGGCATCAGTATACCCAGCGTGCCCCAGCTCGTGCCTGTCGTGAACGCGGTGATCGCGGACAGCGCGAAGACCGTGGCCGGCACGAGCGGCGGCGGCAATGTCTCCGCGAGTATGGACACGAGATAGGCCGCCGTATTCAGGTCGACGGCAACTTCGGCGAGGCTCCATGCGAGAATCAGCACAATCATGGCGAACAGCATCGCCTTTACGCCGCCGAACCAGGCGTCGACCGTTTCGTGACCCGACAGGATGCCCTGCCCCAGGGTCATGACTGCGGCCACCATGGCGCCGAGCAAGGACGCCCACAGCATGGACCGGTAAGCGTCGGCACTGCCGATGATATCGGTGATCGTGTCGCCGCTGCCTGTCACGTACAAGCCGACGATCAACGAACCGATCAGCACCAGCAGCGGGATGAAAGCATTGACCGCACGCAGCGGAATATCGGGTTTCGGGTCGAGCGAGTCCCCGTGCAGCGCCGGCATCTCCGCCGCGCTGATCGACGTGACCTTTCCCGCACGCGCACGGACTTCCGCGCGATACATCGGCCCGATGTCGCGACCGGATGCGGCAACGTACAGCACGAAGATGACGGCAAGAATCGGGTAGAAACTGTAAGGGATCGACTTCAGGAATACGGTATAGGCCGGTTCATCGAGGTCGGGTATTCCGGCAATGGCATCGCCGATCAGGCCGACTTCGTAGCCGATCCAGGTCGTGATCAGGGCCAGGCAGACGACCGGCGCCGCCGTCGAATCGACGATGTAGGCCAGTTTTTCCCTGGAGATTTTGAGATGGTCGGTAATCGGCCTCGCGGTGTTGCCGACGACGAGCGTGTTGCTGTAGTCGTCGAAGAAAATCATCAGCCCCATGCCCCACACGGCGACCTGGCCACTGACCGCGGTCCTGGCCCGGCTGACGATCATGCTGACGATGCTCGCCATGCCGCCATTTCGCGTAATGATGCCTACCATGCCGCCGATCATCAGCGAGAAGAGAATGATCTGCGCATGCTCGACGTCCGCCAGCGCGCTGACGACATAGATTTCGAAGCCGTCCAACAAGCCGCCAAAGATGCCCGGCAATGAAACGGACCGCAGCAAGCTTGCGCCGAGCCATACGCCGATCAGCAGTGCGGGGATCACGTTTCGAATCAGCAGCGCGATTACGATGGCCACGAGCGGCGGCGTCACCGAAACCCAGCCGGGCAGCACCCTGAGAGACGCCGATGCCGAGAAATCGCCACTGGTTGCGGTGACGGTCGTGGTGCCGACACTGCTAACGCTGATCACGGGGAAGGTGACGGCGCCGTCGGGGTCAGCCGTCGCTTCGAAGGATTGCCCTCCGACAGCGAGCCTGACCGTCGAATTCGGTGCCGCGCCCGCAACGCCGACTGCCGTTTCTATGTGCTGGAGCGCAACCTTGGGTAGCGAGAGTTCGAGTGCATTGGCGGCCGGCGCCAGGACAACGAGCAATATGCCGATCAGGGTCTTCTTGTTAATGGCGCCGCCAGCCCGTATCCAGGAACCGCGCGCATGGTAGCACGGGAACCGTTATCAGAACTCGGGACTGAGACGCTGCGCAGCGCGACACAGCGTCGTGCCGAGTTCGGCGCGTCGTGCCGCGGTCAGGCGCTGTGTCGGCCCGCCGATCGACAGCGCGCCCTGGACATCACCGAGGACGCCGCGAATGATCGTCGCCACGGCGGTAAATCCCTCTTCGACCTCGTCGACAGTCACGGCGTAGCCGCGCCGGCGGATTTCGGCCAGCTGCGGCTGAAGCGCCGCCGGATCGGTTAGCGTACTGGTCGTCAGCTGCTGGAGCTGCTCGTCAAGCCGCTCCATACCGGTGTCGTCGAATGCCAGCCACGCCTTGCCCGTCGATGTCGCGTGAATCGGCCAGCGCGTGCCGATGTTACCGGCCGAGCCGAGGACGTGATTGCCGGCCACTTCGTCGAGGATCAGCATGCTGTCTTCGAAGGGGACCTCGAGCGTCGCCGTCTCGCCGGTCTCCCGCGCCAGGGTTCGGAGCACCGGCCGCACCCGGCGCCGCAGGTCGCTGCTTGCCAGCGCCTGCACGCCGAGCGCCATCAGACCGGCGCCGAGGCTGTAGGCGCTCGTGGCCGGGTTGCGGTCGATGAGCGCCTCACTTTGCAGGGCGCGCAAGAGCCTGTGGGTCGTCGTCTTGTTCAACCCGGACGCACGCGAAATCTCGGCCAGCGTCATCTCGGGCCGTTCATTGGTAAAGAGTTTCAGCAGTCGGACGGCGCGCAGTGCGGCCTGCGCCCCCTGCGGCGGGCGGGTCGGGATCATGACGTCAGGTCATATTGTGGCGTTTGATTTCATATTATGACTGAGCAGCCGACGCAAGGCGAGACCCCGAACGCCGTTTTCGTGTCCGTATGCGCCGTGCTGGTGCGGCAGCCCGAATTGGTGCTTAATTGTCGCCGTTCTCCCGATGGGAAATCCCATGCCGCGCCCAAAACCGCCCGCTCCAGCCACCGAGCTTCGCAGATTCCTGAAACAGTACCCGGCCACCGGCGTCATGGAACTGCTGGTCGCCGACCTGGCCGGGGTGCTGCGGGGCAAGCGTATACGCGAACATCACTTCGACAATATTTTCCGCGATGGCTTCTCGATGCCCGGCGGCACCGTGTTGCTCGACACCACCGGTGATTGCGTCGCCGGCATCCCCTGGTCGGGCGGAGACGGTGATCCGGACACCGATGCGGCAATCGTGCCCGGCAGCCTCGCCCCGGTGCCCTGGGCGACGAAGCCTGCGGCCCAGGCGCTGTTCCGCTTTTTCGGCCGCGATGGCGAGCCGTTTTTCGCCGATCCGCGCTGCGTGCTGGAACGCGCGCTCGAGCCGCTTTACAAGATGGGTCTCAATATCGTCATGGCGACGGAATTCGAGTTCTACCTGCTGGACGCGAAATCGGATCGACCGACGCCGAAAGTGTCGCGCGTGCCCGGCATCGGCCGGCCGCAACCGGGACCCCAGGTCTACAATCCGGACGACCTGTGGGACATCGACAACTTCCTCAATGACCTGCATGACACCTGCGTGGCGCAGAATATCCCCGCAGGCACCACGATTTCTGAATTCGCGCCCGGCCAGTTCGAGATCAACCTCGAACATGTCGCTGACCCGGTGCTGGCCTGCGATCATGGCGTCTTGCTGAAACGGGCCATCAAGGCCGTGGCAAGACAACACGGATTCGTTGCCTGCTTCATGGCGAAACCGTTCGAGGAAGACGCCGGCTCGGGCCTGCACATTCACATGAGCCTTGTCGACAAAAACGGCAAGAATTACTTTTCGCATGGCAGGGAGAACATGGCGTCGCCGCCGTTTTCGGCGCGCCTTCGCCATGCCGTCGGCGGACTGGCCAGGACGATGGCGGAGGCGACCGCCATATTTGCGCCGAACGCCAATTCGTATCGCCGCCTGCGGCCGGAGGCATTTGCCCCGGTAGAACCGAACTGGGGCACGAATCACCGCAACGTAGCGCTGCGCATCCCGGTCTGCGACGAGAAGAACCTGCGTTTCGAGCATCGCACGTCCGGTGCGGACGCCAATCCCTACCTGGTCACTGCGGCGATCGCGGCGGGCGTACATTACGGCCTGAAAAACAAGTGTGACCCGGGCCGTATGGTGGAAGCCGGTGAAGTCATTAACCTGAAACGCAAGATCCCGAATCGCTGGGACGCGGCGATCGACAAGTTCGAGCGCGGCAAGATCCTTCCTCAATACCTCGGCAAAGAGTATTGCCGGATCTATGCGCAACATCGCCGCGACGAATCGCGCCGCTTCCACAATGTCATCAGCAACGTCGACTTCGACTGGTACATGCGTGCCGTTTGAAAAGATGGACATTGGCGACATGATCGACGCGATGAACGCGCATTCGCCGCCCGCGCTGAAGAAACTGGGCGGACGCGTGCAAGCTTATGATGAGGACGAGCGCGTCATCGAGATGCGTTATCGACTCGACGACTCCTATTGTCATTCGGGAGGCATCGTGCAGGGCGGCTTTGTCGCCGGCATGCTCGATGCGGCAATGGCGCACGCGGTGTTTGCAGAATTAAGGGAATTCGTCGTCGTCGCAACGCTCGAGATCAATGTCAGCTACCTCGGAATCGCGCGCGCCGGCGAGCTCAGCGCATTTGGCCGGATCGCGAAGCTCGGCAAGTCGATCGGCTTTCTCAGGGCCGAGCTGAGGAACGACGATGGCGACCTGCTCGCCTACGCGACCTCGACCGCGAAGATCATCCACAAGAAACCCGGCGCTTAGTCCGGATCGTCTGCCCGGGCAACATCCTTCTCGATGGTCTGTCCTGCCCGGTAGTAGTGGAAAGCAGACCACGGCGCAGTGATCATGCCGACAGTGAACAGGCTGTAGCGCAGCGACTCATTGCCCGCGACTTCTCGCAGCAGGTCGCTCAGGATTCCCGTCACCTGCGGTCCGAGACCCAGCCCGATCATGTTGAGCAGGAACAACAGCAAGGCTGAAGCCACGGCGCGCATGCGCAGCCCTACCATCGCCTGTACCTGGGCAAATGTGGTCGCGAGATAGAAGTTCGAGAAAATCGTCGGCGTGATGAAAAATGCCAGCACCCAGTAGGGATTGTCGAGCATGTAAATAGGGAAAAGAAACACCCAGGCAAACATCGTTGCGGCGGACACTGTCCACAGCGAATACCTCAGGCCCTTTCGCGAAGCCCTGTCGGCGACGTATCCGCCACCGGCGAATCCCAGCCCGCCGGCTATGCCGAGTATGACGCCGAGATAGACACCGATCTCGGCGATACTCATGCCGTGGCTGCGCGCCATGAAGCTCGGGAAGAAACTGATGACCGCATAGCCGTTGAATGCGGCCAGCCCTGAACCAACGGCCAGGTGCAGGAACGACTTGCGCCGCATCAGGAATCTCGTGACATCCATGATGCCAGCGCGCTGCGCCGTGTCCACGCGGCCCTCGGACATGCCCCTTGGCGGCTCGTGAAGCGTAAAGCGCACGATCAACGCGAGAAAGAGACCGGGCACGCCGACAATGAAGAACGCCTCCCGCCAGCCGATGTTCTGCACGACCCAGCCGCCGGCGAGATAAGCCACCATGATGCCGATCGAAATGCCGAGCGTGAAGATGCCCATCGCGGTGGAGCGTTCTTCCGGCGCATAGAGGTCGGAGATCATCGAGTGCGCGGGCGGACTGCAGCCCGCTTCGCCGACGCCAACGCCGATGCGCGCAAGCGCGAGCTGCACGATATTCGTGGCGGCACCGGACAACGCGGTCATGCCGCTCCAGATGGCGACGGCGATCGCGATCAGGTTGCGGCGATTCCAGCGGTCGCCGAGCAAAGCGATCGGCACGCCGAGCGTCGCGTAGAACAACGCAAACGCCGACCCCGCCAGGAAACCGAGGACCCAGTCGTCGACGCCGAACTCGGCGCGGATGGCCGGCAGCAGGATCGCCAGAATCTGCCGGTCGATAAAGTTGAACGTGTAGACGACGACCAGCACGCCCAGGGTGTAGCGGCGGGTGGCGCTGCTGATCGTCATTGAAGCGCCATTACTCATACGTGATCTTGAGATTCACGTTCAGGGCAGCACCGTCCTGAAGACGAAAAAGAAGACGATCGCCAGCGCGGCGCCAGCCGGGATCGTCACGACCCAGGAGACGAATATCTTGCCGACGACGCGCAGGTCGATGGCCTCGATGCCGCGCGCAAGACCAACCCCGAGCACCGCGCCGACCAGCGTGTGCGTCGTCGAGATAGGGATGCCGGTGCCTGACGCGATAACGATCGTGGTCGCAGCCGCAAGTTCGGCAGCAAATCCGCGGCTCGGGGTTAACTGGGTAATCTTCTTGCCGACCGTGGCGATGACATGAACGCCGTATGTCGCGAGGCCGATAACGATGCCTGTGCCACCAATCAGCAGTACCCATATCGGCAGCGCCGACTGCGCACCGACGACCCCCGTTTGGGCGACACTGATTACGGCTGCCAGCGGTCCGATGGCATTGGCCACATCGTTGGAACCGTGAGCGAAAGCCATTCCGCATGCCGTGACCACCATCAATATGGCGAAGACACGTTCTACGGTATAAAAGTGCTGCTTCTTCTCGGCCTTCGGGTCCGGCTCTATGCGATTGATGGCCACCGTTCCGATGAGCGCGATCCCTACCGCAATCGCGACCGCAAGGATGTAGCTGTTAGTGATGCTGATGTCGAGACCGACGTGCGTCAGTCCTTTGAGGATGGTCACCAGGGTTATCGTGAACGCCGCCAGGAATATATAGATCGGCACGTAGCGCTTGGCTTTGGCCAGCGGGTCCTCCTGCGTCAGGATGAGCCGGTGCACGCTCATGTAGATAAAAAATGCAATGATGCCGGCCGTTGCGGGCGACACCACCCAGCTGATGACGATGGTGCCGACCTGCCCCCACTGCACCGCGTCGATGCCGATGCCGACGGCCGCAAAACCGACGATCGCGCCGACGATCGAATGCGTTGTCGACACCGGCCAGCCGTTGCGCGATGCGACAAGCAGCCAGGTGCCGGCTGCAAGCAACGACGCCAGCATGCCGTATATCAGCAGTTCGGGCGAGCCGCCGAGCAGATCGGCGTCGACGATGCCTTTCCTGATCGTCGAAGTAACTTCTCCGCCCGCAAGCACAGCACCGAGGAATTCGAATACGGCAGCGACCAGTATCGCCTGCTTGATGGTCAGCGCTTTCGAGCCGACCGATGTCGCCATTGCGTTGGCGACGTCGTTCGCGCCGATACCCCAGGCCATGAAGATGCCGAACAGGGCTGCGAGGACGATATAAAGGACTTCCGCTTCCATTGACGAATCCCCGGAAAGTACAGCTGGTTAATGAGACAGCAGTAACTCGAGGCGTCGCCCGACGCGCTCGGCCATATCGGCGATTTCACCGGTCATTTCGATGACCTGGTAAAGAAATATTGCGTCGATCGGATGCAAATCCTTCTCGACCGCAAACAGCGACCAGCGCAGGGCAGCCTGCCGTTCATCCGTATCGGTCTCGATCGCGTCCAGCTCTTCGAGCAGAGATTCGACCAGCGCCGCTTCGGCGCCCCGGAACCCGCTCGTGAACAGCTCGTCGAGTTCTCGTACGCTCTTCCGTGCCTGCTTCGCTGCGTCGATGTTGCGCTCGACAAACTCCATGAATTCGTCGGCAATCGCCGGCGGTATCTTCAGCTTGCGACCGAGCACGAGACCGGATACATCCTTGGCGCGGTTGGCCATCCGGTCCTGTACGAGCAGAAGCTGCAGCAGATCTTCTCTCGGCACGGGCATGAACAGGCTTTTCGGCAAATGCAGCCGAATCTCTTTCTTCAGGTCGTCTGCTTCATGCTCATAGCGTGTGATCTCGTCACGCGATTTCCCGGCTTTTTCCCAGTCCTCGTCGATGACCGCGCCGAAGAACGTACCCAGCTCGCGGGCTGCCTGGTAGGCGATGTTGACATGCTTCTCGAGCGGCATGACTGGCGACGCGCCGAAGATACTCGCAAAAGAATTGGCCAATGGCTTCCCCTCATACTGCGAACCGGGACGGCCGCAGCCATTATTCTTATTGGAAACCGGACCTCCCCGGTCCGTGTGCGGCGAAATACTATCACAGGCTGACGATTATCCAGCCCCTCTGCGCGCCCGTTCGCTCCCGGCTGCGTGCTAGACTCTGCTCCCCAATCGAACGACAACAGCGGAGACGGCGTGGCTTACTGGTTGATGAAATCCGAACCCGGCGAATACAGTATCGATGACCTCGAGCGCGACGGCACAGAACCGTGGGACGGCATCCGCAACTACCAGGCGCGCAACATGATGCGCGACGACATGCAGATCGGCGACGACGTTCTCTTCTATCATTCGAGCTGCAAAGTGCCGGCAGTGGTAGGTATCGCGAAGATCGCCAGTGGTGCCTACCCGGACCCTACCCAGTTCGACCCGAAGAACAAGCACTACGACGAGAAGAGCAAGGAAGACGACCCGCGCTGGCTGCTGGTCGACGTCGCTTTCGTGCGCAAGACCAAACGACCGATCCCGCTGACCGAACTCAAAGCGCATCCTGCGCTTGCGGACTTCAGGCTCAACCAGCGGGGAAACCGGCTGTCCATCTTCCCGGTCGACAAGAAGCACTGGGACGTGGTGCTGAGCCTGGAATAAGCCGATCGACTGACCGTCAGCCCGCGGACTTTGACGCCAGCATCTCCTGGATTCCCGAGTCGCGCCCGAGATCGAGAATGACCACGAGGTCGCCCGCCTCGGCCCAGTCAAGCGCAGCGGCAAAGGACTCAGCCTCGGTCTGGAAGTGGCTGACCTGGTCGTCGCGTGCGCCGCTCTTCATCAGCTCATCCCTGATGATCGCGAAAACCTCGCCGTGTTCGCGCCCGCGGCGGTAGTGCTCGAGTTCGGCAACCTGGACCATGTCGAGGCCGATCGACCAGGCGCTCCGCGCCAGTTCGCGGATCTGCGCATCGGTACGATCGCCCGCCTGGCCGAAGCAGAGCATCCGCCGCTTCGCCGGGACGGCGCTCGCCATCGCGAACAGCGCCTGCATCGCCTCGGGATTGTGCGCAAAGTCGACCAGCACATGAAACCCGTCGACGTCGTGGAGATTGCTGCGGCCCGGATTCGACTCCTGCGTCATTGATCCGAGTCCCCTGCCGATCTGTTCGAGCGTCAGGCCCATGCCTGCTGTCAGCGCCGACGCGGCCAGCGCATTGGCAACGTTGTGCAGCGCGGCGCCTTGCAGCGTGATCGGAATATCGGCGACCGGGCAGACGAGTTCATTCGCCTCGCCCCGACGACGCACGAGCTCGCCTCCCGAGACCAGCCACGCGGTGCCGCCGGCCGCGAGGTGACTGGCGACCACCGGGCTCTCCTCATCCAGGCTGAACCACTCGATCGTGCCGCCGAATTCTGCGGACTTCTGCACGAGCAATTCGTCGTCCGCGTTCAGGACCAGACGGCCGCCATTCGCGACGGCATGGCTGACGACCCACTTGATGTCGAGCAGTTCCTCGACATTCTGCGAACCGAAGTCGCCGAGATGATCCTCGCTGATATTGGTAATCGCAGCGGCGTCGGCTTTCTCGACGCCGAGCCCGCGTCGTAGCAAACCGCCGCGTGCGGTCTCGAGTATCGCCGCATCGATACCGGGCTGCCGCAGGACCATGCGTGCGCCGCCAGGACCCGACCAATCGTCGCGATCGACGATCGTGTCGCCGACAGAGACCCAGTCCGTGCAACTCATGCCGACCGTCAGGCCGGCCGACTGCAACAGGTGCTTGGCGATCCGCACCGTCGTCGTCTTGCCGTTGGTCCCCGTCACTATGCCGGCCGGCACGTCCTTGTACTTGGACCAGTCGAGGTCATCGGGGGACGGCAATTCGCGGCATGGCCAGGTCTCCGAATGACTGCCGTGGCCGACGGATACGTCGTCGTCATCCCACAGAAAGGAGACGCCGTGATCCCGCGCGGCGTCTTCGAGCCGGAGCAACGCCGGATTGAGCTCTTCCTTGATCGATTCACGAATCGCCTCGACCGAGGTTTCGAATTCCGGCGCATCGGCGTTGTTGAATTCCGCATTGCAGCACTGCCAGACCCACTCGTTGATCGCCGAAGCGGCGTAAAGGGCATCGATCGGCGCAGAGAAGGCGATGCTCATGCCACCCGACAGGCGGATGCAGCGAACGTCTTCACCGCGCCAACCGACGGCGTCCAGCATCGAACGCAGGCGTTCCTTGCAGAACGGGATCAGCGCATCGGCTTCTTCCACGGTGCATGCAATGTCGAGGATGGACCCCGGCCGCGCCCAGAGCACGTTGGGGCCGGTCAGGCGTCGTGCGTCGAGGAATTCCACTTGCGCTCCGTCAGTCGCCTTCTTCGCGCGCGATCCGCACGCCGCGCTCGTCGCTGATGATCTCGATCTCGTCGTCGAACTGGAATTCCGGCGTCGCCGGCAGGCTGATCGGCGACGCGGCCTTCGGCGCGCCCTCCTCGCTCCGCGCCCCGGAATTGAAATAGATGATCTGCTTCCAGCTGCGCTTGACGTTATCACCGAGGACCAGGACCAGGTCGCCGGGCGCAGCCAGTTCGAGGGCCCTTGCGGTCGCTTCCCGCTCGTCGGGTATGACCTCGATCGCAGCTAAGTCGACATCGCACTCGAGCAGACGGTTCTTCAGCATCATCGCGACCTCATCCTGGCCGCGGCCGCGGCGATTGTCGTCGCAACGGGTGATGTAGTGATCGAAATGGCCGGCGGCAATCTCCGCCATATTGCGGATATCCTCATCTCGGCGATCGCCCGGCGCCGCAAGAACGGCGATGCGCCGGCCCTCTATGTCGAAACGATCCACCAGATCGCACATGGCGCGCACGGCAGCCGGATTATGCGCGTAGTCGAGGATGACTTTGAAAGGATGTTCGTCGTAGATGTTCATGCGACCCGGCGCCTGGAAGAAGGTCGAGTCGAAGGTGCGCAGACCGTGTCGGATATCCTCGAGACCGATACCCATGTTGTAGGCGAGCCCTGCCGCGAACATGGCGTTCTGCACGTTGTGCATTGCACGACCCTCGATGGTCGCCGGAATGAGATGCGTCCAGAGCAGCGGCGTGTAGACCTCCTTGTCATAGATCGAGATCATATGCCCGTTCATGCCCTCCTCGAGCACCAGCGCCTGCCCGCCCGCCTGGATGTGCTTCTTCACCAGGGGGTGATTGTGGTTCATCGTGACGTAGCAGACTGCCCTGGCTTCGGTGTAGTCGGCCATCTGCAGGCACAAGGCGTCATCGGCGTTCAGCACGACGGCATCCGTCGCGACTTCGATCGGCACCCGCTTGATCTCGGCAAGTTGCTCGAGGGTATCGATGCCGCGCAGCCCGAGATGATCTTCGGATACGTTGAGGCAACAGGCGACATTGCAGTTCTGGTAACCCATGCCGCCCCGCAGCAGGCCGCCGCGCGCCGTTTCCATGACGGCCGCGTCCACTGAAGGATCGCGCAGGATAATTTTCGCGGAGACCGGTCCCGTCATGTCGCCCGGCACGCTCAGCTTGCCGTCGATATAGACGCCATCTGTCGACGTCAGGCCGACCGTCTTGCCGGACATCTTCAGGATATGGGCGAGCATGCGCGAGGTCGTCGTCTTGCCGTTCGTGCCGGTGACGGCGGCGATCGGGATGCGGCTCGGCGCCTCCGGCGGGAACAGCATGTCGAGAACGGGTCCGGCGACATCGCGCGGTGTGCCTTCGCTCGGCGCAACGTGCATCCGGAAACCCGGGCCGGCATTGACCTCGCAGATGCCGCCGCCGGTATCGCGATAGGACTCGGTAATGTCGTTGGTCAGGAAATCGACGCCGCCGATGTCGAGGCCGATGGCCTTGATCGCGCGCTCGGCCATCTCGCGATTGTCGGGGTGGATGACGTCGGTGACGTCGATCGCGGTGCCGCCGGTCGACAGGTTGGCTGTCGAGCGCAGGTAGACGACCTCGTCCTTCGCCGGCACGGTCTTGTGATCGTAGCCGAGCTTCTTCAGCAGGCGCTCGGCCTGGTGATCGAACTCGAGCCGCGTCAGCACCTTTTCATGGCCGACGCCACGTCGCGGATCCGAATTGACGATATCGACGAGCTCTTCGATCGTGTGCTGTCCGTCGCCGACGACATGGCCGGGCATGCGCTTGGCGGCAGCAACCAGTTTGCCGTTCACGACGAGCAGGCGGTGGTCGAATCCCTCGAGATAGCTCTCGACGATCACGTTACGGCCGTGCTCGCGCGCTTTTTCGAAGGCCACTTCGACTTCGTCCGCGGTCTTCAGGTTGATCGATACGCCGCGCCCGTGGTTGCCGGCCAGCGGCTTCAGGACGACCGGGAAGCCGATACGCTCGGCGGCGCGCACCGCGTCGCCGGCGCTTCGCACCATGCGTTGCGCCGGCACCGGCAGACCGAGATCGCGCAGGATACCGTTGGTCTCTTCCTTGTCGCCCGCCAGCTCGACGCCGATGTTGCTCGTGCGGCTGGTCGTGGTCGCCTGGATGCGCTGCTGGTAGCGACCATGGCCGAATTGCACCAGGCTTGCCCGGTTCAGGCGAATCCACGGGATGTCGCGTTCCTCGGCGGCTTTCACCAGCGATGCGGTACTGGGGCCGAACGCACGGCGCTGCGCATAGCGGATGAAGTCGTCGCGCTCTGCCGCGAAATCCCAGTCGGCCGGCGGCGCGTCCTCGGGTCGCAAATCATCCGGCAACAGGCTGTGGATGAGGTCCAGCGCCAGCCGGCTCGCCTCCCTGCCCACTTCCGCGTCCATGTACTGGAACACCATGTTGTAGTGTGCGTGGCTGCCGTCGATCGAGCGTGTCCGCCCGAAGGTCACCGGGGAGCCGGCGACGTTCTGCAGTTCGAGCGCGATGTGTTCCATCACGTGACCGAGCCAGGTCCCCTCGTCCTCGCAGAGTCGGCGGACGAAACCGCCGGGTTCGCGGTACGAACAGCCGTGCTCATGCAGGCCGGGCAGCGCGTCGAGCAGCGGCTTGACGAAGTCGTCGCCGAGCTTGCCGGTCGGCCAGTTCTCGAGTGCCTCGAGATCGAGCACATGCCGGATGACCGGGAAGTGCGCATATATGTTCGGACCAACGTAAACGTTGGTGCTGAGAATTTTCATGAGAATGGCTCCGTCGTTGCCCCGACGACTCTGTTATTCCGCAAACGCCTTCCGGCTTTGTATTTCGAAGCGGCCACCCGAGATCAGGATGTGCAGTTTCACATCGATCAGGCTGACCGGCTGTCCGCGCCGGGCACGATCCATCGAAGAATAACTCAGTTTCGTAGGATCGATAATGGTGATGCCGCCGCTGCCGACGACCTCGAGGTCGTCGCCCGGGCGGATGAATGCTGCTGTGTCCTCGTCCAGCCCGATGCCGATCGCAAACGGGTTGTAGGCAAGCGCCGTAAGCAGCCTGCCCAGCCGGTCGCGCTCGCGGAAATGCTGGTCGATGATGAAACTGTTGGTGAGCCCGAGTCCCGGCGCCATCGTCACCATGTCCGGGCTGGGCGTGCTGCCCTCGTCGCCGCCGGCGATCATGTGCTCGGGCATGAATGCGGCGCCCGCAGACGTCCCGGCGACGTGCATGCCCGCGGCATTACGCCGCCGTATTGCCTGTGCGACAGGCGTGCCGCCGAGCGTTGTCGACAAGCGCAGCTGGTTGCCGCCGGTCATGAAAACGCCGTCGGACTTGACGATGTAGTCTGTGGCCGCCGGGTCGTGACAGTCTTCTCGGGATTCGAGCTGCAATACTTTCGCGTGCTTGACGCCGATCCGCCGGAACAGTTTCTCGTAGTTTCTACCCGTGTCCTGGAGTTCCGACGCGGTCGGGATGATCGCGATACGCGCGTCCTTGCCGCCGCAGACTTCTATGAAGCGATCCAGGATCTCCGGATTATCGAATTTTTCCTCGGCGCCGCCGATGGGAATGATATATCCGCGATCCACGCCGTTGTCCTGGTTTGACGGGCTCACGACACGCTCCCCGGCTGTTCGAACTGCCCGAAGACCTGCTGCTGCCCGTCGCGGACGTGCCAGATGCCGGCGACCATGACGTCGCGGATGCCGTGCTCGTCGTCCAGCACGACCACGTCGGCCTGCAGGCCTGCAGCAATCCGTCCGCGGTCCCCGAGTTTCAGGAGTTTCGCCACGTTGCTCGTCATCGACGGCAACGCCGTCGGCAAGGGCATGCCGGCGTTCAGCAGGTCGGCCAGCGTCGCGGCGAGCGCGGACGGCCGGCCGATGTCCATCTGCAGCATCTCGCCCTGCTCGTCGAACACCGGCAGGCAGCCGCCACCGTCCGAGCTGATCGTGACCTTGTCGGCCGGCGCGCCGGCATCGAGGAATCGCGCGAGCGCCACATCGGCGGACCACGCATCTTCGCCTTCGTCCACCGCGAACGCGGTGATGTCGACCGTGCAGCCTCTCGCTGCCAGCTCGAGCGATTCGTCGAACAGCGCCTTGCGACGATTGACATGGGTCGGGTTGAAGACGCGCGGCGGAAGCTCGCTTGTATCGAGCGCCCGGCGGACGAGGTCCAGGCCACGCTCGCCGTCGCCGAGATGCAGGTGCAGGATGCCGGCCTTCCCCGAGATCATGCCGGCGACGTGGGCGTCGCTCGCCACGCGCAGCAACTCGTCGAGCGTCGGCTGACTGGAGCGGTGGTCGCTCAATGCCAGCTCGCCGACGCCGATCACCGGATCGAGGAACACGATGTCGTCGCGGACGCTGCCGGTCAGCGTCACCGGCGGTACGTGATAGCCGCCCGTGTGGCACCAGGCGCCGAGACCCTCTTCCCGGAGGCCGCGCGTCTGCGCCAGTAGCCCCCGCGTATCGCGGGTCGTATCGTCGGTGCCCAGCACGCCAACCACGCTGGTCACGCCTGCCGTCGTAAAGCGACCGAGTGACAGCGGCGGCACGCGGCTGCTGAACCCGGACTCGCCACCGCCACCCGTCACGTGCGCATGCCCGTCGATGAATCCGGGCACGAGCCGCGCGCCATCGAGATCGAACTCGGTCCCCCCGGCGCCGACAAGATCGTCCTTTTGCTCGCTGACAGCGACGATCCTGCCGGCCGCGACCAGCACATGGCGAAGCCCGAGCTCTTCGGGCGCGAAGACTCGGGCGTTGGCAAGAAGCTTCAGCAATGGACCGTCCGGGCCAAAAAAAGGGGCGATAGTTTACACTACGAAATCATCGCTAAATAGAGCACGGACCGCCTGCAAGTGAGCACCAATCCGCTCGGGCAAAGCACTGAATTTCCACAGGAATATTCCCCCGAAGTCCTGTTCGCCATGGCGCGCGCGGACAGCCGCTCCGCGCTCGGGATCGGTCCCGACCTGCCGTTCCATGGTTTCGACGTCTGGAATGCCTGGGAACTGAGCTGGCTGGACGAGACCGGTAAACCCGTCGTGGCGACCGCGACGATCACGGTCGACGCCGATTCGCCCAATCTCATCGAATCGAAATCGCTGAAGCTGTATTTCGGTTCGCTGGCCATGTCTGCCTTCGGGAGCATCGCGGACGTCGAACGCATCGTCGCCGCCGATCTCGGCCGGACCCTGGGCGCCGACGTCCGTGTCCGGATCGAGGCCGCCGAAGCCGACTCGATGCGGGCGATCGGATTCCTGCCGGGACGATGCGTCGACGACCTGGATGTGACGCGGCGGAGCGCGGCGGTGAACCCGGACCTGCTCACCAGCGGCGGTGACGAAGTCGAGGAGTCTCTGCATACGCATCTGCTCCGCAGCCTCTGCCCGGTAACGGGGCAACCGGACTATGGCAGCGTGTTACTGAGTTACGAAGGGCCGCGGATCGAGCCTGCGTCGTTCCTCGAGTACGTCGTCTCGTTCCGGCAGCACAATGACTTTCATGAAGCCTGCGTCGAGCGCATGTTCGTGGACATCCTGGAGCGCTGTTCTCCGGGCAGGCTGACCGTGTACGCGCGTTACACGCGTCGCGGCGGCATCGACATCAACCCGTTTCGCTCCAATTTCGAGGACGATATCCCGAACGTTCGCCTTTGGCGGCAATAGCTTACGGATCCGCGACGGCCCCCAGTATGCGGTCAATCGCTTCCTCGACCCCCAGTTCGGGCCGGTCCGGCAGGGTATTCCAGCCTGTAAAAACAATCACCATGTCGAGATCGGGCAGCAGCATCGGTATCTGGTCGCCGAAACCGAGGCCGGTGATGGCCACCTTGTCCTCGCCATCGTGTTGGTAATGGATCAACCACCACTTGTAGCCATATTCCCAGCTGCCGTCTTCTCTAACAGGCACGAACGGCACGACCGAATCCTCGACCCATGCCGCGGAGACGACCTGCTGACCCTCCCACTGGCCATGCTGCAGGTACAGGTACGCGATCTTGGCGATATCGCGGGAAGACACATACAGACCCTCCTGGACATCGAGCAGGCCCGTGGGCGTGCGTTTCCAGTAGTAATTTTCGATGCCCAGCGGCGCAAACAGGTGCTTGACGGCATACTCTTCGAGATCCATGCCGGTGGCTGCATTGAAGATGTGGCCCAGGATCAGCGTCGCGCCACTGTTGTACTGAAACGTCTCGCCCGGCTCGTGCGCCATCGGGCGATCGATCGTAAAACGGACCCAGTCAACAGCTTCCTGCAAAGCAGACCAGGTGTTATCCGGATGCGTGTACGGAAGGTCCTCATTCCACTCGATGCCGGCCGTCATGGTCAGCAGGTGCCGGATCGTCATACGCCGCTTGCGGTCATCGACATGTGCGACGCGGTCGGGATCGAAGAAATCCAGGACCGGCGTATCGAGATCCGGGAATTCATTTCGGCTGACTGCGATGCCGACGACCACCGAGGTGACACTCTTCGTGACCGATTGCATCGTGTGCAGCAGCGTGTCGCGGTAATAAGGATGCCACCAGTCATTGAAGTAGTTGTAGGGACCGCTGAGGTCGCCGACGACCAGCGGCCCTCTCGTCCTCGCTTCTTCGTAATAGATCCTGCCGTAGTCGTGACCGTAGTAACGCTCGAAGGCAATCTTGCCGTGACGTATGACGAGCAAGGAATCGACATAGCCGTAGTTTCCCGCGGCGATGTCCGCGTCGAATGCGGTGAGCACTTGCGGATCGAGGTCGACTGCCGGTGGTGTCGTCAACCGCCAGCCACGCGTCGGCCACTCGTCCTGCGCGGCGGCAGGCGCGCCGAGCATGGCCAGGTTGAGTAAGAGCAGTACATACCGCTTAATCCTCATCTGTTGCTCTCTGGGAGGCCCGGCACGGGAAGGGCACCTTACTGGATGTCATCGTCCGCGAGATCGTGACCCCAGTCGCGCTTGGCTTCGAGATAACGCCGATTCGCATCGCCGACGCCGCACACGTGCTTGACGCGGGTGACGTTGGTAATGCCCAGCGCCTGCATGTCGTCCACTTTCTTGGGATTGTTGGTCAGCAAGCGGAACGGCTTTTTACCCAGGAAATACTTGATCAGAGAAGCTGCGTCGCTGAAATCGCGCGAGTCGTCCGGCAATCCGAGCGAGCGATTGGCCTGGTAGGTGTTCTCGCCCGAATCCTGCAAAACGTAGGTGGCCGCCTTGGCCCACAGGCCGATGCCGCGCCCTTCGTGCCCGGACATGTAGACGATCATGCCGCCGCCAGGCTCGGCAGAGATGCGTTCCAGCGCGGCGATGAACTGGGGCCCGCATTCGCAGCGACCGGACCCGAACACGTCGCCGGTCAGGCAACTGGAGTGGATCCTGACGAGGGGGTTTTCCCATTCCTCCGGGTCACCCATGATCAGCACGCTGTTGACCGCCATCGAGTCCGCGAGGATCGCGAACGACTGCTGACCTTCTCTCTCCCGCAGCTCGTCCGCGAGCTCGGTCGCCTTGCTGAGCTCGGTATGCCGGACGCTCGCGTACCAGTCGACCTCGTATTGCCGACCGTGGCGCTCGAGCGGCAACGGGATCGGACCCAGGATGCTGATGGCCCGGGCCCCGGGGTCCGGCGCGGAGCGCGGATCGGTCTCCTGGCCGTTAGCATCGATGCGGATCAGCTTGCCCTGCTCGACAAGGCGCTCGCGTACGCTGGGATCAATGTAAGTAAACAAGCAGCGAGTCCCTGTGCTTCGCCAGGCGAGGATCGATGTAGGTGAACATGGCGAGAGACTACCATCTATCCGCAGGCCGCGAACCCGGCAAGGCCCGCCGTACCTGCGCTTCGGCATACGCGCGGCCGTCTTGATGACCAGTGAGTCATTAGTGTATAGTTACTGACCCACAAGTCAGTAATATCGGTCAATGGCAGAACCGCGTTTCCAGCGTCGCAAGGAGGACCGCCCCGACGAGATTGCCGAGGCGGCGATGTACACCTTCGCAGAAAAAGGCTACGCCGCGACGAAAGTCGAGGAAGTTGCGAAGCGGGCCGGCGTCAGCAAGGGACTCCTGTATCTCTACTTCAAGACCAAGGAAGAACTGTTCAAGGCGGTTATTCGCAACTTCNNCCTGTCGGCGACAAAATTTATTCGCGGACCATTCCTGGAGTTCGCGAAATCGATTCCCAAGTCTCCCGCCCGCAAGCTGATTCGCCTGATGATTGCCGAGGGACCCAAGCATCCGGACCTTCTCGAGTGGTACTGGGACAATGTCGTTTCCCGCGGCATCGGCATGCTGCGAGCCGTCATCGACAAGGGCGTCGCCGACGGTGAGTTCCGGCCCTCCGCCCTGCAGGAATTCCCGCACCTGCTGGTGAGCCCGGTGCTCTTCTCCGCGATTTTCCCGCAACTCTTCGAACCGCACGCAAAACTCGACACGGACCGCATGCTCGAAGCACATGTCGATCTCGTCCTGAACGCGATCAAGGCCTGACACAATGAGAAACCTGCGAAGTCTCCTGCTTATCCTGCCGCTGCTGTCGCTACTCGCCTGCGCCCCCGACGAGGACGCCAGGCGCCTGGTGGGACAGATGGAGTCCGATCGCGTCGAACTCACTGCAGAATTTTCCGAGCCGATCATCGAACGCGCCGTCGTCGAAGGCGAAAGCGTAACGGCCGGACAGGTCCTCATCCGCCAGGATACGGCGCGCATCGAGACCCGTATTGCCGAAGCGCAGGCGAAGCTCGGCGAGGCCCGTGCACGGCTGGACGAGATGACGCGCGGCCCGCGCAGTGAACAGATCGAAGCGGCGCGCGCGAATGTGCAGGGGGCGATCAAGGAACTCGAGTTTCGTGACACCGAATTATCCCGCGCCCAGGATCTGTATGACCGCGAACTCGCCTCGCACGAGCTTCGCGATCGCGCCCAGTCCGCGAAAGACGCCGCCGAAGCGAACCTGCAATCGCTGGAGGCCAGGCTGGACGAATTGCTGAGCGGCACGACCATCGAGGAGCTGCGGCAGGCGGAGGAAGTCGTCCGCCAGGCCGAAGCGCGTATCAATGCGCTCGTCGTCGATCGCGACAGGCACACGGCCACCGCGCCGGTCGACGGCGTAATCGACTCGTTGTTGTTCGAGCCGGGCGAGCGGCCGGGAACGGGTCAGCCGATGGCGATTCTTCTTGCCGGTCCGCAGTCCTATGCACGAGTTTANNTTCACGCCCTACTTCGCGCTGACGGAGAAGGATCGCGGTCGGCTGAGCTTCGCGGCGAAGATCGACATCATCGATGCCGCGAGGAGAATCCCGGACGGCGTGCCCGTCGAAGTCGAATTGCTCCTCGACCCGGACGTCAACTGAGCGATGAACGAGACCGGCGAATTCGTCATCAGGGCCCGCAGTCTCACCAAGCGGTTTGGACAGCTGACCGCCGTCAATCGCCTCGACCTCGACGTCCCGCGCGCGATCATCTACGGCTTCCTCGGCCCGAACGGTTCCGGCAAGACCACCGCCATCCGCATGCTCTGCGGTCTGCTCACGCCGACAGAGGGTTGCGCGACGGTCCTGGGGCATGACGTGCCGGGCAACGTCAGCGCCCTCAAGCCCCGCATCGGTTACATGACGCAGAAGTTTTCATTGTATGGCGACCTCAGCGTCCACGAGAACCTGTCCTTCATCGCCGACGTCTATGCGTATCCGCGCAATGCACGCAAAGCAAGGATCGAGGATCTGCTCGAGCGCTACGATCTCGTCGACCAGCGCAAGCAGCTGGCCGGCACGATGAGCGGCGGCCAGAAGCAGCGTCTTGCCCTCGCTTGTGCGGTACTCAACAAGCCCGAGCTGCTGCTGCTCGACGAGCCGACGAGCGCCGTCGACCCGAAGAGCCGGCGCGACTTCTGGGCCAAGCTGTTCGCGCTGGCGGACAGGGGCACGACGATCCTGGTGTCGACCCACTACATGGACGAGGCGGAGCGCTGCCACCGGCTGGCCATCCTCGATCGCGGCACCAAGGTGGCGGACGGCGCGCCGGCCGAGCTGCAGGCGGCCACCGGCATGACGGTGATCGAGGTGCAGGCGGACGATGCCGCCGCCGCGCAACGGGAACTCGCGGTCCTGCCCGAAGTCAGGAGCGTGACGCAACTCGGCATCCGCCTGCGGGTCCTCGTTCCGCAGACGATCCGCGATCCACACAAACTGGTGTCCTCGGCGCTGGAGCGAACCGGCATGCGCGCCCGGGTAGTCCAGGTCGAGCCGTCTCTCGAGGACGTCTTCGTCGCCGTGACGCTCGATCAGTCCGGGCAGGCTGCCGCGGCATGAGCACCGCCTCCCGCTTTGTCGCGATCATGAAGAAGGAACTCCTGCAGCTGCGCAGGGACCGCCTGACCTTCGCGATGATCGTCGGCATCCCCGTCATGCAGATGCTGCTGTTCGGCTATGCGATCAACACCGACGTCCGCAATCTGAAAGCGGCCGTCGCGGACCAGGCATCGAGCCACCTGTCGCGCCAGTTCATTGCCGACCTGTCGCAGTCACAGGTCATCGATATTCAATACCGGGTCGGCACGGCGACGGAACTCGAGGACCTGATCCGCACCGGGAAAGTGTCGCTGGGCGTCTTCGTGCCGGCCGACTTCGACCGGCGTACGCTGGACCCGCGACGGCCCGCTGCGCACCTGCTGGTCGACGGCGTCGACCCGACGATACTCGGCGTCGCGAACCAGCTGCGCAACATCCCGGTGCGGTTCGATACGGATCCTGCAGAGAAGAGCAGAGCGGCGACGCTCGAGGTGCGGCCCTATTACAACCCGGAAAAACGCTCCGCCGTTTTCGTCATCCCGGGCCTGATCGGCATCATCCTGACCCTGACGATGATGCTGTTCACGGCCGTCGCAGTGGTCCGCGAGCGCGAGCACGGCAACCTGGAACTGCTCATCAACACGCCCGTCAGCACGACCCAGCTGATGGTCGGCAAAGTCGTTCCCTACATCGTCATCGGCCTCGTCCAGCTCGCCCTGATCGTCGCCGTCGGATCGCTCTTGTTCGACGTCCCCGTGCGCGGCAGCATTATCGAGCTGTACGCTGCGGCGGCCGTGTTCATCGCTGCCAACCTGTCGCTCGGCCTGTTCGTGTCCACCGTGGTCAGGACGCAGTTCCAGGCCATCCAGGTCACGATATTCTTCCTGATGCCCTCTATCCTGCTGAGCGGCTTCGTATTTCCTTTCGACGGCATGCCGAAGGTCGTCCAGTACATCGGGGAAATCCTGCCGAATACGCACTTCATCCGCCTGACGCGCGGCATCATGCTGCGCGATGCGGGCATCGGCGAGATGATGCAGGAAGTCTATGTACTCGGCGTCTTTACGCTGATCGCGATGACCGCGGCGATCCTGAGGTTCACGAAACGCCTCGACTAGCCCGGCACGCGGGCCGCCCTCTCGTAGTGCGGCCGCCAGGCGCGGATCGCCACCGGCACGGCGATGTTCAGAAGAAACGCGGTAATCATCAGCGTGAAGAATGCTTCGCGCGGCAGGATCTGGTTCTGCACGAACGCGATATCCATGACGACGAAGGCGAGCTCGGCGCGCCCCAGCATCCCGAAGCCGATCATCAGGCTCTCGTGCCAGGTCATGCCGCCGGTATAGCGTGCCGCCAGCCCGGCGGTGCTGACCTGGACGACAAACATGCCCGCGAACAGCACCAGGGCATAAGGAATGACCTCGACGAGCAGGCCGGTATCGAAAATGATCTTGGCGCCGAGGTCGACGAAAAACACCGGTCCGATCCAGGAGAAAGCGGCGTTGTCGATGATCTTGCGCGTTTCGCCGTAGACGTCGCCAACCTCGGAATCGCGCGTCGAATCCCCGAGGTGGAAGTACTCTTCCCTGACGATGAGCCCCGCCATGTAGGCGCCGACGGCGGGATGAAAGCCGAAGTACGTGGCCATCAGGCCGACAACGAGGGCGACGAGCAGCAGTGCCAGGGTCGCGTGTGCCCCCCTGTCGAACGTGAACAGGTGGCGGACGCCGAAGCGTCCGACGATCGGCATGCGCCCTACCCAGCCCTTGAGCGGCGCCGGGAAGATCCAGCCGCCGAGCACAGTGACCACCGCGAAGAACAATACGGCCTTGCCGGCGATAACCGCGAGCGAGGCCGGCGTAATGGCTCCGCCTCCGACCGCGATCGGCACGACGATGGCGACGGCCACCAGCGAGCCGATGTCGTCGATCACGGCCGAGGTCATGACCCGGGTCGCGACGACCGAGTTCTGCAGGCCTTCGCTGCGCAGCGAGACCATCGTCAGCGAAACCGCGGTCGCCGTCATCGCGAGCGCGCACATCAGCGACACGTTGGTGTCGTCCCAGATCGCGTCGGCGACCGCATAGGTCACGACGAATGGCCCGAGCGCGCCGAACAGCGCGATTCCCCAGCTCTTTTTCAGGCTCGCGACGAAGTTATCGGTCGACTCCTCGAAGCCGAGCGCGAACATGATAAAGATGATGCCGAGTTCCGAGAATTCCCTGATAAACGGATCGGATTCGGCCGGCAGGATGCCGACATTGACCAGCAGGAAGCCCATGAACAGGAAGAACAGCACGGGCGTCAGCCGCGTCTTCTTCGCGGCCACGACGGCGACGAAGACCGCGGCCCAGACTATCGCGAGGTGCGTCAGTGGGTGCATCGCCTTCCCCTCCTTATACTTGGTCCAAACGTGAGCTAAACTATGGGTTCAATCGCAGTCACACAGTTCATGGCACCAGGGGTACGATGACGACGGACGACACGCATTCGACAGTCTATATTGTCGACGACGATCAGGCGATCCGCCATGCGATGGAGCTACTGATGCGCTCGGTCGGACTCGGCTACGAGATATTTCATTCGGGGGATGAATTTCTTTCCGGCTACGACAGTGACCGCGCCGGTTGCCTCGTGCTCGACATCAGGATGCCGGGGCTCGGCGGGCTCGAGCTGCAGGAAAAGCTCAATGAACTGGGCAGCACGCTGCCGATCATATTTATCACCGGTCACGGCGACGTGCCGATGGCGGTCGAAGCGATGCAGAAAGGCGCCGTCGACTTCATCCAGAAGCCGTTTCGCGACCAGGACCTGCTGGACCGGATAAGCGATGCGCTGAAAACGGACCAGGAACGTCGTTCTGCTCGCGAGGAAAAGTCCTCCGT
>JABAOH010157654.1_pt3 | contig 24303 bp, 25 predicted proteins | sample 7062181 | NCBI WGS metagenome assembly JABAOH01 (sample SAMN14538630, study PRJNA623070) | marine sediment metagenome | biome: marine biome [ENVO:00000428]; feature: marine pelagic biome [ENVO:01000023]; material: deep marine sediment [ENVO:00002113]; isolation source: pool of 5 deep marine... | reverse complement strand
GAAGTGGGTACCCTTCACGGCGCCCCTCAGGTCCGTCGTGCCCTTGATCCCGCCGATGATGTCCTCCACCTGTTCCTGGGTCATCTTGCCCCTCTCAACCCTCTTCTCCAGGGGGGTGCGTATGCGGCCGAATCCTCCCTTCACCAGATCCTCCGTCAGATCCATCATGGTTACCTTGAAGCCTGCCTGGCTGCACGTCTGGGCGATGCCAGCTCCCATGGTCCCCGCCCCCAGCACGGTTATTCTTTTGATGTCCTCCAGCTTCATGCTCCTCCCTCGAATCGTCCATCCTGCCGTCCTATAACTATTTTCGCGAGAGGTGGCGCGGGAGCCGACAGCTATCAGGCTTCCCGCGGGGACGCATCCGTAGGAAGACGGGGGCCCTCAGCTTCAGGTCTTGGGTGAACTGGAGGTACTTGACCTCGCAGACGAGCCTAGGCTTCAGCCAGGTCTTCACTCCCGGCAAGACCTCCGGCTCTTCGGGGAAGGGACACCCTGCAACCAGAGAGTCCGTGAGTTTTGCTATCTCGGCCATCATCTTCTCGTCGAACCCCGTCCCCACGCTGCCGACGAATCGTAGGTCCCCTCCGTCGTAGACCCCCAAGATGAGCGACCCGAAGTAGGGCTCCCGCCAACCCAGGCCAACTGTGAGACCGCAAATGACGCAGTCCAAGGTCTTGTAGGTCTTGATCTTGAGCCAGTAGTCGACTCGCTTGCCAGGACGATAGGGCGTTCCCAGTCGCTTCGCCATTATGCCCTCAAGGCCCCTCTCCTTGGCCGCGTCGAAGAGGGCGATGCCCTGACCCCGAATCGGCTCGCTCAGGTAGACGCTCTCGTGCGGCTCCACCGCCTCCTCCAGGATGCGCCGCCTCTCTTCAAGGGGCAGCTTCAGAAGGCTCTCTTCCCGCCAGTGAAGGATGTCAAAGACCACGTAGGTCGCGGGGAACTGCTTGGAGAGGATGGAAGCCTTGAACTCATCCATCGCGTGCTCCCTCTGCTGGAGCTTGGCGAAGTCTGGCTTTCCTTCAGCCATGACGACGATTTCGCCGTCGAGGACAGCCCTCCCCTTGACTACGGGCCGGACGTCAGGATAGCGGTAGGCGATCTGGTTTAGCCGCCGGTTCTGGAACCGGTGTTCTCCCTCCTCGCAGAAGGCTATGACCCTTGTGCCGTCCCACTTAACCTCGAAGGTATAGTCGTCGGAGTCGAAGGGATCGTCCCTCGACCTGGCTAGCATGGGCCGTATGGGGCCTTTGGGGAAGGGCATCGTTACGTAGACTTCTTGACGGATTCCAGGCTTGCCTTCAGCGCCGACATGAGGTCCTCCGGCGTCTCCCGCGCCTCTACCACCGGGGCCTCCACCTCCTTGCCCTCCAACTTGGCGTTGATGAGGCCGAGGAGGGCTTCACGGTAGCGGTCGCTGAACTGGCTCATGTCGAAGGATATCGTCTGGGCCTTGATGAGGTCCAGCGCCAGGTTCACCTCCGCCTCTGAAACCTCCACCGGCTTCTCCTCCGGGACCTCCGGAGGGGCCCTCACCTCGTCCTCATAGTACAGTGTGGAGAGCAACAGGACTGCGCCCCGAGGCCTAATGACGACGACCTGCTCCTTCTTCCAGATGGATGCCTGGGCCAGGGCCACCTTGTTGGTCAGGTCCAGGGCCTGGCGGAAGAGCTCAAAGGCCTTCGTTGCCATGTCCGCGGGAGCTAGGTAGTAGCTCGAATCGTACAGCAGTTGGTCGACCTCCTCGCGTTCGACGAATCCACGGACCTCCAGGGCCTTGCTGCTCTCAAGGGGCACCTTCTCGAAGTCCTCCTCCGTGAGGACCACGTACTTTCCCTTCGTGTACTCGTAGCCCTTCTGGAGGTCCTTGTAGGGTACCTCGACCTCACACACTGGACAGAAGTAGGGCCTCTTCAGCGGGGTGCCACACTCCTCGTGGAGGCTGCGGAAGGCAACGTCCCTCCTCTGCGTGGCCGTGAAGAGCTTCACCGGAATGTTGACCAGGCCGAAGGTTATGGCGCCCGACCAGATGGCTCTGGGCATCATAGGAGGCTATCCAAAGCCCTGACCCTTTAAAAGCAGTCGTACTGCCGCCGGGCGAGGTGACTGACGAAAAGGATTCCACTGGCAGGGAATCAAGGCCGCGAATCACGTCACCAACCTTTAGTAAGCTGGAAGGTGACCCTAGCCTCAGATGCCGCAGCCTCGTTCTCGTAAGCCCACCATATCGATTCGGGTCGAGTTGACGCCCCAAGAAAACGCCATCGTTGAGACCGCGAAGGCGCAACTCTCTGAAGCTGGGGCCGGGGATGCGATAACCAAGGCTAAGACGATAGCGTGGCTCATCGAGAAACATGCTGAGGGGAACGATCCTCAGCGCATCCCCAGGGTCCTAGAGCTGTTGGAGAACCACTTTCGTAGCCGCCTGGAGGACCTACGGGGGACCAAGCTGGAAGCTGGTATCGAGGAGGCCGTCTCCCTTCTCATGGCCTTCCGCACATCTCTGGCAGGACGAGATTGGAGGCTCCCGTAGGCTCCAATGTGGCATCATGTGACGTGCGATTTATATACTGTCCAGGAGAGAGTGGTAGCGTTGGCGGGACGCCCCCCATTCCGCCAACGGTCCTTCAGGCTGGGTGGCTGACATCGGCCCTTCTGGAGCTGAAGGTCACGGCGGTGGTCGCCCACGACAGCCCCCAGCCGCTTTTCCCTTTTGGTTGCCTTGACAAACGCTAGGGTGTTCGCAGGGAAACTCTCTCCTCCTCCGCGATCTCCGACTCATTGCCAGGCTCCGATGTAGGCGCTTGCCCAGATGAGCACGACGCTGGCTCCAGAGCGTTGGCTAGCACCATCCCCCAACAACCTCTGGAAAATCACAGACTAGCGAAGTAGGCGAACAGGAGCGCACTCGGGGTGTGGGGGACCACCTTTCGGACTATCATCAAATCGAGGGCGGACATTCCCTTCAGACTCCTTGGAACAGAGTGGAGGAAACGGGCCGAAGAGGGAGTGTCGGTCACCTCGTCAAAACCCTCTTGGCACAGTGATGAGCGCTCTCAGGGTCTGAGCCGCCCCTTCCTCTCAAACTGCCTGGCGTAGAGCTTCTTCAGCCGGTCCAGCGTGTCAACATCCCCCGGGGTCAGATCGTCTCTTATGCGCGTGATACGAGCAAAACGGAGGGCGAATCCGGATTCATAATGGGGACTCCTCTGTATCTCGTTATAGGCGACCTCCACGACGACCGAAGGTTCTACGTAGACGACGTAGGGACTCTCCCTCACCTTAAGGGCCGACAGGCGCTCCGTCATCTCCTGGAACTCGGCGTCCGTGAGACCCTTGAAGGTCTTCCCTATCATGTGGAAGTCACCCTCTTCGTCCCGCACCGCCAGATGATAGTTGCTTAGCCATCCTCGTCTCCGGCCGTGGCCCCACTCCGCGGCGATGATTGCGACATCCAGCGTCTCCGCTTCTTTGACCTTGAGCCACCGCTTACCCCTCTTGCCGGGCGTGTAGGGACTCTTCAGGTCCTTGGCCATCAGACCTTCGTGACCTGACCTGAGGGCCTCCTGGAGGAAGGTCTCCGCCTCCTTCTCGCTCGGACTCAGGCGCCTCCGGACCAGGATTCCTTCGGGAACGATCCCCGACAGGGCCTCCCATCGTTTTTCATACGGCTGATCGATGAGAGGCTCTCCATCGACCACCAGGGCATCGAAGAGGTAGAGTTCGAGGGGGATTCTTTTAGCTAGGTCATCGACGTCGTGAACACGACGAAACCTTCGCATGAGATCCTGAAAGGGGAGGGGTCTACCCTGCTTGTCCACCGCAACTACCTCTCCCTCCACCAGAAGATCCCCGTCACCGAATTCCCTGGCCAAGTCGAGAACCTCTGGCAGACTCCCAGTGACTTCTGTGAGCCGACGGCTGAATACGCGGACTTCGCCACCCTTGCGGTGAATCTGGATTCTGGCTCCGTCCAGTTTGTACTCCAGGGCGACCTCCTGGTGCACGGAGAGGGCCGACCTCAAATCCTCAGCCACCTCGGCCATCATGGGTTTGATGGGTGTGAAGAGCTCCAGCTTCGCCCTCCGCAGACCCTCAATTCCCTCCGAGAGGGCAACGTGAGCGGTCCTCCCCAAGTCTCCCATGAACATGTTAGCGCGACGGACGAGATCCTGGTCAGCACCCGTTGCATCAGCGAGGGACTCCAGGAGGACACCCTCGTTGACCCCGATGCGCATCTCCCCTGAGATTGACCTGAGCAGCAGCTGTACCTCCTCCTCCGAGGCCTGGGAGAAGAGGGTCTGCAGGAGACGTCTCTTCTTCCGTACGGAATCCTTGCCGCTAGCGGAGGCAATCTCCTGGAACGTCTGGTGAACCTGGAGAATGGTCAATTCCTTAGATAAGAGGGTGGCCTGACCCGTGGACTTCAGTGCCTCGCTGACGGTTGCCCAGCCGACGTTGAGTCCGCCCTGATCAGACTCAGGGAGAAGCTTCCCCGTCAGAATGAGGACAGCAGGAGAGACTTCCTTAGGCGATAGGCCTTTGAGGAACTCCACGAGGATGCGCCGCTTTTCCAGCCTCTTCCTCGTACCCTTCAGAGCCTGAGATGTTTCGAGTAGTTTCCAGAGGGAGGTCCCTGGATGTTCCGCTGCAGACAAGAGAATCACATATGGTCCCCAGACGATAATCTATGTTTCGCTGGTTAGACACCACGTGTTGCTCAGTAACGGCTGGGTGGATATGGTGAGCGTTGTCTTCGCTGAATGACTCGAAATAGAGAGGCGCACCTGTATGTGGGTGCTCCATGTCCGAGCGACAAACTCCCCGAGGAGAGCCGCCTCGCAAAGCTTAAGCAAATCCTGGCCATGAGCAGATGGAGAAGCCTTGCCCGAGGAGATGCTGCAGGTCCTGGACGTTGACGGTTCCGTCATCGGCAAGGTGCCCGAGTTCACCTTTGCCGACCTTCAGAACCTCTACCGCCAGATGCTGCTAATGCGGATTCTGGACGAGAGAATGATGGGACTGCAGCGGCAAGGCCGGATTGGGTTCTACGGGCCCGCCATGGGGGAGGAGGCCGCCGTCGTCGGCAGCGCCTACCCCCTGAAGAGACAGGATTGGATCTACCCAGCACTGAGGCAGGGAGGAGCTGCCCTCCTGCGAGGCTATCCTTTGCTGAAGTACGTGGCCCAGTGCCTGGGCAATGAGGAGGATATCCTCAAGGGCCACATGCAGCCGTGCCACTTCGCGTCTCGGGAAGTGAACCACGTGTCCTGGTCCAGCTGCATAGGCAACCAGCTACCACACGCCGTCGGAACGGCCATGGCCGCAAAGTATCTAGTCAACGACAGCGTCGTCCTGGCCTACCTGGGGGACGGAGCGACATCCTCCTCTGACTTCCATGTGGCCATGAACTTCGCGGGAGTCTTCAAGCCCCCTGTTGTCTTCTTCTGCCAGAACAACCAATGGGCCATCTCCGTGCCGATCTCGAGACAGACACGCTCGAAGAACCTAGCTACGAAGGCCAAGGCCTATGGAATTCCTGGCGTTCAGGTCGACGGGAACGACGTTTTAGCCGTCTATACTGCCACGAAGGACGCTTTGGACAGTGCCCGTTCAGGGAAGGGGCCCACCTTCTTGGAGGCCGTCACCTACCGTATGCTCGGCCACTCCACCGCGGACGACCCCGCTCGCTACCGCTCCGAGGAGGACGTTGAATCCTGGGAAGCCAGGGATCCGCTCCTTCGGTTTAAGGCGTACCTGGAACAGCAGGGCGTCATGGAGCCTTCTGAGGAGGCGGCCATGAGGGAAACGGTAACCCAGGAGGTGGTCCAGGGCATCAAGATGGCCGAGGCTGCTGGACCCGTGGCATGGACAACCCTCCTTGAGGACGTGTACGAGGTCGAACCTTGGCACATTCTGGAGCAGCGAAGGCGGCTGTCTGAGCAGTTTAACGTGTGACTGAGAGGTCCGTGGCGCACCAGGCCAAACCCTAATAGAGTTCCTCCATTCCCTGACCCATGCGGGACGTCACCTTTGGAGCGATGATTCCTCAGGGGTGGGTCTACGACCTGCCCGCCGAGGCGTCCCCCGAGGAGATGTACGACCTCATCGTGGAGACAGCCAGGGCGCTCGAGCGGGAGGGGTTCACCTCGGGGTGGTTCTACGATCACTTTCATCCCGTTCCCCGTCCCGGGCCTTTCCCTGTCTTCGAATGCTGGACGATGACGACAGCCGTCGCGGCGGTAACCTCGAAGCTCAGGATCGGTCAGATGGTGACCTGTAACTCCTACAGGAACCCCGCCCTGCTGGCCAAGATGGCGGCCTGCGTAGACGTCCTCTCCAAGGGGAGGCTAGAGTTCGGCCTCGGAGCGGGGTGGTACGAACACGAGTATGGAGGGTACGGTTACGACTTCCCTTCCGATGCCACACGCATCAGAATGATGGACGAGGCGATGCGGGTCATTAGGATGCTCTGGGAGGAGGAGCGTGTCACCTTCCAAGGCAGATTCTACGACCTCAGGGGGGCCTACTGTAGTCCTAAGCCCGTGCAGAAGCCAAGGCCTCCTGTGACGATAGGCGGTGGAGGGGAGAAGCTCACGTTGCTCTCCGCAGCCAGGTACGCCGAACGCTCCAACTTCTTCGGGACTCCCTCTGAGTTTGCCCGCAAGTCGCGCATCCTGGACAGCCACTGCCGGTCCGTCGGCCGGAATCCTGAGGAAATCGAGAGAAGCTACAACGAGGTCGTGGTCACGGCCGAGGATTCAAGCCAGGCGAAGAAGAAAGCGGAGGTTTATGCCAAGCGGCTTGGGCAGAGAATCGCCGACTACATGGACAGGAACCTGGTCGCAGACTACGACCAGGTAGCTGCTTACTTCAGGCAATACATAGACGTCGGCGTGACCTACTTCGTGGTCTACTTCCCTGGGGCCCATGAGATCGAGCCCATCGAACTCTTCGCCAGGGAGGTCATTCCCCGCATCAGGGAGGTGGATGGCCGGCATGAGGAGGTTTCATGAGAAAGCCTAGACTCGTAACCTTCGACGCCTTCGGTACGTTGTTCAAGCTGGATGAAGTGGCGAGCCGGGACGTCATGGAGGACATCATCGGCGCTACTGGACTCAGGATGACGCCCGATGAGCTCGGTAGGATCTGGTGGGACAAGAGCTACCAGGTCGCAACCGAGGGCCGTTTCGTCACCGTGATGGAGGCCACAAGGGAGGCGCTCTCACTCCTCTTCAGAGACGTAGGAATCCAGGCTGACGCCGATGCTTACACCCGACGTCTCCTCCAGCTCTGGATGGGGACAGGTGCCTACGCCGAGGTCCCTGAGGCATTGAAGAGCCTCGAAGGCTTCACACTTGGCGTCATCTCAAACATCGATAACGACCTGTTGGAGGTCCTCCTAGAGAGTTCAGACTTCGGCGATATCTTCGCACTCATAGTGACGTCAGAGGACGTTCGGGCCTACAAGCCTGATCGCAGGATATTTGAGGCCGCTTTGCGAAAGGCGGGCTGTCGTCCAGAGGAGGCCCTTCACGTTGGTGACTCCCCGGTGGACGACGTCCTAGGGCCCAAGCGGATGGGGATGATGGCCGGTTGGGTGAACCGACGGGACGACGAGCTTAAGGGCAGGATTCCAAGGCCTGACTTCACGGTCAGGGACCTTCAAGAAGCGGCTCGACTCATCCTTGGGGCTTAGAGGCTTTTTTGACCGCTTCGGCCAAAGCGTCGCCGACCTGACTACACTTCGCCTTGCCCCCGAGATCGTACGTGAGGTGCTTCCCCTCACTCAGGACAGCCTTGACAGCGGCCTCCACGGCGGCAGAGGCCCCTAAAAGGGAGCCGTCGCCCTTCTTCTCACCAAGCCACTCCAACATCATCTGGACGGCGAGAACCGTGCCCATGGGGTTCGCCTTGTCCTGGCCCTCGTACTTGGGAGCGCTGCCGTGGATGGGCTCGAACATAGCGTGGTGGTCCCCCATGTTACCGCTAGCGGCAAGACCCATACCTCCCTGAAGCACGGCGGCAAGGTCTGTGGCAATGTCGCCGAAGAGGTTACTTGTCACCACGACGTCGTAGGCCTCCGGGCCGCGTATCATCCACTGCATGAAGGCGTCAACGTAGGCATAGTCCCGCTCGACTCCTGGGTACTCCTCCGCGACGCGGTCGTAGACCCGGCGGAAGAGGCGGCAGCCGTCGAGGACATTGCTCTTGTCGACGCATGTCACCCTCTTCTTCCCGTCCAAGGGGGCGCCCTGGCGACGATTGCTGAGCTCGAAGGCGAATCGGATCACCCGCTCGGATCCTTTGTGGGTAATGACCCTGCTGTCGACTGCTAGCTCCTCGAAGCCCCCCCGCTTTAGGGTACCACGGATGGGAGCGTAGATATCCTCGGTGTTCTCCCTCACGATAACGAAGTCCACCTTGCCGGGGTCCCAGACTTTCTTGAGACCACCGTGGATTTTGTGTTTGACACCGGGATAGAGCCTCGCCGGCCTCACGTTAGCGTAGAGATCCAGGCCGAAGCGCAGGCCAAAGACAACGCCTGAACCGGCTAGGTTCCCGTTCGGTAGGTTGGCCCCAGGGTAGCCGATGGCACCCAGTAGGATGGCATCTGCAGTCTTGCAGGACTCAAAGGCTGCGTCGGGCCACTCCTCCCCAGCCTCTAAGTAGTGTTTTCCCCCGCATGGATATGGCACAAGGTCGAAGTCGATGCCGTGGGTCTCCTCCACTGCCTTGAGGACCTTGATTCCCTCTCGCACCACCTCGGGGCCCACGCCGTCCCCCGGTAGAACGACGACCTTATAGGCCATCGCTGCACCAACCAGGGGCGTCTACTTAAGGGTTCTTCGGGTGGATGCGGGGGCGATGGTTTATCGTCTGCCGTGGCGGACCGCACTCGTGCTCGGACGAGAATTCCATAAGCTGTGCCTAGACGGGGTTGACTACCACTGTTATCCACCGTATCATCGGGAACCGCCTCTCGAAAGCGCATAGACCTTCCACCCAAAGACGAAGGCGAAGGGGATGAGCAGGACGAAGGCGACGATCGGGAACAGGAGGACTAGCGAAGCGACCCCAATGAGAGCAAGGAGAATACTAACTCCACCATAGGGCCGTCCGTAGTCGCCACTTCCCAACATGACCGTCCCAAAAGAGAGGAAACTCAAGACTAGTAACAGATCCCCGATGAACTGGAGTTGGGTGTGGACCTGGTTGATGCCCTGAAAGAAGATGAGGACACTCGTCCTCTCCGCAGCGGTTCCAGTCAGGTACAGATCGGTAATTACGGGACCCAGCAAGAGATTGTTCGTCGCATTCATCCCAATGAAACCAAGTCCCACAATCCAGAGGACGAGTCCACCCAACGGATAGGCCGGCCTTGTCCCCCGCAAGCTCCAATAGAGCGCTAGAACGAGGACGATAGAGGCGGAGAGTCCGAAGAGAACGATGCCCTCCACGACTCTCGTTATGGGAAGGTTCTGCGCAATCACCATCAACTGCTCCTCAGGAGTAGGCGGCACAACCGGAACCAGAGTCAACTCGGCGATGACCCGCACCACCGCGGTCACACCGACGACGAAACCGGCAATCCCTCCGATCCTGAGAACTCTCTGCTCCCCCTCCATCATGGCCGCCACGGTAGAACTCCTCTAGTCTGAGTGCGCCACACCGCGAAGGGCGATACCACCCCTTGCGATAGCAAGTCCACTTCATCGGGGGGAGTCTCCCCATCGATGGCGCGATCTGTATCTCCGCTCCTCGCTGCGTTCGGAACGGCCCCCCTTCGTCGAAGAGTCCACGCTGTCCCTAGGACCAACATCAATGCGCCCGCAAGGCTGAGGTGGACGCCGAAGAACGGGATGGTGTAGTCTAGAGGGAGGCCACCGTGGATACTACGGAGTCCACCAATCAGGGCCGGCGCTATGTCGTGAGTCATGGCGAGCCAGGTGAGGAGCGTTGATGACAGGGCGAGGACACCAAGAACACCTGCCAAGGCAGTGGCAGTTCGCCGGGGGACTCTCATGGCAACCAAGGCGGCCAAGGCGATTGCCGTGGTAAGGGCGCCCCCAACCCCGACGAAAGGACCCAGCAACAGATGGCCGCCCCCAATGTCCCAACCTCCGTAGTCCCCGGCGTACACCCAAGGCAGGAAGGTACTCATCAGTAGGATGAACGCGCCCACCTGCGCTAACGGCGCGTGGGCGTCGAAGGAGGCCTTCCCGTCGGGGCCGAGGACTGAGGCAAACCCTGCGCGTATCTTTAATATGCTCCCTGCGCCGAGAGCCCGCTCAGCGTCCTTTTTAGAGGCCGCCTCTCTCGCGCCCGCATCAGGTTCATGGCGCTCCAATAGCCCGTGGAGAAAAATGAGACCGGCCTTCCCCCGCTCGGTGAGGCGATACTGGCTGTCCTCGAGCTGGACCAAATCCGCATTCCGGAGGGACCTCAGATGATAGTTGAATCGAGCCCGCTCACCCCCATTCGGTTCGAGGCGACCAAACAGGTCGGAGTACGTTGCCGCTCCTTTTGCCAAGACTCGCAGAATCCTCCGGCGGTAGGAATGATCCAAGGCCCTAACAGTGTCACCGCCTGTCATGGGAGGCCATTCATTGAGGGATTAAAAAACGTTTCCGGAAAGGGAATTTTCCCTAGCCTTCTCACGGTGGCATCTGGGGAGGATCTATCCCGCAAGGGTATCTCTCGGTCTTTCGGCGGCCAGGCAGAGAGAGACTGGGATCGATTAGACCGCCGCGTATCGGTAGAGGGAGGGAGTCAAGCATAAAGGGCCAAGTGACAGGCGTAAGCCCCCTTATGGCTATGTCTGGCACCCCAATCGGTAACCAGCTGATGAACTCCGCTTATCAGTAGGCGCTAGACATCACGGTGGGCATCCCATGCATTCGGATGCGGTGTGCAACTGTACATATTATCAGGAAACAGAATGTCGATGGGTTTATCATGTAAAGTGCTATCAGACCCCACGGGGGCGCCGAGGAGGGGCGCCGTATAAGTACCCAGGGCCCACGAAGCGGGGGGAGGTGAGGAATTGAGAAGGATAGTCGCTGGATTCGTGGCGGCCAGCATCTTGCTAATTGTGGCAACGACTGGAGCCCATGCGAGGGCGACATTGACGCCCTATGAATTTACAGTTACTGATGTCGAGAGTGGCAGACCCGATAGGGTGTGGATAAGCGACGGAATATTGCATATCCGCGGCCTACCCGTCAAGACTGTCATTACCGGTGATATAGTTGGTACGGCGGATACGATACGGAACGTCAATGTGGATCTATCGACCGGGGACGCGGAGGCTTGGGGTACTTTCGTCAGGAGTGTTACCTGGCAGGGGCTCAGCGGAACCTTTGAGGGTCACTTTACTGCGAAAGTCATCGACGGAGCCACGGTCGTCCGGCTCGTCGGCCATGGCAGCGGGGCCTTCGACGGAATGCATCACCGGGATGTCCTACATTCCGTGGAGCCTGGAGTGAATGAGGGAGGGGGGATCATCCTCGACCCCCATGGATAGGCTCGACCCGTCCTCCCCTCACCGCAGGTGCGATCGTGGGAGAAAGTCAGAAGAGCGAGTGTCCTCTCGGCTGCCCGATTTCCGCACGGGACCTCGGTCTCAACCCTGCACCGTCGACATCGCCACAGCGCTCGGGATCGGGGCACTCGCGGGGCCTCAGGTCTGTCCCGCAGCAGGAAGAACACCGCAGTGAAGACCGCTGTCACTCTCGCAAATCACGCAATCGCGGACGCGGCAGTAGGTCGCTTACCAACCATCTCACCCTGAGTCACGCCGGGTTGCCCCTCACGAAGTCCAGGCGGGCTGCTAAGGACCTGTCCTATGCAAGATGGACGCCGTCGGCGAACGGAAGAGTTAGACCCATAAAGAAAAGAAGGATTTGTCAGTGCCTCTCGGAGGTACCTCAGGACCATCCTGGCTGTAGGGGGGCTACCCTGACTAACCCTCCTAGCGCAAACTTTCGGCCACTGTCTCTCAGGAGGCTGGTTCGTGAAACCAAAGCTTCGGACATGGTTTGAGGAGGCTCTCGAAGATCTACCTCATTCGCAGACGCAAGGGGAAGGCGGGGATCTAGGCCGAAGACCGGGAACCGTTGGTTCCTGAGGTGTTATCGGGCTCCCGTCCTCATTCTGCCTTGGAATCTCAGATAGACTTCCGGCGATCCACAACGGCACGGGATGACGAGCCATAAGGAGGGCCAGGTGACGGCCGTAAGCCCCCTTCTGTCCATTGACGGACACACGCGACCGCATTGATGGACATTCGATTCATAGATCGGGCTGCAGCTCTCTCTGGAGCAAGGGGATCAGACCACCAGCTCGCAGAATCTCCAGAACCCTCTGGTGGTAACGAGAAATCCTCAATCGGTCACCCTTAGGTGTGGTGACGAACCCCGCGCCGAGGTCAACCTCGATGATGTCACCCTCCGATACAGCCTCGGCGACACCTTTGCACTCCACCACCGGCAGGCCGATGTTGATGCTGTTGCGGAAGAAGATGCGGGCAAAGGATTCCGCCACGATTGTCCCAATACCCAGGCCCTTCAGGGCCAGCGGTGCCTGCTCGCGGCTTGACCCGCAGCCGAAGTTAGACCCCGCCACGATGAGGTCGCCCGGCTTCGCCTTGCTCGGAAACTCTGGGTCCACGACCTCCATGGCGTGAGCCGCGAACACCGCCGGGTCAGTAGAGTCCAGATACTTCACCGAGATGATGTGGTCCGTGGATATCCCGTCGCCGAACTTCCACACCCGGCCCCGCAAGCGCTCCTCCGTGCTTACACCTCCCGAGGGTCCGTAATCTCGCCGTGGACGGCGGAGGCCGCAACGGTCAAGGGCGAGGCTAGGTAGATCCGAGCGTCCTTGCTACCCATGCGCCCGGGATAGTTGCGGTTGCTGCTACTGATACAGACCTCCCCTGGCGCCAAGACGCCCAGATGGCCCCCGAAACACGGTCCGCAGGTGCTGTTGGTGAAGGTAGCTCCGCCATCTGCGAAGATGTCGGCGAGTCCCTCTTTCAATGCCTGGCGATAGATGGACTGAGAGGCTGGGGAGACTATCATTCGCACCCCCGACGCCAACTTCTCACCCTTCATGATCTCCGCCGCGGCTCGAAGGTCCTCTATGCGGGCGTTGGTGCACGAACCTAGGAAGGCGACGTCCACGGAGGTCCCAGCCACCTCCTCCACGGGCCTGACGTTTCCAGGGTTCTCCGGGCAGGCTACCTGGGGCCCCATGCCCTTCACGTCCAGAGTGTGAGTGGTGGAGTAGGAGGCATCCTCGTCAGGATCGAGGGGACTGAAAGGGTTGCCACTGTGATCCAGGTACGCTTGCGTGACCTCGTCAGCTGGTATCATGCCCACCTTGGCACCCATCTCCGTCGTCATGTTGGACAACGTCAGCCGCTCGCTCATCGTGAGGCCACGAATCGTCGACCCCAAGAACTCCACGGCCTTGTACTGGGCTCCGTCGTCCCCTGTCTTGCTGATGACCTTCAGGATGACGTCCTTGGCACCGGTCCCGCGGGATAACTTCCCCGTAATCTCCACCTTCACCGTCTCTGGGACCTTCAGCCAGATGTGGCCAGTTGCCATGACGGCGGCGGTGTCGGTGGCGCCGATGCCGGCCGCGAAGGCCCCCAAGGCGCCGACCGTGTTGGTGTGGCTGTCCGAACCGATGACCAGGTCCCAGGGATGGGCGTATCCTCGCTCTGCCACCAGCTGATGAATGATCCCGTGGTCGCCGACATCGTGGAACCTGCCGATTCCCTGCGCCTTGCAGAACTCCCTGATGTCCTGATGCATTTTGGCGATCTTCTCGTTGGGAGGCGGAACCCAGTGGTCGAGCGTCACCACGATCCTGTCCGGGTCCCAGACCTTCTTCACCCCGATCTGTCTGAACGATCCAAGGGCCAGGGCGAGCATCTCGTGCATGTAGAGAAGGTCGACGTTCGCGTCGACAAAGTCACCGGGATCGACCTGGTCCTGGTGACTCGCCTTCGCCAGGACCTTCTCCGCCATGGTCATGCCCGGCATGGAGTCTCATACGATTCAGGCGCTATTAAGGGTTCTGAGCAGGTTCCAGGAGGTGTTCCGTCCTTCAACTTTTCAGGCCGGGGGAGGGGTATCTCCAGGCGGCGCTGCCGACTCATCGACGATACGGTGTCAACGCCCTGTCTCACTGGATGAGGGTATAGCAACGCCAGCGGCCTTGACAGTTTGCCAGAACTCCTCCTCCGTGACGCCACGCAGCCGCTCCTCCCTCTCCCTGTACTTGTCTATGAAGGCTCGCTGATCCGACTTCTCCTTCCTCTGCGTCTGCTCCTTTATGGCGGCTACGATGGCCAGGACCTTTTCCTTCTTGGGCTCGATGCCAGCCCTCCTGAGCTTGTCCTCCACAGCCGCGGCTCCCGTGTGCTTGCCGAAGATCAGGACACGCCGGTTGCCCACCGTCTCCGGCTGAAGAGGCTCATACGTCAGGGTATGCATCAGAACGCCATGGGTATGGATACCTGACTCGTGACGGAAGGCGTTGTAACCGACTATAGGCTTGTTCACGGCCACGGGTACGCCGGAGAGCTCCTCAACCAGTCGCGACAGCTCGTAGAGACGGGAAATGTCGATGCCGGTCCGATATCCGTAGAGGGACTCTAGAGCCGTCACAGTCTCCTCAAAGGGCGTGTTGCCTGAGCGCTCCCCCAAGCCGTTGACTGTGGTGTGCGGTACCTCCACCCCCGACTCCAAGGCAGCCATGGTGTTGGCCACACCCATGCCGAAGTCGTTGTGGATGTGGACGCTGAGCTGCAACGGCTTCAGCCTCTTCTTGACTTCCTGAATCCACCAGCGCATGGTGGTAGGGGTCATTACTCCCACGGTGTCACAGAGGACAGCGCGATCTGCTCCAGCGTCGATGGCGGCGTTGTAAAGCTCCCCTACGTAGTCGATGTCCGCCCTCACAGTGTCTTCCGTCACGAAGGAGACGTGGACTCCGTGTTCCTTGGCGTACTCCACCATCTCTGGCGCAATGCTAAGGACCTGCTCCCGGGTCATCCGAAGCTTGTACTTCAGGTGTATGTCGCTGCAGGCCACGAAGATGCTAACCGCGTCGACACCGCACTCAAGACAGGCATCGATGTCTCCCTTGACTGTGCGGGCAGCCGTCATCACCTGGGCGTCCAGCCCCGCGGAGGCGATGGCCTTCACCGCCTTCTTCTCCTCTTCCGACACGACGGGCATACCCACGTCCATAATCGGGATGCCTATCTCGTCCATCATGGTGGCAATCCTGACCTTCTCCTCCGGAGTGAAGTGGACCCCGGGCATCTGCTCCCCGTCCCTCAGGGTCTCGTCCCAAAAGAGGATCCTACGAGGAAGCCCTGTGGCGAGTTTCTCCTCCTGAAGGTAGTTCCTGATAAGCCTTTCCTCCAACGCGATGGCCCCTGACTCTGACCTAAGGACCAGGCACTCTTAAGAATGACGTCTATCCCTCAGAGACCGGGTCCCGGGAAGCTTTATCTAACGGGGAAAGGTGGTGGGGCCTAATGGAGGATGGACCCCAACCCACCAGAATCCTGATCCCGACCCAGCTTCCGGTGGGACCTGTCAACGTCTACCTCCTCAAGGGCAACGAGACCGTTCTGGTGGATGCGGGACCCCACCACGATGTAGCCCTCGACCGGTTGGAGAAGGGTCTCAGAAGGCGCGGTGTGGCGATCGAGGACCTGGATATCGTCCTCATAACCCACGGACACGTGGACCATTATGGCCAGGCGGGGAGAATTGCGGCGGCTTCTGGTGCGGAGGTTTGGGTTCACAGTCTGGACAGAGACACTGTAGCCGACTTCTCCCGAACCTATGACGAAAGGAGAGAGTTCTATAAAGAGCGGTTCCTGAAGACTGGGATCGCGCTGGAGACCCTCAAGCTCCTAGGGGGATACTTCGACTACATCAAGGGACTGGCCCGGGAGGCTCCCATTCACAGGACCTTCGAGGGCGGCGAAGTCCTCGACCTGGCGGGGTGGGACTTTGAGGTCATTCACACGCCGGGACATTCGGCTGGGTCTGTCTGCCTCCAACACGACACGACCTTGCTGGCCGGAGATACGGTCTTGAAGCACATAACGCCCAACGCCGCCTTCGGCGGCGCTGATGGCGAGTCGGTTGGGATGGCTGACTACCTCCGGTCGCTGGACACGCTTGAGGGGCGTGATGTAAGGAAGGTGTACACGGGCCACGGGCCGCCCGTTGATGATCTCGCAGGCTTCATCAGGAACTATCGGAAGCTGTATCTCACTCGGCGAAATGACTTCCTCAACTTCCTAGCCGGAGGGGAGTACACTGCGACGGACCTAGTCGACCACCTCTTCGGCAGCCTGCCAATCCAGGAAGTGTTCCTGGGGATCACTGAGATCCTGGGGCATCTGGAAATCCTTCAGAGGGAGGGACTCGTGGAGTCTGAGGAGAGAGACTCAATCCTCTACTACACGGTGTCTTCCTGACTGCGTGGAATAGGCCCGCGACTCACTGGGTCTCAGGCACCAGGACCATGTTCGTCAAGCCCCTCCTCGGAGGATAGCCCATCGCGACAACGATGGGATTCCCTGGAGTGATGCCCTCCGAAGCTGCCAGTTCTCGCGACTTCTTGATGACGGAGTCGACGGACATCTGACCTGAGAAAGGGATGGGAACAACTCCCCACGTTAAGCACAGGGTCCTCAAAACGAGCGGATCGGAACAGAGGGCCAGAACCGGCTGTTGGGGTCTGTGACGCGCGATCGCTCGGGGAGTGCGGCCAGAGGACGTAGGCGCCACAATGGCGGCCGCCCTCAGGGACTGAGCCATTGAAACGGTGGCTCCCGCAACGGCCCCCGCCACCTCTTGCTCCTGCGGCTGACCTCCGACATATCCTGCCGCGACGGCCACGTCGGCCTCCCGCGCGATGGCCGCCAGAAAGCGAACGGCCTCTACAGGATGCTGGCCCATCGCCGTCTCCTCAGAGAGCATGATGGCGTCGGTCCCGTCGAGCACTGCATTGTATACGTCGGTTGCCTCCGCGCGCGTAGGTCGAGTGCTGGTCACCATGGACTGCAGCATCTGTGTCGCCGTGATAACGGGCCTCGCGAGACGTCGTGAATGGTTAATGATGCGTTTCTGGATCTCCGGTACCTTCGCCAACGGGATCTCGACTCCAAGGTCCCCGCGAGCGACCATCACTCCATCTGATGCGGCAGTGATGTCCTCGATTCGATCAAGTGCCCCCTTTCGCTCCACCTTGGCGATTATGGGCAGGACCCGGCCCTCGTCCTGCATTACCGCCCGGGTGGCTCCGATATCTTCGGGAGACTGTACAAAGGACTGGGCGACCATGTCGAAATCGTTTGCGACCGCGAAGCTCAGGTCCTGAACATCCTTCTCTGTCAGCGAGGGGAGCGAGAGGGCTCGCGTAGGCACGTTGACCCCCTTGTGCGACATCAGGAGCCCCCCGACAACGACCCGACACATGAGGTCGTCACCTCGCTGTTCCTCAACGCGGAGCTCGAGGCTCCCGTCCGCCAGAAGTATCGCGTCGCCGACGGCTACTTCCTTAGCGAGGCCGGCATACGAGACCGGAATGATCTCCTCGCTACCCATGATGTCTCGAGGAGTCAGCGTCACAGTGGCACCTGTCGCCAGCACCTTGCCGTCCTCCATCTTGCCGACTCGGATTCTTGGACCAGCGAGGTCCCCCAACACCGCCACAGGACGGTCCAGTTTGTCAGAGAGCTTCCGAACGAGGCGGGCAGTGCGGCGGTGTTCCTCGCGAGTTCCGTGGGAGAAGTTCAGGCGGGCGACGTCCATGCCTTCGCCAATCATGGACTCCAGAACGGGAACGGGAGAGCTAGCGGGACCTATAGTGCAGACGATCTTGGTGCGCTTCGCCGTCGACCAGCCCTTCACGCTTGGCTGAGGGATGGCGAGAACAAAGGCTTTGTGGGGCCCTAAGGGGTGAACAACCGGGGGGCTCCAAGGGTTTAACTAACCGCGGCTATATGCTCGCCGACCATGGAACGCGTCCCCCGGGACGAGTACTATTTGCGCATTGCCGCAGATGTAGCGGGACGGAGCACCTGTCTCCGGCGGCAGATAGGTGCCGTCGTCGTCAACGGCGACGTAATTGTAAGCACGGGATACAACGGAAATCCCCGCCACATGCCCCATTGCGCGGAAATTGGCTGCATACGGGATGAGCTCAAGATCCCCTCCGGGGAAAGGATGGAGATCTGCACCGGGGTCCACTCAGAGATGAACGCGTTGCTCTTCGCGGGAAAGGAAGCCCGCGGGGGAGTCCTCTACACTACGCTGGTACCGTGCAACACCTGTGCCAAGATGATCATCAACGCCGGCGTCACGCGGGTAGTCTACGCCGAGGGATACCCAGACAAGATGGGTCTCGTCCTTCTAGATGAGGCTGGCATCCCCGTAGAGAGGCTGCCCATCGAGTTGGAGGAGCCCCTTCACAGGCCGGATGAAGAGACGCGCGAGATCGTCCAGGCGGGCTCCGACCTGACCATTGAGGAGATGCGGGAGGCCTTGGCTCGAAAAGAGCAGTTGATGGCGCAGATAGCCGCTGGCAAGAAGTCCCTGAACGAGGTGGCGGCTGACATCATCCAGGAGAGGGTGGCCAGCGTAAAGGGAGAGGGGGAGAGGCAGTAGGTCTCTTAGTCGCCAGCAAACTTGAAGCTGATTTATCGTCCATTGGTTTTCGACCTAGGGAGATGGTGATTGGTCCACTCCTGAGAGCCTCGAGAACAGGTCTTTGATCGGTCTAGATTCGCCAATGGCCGACGCCATCCTATCGATGTCCTCCTCGTTGAGCATCATCGGGCCTCTCCCGAATCGGGTCTCGCTGTAGTAACAGAAGCGAAGAGAGCGCGAGCCATCGTCATATTCCATCAACTGGATGGCGGGTTCCCAGTGGGGACACTCGATGGAGACCTCTTCCACGATCTGCCCTCGTCCCCATGGCATCTGGAATGGTCTGGGTGTCTTTCGACTCATGGACTTGTCAAGGCGGGGGGGGGAAATATGAAGGTCCGCCGAAGACCACCTCGGGTTTCCGCTTGGAAGATGGGCGTTGGTACAGCAATCTCTAGATACGCCTACTTCCGTCTCCCTCGCGACGTTGGGCTTTTGGGCTTGGATGGGCGGAACTTGTACCCGTACCGGGTCACACCCTCCTGCCGGTAGATGCGCCGCAGTACGCATTCGACCCGAGTCCCTATCTCAACGTCAGTCGGGTCACAATCAGTCAGTTGGGTGATGACGCGGGGCCCTTCCTCGAATTGTACGATGCAGACACCGTAGTCACCCGCGACGTCCTGCTGCTCCCGGAACTCCGTCGGCGCGCTCCCTCGGGAGATGACGGTCCGTGCGTAGACCTCTCCCTTGCCCGCGAGGGGCTCACGGTGAAAGGTCTGGCCACCGCACTGAAGACAGACGTATCTGGGTGGAAAGTGGAAATGGTTACACTCGGTACAGCGGGATGCCAAGAGTCTGTACCGCTCTTGGATGGTGTCTAGGTATGAAGGAATTGAGAGGTATGCACCCATAGAGAGCTCCGAGGGTGGACGGTCCCTGGAGAGGAAGCGCCGCATCTGGGCATAATGGATGTAGTCGACGTGCACCCGGGGCGAGGCCAGGACAGTTCTCGGAGCCGCTGCCACCTTAGGCCTGGATCGAAGGCGAAAGAGCGCTGCGACGCAGGAACCGCCACCGTAAGTAACCAACAGGATTTCGTCACCTCTCTTCCGAGAGTGCAGCAGCTCCATGAGGGCGAGGAGAGGGGAGGAGCAACCCGTATCCCCGGACAGTTCTACCACGTTACCGCCGATCTGGGCTGGCCTCAGTAACGCCCCAAGCACACTCCTCGCGAATCTCCCGTCGAACTCGGAGCACGCGGCCCAGACATGACTTGGGTCCTTAGGCAACACCTGACGTGCTGCCTGGGGTACGACATCGGTGGCTGCATCCCGTACACCCCGGCCTCTTAACCTCCCCCTATCATCGAGATAACGCTCACCCATCTCCTCCTGGGTGTGGCTTCCAGTTTGCGAGATCTCCAGGCCACCCTCGACTGAGAAGAGCATGGCGGCGGCCGCTGCACCCAGGGGGTGCTCCATCGGTTCCGACGGCACTCCCATGGGACAATCTGCCGCCACTAGGACGGCTTTCTCTCCCCTCGTCTCCACGTAGTCTAGGCAGGATAGCAAGGCCTCGCCGCTTGCGTTGGTCGACCCGGTGAAGTCCGCCTTTCGGACACAATCCTCGCCCAAGGCGGAAACGAGGGGGCTCGAGAGGCGAGGACCAGCCACCGTTGCGGCGGCGATGTACCCGACACCATCCCATGCTAGGTTCGAGGCAGCCTGACATGCCATGGTAACCTCGTCCTCGTCGTAGGCGGCCACTGTCTTCTCCCTGATGCCGCGACCCGCGAAGTATCCCCAGGCCTCCTGGTACTCCTCTGCCTTTATGCTGTAACGGGGAAAGTAGTAGCTCAGGGCCTCGATACCGACCATCACGCTCACCTGGAGAAGATGTGGATTGCGATGGTCGCCCCGGAACCGCCCACGTTGTGAGTCAGGGCGACCTCGGCTCCTGAGACCTGTCGTTCCTTTTCCGCCTCGCCCCGGAGCTGCTTGAAGACCTCCACAGCCTGGCCTGCCCCGGTGGCCCCCAAGGGATGGCCCTTCGCCTTGAGGCCGCCACTAGTGTTCACGGCCACGTCTCCACCGATCTCCGTGCGCCCCTCCAAGGTCCAGGGGCCCCCCTCTCCCTTGGCACAGAAGCCCAGATCCTCCAGGGCCATGATCTCGCTGATGGTGAAGGCGTCGTGCAGCTCGGCCAGGTCAATATCCTTAGGCCGGGTCTCCGCCTGCCGAAAAGCCTCCCTTCCCGCCAGAACCGTGCCAGGAACCGTCGTGATATCCTCCCTATCGTGGAGGGCGAGGTACTCGCTAGCCGCTGCGGAGGCTCGAACATATACTGGCGTATCCGTGAACTTGCGGGCCACCTCCCTGCTGGCCAGAAGGAGAGCTGTGGCCCCGTCTGAGACAGGGCAGCTGTCGTAGAGAGTCAGGGGGTGCGCAAGCATCGGAGCCCTGAGGACGTCCTCCAGCGTTATCTCCCTCTGGAAGTGGGCCTTGGGGTTGTGAGCTCCGTGGCGGTGGTTCTTCACGGCCACCTGGGCCAGGGCCTCTCGCTTGGTCCCGTGTTCGTGCATGTGGCGAGATGCCATGAGGGCGTAGAGACCGGAGAAGGTGGAGCCTGCCAGTCGCTCCCACTCAGTATCACCGCTCACTCCAAGCCAGTACCGCTGCCGGTCCGAGGGTAGATCCGTCATCTTCTCCACCCCGGCCACCAGTGCAACGTCGATCAGACCACTCCGGATTGCTGACCACGCGTCTCGCAGGGCGTAGGAGCTGGAGGAACACGCGTTTTCCACCCTCCGGGAGGGAACGTGCACCAATCCCACCTGCTCCGTCATGAGGGCAGCGAGGTTGCCCAGCTGGCCGCCACCGAAGGCCATGCTCCCCACAAAGGCCTCCTGGATCTCTTTCGAGTCCAAGCCCTTGTCAACGCTATCCATTGCCTCGAAGAAGGCTTGGACGAAGAGGGACTTCATGCCCTCCCGCAACACACCGAAGCGGGACTGGCCCGCCCCAACGATGGCCACTTCACCGGCCATGGGGGCTCTAACGACTCTCCCCTTTTGAAGGCTTCTCAGGCTCGCGGTGCGTCGAGAGCCAGTCGTCAGCGTACGGTGTGAGGACCTCTGGCAGGGGTCTCACCCGGGCATCACGAAGTACGCCCGCCAACCCACCCTGTTCCGGTGGATACAAGCCCTCATCTGAGGCCAGCTCTGTGAACCACGCCGCTCCAAAGGTTCGATCGAGGACGGCAAGAGAAAGCGTGTCCCTTGCACTCTGGGAGATACCAGGACTCCGCAAGACAGCAGAGAAGAGCCCTCGGGCTTCCCCAGAGGGTAGTCCCGGGGACGAGAGGAGGAGGTACACGTAGAGCAGCTTGAGCCCCTCCTCGAAGTCGCCGGCGAGGATTGCCACCAAGAGTTCCATGAGGACCCGTCCGGTGGCCTCAGCGCCTCTCTCTGGGTCGATGTAAAGGGCGTAGATCATGTGGAGCAGGTGATACTCCATAAACTCGTCCTGTGACCAGAGGAAGTGAGCAACCTCCTGAAGGTGGGGAGGCACTCGATCCGCGGTCAGAAACACCTCATCCTCCCTATCGGGAAGGGGTATGGTATCGAAAAGCATCTGACAGGCTCTCAGCTTGGTCTTCTGTGAGATCCCTCCGTGTGCGAGGAGCAGAGAGGTGAGGCGTCCGAAGGATGTGGGTGACGGTACATCTTCTACGGGCTCGGAAGCGTCGAAGGCCGAGGATACGCACTCGCCAAAGGGCCCTTCCTCCTCAGGCGGGACCTTCATGAGCCGACGCAGCGTCCCCTCGAACTCTTCGGACAACGATAGGCGATGACCTCGCCTCTACTTCTCCCTTGGCGAACAAACTCATATGCTTGACGTTGTTGAGCCTCCATGTTCTACGCGGCCGAGACAGCGATCATAGTCGGCGACGTGACCGTCGAGAAGGATGTCAGCCTCTGGCACTACACGGTCCTAAGGGGCGACCTTGAGTCGATTACAGTGGGGGAGTCCAGCAACCTCCAGGATGGAGTCGTGGTCCACGCTGATCTCGGATGTCCCACGACCATAGGCAGGAGGGTCACAGTAGGCCACGGCGCTATCGTTCACGCTTGCCACGTAGGAGACGATTGCATCATAGGGATGAATTCCGTCGTCTCCAGCGGCGCCCACATCGGTGAGGGCTCCATTGTTGCACCGGGAGCGGTCATCCCTGAGGGCAAGGAGTATGCGTCGGGTGAACTCCTTGGAGGCGTCCCCGCACAGGCCATCAGGCCACTTAATGATGCTGACAAGGTTCGCATCGAAGGCAGCTGGCGAGTGTACTTGGAGCTGGCGCGTAAGGGCCTTCCACGGAGGGACGAGTTACGCGGTAAGCCTGAAGCGAGGGTCATCGTTGACTTCCTTGAGGGCACGGAACCCTAATCCCCAGCCTATCCGAAGATCTTCAGCGAGTTGTCCTCGAGGATTTTCTTTTTGGCTTCGTCAGAGAGATGGAGAGAGAGGAAATCGTCAATGTTGCGCCTGATGCCGGGGACCTTTGGCCCTGGCCAGTCGGAGCCGAAGAGGGTCCTGTCCGCGATCTCCTCCAGGCGGGGGAAGTAGTCCAGCAATCGTTTCGGCGGGATGCTGGAGGTGTCGAAGTAAATGTTAGGGTGGCGTCGTAGGAGGAAGAACGCCTCTTGAGTCCAGAAGGGACGGCCACCGTGGGCCATGATTATCTTCAGCTTGGGGAAATCCACGGCCACGTCGTCGAGGGCCAAGGGATTCCCGTACTTGGCACGGGCCCTCGGGAAGACTGAGGTGCCTGTGTGGACCATGACTGGCAGGCCGTTGTCCTCGGCCATGCTGTAAGCCACCTCCAGGCCTCTGACTCCCTCCCCCAAGTAGGCGTTGGGGTGTAGCAGCTGGTGGGGCGGATGAAACTTGAGTCCACTCACCTCGTACTTGGAGATCAGATCCTCCATCCGCTCTTTCACGTCCTCCTTCCGGGGATCTAGGCCCCCGAAGGCTAGCAGACGATCCGGATACTCCCGAGCGTAGTCGGACACAAAGGCGTTGACTTCTTCCGTGAAACCGATGACCTCTTCGGACACGTAGTTGATGAGGGCTGCCCGCCAGACTCCCTCACGGTCCAGATGTTCGATGAACGCAGAGGGGCTCCTCGTCAACCCTTGGATGAACTCAAAGTCCTTCTTCCCGAGCTTGAGCATCTCCATGGCATCGGGCTTCACCATGTCGTAGGGTTGAATGTGGACGTGGACGTCCGTTATTCTATCGCCTTCCATGAGACTCTACCCCGCGGCTTGGAAGAGCTCGATGTAGATCCCGTCTGGGTCCTTGACGTATGTCCAGACCCCGTCCTCGCCCTCCCGACGGAGGGCCTCGGGATAGCCCTGTTCTTCAAGGTATTCCATAGCACGGTCGAGGTCGTCGACTTGGAAGGCTAAGTGGTCCAGCTCTTCACCCTCCCCGTACGGGCCCGCATAGGGGCTGTCCTCAGCGTACCAGTTGAGCTCCAACACGTGTTCCTTGCCCTCGCTTGCCAGGGCCGCAATCTCCCCCTTGGTCTCTGGCGCACGACT
>JABAOH010049099.1_pt2 | contig 24304 bp, 25 predicted proteins | sample 7062181 | NCBI WGS metagenome assembly JABAOH01 (sample SAMN14538630, study PRJNA623070) | marine sediment metagenome | biome: marine biome [ENVO:00000428]; feature: marine pelagic biome [ENVO:01000023]; material: deep marine sediment [ENVO:00002113]; isolation source: pool of 5 deep marine... | reverse complement strand
CATCAGCTCTTCCACCCCAACGGCTACCTTGCCGACGGGCCGAAGGGTCTCGAGGTAGTGTACTCCATGGCGGAGGAGAGTTCCCTGCCCGTCATGATCCACACGGGAACCTCCATCTTTCCCCGGGCTCGGGTGCGCTTCGGGAATCCCCTCGCCCTGGATGACGTAGCCGTCGATTTCCCGAAGCTCAACCTCATCATGGCCCACGGTGGACGGCCCCTCTGGACCAGAGAGGCCTTCTTCCTGCTGAGGAGGCACCAGAACCTCTACTTCGACATCTCCAGCATTCCCCCGAAGCTGCTTCTGGACTACTTCCCTCGGCTGGAGCAGATTGCGGACAAGACGCTGTTTGGCTCCGATTGGCCGGGACCTATGGTCCCGGGAATGCGAAGAAACATCGACGACTTTCTGTCCCTTCCCCTATCGGATGGTGCAAAGAGGATGATCCTGGAGTCCAACGCCCTGAAGCTCTTCCCGTGAGCTGGCTACGGTTCCGCACCCTCCAGGAAGCCAACCTTCACCCTGGCGGCAGGGTCACCGATGATTTCGTCCCGTCCCTGCAGGCTCTTCTGAGCAAGCTCGACGTAGACCCGCCAGCTAGCCTCGATGCGGACGCTGTCGGCCTCGTCTACGCGCCGGATGACCTTCGCGGGAAGGCCCCCGAGGAGGCTGTGTGGAGGGAACTCCTTTCCCTCGGGGACTACCGCTCCCGGAGCGACGATGGAGCCTTCGCTCACGCGGGACCGACTGGAGATGACGGAGTGCATTCCGATGACGCAGTCGTCCCCAACCTGGCACGCGTGGATGGTGGCCCCGTGGCCCACTGTCACCCTACTGCCGATGCTCGTCGGGCAGCCGAGGTCGGCATGGACGATGGTTCCGTCCTGCAGGTTGGTGGACTCGCCCACGGTAATGGCCTCCAAATCGCCCCTGAGGACGGTGTAGTGCCAGAGGCTCACATCCCTCTCGACGGTCACGTCGCCCACGATGACTGCCGTCTCCGCCGCGTAGAACATGGTGAGGGAACGGCAGGCCCCATATGAGGCTTGTCCGCCAAGAGAGAAGTATGGGTCCTACCATTGGTCGTCGTTGTCTGAGACCACGGAGGAGGAGTTGCAGAGGCTTCTCAAGGTGTCCCCGGAGGAGCGAGAGGCTTTCAACGAGTGTCTGGTGAGAATGGGGGAAGAAGGGCCTAGGGAGGACGCCCTGGCCCCCGCAACCTTCGGCCGCCTCACCTCTCTGCTCATCTCGCATCGCGGGATCAAGCGGGGAACGAAACTGCGTGCCTGCCAGCGACTCTTCGATGCAATCCCCCTGCCAGAGAGTGAGGACGAGGTGTTCGTGACGGCCGAGACCGTGCCTCCCTCCCTTCAAGAGGCGAGTTCGCTGCTCCTTGATGGGGACGAGTTCGTCGACTACCACCTGCTCCACCTGATCTACGCTCTCTACGTGGACCCCGAGAGGGGCGCCGCTGCGCCGATGACCGTGCTGGGGAGAAACCTCTCGGCCATCCTGGAGTCGGACTTCGAGGAGGGCCTGAAGCTTCTCTACACGTACCTCCTCCTCTCGTCCACCGGACTTCAACCCGGGGAGGCTGGAGGCCTCTTCCTTCTTGTCTTGGAGGGCCCAGGCATATCCGACAAGGCGAAGCGCTTGCTCGCCCTTGCTGCTGCTGATCACACCTTTGGAGCTGAGTGGTTCGCGGGCCTGGCTTCCGACGAGGGCCTATACCCGCGGGAACAGGGTGCGATGTCCGAGATCTTGCGTGAGGCCCGCGTGAGGCCCCTCCCGGAGGCTTTGTCGGCGACCGCGGAGGAGTGGCTCGTCAGGGCCCTTCAGAGGTCTGAGAAGCCTTCAAAAGGGGAGAACCGTTAGAGCCTCCATGGCCGAGGAGGTGGCCATAGTAGGAGCGGGCCAGTCCCGCTTTGGAGTCTTGCGGAAGGGCATGAAGGCCCTCTTCGCCCAGGCCTTCTTCGAGTGTTTGGAGAGCGTGGACAAGGGGATGGACCCGAAGCAGATTCAGGAGGCCTTCGTCGGTGGCATGGCCTTCGGAGGCGGGCAGCTGGGCAACCTGGCGGCCCTCATGACGGAGCAGGTGGGCTTGGTCCACGTTCCCTCTCGGCGGGTGGAGAACGCCTGCTCCTCCAGCGCCTATGCCCTACGGGACGCGTGGTTCGCCCTCCGGAGTGGCCTCATCGATGTGGCCCTGGTGGCCGGCGTCGAGAAGATGACCGACCTTCCTTCCGATCGTCAGCGGTACTGGCTCGGCGTCAGTGGTGACACGGAGTGGGAGCGGCTAGCGGGCTCCACCTTCTCAGGTCTTTACGCCCTCATGGCCTCGCGCCACATGCACGAGTACGGGACCAAGCGGGAGGCCCTGGCCCAGGTCGCCGTGAAGAACCATGGGCACGCGGTCCACAACCCGAAGGCCCACTTCCAGAGGGCCATCAAGCTGGAGGACGTCCTCCAGGCCCCCATGCTGGCACACCCGTTGACGCTCTATGACAGTTGCCCTGTATCGGATGGCGCCGCAGCTCTCCTCCTGACCCGAGGAGATGTGTCGCGGCAATTCACAGACGCCCCCGTCTATGTTGCCGCATCAGCAGGGGCAAGCGAGTTTCTCGCGCTCCACGATCGCGAGGACATCACCACCGTTCCGGGGACCGTCAAGGCGGGGAGTGAGGCCTTCCGTCAGGCTCGCCTCGAGCCGAAGGACGTGGACCTGGCGGAGCTCCACGACGCCTTCACTATTGGGGAGATTATGGCCCTGGAGGACGTGGGATTCTGCCGCAAGGGGGAGGGTGGGCCCTGGACGCTGGATGGTCGGACGGAGATGGACGGGGACGTCGTCGTCAACGCCAGCGGCGGCCTGAAGGCCAAAGGCCATCCCCTGGGAGCTACCGGGGCCGGCCAGGTGGTGGAGGTCTTCAAACAGCTAAGGGGTGAGGCTGAGAAGGGACGCCAGGTGTCCGGCGCCGAGGTCGCCCTCACCCATAGCGTGGGAGGCTCCGGCGCCACCATTGCCGTGCACCTCTTCAACCGGTGATGAAGTGGTCGGGATCGAGGCCTTGAGCTACTACTTCCCGCGATACAGCATCAAGTCGGAGGCGTATCGAGAAGCCTGGGGACACTTTGCTGGTCGTGGTATCCTTGAGAAGACAGTAGCGGGATACGACGAGGATGAGGTGACCATGGCGGTCGAGGCCGCCTCAGGACTGTCGTGGCACGATGAGCCGGGATACTTGGCCACGGCGACGGTGACGGGACCCCGCCTCTCGACAACTCTCGTCACCGCCCTGGGATGGGAGGACGTCCGGAAGGCCGATTTCACGGGCTCCACCAACGCATCGGGAGAGGCCCTTCTGTCCTGTCTGGACTTCGTGCAGGCACGTGGAGGGAGAGCCCTTCTCGTGGCGGCTGACCGCCCGCTGGGATCCCCTGCCGACCGAATTGAGCACCGCCTGGGCGCTGCGGCCGTCGCCGTCCTCATATCTCCCGACGGAGGACTAGAAATCGCGGACACGGCCACTCACACTGAGGAGGAACTCGGGGAGAGCTTCGTTGATGCTGGGCGGAGGTCGCGAGGGTTAGGTGTCGTGGAGGTCGCCTCGGAGACTGTACCCAAGGCGGTCGGCAAGGTTCTTCGCAAGCATCCAGACCGCGTCAAGGTCGCCTGCTATGAGCCGGATGGGAGATTTGCCCGGGGGGCATTGGGAGGCCTCGTCGAGGTCCAGCAGATAGGTGGCAACGTGGTTGAGCTTTCGGGGGACACAGGCTGTTCCTCCCCCTTCCTTGCCTTGATGGAAGCCGTATCCGCCAGCCGAAAGGGGGATGTGTTGCTCCTGGTCACCTACGGTGGCGGGTCCAGTGTCGCGTCTATTTTGCGTGTGAGCGCCCGACCCCGGACTCCCCTATCGCCGCGAAAGGCCCTTGCCTCAGGCCGCATCTACCTAAGCTACCTCCAGTATGCCCAGTTCCAGCGGTTCTTAGCCGTGGGCGATCCACCCTCGGAGTCCTCCATGGGAGCCTATCTCTCCGTGCCATCATACCTCGGCTCGATTCGAGAACGTTATCGTCTCCTGGCAACCCGTTGCGTGGAGTGCGACCACCTCCAGTTCCCACCGCGTGCCGTCTGCCTCAAGTGTGGCGAGCGGAACTTCGAACGAGAGCCCCTCTCCGGCAAGGGAGAGGTCTATGCCCGAACGGTGATCTCCCGCGGTAGCGCTCCGACGGAGTTTCGGGAGCAGCAGGATCTTGTGGGGGAGTACGGAGTCTGTCTCGTCCAGCTTGAGGAAGGTCCGCGCATCATCACCCAGATGACTGACTGCGAGCCCCACGATTTGGAGATAGGGATGCCTGTGGAGGTCGTCTTTAGACGCATCTATCGCCAGGAGGGCGTTGTTCGGCACGGGTACAAGTTCAGACCTGTATCCTCTTGAGGCTCCCACGGGCAGTCACCCGCACGCTTTTCTGCCGCCACCCACCACTGGCCCGTGCCACGGAAGGTCCCAAGGCGCTTCAGCATGCCGTGAGGTACAGGCCAGAGCATCGAGGAGGTGGATCGACTGTCCTCACTGGGAGCCCACGATCCACCCGGTGGAGTATGAGGACGGCACTCAGCCTCTACGCTTCTGCTACCACGGCGACAGCCGCTTTGGCAGAGGCCCGATGATGCTGGACGAGGAGGACCTAGGGAGAATGGCCGATGCGCTGTCGATCACAGAACTCATTGGGAAGATAATTAGGAGGTGGCTGGGCGTTAGCTGCCCTTCTTCTTGCCCTTCAGGTTCGCTACCCTCTCTTGGATGATGTCGGCCGCCACATCGGTCATGCTCACCTTTCCAGCGGCTATCTGGGCCATCATCTGCTCCTTCCGGGCTAGCGCGTCCCTCATCTCCTCGATAGTCAGATCGGACCCAGCCTGGACTATCTCCAGGGTTTCCTCCTCTGACCGCGACAGAGGGGTCTCCAACTCGATGGGGATTCTATCGACAGGGATGCCCGCCTCCTCCAGCAGGAGGAACCCCATCTTGTCGGGGTAGCCCTCCGCGTAGACGACCCGCCGGACACCGGAGTTGATAATCATCTTGGCGCAGGTGTTGCAGGGTATGAGGGTCGTGTACAGCACTCCGCCCCTGGCCTCCTTGCCGGCGAACAAGAGGGCGTTCATCTCCGCGTGGACCCCCGTGCAGATCTCCATCCGCTCGCCGCTGGGAATCTTCAGTTCGTCCCGGATGCACCCTATCTCGTCGCAGTGGGACATGTGGCGCGGGTTGCCGTTGTATCCCGTGCTCACGATGACGTCACCGTTGACGACCACGGCTCCAATCTGCCGTCGAAGACAGGTGCTCCTTCCCGCCACGTCAGCTGCGATGCGCAGGTAGTACTCGTCCCGGGGAACGCGCTTCATGCTCACCGGAGCATAAGGCCGGATTCTCTTATACCCTTGCAGCGCCCCCGATCGACCTACCGTTTTAGCCTCCGAGAGCTGAAGACAGCCTTCGCAAACGCTCCTGTCATTGCCCCTAACTTGACCGGGGGACGGTTCTCGTCCCCAAGACTCAGGAGATGGAGCGGGGAGCCCCTTCAGGACCTCACCCGTCGTCGACCGTGGTGTAAAGGAGCAGTCCCCCTCTCTCCTCGGCCTCCACGAGCCCTTCACGCTCGAGTATCTCCAGGTGCCCTAGGACCTCAGTGACTCCTAAGAACACCTCCTCGATGGGCAGGTTGTCGAAGAGATGTTTGACTAGGTCCATGGTTGTGTACCGCCCACGACTCAGCAGGTCGAGGAGTGCCTTCCGACGGTCAGCGTAGAGCCCTCGGTAGTTGTCGATGAATTCCCCGAGTCCTTTCAAGGGTGGTCCATGTCCCGAGTAGACGGCCTCCACATCTCGTCGGGACAACCTGTCCAGCGACTGCAAGTAGTCCGCCATTCCCACGGACTCGCCATCGGCGCCGCCGAAGGCGGCATTGGGGGTGATGCGCTTCAGGACGGTGTCCCCCGCGATCAGAGTCGTCCCGGACTGGAAGCAGGTGGAGCCGGCCGAGTGGCCTGGAGTGTGAATGACTTCGAACTCCCACCCGCCCAGTTCTAGCGTGTCACCGTCCCTGAAGGTCCTGTGAATGGGCGAGGGACGAGCCAGGCTCTTCACGTAGTCGAAGAAACCGCCCACGCGCTCCAGCATCGCCGTTGGAATCCCGGTCTTCAGGAACTTCCGCCTGTAGAAATCACTCCTCTCGTCGTAGGCGGTGGCGAAGTCGACCACCATCTCCCTGTCCAGCTCGTGGACCCACACCTCCGCACCCGAAGCCGAGGAGATTTCTCCAGCCTGACCGTAGTGGTCCACGTGGCCGTGGGTTATCAGGACGATGTCGATATCCGATAGCTTAACGCCCTCCTTCCCGAGCCGCTTCTCCAGACTCTTGAGCGATTCCGGGTGGTGAGGCCCCGCATCGACCAGGACGTTTTCCTCTCCTCTGAGGAGGTAGGCGTTGACGGGGCCCACCGGAAGCTGAGTCGGCAGGCGGATTCTTGTGAGACGCGGGCCCACGGCCATCGAGAGCTTCACCCGCCCCGCTCGGATAAAGCTTGCCCGAGATGCCCCCCACGTGCGTCATTCTTAAGAGTCTCTGGCCCGTTTGGTCACCTGCTGGGGTGTACCGTTTGGAAGAACCTCTTGTCCGGAACTACCTTCAGGAAGAGAGCCTCGCTCCTGGTCTTCCGAAGAAGGTCCTCTTCTGGGACGAGACCTTGAGAGACGGGGAGCAGACACCCGGGGTCCACTTCTCCCCGGAGGAGAAGGTGAAGATCGCCCTGATGATGGACGACATCGGCATCCCCATCATGGACGTTGGGATGCCCATCGTCTCTGCGGAGGAGAAGAAGGCTGTGAAGGCCATAGCCGCCGAGGGACTGGACGCCCAGGTGCTGACCGCGGCGAGGACCGTCAAGGGTGACATCGACGCGAGCCTGGAGTGCGACCTCGACGCCATCAGCGTCTTCGTGGCCTGCAGCGACATACACCTGAAGTACAAGCTCAGGATGACCCGGGAGCAGGTCCTTGGCATGGCGCCGGAGATGGTAGAGTACGCCAAGGATCACGGGCTCCATGTCTCCTTCGTGACGGAGGACACGGTGCGGGCCGACCTGGACTTCGTCGAGCCTCTCTACAACGCCTGCATCGATGCGGGAGCGGATCGCGCCGTCCTCTGTGACACGGTCGGCGTTATGACTCCCACGGCCATCAGGTGGTGGATTCAAGCCGTCAAGGAGCGCTTGAGGCCTGTGGAGCTGAGCGTTCACATCCACAACGACTTCGGCATGGGCGTGGCGAATACCCTGGCCGCCTTGGAGAGCGGAGTTGAGGTGCCCCACACCACCGTGAACGGTCTTGGTGAGCGCTCGGGAAACACGCCCTTCGAGGAGACTGTAATGGCCCTGGAGTCCCTCTATGGCTATCGGACGGGAATCGACACCCCCCGTCTCGTCGAGCTCTCTCGCCTAGTGGAGGAACTCTCCGGTGTTCCCGTTGCCGTCAACAAGCCCATCGTCGGGTACAACGCCTTCCGCCACGAATCGGGCATCCACACCCACGGGGTCCTGATGCACACCCTAACCTATGAGCCCCTCCAGCCGGAGGTCGTGGGGAACAAGCGGGTCCTGGTCTTCGGCAAACACACGGGGGCGGCGTCCGTGGAGGACAGACTCAGTAAAGCCGGCATCGAGGCCGAGAGAGACCAGGTCATGGCCATCGTCGCCGCCATCAAGGAACTGGCGGAAACCAGGGAGAAGTCGGATCAGCTGGCCTTCATCCAGACCTACAGGGAGAGGGAAGAGCGGCTCCGCGGGGTCACGGAGGAGGAGTTCTGGCAGACGGTCAAGGCCGCTGGCGTCAAGGTTCCTTCATCGTTTTCCGATGGCGGCAAGACGGAGTAGTCCCTCCTGGAGCCCTTTGTGAGGGCCTTCCAGGCCACTTCAGAACCCTTAATAGTTGCCATCTCGTATCGTCAGGCATGCCGGGCTTGACCATGGCTGAGAAGGTCCTGGCTAGGGCGAGCGACCGGGACCGGGCCGAGGCCGGCGAATTCGTGGACGCTGAAGTTGACCTTCTCTACATGCACGAGATGCTCGCGATGGTCCTCGAATCTTTTCGGCAGATTGGGGTGGAGAAGGTGTGGGACCCAGACAGAATCGTCGTTACACTCGACCACTGGGTCCCCCCTCCCAACGAGCGGGTTGCCCAGATGCACCAGGACATCAGGGTCTTCTGTCGGGAGCAGGGCATCGAGAGGTTCCACGATGTGGGGGACCACGGGATCATTCACCAGCTCGTGGCGGAGCGGGGGTATGCCCAACCCGGAGACCTAGTGATCGGCTCAGACAGCCACACCAACACGGTAGGAGCCCTTGGGGCTTTTGCCGCAGGCATCGGCGCCACGGATACAGCTGCATTGCTGGCGACAGGCCAGATCTGGCTGAAGGTTCCTGAAACGATTCGAATAGATATTTCAGGGGAGCTATCCCCAAGAACGGGCGCCAAGGACGTCATCCTGAGGATCATCAGCGAGACGGGGGACGACGGAGCTCAGTACAAGGCAGTGGAGTTCCTGGGACCGACTGTCCAAGGTCTTCCCATGAACGAGCGCCTGACGCTTTCCAACATGACCACGGAGATGGGGGCGAAGGTGGGAATGATTCCCGGCGACGGGGTGACGAAAGCGTACCTTGCCCACAGCGGGAGGCCCTTTAGCCCCATAGCGCCTGACGAGGACGCCACCTACGCGGCCACCTACTCCCTTGATATCTCGGGCATGGGGCCGCAGGTCGCCTGCCCGGAGAACCCATCGAACGTGAGACCAGTGGAAGACTTGAGAGGGACGTCCGTCCAGGTGGCGTTTCTGGGCTCGTGCACCAACGCTCGCATCGAGGATTTGCGGGCGGCTGCGGAGATAATGAAGGGAGAGCGTCTGGCCCCGGGCCTACGGATGCTTGTCTCCCCTGCGTCTCAGGCAATCTACCGACAGGCCCTCAAGGAGGGCCTCGCGGATGTCTTCGTTGATGCGGGAGCCACGTTCACCAATAGCACCTGCGGTCCATGCTTCGGAGGCCACCTGGGCGTCCTAGCTCCCGGTGAGGTCTGTATCAGTAGCAGCAACCGCAACTACACTGGGAGGATGGGGAGCAAGGAGGCCCGGATCTATCTAGCTTCGCCTCTGACCGTGGCCGCCACCGCTCTGCACGGCGAGATCACTGACCCTCGGGAGGTGTAGGGTTGGCAAGTCGCTTCAGCGGCCGCGTATGGAAATTTGGCGAGGGGGTCTCCACCGACCACATAATATCGGTGAAGTACCTGGACACAACGGACCCGGAGGTCTTCGCGGCACACGCCATGGAGGTAGTGGACCCTGAATTCCCGAACAAGGTGGAGCGGGGGGACATCATCGTCGCAGGCCCCAACTTCGGTTGCGGATCTAGCCGAGAGCAGGCACCCCTCGCCTTGAAGACCCTCGGCATCAGGGCCGTTGTTGCGGAGTCCTTTGCTCGTATCTTCTTTCGAAACAGCATCAACATAGGCCTACCAGCGGTGGAGTGCAAGGGGATCGCGGAAGCGGTCTCTGAGGGAGAGTCGATCACGGTGGACCTCGAGGCGGGAGATGTGACCACGCCCGCGGGGGACCGGTTGAGCATATCTCGATACCCGGATCGAGTTCTAAAAATTCTGCGAGCCGGAGGCCTTATCCCGATGCTTCAGAAGGAATTCAAGGCCCGCTCTCAAGCATAGCAGCGAAACCTGTCTCGCCTGAATGTCCCACACGAGGCAGCTCGGGATCGATGCGCGGAGGGGGCACGTAAACCGATGTCGCCCGACCCTCCTGTGGGTCCTTGAACAAACATTATCTACGCCGCCCAAAGAACCCTTAAGTAGCCACTCCAGGTTTGTGCTGCGATGGCCTACAAGGTCGTCGTCCTAGCCGGGGACGGCGTGGGCCCAGAGGTCGTACGGGAGGGCATCAAAGTCCTCCACGCCGTAGAGGAGGCTTATGGCATCGACTTCGATCTCGTCCCATACCCTTGCGGCGGCAAACACTACCTGGAGACGGGGGAGGAGTGGCCCGAGGTCGCCTTCGAGTCGTGCAGGACCTCCGATGCCATTCTCTTGGGCGCCATAGGCTACCCTGGCGCCAACCTTCCTGACGGAAACCTGGCGGGGGCGGGCGTCGTGTTCGGCCTCCGTTTCGGCTTGGACCTCTACGCCAACGTTAGGCCAACGAAGCTCTATCCCGGGGTGAAGCACAAGATCCATGATGGCCTGAAGGAGGTCTGGGATCCCGGAAAGGTGAACTTCGTCATCGTCAGGGAGAACACGGAGGGCATCTACTCTCCCATCCGCGGCATCCTGAAGCGCGGCGGCGTCGAGGAGATGGCCATCGACAACAGGGTCACGACCCGCAAGGGGGCTGAGAGGGTAATCCGCTTCGCCTTTGAGCTCAGCCACCGTCGCGAGGGGGCCCCTTTGGATGGCAGGAAGAGGGTCACCTGCGTGGACAAGAGCAACGTCCTCGATGGCTGCCGCCTCTTCCGAAGGGTCTACGATGAGGTCGCCGAGGAGTACCCAGATGTTGATCGGGACTACGCCTACATCGACGCCTTCACGCAGTGGATGATGCGGGGTCCTGAGGCCTACGATGTGGCCGTGATGAGCAACCTCTTCGGCGACATCGCCACGGACCTGGCCGCCGTCCTCCAAGGCGGCATGGGCCTGGCCACCAGCGGCAACATCGGCGACCACCACGCCATGTTCGAGCCCATCCACGGCAGTGCCCCGAAGTACGAGGGCCAGGACAAGGCCAACCCCATGGGCGCAGTGTTGGCCGTGCAGATGATGCTGGAGTGGCTCGGCGAGAAGAAGGGTGACGGCTCCCTGCTGGGAGCCTCCGCGGCCGTCGAGGCAGCGGTCAGATCGGTCCTGAAGGGGGGCAAGCGCTTGACCTACGACCTCGGTGGGAAGGCTAAGTGTAGTCAGGTTGGAGACGCCCTGGCCGACGCGGTCAAGAGAGCCGTCGCGTCGCCTGGATGAGTTGAGCGGCCTCCCGCAGGTCTCGAACCGTGAAGTCCGGCCTAGGAACACTCCCCTTCAGCTTCTCACCCCTCCGATTGACCCAGCCAGCCATCATCCCCACCCGCTTGGGTCCGAGGATGTCGTCCACGGAGGAGTCGCCGACATGGAGGGCCTCTTCGGGAGGACAGCCCGCCTTGTCCAGTGCGACCTCGAAGATTCTCCGATCCGGCTTGTAGGCCCGTGTGCTCTCCGAGGTCACCATGATAGAGAACTCCTTGCCAAGACCCGACTGCGCTAGGAGGGTATGGAGCAGGTCGTTGTCGATGTTTGAGATGATGCCCAGCGTGAAGCCCTCGAGCTTCTTGATAGCCTCGGGAACCTCCGGGTAGGTCGTCGTCCCCGTCCAGAGCCGCAGGAGTTGGCGCGTGTAGGATAGCGGGTCGCCTTCGACCCCGACCTCCTGGAAGAGAAGGGAAAGGGCCTCCGCTGTAGCCTCCTCCACCGTCAGGAAACTGCCTCGAGTCGCAACCTCATAGCTCTTCTCCCACCAGACCTTCCCCAACTCCTCGCTCGTCAGAGCCAGGCCCGTGTCCTGGATGATCTCATCCATGACCTCCCCGCTCGCCACCTCATCCAGGCGGAACAGGGTCCCGAAGGCGTCGAAGGTTACGAGTCTAGGTCTCTTCACGATTGACCTCCTTCAGGCTAAGAGGTCTCCCTGATCCTGGGAATGATCTCCCTCGCGAACGTTTCGATCGGCTCAATCTCGTAGGCTCCGGGAAAGTAGACAACGAAGTAGGTGACGCCCACGTCTATGTACTCCTTGAAGTATCGGGCCACTTCGTCGTACTCCGCGACGAGATTCCTATCCAGGTAGTCGTCGATTCTCTGGCCCAGCCGTTTGGCGTAGACCGCGGCCCTCTTCTCCGCCTGAGCGGAGTCCTCAGCTGTCACGACCACCTCGCTGTAGCTTCTCTCGATCTCCTCGGGATTCCTGCCCACCGCCTTGCAGTGCTCGTCCAAGATGCGCGACTTCCGGGCGAACTCCTGGGGCCAACCGAAGAAGTTGGAGCGATCCCCGTACTTGGCCGCCGAGCGCAAGGTGAACCTCTCCCCACCTCCGCCGATGGTCACTGGCGGCCTCGGAGACTGAACGGGCTTGGGGCTGCAGTATGCCCCTTTCAGGTCGTAGAACCGACCGTGGAAGGTGACCCTCTCCTCCTCCCACAGTCGTCTGATGACCTGAATCGCCTCGTCCATCATCCCTATGCGGGCGGCGGCCTTGGGGAACTCGAAGCCGTACCCGTCATACTCGTGCTCATACCAGCCCGCCCCCAGACCGAACTCTAGCCTGCCTTTGGACAGGACGTCCACGCAGGCCGCCATCTTTGCCAGCATGGCCGGATTCCTGTAGGAGTTGCAGGTCACCATCTGTCCTATCCTGAGCTTCGAGGTCACGGCGGCGATGGCCGCCGTCATGGTCCAGCACTCGAATACCGGAAAGGGCCCAGGTCTGGGAACGGGATGGAGGTGGTCGTAGAACCAGCCCGACGTGAATCCCTCACGCTCGAGGGCCTTGGCCGTCTCGACGATGAGGTCGTACATCTCCTCGGGGGAAGCCTCGTCCGGAAGGTCGTAGATCCAGCCCTGAGGGACCATAGCGCCAAAGGTGATCTCCCTCATGCGGGAGGGAAGGTGGGGCTTCTTTAAGGGTTTCACTGGGCCCAAGGAATTTCAGCGACCCATATCCAGTAGAAACCTCTTTTGATCGAGCAGATGCCAGGGTTCCTCCTCGAACACATCCTCCAGGAGGGTGCCCGGCGGTACGGGGCCAGCCTCCTCGGCCATCTTGATGCCTTGGAGGACCTCGTCGGTGACCGCCTGCCTCATGGCCTCCTCCTCTGCTCGCTCCATGATCCCTTTCTTCTCTAGGTAGCGCCAGAACCGTCGGAGTGGGTCCTTGCCCTCCCACTCCTCCACCTCCTCCTTGGGGCGATAACGGGTGGGGTCATCCGCGGTGGAGTGTCCGAACATGCGGTAGGTGACGGCCTCTATGAAGGTGGGTCCCTTCCCGGACCTCGCCGTCTCCACAGCCTCCATTGTCCCGGCATAGACGGCTAGGATGTCGTTGCCGTCGACCTTCATGCCGGGAACACCGTAGGCGCCGGCCTTGATAACCAGGTCCTCGGAGCGCGTCTGCCTTGACAGCGGGACGGAGATGGCCCACTGGTTGTTCTGGCAGAAGAAGATCACGGGAGGCTTGTAGACCCCCGCGAAGTTCATGGCCACGTGGAAATCAGAGCTGGAGGTAGCGCCGTCCCCGAGGTAAGCGAGGACGACGGTGTCGTTGACCAGGTATCTCGCCGCCATCGCCGTTCCCACGGCCTGAGGAAGCTGGTTCCCAATGCAGCTGGACCAGGATACGTGGTTGACCTGCCTTGAGGCGAAGTGGCACGGCTGCATGTGCCCCTTGAGGACGTCCTGCTCATTGCCGAGGCACTGGGCCACGTACGTCATGAGCGGGTAGCCTCGCAGCAGGGCGGCACCCCCCTGCCTCAGGGCCGGATAGATCCAATCCTGAGGGCCGAGACAGTATGCGCTGCCTACTACCGCAGCCTCCTCGCCCGAGGCAGGGCCGTAGAAGCCGATGCGTCCCTGGCGCTGCAGGCCTATCATCCTCTCGTCTAGGATTCGTAGGAGGAGCATCTGCCGGTAGAGGCTTCGGAGCTCCTCCTCAGCTAGTACTGGCTCCTTACCGATGACAGAACCGTCTGCGTCTACGATCTGAAGAGTCTTCTGAGCCAATGACCTCAGCCGCTTGTATCATGGCCAGGAATTCGCTTAAGCTTTGCTGGTGCGTTCTCACTGGTTTCAATCACGGCGGGCCGAGACGATGCCAACGGGCGGATGATCCTCTCCGTGGGAGGCCAGCTTCTCATGGGCGGTGTCCCAGCGATTCAGCAGGCTCGCCCGCTTCTCTTCGTCCTCAATCTTCTCCACGTATTCCCTTGGGAGAAACGCCAGGAAGTGGGGTAGACCCACCATGATAATACGGGAGTCGACGATCTGTCCCCCTGCCGCACTCACGAGGCTCTCCAGTTCATCAAGAGGGAGGTAGTGGACGTCATCCTTCCTGCCAGTTCTGGCCTCGAAGACCTCCTCCCGAAGCTCGTACATCTCAAGGTGGGCCTCCTGAGCCTTGGTCTCAGCCTTGGGCAAGGTCTCCGCGACGAAGACTCGAGGGGCTACCCTCAACATCTCGCTGAGGACCGACACCATCGTCTGCTCATCATGGAGGCTCCGGATTCCATGGATAATGATCGCGAGGTCGAGGGAGTCGCCACGGAGTGGAAGCTGCGCGGCGTCACAGCCCACCGGCCTTACCCGACTCCTGAGGCCAGCCTGGCTCAGGATCTCGTCGAAGTGGGTCCACCTCTCAAGCTCGGCCGCCACCACCCTTCCATCCTGGCCGACCCGGTGCGCTAGCGCGACCGTTGCGAGGGCATGTGTGCCGGAGCCGACTTCGAGAACACCAGCGCCCTTCGCGATGTCGACGTGGGAGAGGACCTTGTACCGTTCAATTAGCTCTAGATGCAGCCAGTGACGAGGGAGTGGAGGCGGTTCATCCCTGGGCGGAAGGCGACTCACCACCGCGGCAAAGGTTGGGTCCACGTCCTCGAGGGCTACGTTCAGCCGCTCCAGAGAACCGTTAAGTCGACGCGGTGGGGTAGGCGATGCTCCAGGCTGGGTTGACACCTGCTCCTCCATCCATGGCCGTGTATAAAGGAGTCCCGCCTCGCCCTTCGAAACTTAGATTATCGTCTGAGGGCCTTGGTAGACCGTGGTGCCCACGTCAGACCGCCCGGGGACTCCATTGGCTGAACTCCTCAGACTCTCCGAGGCCCTGAAGGCGACCAGGAGAAGGCTTGAGAAGAGGCGCCTCTTGGTCGAGTTCCTCGGGAGGCTGCCGCCGGAGGAGGTCTCTCCAGCTGTCCTGATTTTGACCGGTAGGATCCTACCCGAATCTGAGAAAGGTGGACTCAACGTGGGGTGGGCGACTATCAGGAAGGCACTGAAGTCTTCTAGCCAGGCCTCCCTCCTCGAGGAAGACCTCACAATTCTCGGGGTCCACCAGACCTTCCGGGACATCGCCTCTAGGAGCGGTAAGGACTCCGTGAGGAAGAAACAACGACTCCTGCAGTCGCTGTTCTCCCAGGCTAAGGATGAGGAAGTCGACTTGCTCCTTCGTTCGCTATCTGGTGAGATGAGGATCGGTGTGAACGAAGGCGTCCTCCTGGAGGTCCTCGCCGATGCTACCGGGGCCGACCTGGAACTGGTCCGGCGGGCCAACATGTTCATGGGAGACCTGGGGCAGACGGCGTTCGTCGCCTTCAAGGAGGGGGTCGAAGGCCTTAAGGCGGCGAGGCTGGAACTCTTCACTCCCATCAAACCCATGATGGCTGAGATGGCCGACGATCTTGAGGCGGCCTTGGTCGAACACGACGCCGTAGCCCTGGAGTACAAGCTTGACGGGGCTCGGATACAGATTCACCGTAGGGGAGACGAGGTTCGGATCTTCACTCGTAGGCTGACGGAGGTGACCGGGAGCCTCCCCGAGGTGGTGGTCTTGGCACGCGAGTTCGGCGACGGTGACCTCCTCGTGGAAGGAGAGGTCGTTGCCGTGGACAAGGCTGGAAGACCCCTGCCCTTCCAAGACCTGATGAGAAGGTTTCGGCGCGTCCACGAAGTTGAAACGCTGGCCGAGCAGATTCCCCTGGAACTGTACCTCTTCGACGCACTGGTGCTGGACGGTGAGGTCACTATCGACCTATCGTATCAGGAGCGATGGGAGCTACTGGCGGGAGCGGTCCGTGATGACCTGCTGGTGCCGAGGCTTTTGGAACCCAATCGTGAAGGAGCTGAGAGCTTCCTCCAGGAGGCGCTGGAGGCCGGACACGAGGGATTGATGGTGAAGGATCTGAGGAGTCCGTACACCCCGGGGAAGAGGGGAAAACGCTGGCTCAAGGTCAAGCTCGCCGAGACCCTGGATGTTGCCATCATCGCGGCTGAGTGGGGCCACGGCCGCCGGCAGGGCTGGCTCAGCAACTACCATCTCGCCGTTCGTGATGACGAGGGCCATTTCCACATGATCGGGAAGACCTTCAAAGGCCTCACCGACGCCGAGTTTGAGGAGATGACGAACCGACTCATGCAACTCAAGGTGAAGGAGGAGCCCTACGTTGTACACGTGAGGCCCGCGGTGGTCGTGGAGGTGGCGTACAACGAAATCCAGCGGAGCCCCCACTACAAGTCAGGTTTCGCCCTCCGTTTCGCGCGCATCACCCGCATCAGGGACGATCTCGCTCCCGAGGACGTGGATAGCCTGGAAAGGCTGACGACACTCTACTCCCGGCAGTTCGAGCGTAAGGGACGCATCCCGGAGTGAACTGGATCGCCCCATCGTCCCCCGCCTGTGCAGTGCCTCCGGGAAAGGGAGAACGCAACGGTCCCACAGGGGAGTCAAGAGGTTTTTATGAGGTGACGGATTTTGGCCCACCCGCAATCAACACTGGCTTGGGGCCCCCTAACTCCGAGGGGGCTAGGTAGGTTCCTACACATCGGTGAGAGTTATCATGGCTGGTAACGATTCAAGTCCCGTTGGCCGTGGTAGCCCAGGCTCTGGTCCTGTAACGGAAGGCGTCAGGACCCTGATGGGAGACCCGAAGAGGGCCGTCTGGAAGCTGTCCCTGCCGATGATTGCCGCCTTCTCCATCCAAACCATCTACAACTTCGTCGACGCGATCTGGGTCTCTGGCCTGGGTGCCGATGCCCTCGCCGCCATCGGTTTCTTCTTCCCATTCTTCTTCATGTCCCTCGCCATCGGGATGGGACTCGGGGTCGGCGGGGGTTCAGCCATCTCCCGCAGGATTGGTGCCGAGGATCGAGATGGTGCCAACCGCGTGGCTACCCACACTCTGGTGCTGACGGCGATCCTCGCCACGGCCATCGCCATACCGCTCCTCCTCTTCGCTGAGCCCATCTTTTTCGCCATAGGCGCGGGAGATGTCGCGTCTCTCGCCGTGGCCTACGCGCAGGTCATGTTCGCCGGAACCTTCATCATCTTCTTCCCCAGCGTCGCCAACGCCATCCTCCGAGCCGAGGGGGACGCCAAGCGGGCGATGTACGCCATGGCCTTCGGCTCCGTCCTGAACATCGTCCTAGATCCTATCTTCATCTACGTTCTGGGACTCGGGGTGGCCGGGGCAGCGGTGGCTACCGTGCTCTCCATGGGCGCCACATCCCTGGTGATGGCGAACTGGATGTTCCTGAGGAAGGACACCTACGTCCGCTTCGCCTTCAAGGGCTTCAGGTTCGACCGAGACATCCTTGGAGACATCTTCGGAGTGGGCCTCCCAGCGTCCATCATGTTCCTCACGATGTCCTTCATGATCTTCATCATGAACTTCATCATCGTCGTGGTCGGGGGGACCGACGGCGTCGCCATCTTCGCCACTGGTTGGCGCGTGGTGACCATCGCCACCCTGCCGGTCATCGGAATCGGGACAGCCATAGTCTCCGTGGGGGGTGCGGCCTTCGGCGCCCGGGACTACCGGAAGCTCGACACGGCGTACATGTACGCGATACGGTTGGGCGTCATCATCGAGATCCTGGCGGCCCTGGCGATATTCTTCCTGGCACCCTACATCGTTATGGCCTTCACCTGGTCCGAGGAGACGGCCCGAATCGGGCCTGGCCTGGAACTCTTCCTTATGATCACCGTCCTGATGTACCCGGCGGTGGCCCTGGGTCCCGCCTCCTCCTCCCTGTTCCAGGGTGTCGGCAAGGGGATGAACGCCCTAGGCGTCACGATCATTCGCACCTTGCTCCTCTCGCCCCCTCTCGCCCTCCTCTTCGCCCTCGTCGCAGGTCTTGGACTGGAGGGCGTGTGGTGGGGGATGGTCGTGGCCAACGCCCTGGGGGCGAGCATCGCTTTCATCTGGGCGAAGGCCCATATCCGGAGCCTGGCCTCCGGCAGAGTTACGCCTAAGGAGGAGGGGGCCCTGGTGCGGGCTCCCTAGGGTTCGATAGCAAAAAGGAAGAAGGCGGCTGGGGGGCTGTTGTGGGCGACCACCGCGACCTTGCTTCAGAAGGGTCGTTGCCAGCCACCCAGCCTGAAGGACCGTTGGCGGAATGGGGGGCGTCCCGCCAACTGCATTCCAAGCTGCCCTTAAGTGTACTTAAAGCACGCGTCACATGATGACACATTCACGTAGGGAGCCTAGGGCAGCTGCCAGTCACGCCCCGCCAGGGCCGTACGGAATGCCATGATAAGGGAGAGAGCCTCCTCAAGGCCGGCTTCCTCCTTGCTCCCCAGAAGGTCCTTCAGACGCCGTCGGAAGTGGTTCTCCAGCAGGTCTAGGGCTCTGGGCAGGCGCTCCGAGTCCCCACTCTCGCCATGCTTTCGTATGAGCCAAGCGATGGTCCTTGCCTTGGTGACCGCCGTCCCCTCATCCAACTCCGAGAGGTGGGCTTTGGCCGTCTCCACGATGGCGTTCTCCTGAGGCGTCAGCTCCACACGTACCGATATCGTGGGCTTGCGAGACCGGCGCTGGGGCATTGGGCTCACCAGGCTGCCTGGCTTACAAAAGGTTGATGTCGTGATTCGCGCCCCTGATTCCCTTCTTGGGCGGAAAGCGCAGCGGTCCAACCTTTTTATGGACCCTCGGCCTTGGAAGCTTTCCCATGATGCCTAGGGCGATATGGTCAGGAGCCATCACCTTCGGCCTGGTCAATATTCCCGTGAAGCTCTTCACCGCCAGCCAGAGGAGAGACATCGCCTTCCGCAGCCTCCACGCCGAGTGTGGCACTCTCCTGAAGAGGCCTTACTACTGCCCTGTGTGCGAGGTTCAGGTGGAATACAAGGACCTTCAGAAGGGCTACGAGTACACCAAGGGAAGGTACGTCGTCCTTACGGAGGAGGACTTCGACAAGGTTCCCTTGGAGAGCAGCAAGGCTCTCGACGTCAAGGGATTCGTGGAGAGGGAGGAGGTGGATCCTCTCCTGCACGACTCCAGTTACTACCTGGCCCCCGCCGAGACGGCGACGAAGGCCTTCGAGCTTTTCCGCCAGGCCCTGGAGCTGACCAACAAGGTGGCCTTGGCCAAGGCGGCCATCTGGAAGAAGGAGCGGGTCGTCACCGTCAGGCCCCGTGGTAAGGTCCTGGTGCTATCCGCCCTTTACTACGAGGACGAGATCAGGCCGCCGCCCGAGGTGCCGGAGGAGAAGCCCGTGGAGGTGTCTAAGGCCGAGGTTAACCTGGCCGTCGACCTCATCAAGGCCCAGACGATATCCTTCGACATGGACCAGTTTAAGGACGACTACAGGGAGGCCCTCCTGAAGGTCATTGAGGCTAAGATCGAGGGCAAGGAGGTGGAGGCCCCGGTGGTCGTGGCTAGGGAGACGCCAGAGGATCTGATGACCGCCCTGAAGGCGAGCCTGGAATCCATCAAGAAGTCGACGTGACATGTCCTTCCCAAAGGGCCCGATAAGGCCCATGTTGGCTCGGTCGAGAGACGATCCCTTCGACTCTGATGAGTTCGCCTTCGAGGTGAAGTGGGATGGGACCCGGACCATCGCCTTCGTGGACAAGGAGCACCGCTTCCAGAACCGCCGGTTGAACCAGATCGCCTATCGCTACCCCGAGATCAGGCCCGTGGTCAAGGGTCGGGCGGTCCTGGACGGGGAGATCGTGGTGATGCATGGTGGGCGGCCCGACTTCATGAAGCTGCAGCAGCGGGAACACGCCCTGGACGCCTTCAAGGCCGTCATCCTGGCGAAGGAGCTGCCCGCGACGTATGTGGTCTTCGACATCCTCCACTGGAAGGACAGAAGTACGCTGAAGCTCCCCCTAGAGGAGCGACGACGCATCCTGGAGGAGGTGGTGGAGCCCCAGGAGAACGTCTACCTGAGCGAGCCGGTTTTCGGCAGCGGGAAGGCCCTCTTCCAAGTGGCTGAGGAACGGGGTTTGGAGGGGATCATGGCCAAGCGCCTCGGTAGCCCCTACCTTCCCGGGAAGAGGGTGGACTTCTGGTTGAAGATCAAGACCTATAAGCCGCTGGACTGCATCGTCTGCGGCCTGTCCGTCGGCAAAGGCTGGCGCGAGCCCTACTTCGGCTCCCTTATCCTAGGGGTCTATGACGGAAAGGAGCTCCGCTTCGTGGGTAGCGTAGGGACGGGCTTTGATGAGGCCAAGATGGCGGAGATCGTGGAACTGACCCGGTCCCTGGAGGGCCCCTGTCCCTTCCCCGAGGCGCCGGAGGTGATGCCCGGAGTCAAGATGTGGCTGAAACCAGTCCTGGTGTGCCGGGTCAAGTATCTGCAGCTCACCCCCGACCTGAAGCTGAGGGCACCGGCCTTCGTCGAGCTCGAGCCTGGGACAAAGGCTAAGGACTGCATCCTCCCCGCGTTTGCCCGAGAAATCTAGTTATAGAGGCCAAGGGATGGCCTCGCCGGGGTGGAGAATGCCAGAGGACATCAACAGGATTGCCGTACTGGGGGCCGGAACCATGGGGGCGGGAATCGCCCAGACCTGTAGCCAGGCTGGCTACGAAGTCACCATGATGGACCTGACGGACGACCTCGTGAAGGATGGGTATGCCAAGATTCGCACCCCCTTGGAGAAGCGCGTCGCCAAGGGGAAGATGACCCAGGACCAGGTGGAGGAAATCGTCGGCCGAATCGAGGGCACGACCGACCTGAAGGGTGCCGTGAAAGGCGCCGACTTCGTCATCGAGGCGGTCTTCGAGGACATGAAGGTGAAGAAGGAGGTCTATCAGACCATCGACGTCGTCTCCCCGCCCGAGGTGGTCTTCGCGACGAATACCTCATCGTTGAGCGTGACGGAGATGGCCTCCGTCACCTCGAGGCCCGACCGGTTCTTGGGCATGCACTTCTTCAACCCCGCCCCCGTGATGCGTCTGGTGGAGCTGATTCGTGGGTCGGAGACCTCCGACGAGACGATTTCCATGGCCAGGGAGCTGAGCCTGAAGCTGGGTAAGGAGCCCGTGGAGGTGAAGGAGACGGCGGGGTTTGTGGTCAACCGCATCCTCGTGCCCATGATGAACGAGGCCTTCAACCTCCTTATGGAAGGAGCAGCCACGGCGGAGGACATCGACAAGGCCATGAAGCTGGGCACTAACATGCCCATGGGCCCCTTCGAGCTCGCTGACTTCACCGGCATTGACGTGGGGTTGGCGGTCATGGAGGTGCTCTACAGGGAGACGGGGGACCCGAAGTTTCGCCCGTCCCCGCTCTTGAGGCAGTACGTCCGTGCCGGTCGTCTCGGCAGGAAGAGCGGACGTGGCGTGTACGACTACAGGAGCAAGTAGGATGGCCGGCCACGTCAAGCTGGACGAGGAGGACGGCCTCGCCATCGTGACCATCGATCGTCCCGACGCGCTCAACGCGCTCAACATCGAGGTGTTGAAGGAGCTCCGCGATGTCCTGAAGGAGGTCGAGCACAAAGATGACCTGCGAGCCTTGGTTCTAACTGGCGCGGGGGAGAAGGCCTTCGTCGCAGGAGCCGACATCAGGGAGATGCTCCCTATGACGCCCTTGGAGACCCGTAAGTTCGCCTCCCTAGGGCATGAGGTGACCCGACTCCTAGAGAGGATGGAGAAGCCTGTCATCGCCGCTATAAACGGCTACGCTCTCGGTGGGGGGTGCGAGCTGGCTCTCGCCTGTGACGTTCGTATCGCGTCGGAGGACGCCAAGATCGGCCTCCCCGAGGTGGGCCTGGGAATCTTCCCAGGCTTTGGCGGTACCCAGCGTCTGACGCGACTCGTGGGTCGGGGAAAGGCCTCTGAGCTGATCCTCACGGGAGACCCGGTGGATGCTGAGGCCGCTGGGCAGTTCGGTCTCGTGAATCGCGTGGTTTCCAGGCAGACCCTGCTCGCGGAGGCCAAGGCCATGGCCTGGAGGATGATGGAGCGTGGGCCCTTGGCGCTGAAGCTCGCCAAGACCGCCATCCAGCAGTCCCAAGAGACCGGCCTGTCCTCGGGCCTCGCCTACGAGCTGGAGACCTTCAGCTTGATATTCTCCACGGAGGACAAGGCGGAGGGGTTGAAGGCGTTCACAGAGAAGAGGAAGCCGAGCTTCCGAGGGGAATAGCCTAGGAGGTGCTCTCGAACTCCTCCTGCAGGTCTATGATGACCTGCTCGAGGACTTCCTCGAAGGTGGAGCTCCTGTACTCCCTCAAGCCGCCCAACTCGCTCTGTACCCGAGCGACGTAAGTGTTGGAACTCTTCAGGAACTCAACGTTGCAGAGGGACTCTTCCACGGTCATCTAGGCGCCCGCTACCTACCCGGCAGTCGTAGGTCATCTTTGAACCTTATTTAAGCGTTGTGGGACGGTCATCAGGCTGGCCAGCAGGTCGAACTTGACGCCGACCAACCGGGTTCCGAACGGTCTCCACAGACCCCCCCAGTAACCTTTATCTACGTCAGGTAGCGTCCTCCTAAGCCTCTTCACAGCTGAGGCCTGACGATGGGAAATATCCGACCCAATTACATCAAACGAGTGGCACTGGAGCTAGCAAGGCTGTTCCCCGACCAGTTCAACGATGACTTCGAGCACAACAAGAAGCTGGTTGCGGAGCTCACAGACGTCAGCTCGACGACCATGAGGAACAGGATCGCCGGCTACGTAACCAGACTGAGGAAGATGCAGGAGACCTGAGTGGCCTGTTCGGAGGCCTAGCGAACTTTGAGAAGCTACCATGGAGGATGCAGTAGAGACCCAGGATCTGACCCGGGTCTTCGGAGGAAAGAAGCGCAGGCTCCAGCGTAAGCGAGAGAAGCCGGAGAAACAGGTCGTAGCCCTGGACTCGGTGAACCTCAGGATACCTCAGGGAGAGCTTTTTGGACTTCTCGGGCCCAATGGAGCAGGCAAGACGACCCTCATCAAGATCTTGGCAACGCTTCTCCTCCCCACGTCGGGTAAGGCGTACGTGGCGGGCCACGATGTGAGCAAGGACCCCTTCCCCATCAGGAAGAAGATAAACATGGTCTCTGGAGGGGAGACCTCGGGGTACGGCCTGCTCACCGCCAGGGAGAACATATGGATGTTTGCTCAATTCTACGGCCTTCCGTCCGGTCGGGTGAATCGGGAGATAGACCGGTTGTCCAAGGAGTTCGACTTCACCGATCGTAAGAACGCCAAGGTCAGGACCCTATCCACAGGGGAACGCCAGAAGATGAATATGGTGAGGGGCTTCGTGACAGACCCAGAGATCATCTTCCTGGACGAACCCACCCTGGGACTGGACGTGACGGTGGCAAGGACCATCCGCAGTTTCATCAAGAACTGGATCAAGGAGGACAGGGAGAGAACGGTTCTGTTGACCACCCATTACATGATGGAGGCGGACGAGCTCTGTGATCGGGTAGCCATCATCGACCAGGGTCGCATCCTGGCCTGCGACACACCGGATCGGCTGAAGCGGCTGATCAGGACAGACGTTACCCTGAAGGTGGAGATGGACCCGCTCAAGGACACCCGTGCCTTCAACGCTATCCAGGGGATCAGGAACTACGCTGTCTCCGGAGATGCCGAGAGTCGGGCGACTGGGACCTTCATTCTGGAGGACGACGGACCAATCGCCGACATTATGTCGGAGGTTCTCAGGCAGGGAAGCAGAGTACACTCTCTCCAGAAGGCGGAGCCGACTCTGGAGGAGGTGTTCATTAGCCTCGTCGGGAGGGGACTCACTGAAGCTTAACCTTAGGCTCAACTTGAGAGCCTTGGCCGGAAGGGCCTACCCCAGGGTCATTGGTGCCCAGAGAGAGCCCAGCTGGATATTCTTCGAGACGTTCCTCCCGCTACTGACCATAGCCGCCTACGTCTACATCTACACATTCCTGAACGTTCCCCAGTTCATCGGCTTCGTGATCCTGGGGGGCACGATGGTGGCCTTCTGGATGAACGTCCTGTGGAGTATGGCTGCTCAGCTCTATTGGGAGAAACAGATCGGAAATCTCCAGCTATACATGATGGCCCCCATGTCGCGGATGGCCCTACTGGGGGGGATGGCAGTGGGCGGCGTGGTCATGGTATCGACGAGGGCAGTGGCCACGCTCTTCCTTGGCATCGTAATCTTTCAGGTCAGCCTGGTGGTCGTTGACCCCTGGCTGCTGACCGCCATCTTCCTGGTTACGCTGACGGCCCTCTACGGGATGGGTATGCT
>JABAOH010153987.1_pt2 | contig 24320 bp, 24 predicted proteins | sample 7062181 | NCBI WGS metagenome assembly JABAOH01 (sample SAMN14538630, study PRJNA623070) | marine sediment metagenome | biome: marine biome [ENVO:00000428]; feature: marine pelagic biome [ENVO:01000023]; material: deep marine sediment [ENVO:00002113]; isolation source: pool of 5 deep marine... | reverse complement strand
TGCCTTGGCGAGGGAGTGTTGAGGGTGGCCCTCCAACCCCGGATATCTAACCGCCGACACCTCCTTCGCCTCGTTCAGAAACCGAGCAACCTCCATTGCGTTCCTACAGTGTACATCCATCCTCAGAGGAAGGGTCTTAATCCCACGCAAGGCGAGGAAACAATCGAAGGGGCTGGGAACGACGCCGACGGCGTTCTGCGAGAACCTCAGCCTCTCATGTACATCCTCACGAGAGGTCACCACCACGCCACCTATGATGTCGCTGTGACCCCCGAGGTACTTCGTAGTGCTGTGTACGACCACATCAATCCCAACCTCCAAGGGCCGCTGCAGATAAGGCGTGGCGAAGGTGTTGTCCACGACCGTCATGACGCCCGTCTCCTTCCCCAGGCCCCCTAGGGCCCTCAGGTCGACGACTTTGAGAAGCGGGTTAGTGGGCGTCTCCGCCCAGAGCATCCTGGTGTTACCCCCGATGGTGGCCTCCACGGCTGCCATGTCCGCGAAGTCGACGAAATCGAAGCTCAGGCCGTAGTTCTCCATCACGCGCTTGAACAGTCTGTGGGTGCCCCCGTAGACATCGTCCTCCACCACGACATGATCACCGCTTTTCAGGAGCGTCATGGTGGTCGCAATTGCCCCCATGCCCGAGGCAAAGGCGAGGCCATGATCACCGCCCTCCAGCGCAGCCAGATTCTCCTCCAGGGCCTCCCGAGTCGGGTTGTGTGTCCTGGAGTACTCGTAGCCCTCCTTGCCCACCGCCTGTGAATAGGTCGAGGTCATGTATATGGGCACGTTGACCGCTCCGGTGCGAGGCTCCGGCGATTGACCAGCGTGAATGGCCTTGGTGGCGAACCTCATGCGGGGGACCTCCTGGAGAGGTATTCCACAACGTCGAACCTGGTCACGATCCCCTGGACCTCCTCCGCGGAGCCGACCAAAACGGCGGGGATTCCCCGGAGGAGTAGCCTGCATACACCCTCCAAATCCTCCCTCTCCTCCACCACCGGGAAGGGCTTCTCCATGACGTCCCTGACCTGGGCTTCGCCGAGACGAGGTTTCTTCAGGAGCTCAGCCAGGAGGGCCTCTTCCCGTAGGCTGCCAACCACTTTTCCCTTCTCCCCCACTGGGAGCTGCGAGATGTTGTACTGGCGCATCAGCCTGATAGCCGCTGATACTGACTCGGAGGCCTCCACGGTTACCACGGAGGGCATGGCGGGGTCCTTGGACCCGATGATGCTCAACAGGGCTGGTTCCTCATCCAAGAAGCCGTTCTCCCTCAGCCACTCCTCGCTGTGTGCCTTACTCAGGTAACGTTCCCCCGTGTCGGGCAGGAGGACCACGACTACATCGTCCTCGCTGAGATCCTTGGCTACCCTCAGGGCGCCCGCCAACGCCGACCCGGATGAACCGCCCACAAGGAGGCCCTCCTCCCGAGCCAGGCGACGCGTGTAGCGGAAGGACTCCCGGTCGTCCACCTTGACGATCTCGTCTATGTAGTCGAAGTGGACGGTTGCTGGGATCATGTCCTCCCCGATGCCCTCGACCTTGTAGATCTGGGGGGTCACCATCTCCTTTCGGTGGAAGTAGTCTGATATGACGGAGCCGACGGGGTCGACGCCGATGACCTTCACCTGGGGGTTCTGCTCTTTGAGGTACTTTCCGACCCCACTGATGGTCCCGCCAGTCCCGACCCCGCAGACGAAGTGAGTGACGCGCCCCTCCGTAGACTCCCAGATCTCTGGTCCGGTGGTGAGATAATGGGCCTCTGGGTTCTGGGGGTTGGCATATTGGTTGGGAATGAAGGAGTTGGGGGTCTCCCTCTGGAGGCGCTCTGCGACCTTGTAGTAGCTACGAGGGGAGTCTGGCGGAACCGCCGTGGGGCACACGACGACCCTGGCCCCGAAGGCCTTGAGGAGGTTGACCTTCTCCTGGCTCATCTTGTCTGGAATGGTGAAGATGCAGCGGTAGCCCTTGACGGCGGCTACGAGGGCGAGGCCGACACCAGTGTTCCCGGAGGTCGGTTCGATAATTGTTCCGCCGGGCATCAGTAGGCCCTCTCGCTCGGCAGCCTCCACCATCAGTGGGCCGATTCGGTCCTTCACGCTGCCGCCGGGGTTGAAGTTCTCCAGCTTCGCCAAGAGGAGGGGCTTGCAGCCCTCCGAGACCTTGGACAGCCTGATGAGGGGCGTATTCCCCACGGCGTCGAGGATGCTGCTAAGGAAGCGCATGGCAGCCTAGATACGCCACGTCGGCTACAAAAAGGATGGGAAAGGGCGATCCCTCACAGCTCATAGGGCCAGGCAGAAGGTGTCTCGGCCTTGGCAGACCCGTGCGATAGCCATCAAGGGTATTAGTCTCCACGGACATCTGCTTCATGGGGTAAGTGGCATGGCCAGGATCGATCCGATCATCCTGTTCGTCTCCAGGTTCGATGAGTGTCTCGAGTTCTACCGAGACGTCTTGGGCCTAGAGCCAACCACGAAGGAGGGCCCAGTCCACGAGGAGTTCGTCGAGCTCGACGCTGGGGGCCTGACCTTCTCTCTCCACGGAGGATATGAAGGGAAGGTTCATGGAGGAAGGCCTGTGGCTCTCCACTTCGAGGTGGAGGACATATTCGAGACTGTGAAGCGCCTCCGCGACCTAGGGCATGAGGTCGGGGAGCCCCAGAAGATGGAGTATGGGGTCTACGAGACCTCCTTCAGGGACCCTGACGGGAACGAGTTCGACCTGACCCAACCGCTCTGAAGTCTATCCCCAGAACTCCTTCTCTGTCACGCCAATCTCCCAGCTCACGGGCTCTATGGGGATGTTGTTCTCCTCCACCCAAGGCAGGAACTCCCTTCCCCCGAGGCCGATGTTGCTTGGCTCGGTCCAAGTAAGCCACATNNTTCACCATCTGCAGCTGCTCTCTAGTTCCGCTGAAGTTTGCCTTCCAAATGACCAACATGCTTGTCCCCTTCTCGGCCAGAACTAGGGACCCAGATTAAAGGATTACGAAGATGTAGCGCTGGCCTACTGCCCTTCATACTAGGGGAGTGAAGAGGGCGAAGCGGATCCATCCTTCCTCCAGCTGGTCAAAGAGGTTTGTGCCCGGAATGGCGAACGGCTCACCTAGCCCTTTTTAAAGGCTCAGTACCCATCGATGTATGATGGCAAAGAGAATGACCACCCTCGCGGCCTGGAGCGCGGTGGCGAGCGGTACAATCACTCTTGCCGGTAGCATCCTCATTTGGTGGGCGGTGCCACGACTCATCGGACAGTTTTTCAGGGACCCTCTTTACGCCAACATCGCGATCGTGGGCTGGTACCTGTATAATCTGGGGTTGCCTACCTTCTTCTTGAGCGCAGCTGTATTCCTCCATGGGCGGGAGGAGGGGGGCTACAAGCGAGGGGTCCGTGTGGGGGACTTCCTAGCTTTCACTGCGGCAGCGTTGACGATAGTGGCGACCATCTTCCTGATGGTGGCTAGCTTCTGGGAGGGGGTGCTTGGCCCAGGTTTGACGTTTCGAATCGTCCAGATAGCGGTTCTGGTCGGGCCCGCCCTTTTCCTTATAGGTATTACCCTTCGCCTCGGGAATCGAAGGGGGCGTGAGAGGTCGGGGAAGCTCCGGCAGGCATCGAGGTGGGGGGGCGTTTTAACCGGGTCAGTAGTTCTGGCTGCAGCCATCCTCCTGGTTGTCGGCAGTTTTCTGTACGCCTCCCAGCAATTCACCGTCATTCTGAGCGAGGCGCCGCTGGTGCTCGAGCCGATGACAGTGGCCCCCGCCCCCTTCTGGTATGTGGTGGCTCCCTCCTTGTACCGCTTCGGCCTGGCAGCATTCGCCTTCGCATTTGGAGCCCTCTTGGGGACAGAGGCGCGGCGTACCTTGGCCGGGCCTCGGGCGCGGGTCCCGGCCTGGATAGGAATTGCCGCAGTGCTGGGGGGCGGGATCATTGCCTTCCTCGGGGGCCTTGATGTGTCGCCTCCTGGCATTCCAAGGCCTTGGGAACTCCTCCGTTTTATCCCTGGACTGTCTCTCCTCGGACCCTATGTGATTCTAGGTTTCCTTGGGTTTGGCATCGCCCTGGTACTCTTGGGCCTCCGACCCCGTAGTGTGCGAGTCCTATAAATCTAGGTCAGACCACGGCTAATCGGGAGAATCCAGAAGTGCCGGGGGAGGGAATCGAACCCCCGTAAAACCGCTCTGCAGGCGGTCACATGGCCACTCTGTTACCCCGGCGCGCGTAATCATCCGAGGGTTCGTATTTAACGCTGCGCGTGGCGGCAACTCTAGCCAGGAGCCCCTGGGCAGGGTGACTTACATGCACCGCAAAGGCATTTCTACTCGGTGGCGGATGAATCGGCAATGGCCTTCAAAACGGTCAACGACACCGTCCACGGCTCGATAAGGGTTGAAGGCGTCGCACTGGAGCTCCTCGAGACCATGGAACTTCAGCGACTCAACGCCATTAGACAGCTGGGGTTGACCTACCTTGTCTTCCCGGGGGCAAACCACACCCGTCTGGAACACAGCCTCGGCACATATCACGTCGCCAAGCAGATCGCCTCAAACCTAGGTCTGCCCGATGAGGAGGTTGACCTCGTATCGACCGCGGCCCTCCTCCACGACGTCGGTCATGGCCCCTTCTCCCACACGCTGGAGAGGGTCCTAGAGCGGAAGACCGGAGTGGACCACATGGAGGTCACCAAGCGCATCATCCTCGGCGAAGAGGACAGCGTGCAGAAGGGGGAGCGAGACCACTTCAGTGAGCCACGCCGCGTCCCGGAGGTCCTGGAGAAGTGGGGCCTCGAACCAGAGGAGGTGGCGGAGCTTGTCCGGGGGCCTCCAGCTCTGGAACCCATTCAGGGACTGGGGGTGCCAGCCAAGAACAGGAGCAAGGCATACCTTGGGCAGATCGTCCATGGCGTCCTCGACGCTGACCAGATCGACTTCCTCCTGAGAGACGCCCTCTACACAGGCGTCGCCTATGGGATCATCGACCTCCCCCGGCTACTGGACACCTTCCGCCGATCGAACGGAGACCTGGTCGTAGACAGGAAGGGGCTGAGTGCCATCGAGGGCACCCTGGTGGCTCGAGGCCTCATGTACACCTCGGTCTACTTCCACAAGACGGTAAGGATCGCCGAGAACATGCTCTCCCGTGCGGTCGAAAGGGTAGAGGATGATCTCGAGGCCGTCAGATTCATGAACGATGCGGAGCTGATGGCGTGGCTCCTGGAGAAGGGTGGTCTTCAGAGAGATTCTGTCCTCAGGCTGAAGTACAGGCGGCTGTACAAGAGGGCCATCACGATGGAGAGGGATGAGTTGAGCAGGGAGGAGGCGGAGCGCCTCGAGAGCCTCACCGATCCCGCTCGCAGGCTGAGGGCGGAAGATGCCATCTGCCGAAGGGCTGGCATCCCCGAGGGCAACGTCGTTGTGGACATCCCAGCCCCCGAGCTCCTCCTGACTGAGCCCCGCATATCGAAGGTCGACCTCAAGGTCTGGGAGGAGGGGCGCGTGGCCCCCTTCGGAAAGGTGAGCAGCCTCGCCAAGGCCCTCCACATTCGAGAGACAGTCGACTGGGCCTTGATGGTAGCCTGCGACCATCGCTACACCTCGCAAGTGCGGGACGCGGCTCCTAGGGTCATCTTCGGATGACGCCGCGTCTAGTGCATCGCCGTCGCCAGCAGACGGGCCTGGGCACGCCGCAGGGTCTTACTGACTGCAGCGCGACTGACTCCGGCTAAACTGGCGATACGATCGAGGGTGGTCCGTGAGGGCGTCTCGTAATACCCGAGTCGGTAAGCGAGCTGGAGGAGCGCTCGCTGTCGTTCCGTGAGCTCGGCCAAAGGAGTCTGCTCGCCCTGGAAAGCCTGGACCGCCTCGACCTCATAGGGGATGCTCAAACTCTTCAGCAAGGCGTGGACTGTCCTGAGCCTCTCCTCCGAGGCGAAGAAGGAAGCCACAGTCTCCTCGGGTTCGACGACGAAGGGACGTGCAGGAACGACCTCTGACCCTACCTCTTGAAGGAGGGAAGCGAGGTCCTCCGGGATGACGCGAGTGATGAGCGCCGTCACCTCGTTGGAACCAGCGTCACGACGGAGCACCTCGAACCCGTCCAGGGCGTAGCGATCGAGCAACTCTCCGCGGCGACGCTCAATCTCCTCGTTGGGCGGCAGGTCACTTCGTCGCTTGATGAGCACAATCTGGGAGATGGACTCTCCCGCGGTGAAGGTGGTCAGCAACTCCAAGGACTCGTTGTGTTCGAAGAAGCGCTCGGAGAGCAGGCCCAGCCGAACCAGGGCACTCGTGGGGATTCGAATCGTCACCTTTCGCATGCAACCGGTTGACAGGTAAACCGCCAATCCCATATAAGCCCCCTGTCTGGCGCTACTGAGGGCTGAACTTGGGAACGGCTTTAGAAGGGTTCACGAAAGAGGAAGTGGAAACGGCAACCTCTGTCATCACCTGCGACCTGAACGGAATGGTGGAGACCTTCTCCCGAGGGGCAGAGGAACTCTTCGGGTACGATCCCGATGAGGTCGTCGGCAATCTTTCCGTGGCGGTGTTCCATCCGCCGGAGAAGGTGGACGAACTCGTTCCACGCCTCTTGAAGACCGCCGTCGAGGAAGGCCTCTTCGAGGAGGATGTCGTTTTAGTGAAGAAGGGCGGGGCTCAGTTTCGAGCCCGTCTAGCCGTTCGCCCGATTCATCGAGCCAACAAGCTCGTCGGATACATGGGCATCACCCGACGGCTGGAGTGAGGCCAGGCATACATCATGGCGGTGACTAGCAGGGGAAGGCTCTGGATACGCGCCCTCCGCGCGCCCTTTCTGGTCGCCTCGGCCATCCCCGCGGCTCTCGGCGCTGTGTTTGCCCTCTACTATCTCACCAGGGTGAGTACTGCAGACGTCGTCTCTTTCCGGGTCGACCTCCTGCTCCTTGTCCTCGTCGGTGCGGTCGCTGTCCACCTGGCCGCTAACATGCTGAACGACAACTTCGACTTCCGCAGCGGGAACGACCTGCAGGTCCGCCACCAGAACCCCTTTGCGGGCGGGGGCCGCGTGCTCACTCAGGGCGTACTGAGTCTTAACGCACATCTCACTGTCTCCCTAGGTTTCCTCCTCCTGGCCTCCATCATCGGCCTGTACCTGGTGACTCAGGTCGGCCTCACCCTGCTGTGGATTGGCCTCATCGGCGTCTTCGCTGCCCTCTTCTACGTAGCACCGCCGATCCGGCTAGCCCACCGAGGTGTGGGGGAGTTCCTGGTGGGGCTCAGCTTTGGGCCGCTGATCGTAATGGGCTCATACTTCGTGCTCACCCAGCGCATCGACTGGGGTCCACTCTTTCTCTCCATCTCCCTCGGCCTCCTGGTGGGAGCGATCCTGTGGATCAACGAATTCCCGGACGTAGAGGCAGATCTGNNGGCAGATCTGGCGGTTGGCAAGAAGACGCTCATGGCCCGCCTCGGCTATGAGACGTCGATCCGCGTGTACCTCTCCTTGCTCATCTTGGCCTATGGTTCGGTCCTGGTTGGGGTCGTCGTATTCGCCGTTCCTTGGCTCGCCCTCCTGGTGTTCCTCACGATTCCTATGGCAAGGAAGGCATACCTCGGACTGAAGGAGAACTACGCAGATCCCATGGCGCTCATTCCCTCGAATGCGGGGACCATCGGGCTGACCGTGGTCTTCGGCCTTCTAGCAATCGTCGGCGTTGGAGCAGGGATCCTCATCTAGGGCCTTGGGCTCCGCCAAAGTAATAAGCAGCCGCCACCGTGAGGAATCGAGTTACCGCCCAATGGAAGAGAGCATCGATCCACTTCCCGACACTGCCGCCCTCCTAGCCGGAGACAGCCTCATCGTTGCAGACCTCCACATCGGCAAGGAGGAGGAGCTGAGGGAGGCGGGCTTCACCCTGCCCAGCCTAGCGATGAAGATGGGGGATGAGGTGGTGACTCTTGTGGAGGAGGTGCAGCCAGCGCGGGTCGTCATCCTGGGGGATCTGAAGCACCAGTTCCCGAAGTCCACGGGACTCGAGAGGCGGGAGGTGCCCAGGTTCTTCGACCGGTTGGAGGGGCGGGTGAAGGATGCCCACCTCGTATTAGGCAACCACGATGGGGGCATCGCCAACTTCTTGCCCCGATGGGTCACCCTCCACGAGGCCTCGGGCTTACGCCTAGGCGACGTGGGCCTAGCCCACGGCCACGCTTGGCCCTCAAAGGATGTCATGGCCGCCCCCACCCTCATCGTGGGCCACAACCATCCGACCATCATGTTCCGAGACAGTCTGGGTTTCAGGAACATACAGCGGTGCTGGATTCGAGTCAGATTCTCCGGCACCTCGGAACATTACGCTAGGCTACCGGAGGAGTTGATCATACTCCCGGCCTTCAACGAGTTTTCCGGTGGGACGACGATGAACGAGACAGGGAGCCGGCTGCTGGGGCCCATCGTTAACTCGGAGATTGTGGAGATGGCGGAGGCCCGGGTGTATCTGCTGGACGGCGTTCACCTGGGCAGGTTGAAGGACATGATGGTCGAGGGCAAGGGCGAGAGTCTGGAGTGATTGGAGAATGGATGGGCCCGGTCGGGTTCGAACCGACGATCTCCACCTATCTCATCATGGATTGTAAGGGTGGCGTCATTTGTGGGCCTGCCACCGACAAACCACTAGACCACGGGCCCCGTGGAAAAATGGAGGGGGCGATAAATAACCTTCCGGCGCCTACGCTTGGGCAACCTTGGCGGCGATCTCGCGACCAACCTTGTCTATGGCAGCCAGGTCTACCTCTGGAGGGAGGACGACGACTAGCATGAATTTCCGCCCAGCGGCGTATATCCGTATCCGTACGTCTTCCGATCGTAAGGAAATACGATCCGGCGAGGACCTTCCCAGCTCCGTTGTGGCCGTCATGCCGGCACCCATGATGGCAGCGCACATAATGGAGAAGGTCTCCTGAGAGACCTCGGGGGGTAAGTCCGCCGCCACGACTAGACCGTCCCGGCTGACCACCGCCGCTGCCAGTGTACCGTGGTTCTTTCTCAAATCCGCAAGAAACTCTTCCAGTCCCATCTCATCCCTCGACTTTGAAGACGCACTCGGAAGCGCCGTTGCTGACGCAGCTCCTTTCGATGAACTTCAGCCTCCTCTCCGTCTGAACCTCGTAGATCTTGGAGAGGATGCCCTTCAAGCGATGACAGGTCTCCGTGCCGGCCCCCTCGGATATCTCAATAGAGCCCGTCGCTTTAACCTCATCGCTCCCGAAGGTAATGTCCTCGACCCACCCCCGGCCCACTAGGATGCGGCGGCAGGAGTCGAAGTAGTCCTCGGCTTGAGAAGACATCTCCGCTATGTCCGCCCCCAGTGAGAGGCCCTCGTGGAAGAAGAGGCCGTGACACGCATACGACATCACGCTCTCGTAGAGCTTCCTAACGGCCTCGATCTCGGGCTGGGAGATCTTGACAAACCGCATCCGCGCCGCCCTTCGCCCTGCATGATTTTAAACCTTACTCTCCGATTATTGGATGCAGCTTCGGGGAGCATGGCGGCCGTCCGATTTGGGCCTACCTCCGGATGCGAGGAAGTGCCCTATTTCTGTCTCGTCCCACGTCAGCGCGAATCTCTTCCCGCGCCCTTTTATCGCGTCGGAACCATCGCAGCGGCGATGAGAAGGGTGCCGGGGGCTGTCCATCTGGTCCTCATGATCCTCATGTTGGCAGCGCCCCTGAATGCCTTGGTCGCCTCTGGCAGCGCTCCGGCTGCAATCTCTGACGCCACTCCTGATGCAACCGCTTGGAACAGCCAACGGAAAATCGTCAGGGACTCCGATGGTCGCCTGTATGCAGCCTTCCGCGTCTTGGATTCCGAGAACCTGGACGTGGTGCGAGTGTTCAGGCTCAACGACGATGGGGAGACGTGGTCCGTCCTAGCGGGGCCCCCGGACGCAACGGGAGAGATGAGGCCTGGCTCCCTGGCGATCGACGGTGGCGACCAGTTGCATCTCACGTGGGCAGAACGCGTGTCGGGGTACTTCCAGATTTTTCACGCGATGTGGACCGGGGAGAGATGGACGCCGAAGACCCAGGTCTCGGATACACCCGGCTACTCCGGCTTCCCCTCAGTAGCCATCGACCTCCAGAATCGACTCCATGCCGCGTGGTATGGCTATGATGGGTCGACGTATCAGGTGTTCTATCGCGTCCGTGGGGTGGCGGGCACGTGGGAGCCTACAGAAGTCGTGTCGGCTGGGCTGAAGGACGCGAATAACCCTGCCATTGCGATCGGGCCGGACGGAAGACCCCATGTTGCCTGGTTCCTCTTCGAAGGCGGGAGACTAACCATCGTTTACACCCATCGGGAGGCAGAATGGTCGACGGCAACGACGCTCTCCGATCCCTCGGCGAGTTCATTTGACGCTTCCCTCGCAATCACCTCAGGGGGGAGGATCTTCGCAGCATGGGCGGAGCAGTACCCCAACACCACCAGAGCCATCGTCGTCCGCCACCGCGACGCAGAGGGCTGGTCTCCGCCAGCACCCCTGGCCTGGTTCTCTGCCCCCGGAGGCCACCCTACCATCGCCATCGACGGGGAAAGCCGTGCCTTCGTCTTCTGGGATCAGCTAGATGATGCCATCCGCTACCGCGTATTCAACGACTCCTGGGAGGGGACCCAATCCCTCTCCGCCAACGGCACGGCATCCTTCCCTAGCGTCCGCTGGTCAGCCGTCGCGAATCCGCTGTTCACGGGGGCGAACGTCCTCGACGTCGCCTGGACGGAGGAGGTTAACGGGGAGTCCGTCGTGGTGGTTTCCAGCGTCCCTGTCAAACCTGCCGGACAGCGGCCCGCAGATTCCCCCGGTCTTTCCCTTCCCTTCCTCATTGCAGCAGGCCTCGCCATGGGTGGAGTCCTGTGGCTCGTCTACCGAAGGAACCGGTTCCTGACCCGGAGGCCGTAGGAGGCGTCTGCAGAAACGGTTGCATCCTTCCCACGACCCGAAGGGCGCACGTCTAGACATTCATGGAGAGACATCCGTTCCCTGGAGCCAGTCTGTGAAGGCTGGGTAAAGGGCCGGGAAAACCTTTATTAGGACACACCTTATTGGCTGCTCAGGCCCTTCAAGGGGCCAGACAAGCGGGGGGATAGTCTTTGGACAGTGAACTCTGTGAGGAGGTCGACTAATGGTGGAATCAGCAGCGCCCCCTGAGGCGCCAGGTAAGCTCCCTTGGGACAAGATCCTAGCCGTCCTACTCGTCGTGGCAATCATAGTGGCCGCGTGGGGATGGCTCTTTAATCCGTTGGCGGCTCCCCCTGAGGAGGAGCCCCCGGAGCCGGTGAACACAGCACCGACAGCCGTCGGGTCCGTTGATAAAACAGTCGCCGATGTGGGCGACGTCTTTGCCTTCGACGGCTCAGGATCTACTGATCCAGATACGGGAGACTCAGTTGCATCGTGGGAATGGAACTTCGGCGACGGGACTATTATGCGTGAGACTGCGGCCGCCAATGGTGACGGCAAGGTCAATTACGTCTACTCTACTTCGGGGGACTACGTCGTCGTCCTCACAGTCACTGACACCCGCGGCGCAAGTGCATCTAACGACGTGTCTCTCATCACGGTGAAGGCCTTCCACCCCATCGTACCTGCTGGGGAGGGGGCCCCGCCCTTTGCGATATTGGGGTCCGACAAGACAGTCATCAAAGAGGGCACGACAGTCAACTTCGATGCCGACTTGTCCTATGCCTGGGTAAAGAACGAGACTGACGTCCTGGTCCCAGACAGGGAACTGAAGGACGTCAACGGGACGAGACCCGCGGATGGCATCACCAAGTTCCAGTGGTTCTTCGGCGATGGGACGACCGGCACTGGGAATACCACGAGTCACACGTTCGCCCGCCCAGGCAGTTATCCCGTCAAGCTGACGGTGACAACCGCCGACGGGCGTAGGGACCTCGTCATCAAGACGATTCGGGTTCAGGAAGCCGAGGCCGCGTTCGTCGGAGTCATCAAGAACCCCGACGCGTACGTCGTCGCGACGATTGGTGAACCCACGACCCTCGACCCTGCATGGGACTACGAGACGGCGGGCGGTGGGATCCTCATGCAGGTGACGGAACAGCTGATCTGGTACGACCGGGGTAATGTGAAAGAGCTCATACCTTGGTTGGCCACAAATGTTCCCAGCCTTGGCGATGGAACCATCTTCAACGACAACAAGAGTTACAAGTTCTTTATCCGTCAGGGTGTGGAGTTCCACAACGGTGCCACCCTCACTGCGGAGGACGTTGAGTACTCCATCGAGCGACACCTCGTCCGTGATCCGGTTGGCGGCCCCATGTACCTCATGAAGGAGGCGCTCTTCGGTGCCGCACAGCAGCACGAGTTCATACCCTACCAGTACATTGACGCCGCCGTCGTGAGGAACGACGCCGAACAGTCGGTGACCCTCAACCTGAACCAGTCCTTCGCACCCTTCCTACAGGTGATGGCATTCTGGGTCGGCGCCATCCTGCCCAAGGACTACGCCATCGCCAACGGCGATTGGGACGGAACAGCTGCAGATGCGGAGGCTATCTTCGGTGAGAACTACGCCGAATTCTGGGACGACAACCTGGTCGGGACAGGGCCCTACAAGTTCGTCCGGTGGGAACGCAACGTACAGATCATCCTAGAGAGGTTCGACGACTACTGGGGAGGCAACTACCCCGGTGAGACCAAGCGACCAGCAAACCTCAAGCAGTACATCGTGAAGACGGTACCGGAGTTCAGCACGCGCAAGCTACTCCTGCTGTCCGGCGACGTTGATGCGGCGTACATCCCGATCCAGTTCGAGGATCAGGTTACTGGGCAGGCAAACCTCAGAATCTACCGAGGCCTGAGGAATCTTGTCGCGAGTCCCTTCTTCGCCCTCAACCAGAACATCAACACGACCGTGGCTGGCGGGTGGGTCGGCAACCTGCCTACGCAATACCCCGATGCGATGACCGGTGAATGGCTCAGCTTCTTCGCCGACAAGAACCTCCGCCTCGCCTTCAGCTACGCTTTCAACGTCTCCTCGTTCATCGAGCAAATCTACAGGGGCAATGCGCAGCAGCTGGCGAGTCCCATACCGGAGGGCTTGCTAGGGTTCAACGCTACGTCTCCTGCCCCCAGGCAGTTCGATCTGGCCCAGACAGAGGCGTATCTGAAGCTCGCATGGAACGATACGGGTAACTCAGTGTGGGAGCGGGGCTTCGAGTTCGACGTCCTCTACAACATTGGGAACACGGCCCGACAGGCCATGGGAGAAATCTTCAAGGCGAACATCGAATCTCTGAACGCACTGAGACCAGGCAAACCCCTGTTCACGCTGAACGTCGTAGGCGTCGAATGGGGAGCCGTCTACATCCCCGCACTGTTCAGCCACGGACTAACGGCCTTCGCCCTAGGCTGGATCGCCGACTACGCAGACCCACACAACTTCATGCACCCATTCCTGCACAGCGACGGCTTCTTCGCCTTCTACCTTGGCTACGCCAACGCGACCATTGACCAGAAGATCGAAGCGTCCGTAGCGGCCGCAGACGACGCAACGCGCATTCAGCGGTACCAGGAGGCAGCGCAGATCGCCTTCGACGACGCCGTGTACGCCTTCATTATACAGGGGCACGGCTACCGGGTGGAGCGGACCTGGGTCAGGGACTGGTTCCACAACCCCATGTATGCGTCCACGTGGGTGTGGATCCTGGACAAGTTCTAGGACACCCCCACCCCTTTCCCTTTTTCCTCTTTCTACAACTGTTATATAGGGCACGCGCTCTCAGAAAGACCAGGCTAGGGGGTACCTCTTGGACCTGAGAACCTACGTGGTGAGACGCCTCCTCCTCATGATTCCGGTGGTCCTTGGTACCATCATCCTCATCTTTGCCATCATGCAACTCGTCCCCCCCGAGGGGAGAGCCACCGTATTTGCGAGAGACGTCAACCAGCTCCGGGACATCCCCCGGATAATCAGGGAATACCACCTGGCAGAACCCTTCTATGTGCAGTTCTATTATTGGATGGCCGAGGTCGTCCGGGGGAACCTCGGATACTCTCCCTCGGCGCGGATGACAGTCGTTCGGGCCTTAGCGACTTTCTTCCCCAACACAGCCGAGCTTGCCATCTACACCGTCATCCCGATCATCTTGGGAGGGGTGTGGATGGGCAGCATCGCCGCCGTGCGGAAGGACAAGGCAGCGGATCAGGCCCTTAGGGTTACCGCCATCACTGGATACTCCCTACCAATTTTCTGGCTCGGCCTCCTCCTCCTGTTCTTTAGCAGCTCGGTCCTGAACTCGACCCCTGTGGGCATCCTCAGCACGCAGAACTCGATAACCGTAAGTGATCCAGAGCAATTCCGCCGTTACACCCACCTCATGACGATAGACTCCCTCCTCAACGGACGGTTCGACATCTTTGTAGACGCTCTCACCCACCTTGCCCTACCCGTGCTAACCCTGAGCTATGCTAGTTGGGCCGTCATCATGAGGGTTATGAGGTCGAGCATGCTGGAAAGCCTAGGGAAAGACTACGTCAGGACGGCTCGAGCGAAGGGAGCGGAGGAGAGAGTAGTCATCAAGAAACACGCCCGGAGGAACGCACTGATACCCATCGCGACAATCAGCGGCCTCACCTTTGCTGGCCTCTTGAACGGCGTTGTCATCACGGAGTTCATCTTCAACAGGCCCGGCCTTGGGAGGTGGGCCCTGGAGGCCGTTCTCCGCTTCGACTACGCGGGTATCCTCGGCTTCACGCTGTTTAACGCTATCCTCCTAGTCACCGCCAACCTCATCGTGGACATCCTCTACGCTTACATCGATCCTAGAATAAGACTGGGGTGACCCCGATGGCAATCAAGCGTGGCCTGGGAAGGGAAGCCTTCGAACGCCGATGGGAGCGATGGAAGCGAGCAATGGCTCCCAGGCTGAAGGAAGCCAGGTTCGTATTCAAGCGGTTCCGAGACAATCCCACCTCCTTCGCGGGCCTGGGCATCATCCTCCTCTTCGTCGCGATTGCAGCCCTCGCCCCAGTCCTTGCCCCTTGCGAACACTCCAACTGTTCTCTCATGCCCAGGGACGGGCTGGAGGCTACGCCAAAGCCCCCGAGCGCTGAACACCCCTTGGGCACCCTGCCAGACCAGTGGGATATCTACTACGGAATCATCTGGGGCACCAGGAGCGCCTTCTTCATCAGCCTCTGGGTGATCGGCATCACAAGCCTCTTCGGCGTTGCTCTGGGAGCCCTGGCGGGCTTCTACGGCGGGAAGGTCGACGAGGTCATCATGAGGATAGTAGACATCTTCCTTGCCTTTCCGGCCCTCGTGTTGGCCCTAGCCTTCCTCGCGGTCCTGAGGGAGCAGAGCCTGGAGAACATCATGCTGGCCATCATGATCACCTGGTGGCCTGGCTACACGAGGCTCATCCGTGGTGAAATTCTCGCCGTGCGGGAGCAGACCTTCGTGGAGGCCGGGAAGGCGATGGGGGCAAGTGACCTCCGAGTCATCTTCAGGCACGTCCTTCCCAACGCCATCTACCCCATGCTGATCATCGCCACACTGGATGTCGGCGCCGTCGTCCTCGTGGCCGCCGCATTGGGCTTCTTGGGCTTTCTCCCTGCGGGCTACGCTGAGTGGGGTGGGATGGTGTCCCTGGCTAGAAACTGGATTACTGACCCAGCCTACTGGTACACCTTCACCTTCCCCGGGCTGATCATAATGGCCTTTGTCCTCGGATGGAACCTCCTGGGAGACGCCTTCAGAGACATCCTCGATCCACGCCTCCGACGGGCGGTACGGTGAGGCTGATGGCAGAGACAGCCCTCCGTATCAGGAACCTCAGAGTCAACTTCTACACCTACGATGGGGTCGTCCAGGCTATCGACGACGTCGACCTCGAACTGCGGAAGGGAGAGACCCTGGGGCTCGTCGGAGAGACTGGCTGTGGCAAGAGCGTCACTGTCCAGTCCATCATACGCCTCATTCCGGAGCCGCCGGGAAGGGTGGAGGACGGAGAGGCCTTCATGGAGATGCCGGAGTCCGAGTGGGAGAGGATGCTGGGATTGGAGGAGAAACTGAGGGCGCGCCACCCACAGGCAGCAGGCCCGGACAACGGCTCCAGGCCCCTAAACCTAGCGCGACTCCAGGCCCTCCAGAAGTCTCTTCGGCGTAAGAGAGTACCGGTGGATGCCGTTGTTCGTGAACTCATCGACCTCAAGGGGAAGTACGACGTCCTGTGGAAGGAGCCCGAGGAGCTGAGACACATCCGGGGGAACCAGATCGCGATGATCTTCCAGGAGCCGGCAGCCGCCCTGAACCCGGTGCTATCCGTGGAGAGGCAGATTGGCGAGTCCTTTCTCATCCACCGACATGAGGAGGTCTGTGATGCAACGTTGCGGTCCCTGGAGAAGGCTGGACTTAAGGCCGAGGCGGAATCCAAACGATTCCGCGCCTCCGTCTGCAGGGTTCACATGAGGTTCGTCAGACTCTTCAGGCGAAAGCCTAAGTCTAGACTTCTTTCCCTCGTGGCCAAGATCCCTGGTTTGCGCAGGTGGAGGAAATGGCTGGACAAGGAGATCAAAGCGCGGGTCGTTGAAGTGCTCGAGGGCGTTAGGATTCCGAACCCAGAGAAGGTGGTCGATCAGTACCCGCATGAACTCAGTGGAGGGATGCAACAGCGGGTACTCATTGCGATGGCCTTGTCGGCCAACCCGGAAATCCTCATCGCTGATGAGCCTACCACCGCCCTCGACGTTACCATCCAGGCCCAGATCCTGAGGCTCATCCAAACGCTCAAGGAGGAATTCCAGTCGTCTATCATCTTCATCACGCACGACCTGGCGGTGATCGCCCAGATCTCCGACCGTGTGGCCGTCATGTATGCGGGGACGATCTGTGAGACGGGGGACGTCAAGGACATCTTCAAGAACCCCCTGCACCCGTACACTCAGGGCCTCGTCCGGGCCGTGCCTCGCCCCGATCGAGATCTCGCAAAGCTGGAGGAGATCTCGGGGATCGTGCCCAACCTTATCAGCCCTCCCACGGGTTGTAGGTTCCATCCTCGATGCCCCTTGGCCAAGGACTACTGCAAGGAGGTGAAGCCAACCCTGTTGGAGGTTGTAGGAGAGCGAGAGCGTTCAGTCGCCTGCCACATCCACGGTCCTAAGGGCGACCTTTGGGAGGGGTAGAAACGGCTGAGCCACTTCTGACGGTCAAGGGACTTGTGAAGCACTTCCCCATACTCGGAGGCGTTTTCAAGAGGCCAGTGGCATGGGTGAAAGCTGTGGATGGCATCTCCTTCTCCATCCGGAGGGGGGAGACCTTCGGCTTGGTGGGAGAATCGGGCTGCGGGAAGACCACAACAGGACGGCTTATCCTGAAGCTCATCGAAGCCACCGATGGCCAGATCTACTACAACACGGCCATCGGTGACGCGGATCGGATGGAGGAGCTCGCCCGCACAGCGCAATCCGGCGACGGCGCGAGAACGGGAAAGGCCGAGCGAGAGCTGACGCAGCTGATGCGGCAGTACGGAATCGAGGGGCAGGGCTCGTCGTCCCCGCCGAACCTGAGGGAACGAGTGACAACGCGCCACGCCAAGGACCGGCGGAGAATCGAGGAGCTGGAAAGCCAGGGAGAGAACGGGGCCTCCTCCAGGGAGCTCATGCAGCTCAGGAAGCGGTACGATCTCACGACCTTCAGCAGGAGGAGAATGCAGCGCCTGCGGAGGCAGATGCAGATCATCTTCCAGGATCCTGTGTCATCCCTCAACCCTCGCTTCCTAGTGAAGGACATTGTCGCTGAGCCCCTCGTCATCCATAGGCTCACCACTGGAGCGGAGACGCTCGAGAAGGTGACGGCCCTTCTGGAGCAGGTGGGCCTCAACATCGAGCACCTCTTCCGCTATCCCCACGAGTTCAGCGGGGGCCAGAGGCAACGAATCGCCATCGCCAGGGCCTTGGCTCTCAACCCTAACTTCCTTGTCTTGGACGAGCCCACTTCCGCCCTGGACGTTTCAGTCCAGGCCCAGATCCTGAACCTCCTCAAAGAGCTCCAGCGGACTTTTGGCCTTACCTCCCTCTTCATCTCTCACCATCTGAGCGTCGTCCGGCACATGGCTGACAGGATTGGCGTCATGTACGTGGGCAAGCTAGTGGAGGTGGCCTCCAAGAGGGAGATCTTTGAGAATCCGCTTCATCCGTATACGAAGTCACTGATGGAGGTTATCCCGGTCCCAGATCCGGAGGCCCGAAAGGAGCTCGTGGCCATCAAGGGCGAGGTCCCGAGTCCTGTGGCACCGCCTCTGGGGTGCCGATTCCACACCCGCTGTCCGCAGGCCTTCGATGCTTGTGGATGGGAAGCCCGTGATTTGTTCCGCCACGTGGAAACCGTGATTCGAGTACACGACCCGGAGGACCCCCTCGTCAATGCCTTCGAGAAGGCTGAGAACGAGGGTTTCCGCGCCAGAATCCCTGTCGACAACCCCGAAGAGCGCATCGACATTAAGGCGAGGCTGGAAGCCTTGGCCCGGAGGGAGCGGGAGAAGAATCCTCTCTTCCAAGCCATCAGAGATATCGGGATTGATGGGGATGACGTGGTTGTGGAGTTCGAAGAGGGGCTGGAACCACAGCTGAAGCAGGTCGGGGAGGACCACACAGTCGCCTGCTTCCTGTATTGAGGTACTGGGATGGACTGGAAGACGTGGCTCATCAAAGACTTCAGCCGGTACTGGTACGGCGTCCTATGCCTCGCTATCCTGGTGTTTGGCGTGGGGGAAGTCCTAAGGGTTCAGCCCAACCCGACGGCGCCCCTAACGATCGTCCTGTGGAGCCTTCTCTTCGCTGCGGTTCTCGCTCTGGAGATAGTTGGGTACATCCTCCTCTGGAAGAGAGACAGCCCAACAGGCAAGAGGGTTATGGCGTTCTTCGAAGCGGTCTTCGGTGTCAGGCACTAAGTTCGACTGGAGGCTGAGCGCAGGAAGCTCGGGATGAAGGAGGCCGAGACGCCGCCCAAGAACCCTGCGGCCAGGCCCAAGATCCAGCCCAGGCCCAGGGACCGGATTGATATCTCGATGGCGGGGAAGGTGGGCAGGATCCCGAAGACGTACAGGTAGAAGGCAATGAGGAGTGAAGCAGCCAGGAACCCGATGAGGCCGACGGCGAGGCCGATAGTGCCCCCTGCCAGCCCGCCTCCGGACTTCCGACCGAAAAGAGCGGCTACGGCTGACGCCAGCATCACACCGATGAGGGCACCACCCACGCCCAGTTCCGCCATGACCCCAAGAGCCCCTGTGACCAGGAACGCAACGCTCACAATGGCACCGACGATGAGGGCTGCCAACAGGTCGCCGACGTTTGGAAGGAAGTGGCTTACCACCAGGAAGATAGACACGACGAGAACCTGGATCGTAACGACCGTTCCCAAGACACCCATCCAGGTCCTAGATGCCATCTGGACACCTGTGTTGCTAAGCGTGTAGAGCTTGTCGGAGGTCCATGCGAAGATCGCAGAACCGCCCGGGTCCGAGTGAACCCCCCGTGGCGACTCTATGTGCGCCAACCAGATTGGGGCTGGCCTCCCACGGTAGTAGGCATCAATCCGATCGTTCCGGAGCATGAAGTGATATGGCGAAGCGCTGGGCACGAGAAGTTGCCCACTTCCAACATCGCGAGACACCTGCACCTCGCCGGACCTGGATATGACCTGGAGACGGCCCGCTGACAACAGGAACGCCTCGCTTCCGTCCCAGCTTAGAGCGACCTGTGCTCCCGCGGCGACGTCCCTTCGCCACCCAACCTCTCCGGTGATGGCGTCATAGAAAACGGCCTCGCTGGGCGTCAATATCAGGAGATCCAGGCCCTTAGCGTCGATCACGGCCTCCTCTACAGGTCCCTCGACGGGAATCCATCTGTAGGGCTCGGCGTCACCCAACCAGAAGAAACTCGCTCTCGATCCGGAGGCCATAATCATCTTGCCATTCTCCGCTGCTTGCAGGATAAAGGGCTCATCTGAGCTGTGACTCCACGCCGTAGTACCGTCGAGTCCGTTGAGAAGGGTGAAGCCTCGCTCTTGCTTCACCAGGATATACGTTGGCTCCAGGAAGAAGGCGCCCTGTCGCGTCCACATCTCCACGACGTCAACCGGTTCGTCAAAGGCCTTGGTCCAAATCAGAGCGTCCGCAAGGCTGAGATAGAGGTGAACCCTATTCATACTGTCCGAGTAGGCGACCATCTGGCCATCGTCTGCGGCGAGCAAGGAGGTGATGGGGGCTTCGTTCTGGAAGGTGGAGATGTAGGTGATGATCCGGCCGTCCTCGGTGCCTATGGACAGAAGGCCGTTTATGGACCTGTCGAGAACCGTGATCCCTTCGACATCCACGCTAGTGGGAGAGAGGGTGTCTGTTGAGTAGGCGAACACGTAGACCGCCAGCAGCACGTCGGCAACTACGACCAGCGTGAGAAGGAGGACTAGGTGAAATCGCTTCACTAGGAATTCCAATCCAACCGATGTAATAAAATCTCCGGCGGAGCGGCCAGGGCCTGCCACGCGGTCTGTGCACTCCACGACGGCCTGGAGAGAGCTGCCTCGGCGCACTACCCCGACGGTGCTACTCCTCCCTGCAGTCTGGACAGAGGAGCTGTCCATTGTAGAGGCTCAGCATATCAGAAAACGTAGAGCAGACCTCGCAATACCCGACGCCGACACCCTCGCGCGGGGCCGAAATGGCCGCTCGCTCCCGGGTGATTTCGATCAGGGCGGGCCACACCTTGAGGATGTCGTTCTCCGTTATGAGGCCCACCAGGTGGTCGTCGTCTATCACTGCAAGCCTGCGGATGTTTAGGTCCGCCATTGTCTTGGCGGCGTCGAGGATCTCGTGATAAGGGCCTATGGTCACCACAGGTGAAGTCATGACATCTCTGACAGTGATGTCCGCTGGCGTCCTGTTCTCCGCCACCACTTTTGTGACCAGATCTTTCTCGGTGACGATACCCACCGGTTTACGTTCTGACACCACCAACAGGCTTCCCACATCCCTCTCCCGCATCAACCCCGCCGCCTCCTTCGAGGTAGCATCGGGGTCGATGGTGACGGGCTCCTTGGACATGATCTCAATGACAGGGATAGCCTGCTTCACCGGTCCACCGGATGTGATGAAAACGTGCCGCGAGTTAAACCTTTCTGGATGGTATTCAGGACATCCCGGCAACTCTATTAAGGTCAGTTCTTGTCCAGGTGCAGGAATGTACAGCCAGGACGAGGGCGAGGCCGCGGTCCGGCTAGCCCGTTGGGCCATCGAGGATCACGTGAGGGAGGAGGACCTTCCCAGGCCTCGGGTGCCCGAGAGCTTCTCCCGCAAAGCGGGGGCCTTCGTGACCATCAACACGTACCCCGAGGAGGAGCTCCGGGGCTGCATCGGATACCACGACGCCGTGCTTCCCCTAGAGAAAGCGGTAGTCCAAGCTGCGGTCTCCGCGTGCCACGACCCCAGGTTCCCTCCGCTGACCTTGGAGGAGCTGCCGGGGGTGGTGGCCGAGGTAAGCCTCCTTACCGTTCCTGAGGTTCTCAGAGCAAAACGACCTACAGACTACCCCGCCACAGTGCTCGTGGGGAGGGACGGGCTCATCGTAAGGCGCGGTAGGGCCGCTGGACTTCTTCTGCCCCAGGTGCCCGTGGAATGGGGCTGGGACTCAACCGAGTTCATCTCTCAGGCCTGTCTCAAGGCTGGGCTTCTCCCAGACGCCTGGTTCGAGCCCGATACTGAGGTCTACACCTTTCAGGCGGAGGTGTTTCGGGAGGTCTCGCCTGCAGGGCCCGTCGTGCGGAGGGGGCTGAGCGCCGTCCATGATGGTCATCGAGGGTAGGGCGTACTACAGGGGCGAACTGCAGCCCCTCTCCTTCGGCGTCGAGGACGGTGTGATTAGGAAGATCGGGAAGACCCTGCGCGCCGAGGAGAGGCACAACTTCGGCAACATGATCCTCCTCCCTGGGGGAATCGACGTTCACGTCCACTTCCGCGAGCCGGGGCTCACCCACAAAGAGGACTTCTACACAGGATCCATGAGCGCGGCTTCGGGTGGGATAACCACGGTACTAGACATGCCCAACACGGTCCCGCAGGGTACGACGCGAACCGCCCTCCGAGACAAGCGAGGGGGCATATCTCGTAAGGCGAACGTCGACTACGGCCTCTACGCCGGGGTGGCCTCCTCGCAGGGACTGAGGCGCCTTGAGGAGGACAGCCATGCCTACAAGTTGTTCATGGCGGAGAGCTTCAAGAGTCCAGGAGTCGCCGCCGCAGAGGTCCCGAAGGTCCTAGGGGCCTTGGAGTCCTCGGATAGGGTCCTCACGGTGCACGCCGAAGACCCATCACACTTTGTAGACAGGGAAGAGTCGAACCTGGAGGACTACCGCCTCGCAAGGCCCGACGTAGCTGAGGAGGCCGCCATCAAGGCCCTCGCCGCCGCGCCCAGAAAGGGCAAGGTCCACGTGGCCCACCTGTCATCCAGACTCGGCCTGGCAGCCCTGGAAGGAACATCCTTCTCCTGCGAGGCCACCCCCATGCACCTGCTCCTGGACTCGAGCGCCTCCATGGGCGCCTTGGGTAAGATCAACCCGCCCCTGCGACCGCGGGAGGATCGGGAAGCGATATGGTCGGCCTTCGCCTCGGGGCGGATCGACGTCCTGGCCAGCGACCACGCGCCACACACCCTGGAGGAGAAGGAGCACTTCCCGTCGGCGCCGCCCGGCGCCCCCAACGTCGAGACCATGTATCCCATGCTATTCCACCTGGTCCGAAGAGGTAGACTCTCACTTGAGGTCCTGGTGAATGCGATATGCGCGAGGCCGGCGAGGCTCTTCGGACTGAAGGGGAAGGGGGAGTTCCGAGTCGGTGGGGACGCCGACGTGGCGGTTTTCGATCCGCGGAATGTCGACAGGGTGAAAGGCGAGGACCTGCACTATCGCTGTGGCTGGAGCCCCTTCGAGGGCTGGGAGGCCATCTTCCCCAGGGCCACCTTCCTGCGCGGCGAGCTCATATTCAGGGATGGAGAGCTGCAGCGGCCGCCATACGGGCGTTGGACAGGTCTTAAGGCCAGGAGTGACAAGGAATCGTAGGGTTTACATTACACAAGGTGAATCGTTAGAGGAGGTGTTTCGCAGTGGCAGATATCGTAAACGTTAGGGAGGACAACTGGCAGGCGGAGGTCATTGAGTCCAAGACGCCTGTGGTGGTCAATTTCTGGGGCCCTGCCTGCTCTTGGTGCAAGCGGCTCGATCCCATCTACGATGAGGCAGCGAGGGAGTATCAGGGTCGGCTCAAGTTCACGAAGCTCAACGTAGCGGAGGCCCGCGGGCTCGCTATGGGCATGGGCGTCATGGGGACCCCAACGCTGAAGTTCTTCTGCAACGGGCGACCTGTCCGCGAAATCGTCGGGTTCAGGCCGCGNNTAGTCGGCATTATCGCCAGCAGCAACCCGAGACGAAAGTTTAAGCCCAGGCGGCCCGCTTTCCGCCGAAGTGTCCATCTTCGTCCAGTTAGCCAACGTACTGCTGGACATCGTCCGCCAGTTCGGCTATCTCGGCATCTTCATCGCCATGCTAATAGAGGGGATCATCACTCCCATCCCCAGTGCCTTCATACTGCCCTTCGCGGGACTCCTGGCCCAGGAGGGAGGGTTGAACGTCGTCCTCGTCGTGATCGTGGCTGCGTCTGGAGCCACAGTGGGATCCACGGGCGCGTACCTCATCGGCCTCTACTTAGGGAGGCCCTTCCTCCTCAAGTACGGCCGATACCTCCGCATCGAGGAGAGACACCTGGACATGGTGGACCGATGGTTCGAGCGTTGGGGGACCTGGGCCGTCCTCCTGGCCAACTCCTTCACTGGCTTTCGGTCCATCATCGCCTTCCCGGCGGGCATCGCCCGGATGTCCCTGAGGAGGTTCATCCCCTTTACCTTCGCAGGGGCCACGGTATGGACCACGATCTTAGTCGGCCTAGGATACTTCCTGGGAAGGGCGGCACTCGACTTCGCGGAGGGGCTGGAGTCCTTCGACATTATCGTCCTGGCGGGCCTAGCCGTCTTCCTCGTGGGCTTCTTCCTATTCAGGAGATGGCGAAAGGGGCAGCGTGCCCGGGCTGCAGTGGATCCCTAGGCGAGAGCGTAATAGTACTCGCCGGCGGACTTCTGCTGTCTATCGAGCTTCGACTCGGGGTTGTTGATTCGAGGCCGCTGCGTGTCCCTGTCCCTGCGGAAGGTAACGCCGACGTCCCGCAGGAAGCGGTTCATGCCCTCCCGCATGGGGAAGGGTCCGTAGCCGTGACCCTCCCT
>JABAOH010014254.1_pt1 | contig 24328 bp, 27 predicted proteins | sample 7062181 | NCBI WGS metagenome assembly JABAOH01 (sample SAMN14538630, study PRJNA623070) | marine sediment metagenome | biome: marine biome [ENVO:00000428]; feature: marine pelagic biome [ENVO:01000023]; material: deep marine sediment [ENVO:00002113]; isolation source: pool of 5 deep marine... | reverse complement strand
TAATGTTTTTCGACAAATCACACATATACAACTAATGTTACCGATCTCAGTTGACATTACATATACAGAATAGTTTTATATTGAAACCTTTTTAGAGATTTAAATACAAAAAAGGAAAATTTAACTAAAAAATCAAAATGAAAATATTTTGGATTGTTACTAAATCCGTATATATTTAAAAAATAAATGCAACAAAAATATTTATAATAAATAGTTTATATTAATTCCTTTATGAACATAGAGAAAATTAAAGAAATAATTGTATCAAAACAAATAAAATGGATACAAATACATTTTACTGATTTAATAGGAGGACTTAGAGTTCTTCATACTCCTGCCAGTCGATTTTTGAAAGATGATTTAATTTCAAAAGGGACAAATTTTGATGGCTCGTCAGTAGGATTTCGCAAAGTAGACAAATCTGATATGATTGCTCTTCCAGATCCAGAAACATTCAAGATTTTACCTTATGAAAAAGATGAAGCAATGATTCGAGCAGATCTATACGATACAGAATACAACACCTATCGTGCAGGTCCAAGAAACATACTCAAAAAAGCAGTATCAAAGTTAAAGGAAGTAGGATATGATAGAATAATGATTTCACCTGAAATGGAATTTTGTTCTTTTAATAAATCTTCAGATAAAGAAGAGGGATTTAAAAGAAACCATCGGATATTTTTCTCCTCCACCCTTGGACGATATAAAAGATTACAGAAAAGAATTATCTGATTTTTTGTAAAAAAAGTGGATATCAAATAAAATATCATCATCATGAAAAGGGAAAATACCAACATGAAATAGAAGTGAAATCATTAGAAGCAATTGCTACTGCTGATTTTTGTAGTTATTTTAAATTTGTTGCCAGGCAGCTTTCAACACACTTCAATATAGATATTTCATTTATGCCAAAGCCCCTTTCAGAAGAGGCAGGTAATGGCATGCATGCACATATTGCATTATATAAAAAAGGTAACAATATGTTTCTTGATAAAAGCAACTCCTTTTTTTTAAGTTAAACCGCACTGTATTTTATTGGTGGTATTCTTGATCATTCTAGAGCAATTGCCGCTGTTGCAAATCCGACTCTGAATTCTTATAAAAGATTGATTCCCCATTTTGAAGCTCCGATTTATATAGCTTGGGATCGGTATATCAGAAGCAGTTTGATAAGAATCCCTGCAAAGAAAAATGTTGACATTGAAGTACGAAACGCTGATCCAGCTGCAAATCCTTATCTTCTTTTTACTGCACTTATCTATGCAGGACTGTATGGAATAAAGAAAAAAATATCCTATGAACCTGTATCAAGAAACATTTATAAAATGACAGATGAAGAAATAAAAAAAGCCAAAATCAAGCGTTTACCAACAAACTTAATGGAAGCTCTTGAAGAGTTTCAAAATGATAGAGTTCTTATAGAGGGAATCGGAAAAGATGCGGCAAATCTTTATATTGAGAAAAAAACAGATGAATGGCATCGTTATATGGGAGAAATAACAGATTTAGATTATAGATTTTATTTTAATTGCTAAGATTATTTTACATTTAAAAAAGGATAAAGAATTTTAACAATTTTACAAAATTAATAAAGTTTATAAGTTACTATCAAAAATTTTAAATCTTTTGCTTTATAAATTCCCTTAAATAAACATATAGTGCACGTTTTAATAACTTCCATTTATATTCATGAAAACTTTTATTCCCATGAAAAATATCTAATACCATATCTGCAAGTTTTTTATCACTTTTTGTATACCTGATAAATCCATCTGTATCTTTTGCCCATTTTTTTGTATAATGTGAAAGTATCATAATGTCTTTACCAAAATCATCTTTCCACATTTTTTGATATATAGATAAAGATTTTTCACTGGTATTACCTGATTCCAAGGCAATAGATACTGCTTTAGCAGCTATTTTAGCAGACAACATTGCGTAATATATTCCTTCACCACTAAGTGGATTTATAAGCCCACCAGCATCCCCACAAAGTATAAGCCTATCAGAATAGGTTTTATCTAACGGGCAAACAGGTAAAGCCCCACCCTTTATATGTCCTAACTTAAGGAAATTGGGTATTATCTTGTTTTCTTTTAGAGTTTTAATATAAATTAAAAAAACATCTTTTAAATTCGTCTTACCCGTAAATTGAGAAATTGCAGGTTTATAATCAACTAAACCAATATTTAAATGCTCCTTTTTTGGAAATACCCACCCATAACCAGCAACCCCCTGAAATCTTAGATGAATATGACAAAGTCTTTTTTTACCAAAGTATCTATCCAAAGTTTTACTATTAATTGAATATTCCTGAAAGATACAAACACCAATATCCCTCCGTCCTTTTATTAATCCAGAACTCTTAGCAACATTACTCAATATACCATCTGCACCAATGATAATTTGAGACTCAAAACTTTTCCCATTTTCTAAAATAATCTTTGATTTGTCCTTTAATATTTTTATATCTACGACCTTTTTTCCATCTTTAAAAAGTGCACCGCTATTTTCGGCAAATTGTAATAATCCATTATCAAATTTTTCCCTTAAAACCATTGCAGCTATAGGTTCAGTTTTTTGAAATTCTGTAAAGTCTTTTAAATTTGAAGAATAAGCTTTACCACTGTAAGAATATGATTCAAGTAATCCCTCATTTCTAATATATGGAAATCTTTTCAAAACTCTAGTAGGTATTCCTCCTCCACATGGTTTATCACGAGGAAATTTTTCTTTATCAAGTAGAAGAACTCTAAAACCTTTTTCAGAAAGAAATTTTGCAGCAGTTGAACCAGCAGGGCCTGCTCCAACCACAACAACATCATATATCATGTCTAAATTCCCTCAATATATTTACATCACATAGGTAGTAAAAATAGTTAATGTTTGAAAAAAATCACATAAAATTGAAAAAAATAATAAATGTGTACGGATAACTAGGGATTAATCTTACAATTATTTACGTAAAAATCTTTTCCAATTATCAAGCATTCTAATTAGGATTAATAAATCATATTTAACAAAAAAATAAAGATAATTTAACATCTAATAAATAAAAATAAGATATATTATTGATAAAAGAATGATATGATGAAGGAAATAAATCACTAGTGAATGTCGACCTAAATAATTAAAAAAAACTACAAGCTTGTAGCTACTAAGGTCTTTTAATTTATAAACTCTCTTATATGACACATATAAACTATTACCCAAAAAAATTCCAACTAAAACAACACCAAACCAAGGTAAAATAGGGAAAAAATCAATTGAATAAAACTGATATGGCTTAAACCCCAACCATACAAGCCAAAAAAAATCAAATGTTAAACTTCTCAATATCAATCCTACAATAATTAAAACGGTTCCGATCATTAAATTTAAAAAATGTAAACGCAAAAATGGATAAGCAAAAATAATTGAGACACCAATACAATGAAGAACACCAAAAACAACAAATCCTTCATCTAAAAAATACCAAGTAATTCCTGTTATTAAAATTCCTAATAAAAAAATTTTTAATCCTCTTTTTAAAAACTTGATTTTTAACTCTTCTATTGTTAATATTTCTTTAACCCGAGCATAGCTTAAAGTTAATGAGATGCCTACTAATAATAAAAAAATTGTTCCAATTGAGTAATTAAAAATGAGAATATAACCTGTACTCAAATTAATTTTGTATATGTTAAAATAATTTATATCATAAAGAATATGAAAAACGATCATCATAATAATTGCGATGCCACGCAGGAAATCTATCTCCCAAAATCTCTTTGAAGAGTTATTGGCCACTAAATCACTTTTCCAAACATCCATATAATAAATTTACAATATTATGTATCAATTTCCTAATCAATAACTTTATTTTAAAAATTAGTAAAATCAATCTAAGTTTATTAATATTAATTTTCGAAAACCAATAATATATTTAAGACTCACTTTACGGGGATGGATAATAAAGTGGTTATTCTACCCTTTTCGCAGAAAATATCATTGAAAAATTAGACGCTTTTTCAAAAACCTTCCTTTTTCTTTTTTAATTTTATTGAGATAAATCAATAAAAAATCTATTTTATCTATATAGGGAATATTTAAATAAATTTATCATATATCATATAGTAACTCTTTTAAAAAAGAGGGAGGAAAATTAAAATGAGGAAGATAGTAGGAATATTAGTTGTGACGCTGTTGATTGCAACTTCTTTTCCAAGTATAAGTAGTAGTATTATTAAAAATAATATTTTAATTGTTACATCTAACTATGATTTTGTATCTGGTGAGTTTATTGTAAAATTCAAGGATGGAACAAAAATCTCAAATCCATCTATAACAATGCTTAATGAGAAATACCGAGTAAGATCTACTGAAAAGGTTTTTAGAAACTCTGAGAATACGATGCTGGATAATATCTATCTATTTAGTGTTCCCAAAGATTCAGACATCTTATCAATTGTAAATAATTATCTTGCTTGTCCAAATGTTGAGTATGCTGAGCCAAATTATATTGGTCATTTGTGCAGTATTCCAAATGATCCAGATTTCAGTAGGCAATGGGGCTTACATAATACTGGTCAGAATTTTTGGGAAAATACTTCTGGTACTCTTGATGTTGATATTGATGCTCCTGAGGCATGGGATATAGAAACAGGTAGTTCGGATATAATAATAGCAATTATTGATACAGGTATTGATTATACTCATCCAGATCTCGCAGATAATATTTGGATAAATGACAATGAAATTCCTGATAATGATGTTGATGATGATGAAAATGGATATGTTGATGATGTTATAGGTTGGGATTTTTATTATGATGATGCTGATCCAATAGATGAAAATGGTCATGGGACACATTGCGCAGGGATTGCTTCTGCAGTGGGTAATAATGGTATTGGCATTGCAGGTGTCTGTTGGGATTGTAAAATCATGGTATCACAAACAATGGATGAGAATGGTTATATTCCTTTTGAAGTTTCAGCAGAGGCAATAGTGTATGCTGCAGATAATGGTGCTGATGTCATTAGTATGAGTTTTGGTTCTGGTTTTGATTCAAGTGTTTTGAAGGATGCTATTGATTATGCTTATAACCAAGGTGTTGTTCCGGTTGCCGCGGCTGGAAACGATAATCGTTCATATAAATTCTATCCTGCAGGTTTTGATAATGTTATAGCTGTTGCAGCCATAAATCAATCTAATGGGCGGACCACTTCAGAAGATTGGGGTGAAGAATATGGTAGTCATTATGGCAGCTGGGTAGATGTAGCTGCACCTGGTAATTTTATTTATTCCACGATGCCAACATTTCATGTCCCTATGAATGACGAAAATAACTATAATACAGGGCAAAATTGGCAACAAAACTATGATTACTGCTGGGGTACATCTATGGCTACTCCACATGTCGCTGGTTTGGTTGGTCTGATACTGTCAAAAAATCCAAATTTTAACCAAGATGAAATATTGACGATTATTCGATCTACAACAGATAAAGTTGAATCAGATCAATATATTGGCACGGGGAGGATAAATGCTTATCAGGCGATTCAGAGGGAGTCTACGCCAATAGCAAACATTAATTCTTCATTGGATGATGCCCAATTTTTAAATGAGGTTTATATCAATGGAACTGCAAGTGGTAGTACATTTGTAAATTATGTTGTTAGTTATGGAAAAGGTATATATCCAGATGAATGGACACAGATACATATGTCTTCTACACCAGTTACTGATGGTGTTTTGGCACATTGGGAACCTCAATATCCTGAATATAAGGGACCATATTCAATACGTTTACTGGTTTATGATAGTGTCGGTCAGGTTAGCAAGGATCAGGCAGTTGTTTTCTTAAATATGGAACCAAATATTCCAGAAATAAATGGATCTACTAGTGGAGTACCTGGTGAAGAATATGAATATATCTTTGTTACAAGAGATCCTTATAAAGACTGGGTTTACTATTATATCGAGTGGGGAGATGGAGAGTTTGAGGATTGGATTGGACCAAAACCTTCTGGTAAGAAAATAACACGTAGTCATAGTTGGGATAAAAAAGATACATTCAAAATTAGATGCAAGGCCAAAGATATTTTTGGACTGGAGAGTGATTGGGGAGAACTTAGTGTAACAATACCTAGAAACAGATTAGTATCTAACTCGTTATCCTTTATTTTGTTTGAAAGATTCTTTAATCTTTTCCCGATGTTAAAAATGCTATTGCAACGATTGGGATAAAACAAAATCAATCTTTCCTAATTTTTTATTTTAATTCTTCAGGAAAATATTGGAACTTAAGAAATTCCTCGATAAAAAATAGTTACAATTTTTATTTATACTGACACATATGGTAATAACTATACAATATTGGGTAACATTTGTACAACAAAACCTTTTAAAGAAGATTTATAAAGTGATACAAATATTGATAAAATGTTAATTATAGCTAATCAAGTATCATCACAAAATGAAGTGAAGAAAAATGAATCCATTACTAAATCATTTATTGTTGGGAATGAAACTCAAGCTCTTGTTAAACGATTAAAAACCTAATAATTGGGAGGATATATGGAGATTACAAAAACTATTCATATATTAAAATACACAATAGGAAATCCTGCTTCCCGTAGGTTATTATCAGGTTTTGGTTTCTGTGAAACCTGTGTTAAGAATAGATTAGAAGTTGCTTTAGAATTATATGTTGGAATTAGAAAAAATTCTTGTTTAAAATGTAAATTAGCTGAAAAAGTTCTCAGTAGTTTATTGAGAACAAGTGGTATGGCTTTTGGTTTAAGTTCTGGAGAAATAAAAGAACAGTTCATTAATCCTATTTGGAGGAAAAGCCTTGCAAATGCAATAACGGGTATTGCAACTTTTGGTGTTCAAAGACCATTTGTAACAGGTGCACCGTTTCTTGTTGTTTGGGATATAACTTATGCTTGTAATTTAAAATGTAAACATTGTTATGCAAATGCTGGTAAAGCTCTCTCAGATGAATTAAAAACAGAAGAAGCAAAAAATGTTATCGATCAACTTGATAGAGCTTCTGTTCCAATGCTAGCATTTTCGGGTGGCGAACCTTTAGTTCGGAGAGATATCTTTGAATTAACAAAATATGCAGCTAAAAAAGGAATATATGTAGCAGTTGCAACAAACGCTACGTTAATTACAAAGAAAAAAGCAAAAGAAATGAAAGAAGCAGGAGTTAGTTTTACACAAATAAGCTTAGATGGTGCATCAGCTGAAACCCATGATACTTTTAGAGGAGTAAAAGGTGTTTTTAATAAAACAATTCAAGGAATTAAAATCTGTGTAAATGAAGGTTTTTTAGTAAACATTGCAACAACAGCAACAAAAAGTAACTATGAAGAAATTCCAAAAATTATAGATTTATGTGAAGATTTAGGTGTTGATTGGTTTATGATTTATAATTTTATTCCAACCGGGAGAGGTAAATTTATTTCACAAAACGATTTAACACCACAACAAAGAGAAGTATTACTAAATATACTATGGGAAAGATTAAAAAGCAGTAGCAAAGTCAATGTTCTCTCTACAGCTCCTCAATTTGCTAGAATTGCCCTTGAAGCTGAAATTGGTCAGGATAAAAAAATTGTTCCAACTCATTTTGCAAATCCTACACTTTCAGGTCGACTTGTAAATTTAGCAGAGTTTATTGGTGGATGTGGTTGTGGCAGATTTTATTGTGCGATTAAAGCTAATGGTAATATTGAACCTTGTGTGTTTTTTCCTTTAAAAATAGGAAATATCAAAAATGATAATTTTGCTGATATTTGGAAAAATAATGAAATTCTGAAAGAACTGAGAAATAAAGACATACTTGAGGGTAATTGTGGCGGGTGTAAATATCGTTACTATTGTGGTGGTTGTAGAGCTAGAGCCTATGGTTATACTGGAAATTATTTAGCATCAGATCCAGGATGTATAAAAAATTCTTAGAAAATTTAAAATTTTACAAATAATTGGCAAAATTTCACAATTCTTTATTCAATAACCGGATTTCTGCAGCGTGGTTATATCTTTGCTATTTTGACCATGTTTATGGATTTTACTAATCCACGGATTGGTGCAACTCAATTCTCGATCTTTCCTGGCTTTGGATATTTTGTTTTAATATTTGCAAGAGCTATAAGCGGATCATTGTCAGGGGATTCCTTTGGATTTGCCTACCCGCAAGTCGAAATAGGATATGGATATGTACTCAATGGGATGGGTACGTACTTGGAGGATCCAAGAGACATCGCACTACGCAATGCAATCCATAGCTCGATTGGAAAGACGAAACCGTACCACAAGCCCGAAGAGCAACCAGACCACTAGCATTCGGGAAGACTCGAAATGGTAGAAACTGCAAGAGTGCAGTGGAAGGGATTTGAAACTCTAGATCTCTTCGGTTGCTTGATAAAATGATTTTTATCCTATTTCTAGATGATATTGAACATTTATACCAATTTTTCAGGTATACATACTCGACATAAGATCCGGTAGAAAGCCCCGTTGTGGTTCCAAAAACTCTATCGCCCTTCTTAAAGAGTTTTACATCCTTGCCAATTTCCTCAACTTCCCCAGAAAACTCGTAACCAAGTATGGTCTTTCTTGGTTTTTAAGTTCAAACCCCAGTCGCACCGCGAAGGAAAAAAGTTTCGAATCCGGGTGTTTACAGCTTCGAGCCCAGCGTGTGGCTGCGATTACTGATGTCGCATATACTTTTACAAGTAATTCATCGTCTCTTGGAGTAGGTTTTTCTACCTCTTTGAGCTGAAGAACAACTGTTGACCTATATTTTTCATATACAATCGCTTTTATAAGTATTCCTCCAAAATTAGAATTGTAATTTTTTGTTTATAAATTATGAAAAATGAGATATTCCGCCACATAACACTCAGTTACATGGCGGTTGTCCAACAGGAGTAATAAAAAAGCTTAAATTAACCCCGTTGTTACTCCTTATAAAAACGGGCGAGTAACAAAGTGGTTACCTTTCCCTTTTCGCTGAGAATATCATCGAAAAAATCGTCGAAAATCTAAAAGTTTTTTCTAAAAACTCCTCTTTTTTCTTTTATTTTTTGGCTATTATCTATTGGTTATGATAGGTACATTTATTCTCCGTTTCTCGTCACTTTTCTCGTCGAGAATCTCCGCGTTAATTTCCACGGACTCAATAAAACCTTTCTTTTTTCTTTTTTTAAAAATAGTGTAATTGACGAGATTTGAATACCATTTTAATGGTAAATAACAATACTTTCTCCTGGTGGAAATTTTTACCATCTTTAAATTAAAAAAATTATACCTCTTCTTTAACTGTCTCGAAGCATGTGCATGTAAGTGTTCTGCCCACTCCTTTTATAAGCCTTAATTTATCAATAATTAATTTTCCAATTTCTTCTAATGATATTCCTCGAACCTTAATTAATAAATCATATTCTCCAGATATAATATGAACTTCAAAGACATTTGGTATTAATGCAATTCGTTTGGCAAGTTCTCGCTGGGAGATGTTAACATCAGATTGAAATGAAACAAAAATAAAAGCCGTGCAAGTCAAACCGATTTTTTTGTAATCAGGAATTACTGTAAATGATTTTATAATGCCATTGTCCACCATTTTTTTTATTCTATCATGAACAGTAATTCTGGGTATTTTCACAGTTTTTCCAATATTTTTAGTAGTATTACGTGCATTTTTTTTTAATTCGGAAAGTATGATTTCGTCTTTTTTATCTATCATAACCGACATTATGTCGAATTTATTATTTTAATTTTACTAAAATTCATATTATTGATAAAAAAATGAACAATATTATTATATAGTATACTGAAATTCAAGGAAATATGACAAAAATGAAGATAATCAAAAAATATTTAACAGTTATTGCACTAATCTTGATAATAAGTGCAACTTTTACGATTAGCATTAATGCAGATGAAAGAAAAACATCTGTTGATAATGTTTCAGTCGAATTTAGTTTAAAACCTTACACAGTTGATGATGTAAGTATACATCATTTTTGTTTAGTAAAAGCAGGCTATGTTGGAATTAGAAATGTTAAGATTAGAGGTTTTTATTCCGCATATTATACAAATTTTTTCTTCTGTATAGGTAGTGTAGAACTTGATTTGAAAGGCTTTTCATCTGACCCTGATGAGCCAAGACTAATAGTAAAAAATCTATTTGGAAAAACAATATATGAAAATGATGTTAGCATGTCTATGACGGGATTTATTGGCAGTGTCCGTCCAACGGGTAGTGTAAACGAAGGGCATCTAAAAGGATTTGCAAGAATTATAGATATCACCCTGTTGTAAAATCAACATATTATGGTTTTTTTGAAACATACAAGATTTAAACTTGATAACATTCAAAACTTGCAGATACTCATCGTTTTGGCTATTATCAAAAGCACGGAAAAATATAAAAATAATGACTTGATTTTTCTCCTGTTAACGCGGATGTGGTGTATTGGTTATGATGGATTCATTATCTCTTAATTTTTAAATTAAAAATCCGAAGAATAATTCAGCGTTATTTTCCACGTACTCTATAAAATCCTCTTTTTTCTTTTATAAAATCATATTATTGTCCTTCCAGTATTTTTTTAAGATTTTCTCCTTCTTCTCCTACATGTCGATTATGTTCAGTAATTAGGTTTTTCATACCTTTTTTAAAGAGTTTTTTATAAAGATGACCTGCTCGAATGTAGCTAATTGCTGTGAATACTGTTTTTGATCCTTTTGGTTCTATACGCCATTCAATTTCTGGAGAAATTAGAGAAACAGGAAATTTAAATTTGAAAACAACTTTTCTATTTGGTATTACTTCTTTTATATTTGCTTTATATTTCTGAACTTTTCCGAAGACTAGTTGTTCTGAATAAAATTTTGATCCAAGCTCTAGTGGTTTACCCTCTGTCCAAATGATTTTTATATGGTCTTTTGGATGCCAGGTTGTATAGTTTTCAGGATTTATTAAAAAATTCCATACCTTTTCAGGATTTGTTTTTATTTCTACTGAATGACTTAATTCTAATCTTTTACACAAAGGCATTTATTTTATCCCTCCAATTTTTTTACAACATTTTGATTGCCCATATTTATCACCTATTTCCGATTTGATTTCTAAATTTTTTCTCATCTGCACTTTCCTTTATTTTATATTCTATTATTTCTGTTATCATTTTTTTCCTCCTTTTATTATATTTTTTAACCAAATTCTCAAATGAACAAACTGAGGAAAACACCAACACCATACAGCAACATACCTACACCTGCAAAGAATATTCCAAGTGCAAATAGTGAGTCCCAATCATATTTACTATCATTTTTATCAATCATCTTAGATACCTCCTTTTTTGTCCATTGTAAAATGAATATAAAATTTACAACTATCACTACCATTTATTACAGATTTGATTAGTTCAACTTCCACAGGTTTTCCAAAAGCAGATGAAAAATATTGTCTATTGAATTCAGTTCCACATTCACAATAAATTAAATTTGGAAAAATTGTTGTAGCACCTTTGACCTGTTCACAAAAACATCTCTCATATTCAGCAACAATAATATTCTTATCAGCCAATTCATAGGTAACTCCTTTGATACTAATTTTTTTTAAGAATTCTTCGATAGAACTTGATTCTTCATATTTTTTTCTTACCGTTTTTCTGTGATCCTGACTACAACATTTACTACCACATATGCATAAAATTTCTTTTGTCTTTTTGGTTCCAAGTTCTTTTTCCATTCTGTTGATAGCATTCTTCCACCATTCTGCTTTCTTACTTGGATTATTTGAATTATATTTATCTGAATCCTGTAGGATTTTTAACATCAAATCTTTTGATACTTCTTTTTCAAGAATTTTTACAAATCTTCCAATCCTTCCAGTTTTTGGAATATTTTTACTTTTCATAATTTTAACCTCATACTACTTCCATCTATTAAATTATATAATATGTTGATTGTTAGATTCTTGGTGCTTCTCTTAAGTAAGCTGCTTTCCCATCTAAAGATTCCCAAAAATAATTAGACACTTCTTGAAACTGTTCTGATGAAAAACCAGGATATACAACTTTTTGCATTAGTTCGATATCAATCTTACCCTCTCTTACGACTTGTTCACCAGCTTTTTTACAGACACTTTGAATCATATTTTTCCTAATAGAACCAACGGGTTGAACTAATGTCTCTGCGGCTGTCACATAGAATTCTCCAACCATATCCATATTCTCGTTGCGTAAATCCCACATTTTAAACATTCCTCTTAATCCATCAAAATTATTTTCTAAATCCGGAAAACCAGCAGCACTAAAAACAACAAATCCCTGTTTCCCTAATTCTGGATACCTATCAGGATGTTTTATAAAGCCTCGTTCATCATGTACAATATAGGGTTTTAAAATTGGGCATAATCTGTCCATAAATCTTTTTAGAATTCCAGTAACATTAAAAATAAAAAGTGGCGATGCAAAAACAACTAAATCGGCTTCACGAAATTTTTTTCTTAGCAATGTCATGTCATCCTTATAGGTGCATTCACCTGGTGTTTTTGTCCAGCAGGTATAGCATCCCGAACAATCATGAATATCATAATCTTTTAATTTAAAATACTTTACATTGGCACCTGCTTCTTTGGCTCCTTCAATAAAATTGTTTACCATAAAGCTTGTTTTACTGAATTTATCATTCCGAGAACCACCATCAAAAACAATGATTTTTCTAATTTTTCCCGGTCCAAAGTCTTTATAATCAATATCAATTTTTTTCAACTTAGGTTTTTCCATTTCTACCTTAGGTTTTTTTTCTTTCTGAGTAGGAGTAAAGAGATCATAAAGCTTTAATAATAAGGTCATGTCACCTTCTACTTCATATTCTTTATTAATAAATGCTTTACTTTCTGATATTTCATTGTTTGAAATTCCAAGCCATAGCTTTGAATCTGCCTTTATCGTAGTATTAGGATTTGGATGTATTCCATATTCAAATAAACACTTTGAATCTTTGATTATTAAATATCCTTCTATAGGCTCTTCACCTGTCAGAAGATATTGAATTACAGCATCAACACCTTGTGCTAATTCTTTATTTAAACCATAAGGCATAGACTCAAATAAATCCTTACATGTCTCGAAGTGTCGTTGTTCGCCAGATATTTTATTCATCAATATAGTTGGTAATTTTTTAGTCACAGGGACACCAATAGAAACCAGAAGAATAATCGGAACAACTATTGATAATATAATTTGCAAAACACTATTATCTGAATATTTTACAATAGTTAACAACATTGATAAAGCAAGTAAACCAGCCCAAATATAATTAATTAGCAGGTTAATTTTCAAAAACTGTTTAGTTTTAACCACAGCTTCAGAATATTCTTTTTCTGATATGCTTACAGTAAATGGTTTAAATTTGAATAACGGCGGGAAGAATGCTACAACAAATAGACCAAAATATAAACCCGCAATAATATTTTCCAGATAAACCTGTCCTACCGATGGAATTAGAAACACAGAAGTAATTCCAAGTAGTGCAACTACTGAAATTCCGTAAGTAAAATAATCATTTACTTTTAAAAGAGATGCTATTATTAAATTCAGTAATAGAACAACTCCTATTATTAAGGTAAAAGGCTGTAACATTTCAATATTGTAATTCCTTACATTAACAAAAATCTCTAAAATTATTACTGATACAAATGGTATTGCAGTTATTGTTGTCTTTATTATTTTATACATTTTAATTTCCTCCTATTAATCCTCTTTCTTTTTCTTGTTTAATTTTCAGTTTTTCCAAAATATTTTTAGGAAGAGCCAAACTCATTGCTCCGTTTCTTCCCTTAATCTCGAGTAGTGTGTCATCTACCACCTCTATCTCGTTTATTATCCCTATATCTCCCTCGATCAATACTTTTGAATTAGATTCATTTCCAATGTTAATGTGTTTAATGGTTTTCTTGTCATTTAATGATATTGAGAATGAACATTTTTCTTTTTCAATCATTTTTTTATCACCATAAAACCACATCGACTGTGTTAAATATTTAAGTATCCTAACATCATTCCTAAAATATTAGGATGAACCCTAAAAAAAGATATTATGAAAAACTATGAATTGCTCTCAGAGCTATCTCATCCAGGGAGATTAAAAATATTATCCATGCTTCGGGAGAACCCAATGAGGCTTACCCATATTTCAAAAAAGCTTGACATGAGCACTCCTGAGGCTTCTCGGCATCTAGAAAGACTTACTAATGCTCGGTTGATAGAGAAAAGGGTTGACGGTCTCTATCATATATCTCCTTTTGGTAACCTACTATCATCATTTATGCCGATGGTTGATTTCCTCTCAAAAAATGTTGATTATTTATCAACCCATGATTTGTCTCTTATACCAATAGAATTCATCCAGAGAATTGGGGAATTATCTGAAGTTGGGTTTGATAGGGGTGCAATGCGAGTGTTCCATAGTACAGAGAAAATTTTTAGCGAGGCAAAGGAGTACATATGGATTATGACCAACCAAATCCTCGCAAACAGTATATCGATTATTCAGGATCAGGTGACAAGCGGTTTAGAATTTAGAATAATCATGCCGAGAGGATATAAGCCACCATCTGACATACAGCTAGTTAAAGGGATAAATATACATCGCAGGGTAGTAGATGAGGTAAAAGTTGCAATAATTTTGACAGAAAAGGATGCCGGCATTGTATTTCCAAGTTTGGATGGGGAAATAGATTATAACGTTGGAATTGGTGGACATAAGCCCCTTGTGCATAAATGGATTAAGGATTTGTTTGAGTATTACTGGCAAAAAGCTCAGCCTATAAAGATTTGAACTTGATAATTCCCAAACCTTGCTGATTCTCATCGTTTCGGCCATTGTCAAAAATCTATTACGATTTTGTTGAAACTGATTACTATAAGTTCGCCATATAACCCTCAGTTACATGGCAACTGTCCAACAGGAGTGGTCAAAAAGCTTAAATTAACCCTGTTGTTACTCCTTATAATAACGGGCGAGTAACAAAGTGGTTACCTTTCCTTTTTCACTGAGAATATCGTCGAAAAAATCGTGGAAAATCTAAAAGTTTTTTCAAAAATCCCTCTTTTCTTTCTTTTAATTAATGTAAAGAAATAAAATCCATTTATGTGAAAAAAAATCCTTTTATATAAAAAGCTTATTTTTAGATTATTTAATAAAAGGATTAAAAATGAAAAATAAAAAATTAACAATTATAACAGTAATAATACTATTTACTATTAATATAAGTGGATGTGTTAATGAAAATCCGTCGATTGATGAAACAAATAATTTTGAAGAACCTGAAAATGTCTATGTTGATGACAATTATGATAAAAATACCTCAGGATGGGATATTGACCATTTCGATTCCATCCAAGAAGGAATTAATAAAGTATCAGAAAATGGAACAATATATATCAATAGCGGGATATATTACGAAAACTTAGTTATTAACAAATCAATAAATATAATTGGAGAAGAAAAAGAAACAACCATAATAAATGGAAATCAAGTAGGAAATGTCGTAAACATCATCAAGGATTACTGTACCATTCAAAATATAAACATAAGTAACGCTGGTAGCAATTCAGGGATCAATATACTTTCAAATAGTAATACATTAACAAATAACATTTTCTATGATAATTACTATGGTATTTGTATAGATTCAAAGAAAGAAAATACAATCTCTAATAATATCTTCTCAGATAATTATAATGCAATAAGACTAAGACGTGGAACTGAATCCACAATAACAAAGAATCAGATTTTAAAAAATACTATGGAAGGAATAAGCCTCGAGACATGTCTTCGTATTACAATTTTAGATAACAACTTCCAAAACAGTGGAATAGTAATTTCAGGGCCAATAACTGCTTGGGATACCCATAATATTGAAAATAACACTGCAAATGATAAAAATATTTATTATTACAAAAATGAAAATGGGATTACTATCCCTGAAGATGCAATACAGTTAATTCTTGTAAATTGTAGTAATATTGAAATTAAAAATCTTAATTTTGAAAAAGTTATTATTGGCATTCAAATTTGTTACAGTTCATATATTACAATAGAGAATAACTACTTTCAATATAATATGAAAAATACAATACAACTATATTATTCTGATAACAATACAATATATAACAATAATATTAACAATGGGAATGGAATTGATCTAATAGATGCTAATAACAATAATATACAGCGAAACACAATAGAAAACACTGAAACCGCAATTAACATTGATAACTCAGATGATAACAATATAAATGAAAATACCATTTTCAATAATATAAACGGCATATTTTTGATAAATGGAAATAAAAACAATATTTATCAAAATGATATTTTTTCAAATACTGAATATGGATTTTTCATTCAAACAAATTCTAATAATAATATAATTTCAGAAAATAAAATATACAACAATGAAATTGGTATTCGATTAAAAGGCTCTGAATTCAATAATATTATTACAAATGAATTCAAAAATAATTCTGATAAAGGACTTTATATATGCTGCGGGGCAAATGACAATAATGTATACAAAAATTCATTTATTAAAAACTTAAGACATATTGATTATTCAACATCGTATGAAAACTATCTTTACAAAGATGGTCTTGGCAACTATTGGGATGATTATCAAACCAGATACCCTTCAGCAAAACAGATAAATGGAGTCTGGGATACACCATACAAGATTCCAGATAGTAAATATGAAGATTTGTATCCATTAGTCGAAAAAATTAAGATTTAATTTTTTATCATGAATGATTTTACTTAATCTTCTTTTTTAATCTTGTTAATATTAAAATAAAAAATATCGAAAAAACAATTAATAAAAAATCAAAACCAGGTGTATGTTTATCTTTGGGATTATCAATTTTTTTATCGTTAGTTCTTACAATATTTATAAAACTCGTATTATAACCATACCATATCCCATTACTAAGTATCTCCACATGATATTTTATCTGAGTGGCATCTGGATGACCAAGTGTGAACTTAGCCTTATAAAAAGACATGCAGCAACTATATGAATAGTTCAAGGAAATATTATTACTGTCTATAAAGCAAAAGTTATCCATACATTCCTGGAATATCAATCTAACGTCATCAATACTGCTGTTATTTTTATAAAGACCTATCGTGAAAGTAATTGTTGAAAGAGGAGTCGGCTGAGTTGGATAAATATAAATCCCTCCGATTTCAGGCTGAGCAAATGATACAGGCAAAGAAGCAATGGCAACTGTAGATAAGATAATAATTACACTCAGTTTAGTAAATTTATATTTTACCAAAGATTGACACCCCAGAATCTTAAGGCCATGATAAAACCGATAATAATGATTATGACGCCGAATATTCTTTGCATCCATATTCCAGCAGAAATATATCTATTTCCAAGTTTTCCTCGAACACTACTGGTTACCGCACATAATGGTATAATAGGAATTCCATGGCCAAGACCAAAGACAAAGAGTAATAATCCACCCATAATTATTGATATTTTTTGTGAAAGAGTTAGAATGAATACTGGCATCATAAGCGACATTGCACATGGTGCCCATCCAATTGAAAATAATACTCCTAAGAAAAAAGCACCAAAATAAATTGATTTTTTACTAAGATTTAAAAAAATGTTTTTACCTTTATCCAAAACTTGTGAACTCGTTTTACTTTCTTTTTTATATCTTATAATTTCCGTAATTGGTTTAAAAACATTAAGACCTAAAATAATTAAAATTATTCCTGTAATGAAGTAAAACATAGTTGATATTTCAATAAATATTCCAACATATGAAATTATTAAACCAAAAATAAAAAATACAAATGTCATCCCAAGTGTAAATACAATACCAATCCATATCCCTCGTATTGAATATTTTTTCATATTTTCTTTTTCATCTTGTTTTAGGAGTGATCCAACATATGAAATCATAGCGACAAGAAGTGTGATAGAACATGGTGATAAAGCTGTTATAATGCCAAGAACAAAAATTCCAATAAATGTAATCCCTTCGTTATATTTTCCTCCTTTAAACTCATCCCATTCACCAGATAAAATCTGCTGAATATCTTGATATAATGATTCAGCAGTTTGAATTCCATCAATTTTTCCTTTTCCAAGAGTGTAAATATTATATACACCGACAAGACTCTGATTAATATCAATTAATATAATTGTAGGATTGGAAAAAGCCCCATTATAGGTCCAATATTCCTGATAAAATCCAGCAAACTGATAAGGTTCAAAATCTTCAACCCAATGCCAACTAATATTTATTCCAAAGGTTTGTTCTGCGATACTTTTACCAGTAGTTGAATAAGGATTTTTACGAATATTAATAGTAATTATTTTAACATCATCATATAACTTTGTAAGCATTTCCAATTGCTCTAATTGACCTATCATTTCCTCTTTACACTCTATACAAAGAGGAGATTCTAAACCAGTAATATGAACAATTGTAACATTGCCTCTAAAATCACTTAATGAAAATTCTATACCATTTTCATCAACTGCTGTGAAATCTGATGCTGTTTTAATCTCAAATTGACCAGTTTCAAATAAAGAAGGAAAAAAAGCAAGAACCAGTATAAAAATAATAAAGGCACCAATTACAACAGCTAGTAATTTTTTCATAAACTCATCTAACATTATTCAAATTATGATAATAAATAGCGTCTTTAATCCAGGATTCCATCACAGAATCTTCAACATCAAGTTCCCAGCTATGCCAACCAATTTTAATTTCACCATTATACTCAATGTACGTAAAAACACCTGTTAGAGCAATATAGCCTGGTGCTCCATTTGGATCATATAGATATGCCTCATTTACCATCTGTTGAATTTCTGCTGGAGCACCCGAGACTGCATCGATATCATGAAATTCTACATAATCGCCGTATTTATCCGCAAGAGAAATAACAAGATCACCTTGTTCCTTACAACCAAGACATCCGGTTCTGTGAACAATAAATAAAACACAATTATCATCAATTGGTCCAACTATCCAATCAAAATGCTCAATAGATTGCCCATAATTGTCATTACCTTCTGGAAACTGTATCCAGAAATCATCTGAACCTGTACCGATACCATGAATAGGAGTATAATTTTCTAACCAATTTGAATCATCAGAGCCATTATCTGAGATATCATCATTTGTATTATTACTTGTGCAGCCACTTAGAGATAATATGCAACTAACCATAAGAAAAGCTAAAATTAGCGTTTTTATTTTCAATTTTTCACCTTTTTTGAAGTAATTTCTTCAATTCATCTGCTGTTGGAACACGACCAATAATTTTCGCTTCACCATCTATAAAAACTGCCGGCGTCATCATAATTTCACGATTTACGATTTCTTGTAAATTTTCTACTTTAATAATATCAGCTTGAATATTAAGTTCTTCAACAATTTTCCTAACAAGTTTTTCAACAGATTTACATTTTGCACAACCACTACCTAATATCTCAATTTTCATATTTTTCTAACCTCCAATAAAACCATAAACAAACCCAACAAATGTTGTTACAATAATCACAAGACAAATGTATACCAAAGCTTTTTTCACACCCAGCACTCGTGAAATAACAATCATATTGGGAAGACTAAGTGAGGGGCCAGCAAGCAACAAAGCAAGGGCAGGGCCACTCCCCATAAGACTATTACTGTAGCCAAAAAGATTACCGACAATAGCCACCTCAAGTAAAGTCGGGATATACAAAATTGCCCCAATAATAGAGGCGAAAAAACATGAAAAAATACTATTCCCACCTAAATACGGAGCAACTGCAACACCAACTGCAGTAGTTGGATCAGAAGCTGGTATAAAATATGCAGCAACACCACCAATGATACCAACAATAAAAACACCAATGAGTAGAATAGGCAATATCTTCTTTGCCAAATCCCAAGTTTCATGACCCCATTGCTTAACCTCACCTCTACTATAATAAAAAATAAGAATAATCGAAACAAAAATCGTTATCACATATACTATAGCAAGTTTTGGAATCCAAGGAATATATTCAGGGCTTGCAGCACCAATAACAAGAATTAAAACAAGTAAAACAAAAAACAATAACGATATTTTCAAAGGACGATTTATTTTTTCATCACCTTGTTCTGCAAACATGTCATTATTTTTCTTTTCTCTTTCCCCTTTCCTAAAAATAAATGCCATAAGTAGTCCAATAATAATAGACATACCAACAGCACCAATAACACGAGCCAGACCAATATTAAAACCTAAAACACGTGCAGTTAGAATAATCGCAAGAATATTAATTGCGGGACCTGCAAAAAGAAAAGTTGTAGCAGGGCCAATACCAGCACCACGCTTATAAATACCCATAAATAACGGAAGAACAGTGCAACTACATACTGCAAGAACTGCTCCTGAAACAGAAGCAATAGTGTATGAAATATATTTCTTAGTTTTAGCACCAAAATATTTTAAAATATATTTCTTTGAGATAAAAACTGCTATTGCACCAGCAATAAAAAATGCTGGTATTAAACAGGTAAGTACATGTGCTGAGAGATATTTTTGCAATGTTTCAATGCCTGAAAAGAAAATGTCTATGGGTGTCATGAATTCACTCTAACATTGAAACTTGATCAATTATATCGAAAATCTCTTTCTTGGATGCTTTTATCATTATTCTAGTTCCATCTTTCCTTTCATCAATGATGCCAGCGTGTTTCATCACTTTCAGATGTTGAGAAACATTTGGTTGAGATTTACCAGTATAAGGAATTATTTCACAAATGCACTTTTCCCCATTTTTTATACATTCTAGTATCTTCAGTCTTGTCGGATCGGCTAATGCTTTAAAGATATTTACAATATTCATTAGTTAATATAACAATATTCGAATATTTAAATATTACTATACTTAATTTTTCCGTACATCCATCAAATCATGCGAGATTTGACTACACTTTTACCATTAAAAAATAGATATTTTTTTCTGTTAATTTTGATGCTAAATTATACATTATTTTATTTATAATTTCTTATTTTTATTTTTGGATAATTTTTAATTAATAAATTATATAATATAAATTAAATTATGAAGAAAAAAGAGAAAAATTGTTGATTTTTTAAATTTAATTTACAATTGTCGTAAAATTTAAATATTAAATGAAGTTAACAATTGTTAATAAAGTTAGACTTAAAAATTAAATGGGGACAAAATAATTTTGAATAAAAAAACAGTTATAATCATTGGTGCAGGTGTTGGTGGAATTTCCTCTGCAGCAAGGTTATCAAAAAAAGGATTTGATGTAACCGTTATAGAGAAAAATGCACAATCAGGTGGTCGCTGTAATTATTTGATAAAAGATGGGCATTTTTTTGATACTGGACCGTCTTTCTATCTAATGCCAGATATCTATGCAAAAATATTTACCGATCTTGGAGAAAAAATAGAAAACAACATTGAACTTCTAAAAATCGATCCTACTTATTATCTCTATTTTAATGATAATAGTAAATTGATATTAACTCATGATAAAAAAACAGTGAAAAAGCAACTTGAAAAAATTGAGATGGGTAGCTATAAAGCTTTTCAAAATTATTTAGAGAAAGGGGAATATTATTATAAATTATCAATGGAAAATCTAATAGAAAGGGAATTCAATAAATTATTTGATTTTATAAATCTCAAAAATATATCATTATTTTTTAAATTAAATGTATTTAGTAAACATTACAATTATGTTAATAAATATTTTAAAGATCAAAAATTAAAAATGACTTCCACCTTCCAGGATTTTTATTTAGGACTTAGCCCATATGATGCCCCCGCCAATTTTTCAATGTTTCAATATATTGAGTTGTCAAAAGGTGTTTGGTTACCAAAAGGTGGTATGTATAGTTTTGTTAAAGCATTAACCAAACTTGCGGAAAAATTTGGAGCAAAGTTCATTTATAATAAATCTGTAAAAAAAATTAATATTGAAGGTAATAAAGTCTCTGGTGTAACATTTGAGGATGGGCAAAAATTAAATGCAGATATTATAGTTGCTAACGCTGATTTAACTTATGTTTATCGTAACCTATTGCCTAATGATCCTTTAATAGGAAATCTTATTAAGAAAAAATATACTTGTTCAACAATAATGTTTTACTGGGGAACTGATAAACAGTATCCTCAATTAAATACACATAATCTTTTTTTATCAAGTGATTATAAAAATAGTTTCAGTCAAATAATAAAAAATCTTACTTTGCCTGACGACCCAAATTTTTATATTCATACACCTGTAAAAATTGATCCCTCTAGAGCACCTAAAGGTCATGATACACTTATGGTTATTGTACCTGTTGGTCATATTAATGAAAAAAATCCTCAAGATTGGAATAATATTCAAAAGAGAACAAGGGAAATTGTGTTTAAACGTTTATCAAGGATTGGAATTACTGACATAGAAAAACACATAAAATTTGAAATTAGTTTTACTCCAAAGGATTGGGTTAATATGTACAATTTAACGTATGGATCTACCCTTGGTTTATCTCATAATATGATGCAGATGACATATCTAAGACCTCATAATCGTCATAAGCGGTATAAAAATCTATATTTTGTTGGAGCAAGTACACATCCTGGTAGTGGTGTTCCAATAGTGCTTATTTCTTCGTGTCATACCTGTAATCGTATTCTAAGGGATAAGATAATTAATTAAATGATACTAAATATATAAAAATATACTATTGATGTGAAACCGATGGAAAACCCTGATATTAACCTATTTAATCTTACAAAAACAATTACATACCATCAAATTCTTACAAATCCAATATTAGATATCGCAGCTCATTTCTGGGAAAGAGAGAGATATAAAGCTTTTAAAATATTATATAGGTCATTCCGTATCGTTGATGATTTAGTTGATAACAATAAATCTATTAATGGTAATTTATCAAGATATGAAATAAAACGTTTAGATATGGCAGTTGATAACTGGATAAATACAATTAATAATAAAAAACCACAAGATCCTATTCAAAAACATCTATTTGAAACCATCAAAAAATATCAAATCCCAATGTGGCCATGGAATAATTTTTCAAAATCTATGAAATATGATTTACATAATAATGGTTTTAAAACATTTAATACATTTCTTAAATATGCCGAGGGAGCATCGATTGCACCAGCTTCTATTTTTATTCATTTATGTGGTATTAGCAAAGAAAATGGTAGATTCCATAAACCAAATTTTGATATTAAAAAAACAGCAAAACCTGCTGCTTTATTTGCTTATATAGTACACATCATAAGAGATTTTCAAAAAGATCAGATTAACAATTTAAATTATTTTGCAGATGATTTAATAAAAGAAAATGGATTAAATAGATTAATATTAAAAGATATAGCTGCAGGTGGAGAAATTTCATCTGGTTTTAGAAATTTAATAAAAAAATATTACGAATATGCAGAGTTTTATAGGCAAAAAACAAGAGAGACTATTGATAAAATATTTATTTATTTTAAACCACAATATCATCTAAGTATTGAAATCCTTTATAATCTTTATTTGCAAGTTTTTGAACGAATAGATATAAACAATGGTAGATTCACTACAAATGAATTAAATCCATCTCCTCAAGAAATAAAAGATAGAATAAATTTTACTATTTCAAAATTTAAATAAATTAATATTTAAAATATTGACACTGTCAACTTAAGATCACCTTCAGAAGAACATTATACAACGCGATCCAGACTGAACACCACCGCTTTATACTTATAAGAGAGCTGTTATTAGGGAAACGTTTCCAAAAGCGTTTAACTTTAGCTTTAAACTGACTATACCATTGTTCAATAGGGGTTCTCCAACCAAATGTCTCATGCCGATACTTCAGACCCATTCTTTGGAGGGCCCAGCGATACCAAGGTCCTCTATCAACCAAGATAAGAGGCTTATTTTCACAATGCTCGAGAGCCATTCTTAAGAAATAAATAGCATCAAACGAGATTCTACTAGTAGATAAATGTGTTGCAAGAATAGTATGATCATCAATATCAATAGCATTCCAAAGATACAATTGCTTTCCCTCCTGTTTGATCTTTATTTCATCAATTGCAACAATCCGTCGAACTTTCTTTTTCGGTCGAAATAAATCCTTACATTTTATTGTACCATTTCCGTAGTGCTTCATAAGAGAATGATTCCAACTCTCCTATGATTTGACTAGTTTTCCTATACGAGAGACCAGCATGATAAATCAACAATGCTAATGCTTTAGTTTTATTTGT
>JABAOH010002405.1_pt1 | contig 24330 bp, 22 predicted proteins | sample 7062181 | NCBI WGS metagenome assembly JABAOH01 (sample SAMN14538630, study PRJNA623070) | marine sediment metagenome | biome: marine biome [ENVO:00000428]; feature: marine pelagic biome [ENVO:01000023]; material: deep marine sediment [ENVO:00002113]; isolation source: pool of 5 deep marine... | reverse complement strand
GACAAAAAGAATGCACCATTGCTAGGGATTTGTGGAGTCTACTGTGGAGCTTGTACTACTTACCGCGCCTACAATGATAACGATCAAGCGTTGTTTGATTGGGAAGTAAAAATGGGGATGCCTCGTGAAGAGATTTATTGTAAAGGCTGTGATTCAAACCTTGTCAACGAATGGTGTGCCAACTGCGATCTCAGAAAATGCGTCAATGCGAGGAAGATTGCATACTGCTTCCAATGTGAAGACTTTCCTTGCAAGAAGCTAGTTGATTTCAGCAAGACTAGACCTCATAGAGCTTTGGGTCTTCGGAATCTTAGTCAGCTCAAGGAGATGAGTATCAAAGAATGGCTAAAGAAGCAGGAGAAGCGATGGACTTGTTCATCATGTGGAAGAAAGTTGCATTGGTATAGTAAGAAATGTCCAAATTGCGCAACAAGATTCTTTGATGCAACTCGAGAGGTTGCCTTGCTATCAGAACATTGAGAAGGCGAATCCACGAAAAATCTTCAAAAACTCATTCTTCTGTGGACTTTAGGATGGCGCGGGGTGCGGGATTTGAACCCGCGCGGCCTGAAAGGCCACAGGCTTAGCAGGCCTGCCCCCTACCAGGCTAGGGCAACCCCGCCTTCCAACTATCCTGAATGTACGTCATCCTAAAAAAGTTCCTCTCTGGTAGAGGATGCATCAACCTTATTTATGGAATGCTTTTACCTTATCTGAGTAGGGCCGGTAGTCTAGTGTGGTTAGGACATCGCAGGAGACCTAAAACAGCCTTTACGAGGCTGAGGTCGCAGGTTCAAGTCCTGCCCGGCCCACCAACATGGCGCTCCTAGCATTTTTCGATTGGATTTCCCCTCTTTATCTTTCTGAAATATGACTTGATAACATGGCTCACGAGGACTTCTATTTCAATCAAGCAGAATGTTTAAATGTTGATTCCCGAAATACGGCTTTTGAATCGCCTTCCGTGGAAGAGACAGAAATGGACGAAAGCAGGAACAAAGGCGTCATGCGGATGATTGGGAAGCTTGCCAGGTTAAGAATCAGCGGGATAGCAATCGGAAAGCTGGAGCAACTCGCAGCCAAGGTGGGAGTGGACGAAAAGGAACTATTCCAACTCTATGTGAAGACAAAGAACAAGGCTTCCAGGTCTAGATTTGCAAGCACCCCTTATAAGAGGAGAATACTGCTGCTGCCTCAGTGCCTGCGCTCCAGAGACTGCCCAGCCGAGCTACAGGAGTACGGGTACGAATGTCAACATTGCGGAAAATGCAGGATAGAGGAAGTGATTCAGGAGGCGAAAAGATTAGGCTATCAGGATGTATTTATACTTCCAGGCGGGAGCATGGCAAAAAACATCTTGACCAAAGAGAAGCCGAACGCTTGCTTAGGAGTGGCATGCTTAAAGGAACTAATGCTTGGAAGCTTCATCTGCGAAAAATTTGGAGTTGCAGGACAGGGTATAGCTCTGCTTAGAGACGGATGCGTCAATACCGACGTAGACTGGAATATTCTAAACGATCATATGCACTTGAACTCGAATATCCGTTGACAAAGCAAAGCACATCTGGATAGTCTGCTTATTATTCGACCTTTTTTTGGACAAAAAGGGACAAGGGCGGCTGCTAAGAGCAAAAGCCCAAGCTTCGGTACCAGCCCTACAGCATCGGTTCCTAATTGGCACTCAGCAGCGTTTCAAGCAACTCTAGAGACTGAGTTTTAGTGATGTCTCGACCGTGTTCGGACTTCTCTGTTGCGTTTTCAAAATCGGAAGACGTCGCTCCAAGAAGGATCAAACAATCGAGAGAAGATTGCATTTACCTTCTCACCTAATGTTGCTACTGGCACCATAATCCCCAAGGAGATTTGAAAACTCTCTATGCAGTTCCCTCAGTCTTCTGATCGACGGATGCGTCTCGCCCAACTTGTTAGAAAGCTTTTTGATCGTTTTTTCTATGGGTACTCTTCGTCCCCCTTCCACCAGCTTGTCGGCGTAGGTCACGATCTTCTCCTCAAGTGTCCGTGGAATGTAGCTCCTAATCGGCCATGCCAATCTTTCGGCCTCGTCCTTGGATATGCCGCCGCCTACATGGCGGTCAATAATAGATACAACAGATTTTGGCAGCCCGAGTGACTTTGCGATTTCGGCGCCTCTGACTACATGATTGATGCTGTGCGTTCTTGAGCGTCCGATGTCGTGGAGGAGGGCTCCAATTCTGACAAGCTTAACATCAACGTTTTGTCCTCTCTTTTGGCATGCTCTGGCGATTTCCATTGCGATGGAGGCAACCATCTTGCAGTGTTTTATAACCTGAGGCGTGCATCCGCTTTCGGAGAGAAGTCTCAACGCCTCTTCTGCAGATGGTAGCCGCTCACTCACCCAATTCCTCTCTCAACTGCTCAACCTTTTCTGCAAGAATCTGGAGTATCTTTCCGTTTTCATAGTGCCTCATTGATTTGTCGCAAGTTGGACATCTGAAGACAAGTTCCATAGCATCCTCAAAAGGCACTCTTCTGCACCCTTGCGTGTAACAGTAGTAGAAGTCATGATCCTTCTCGTACTCCATTCTCGCTTGCAGCTTCTCGAGGACGTGACGTTTCTGGTTGGTGATAAAGCCTTCAAACTGATCTGGTTGTAGCCGCCAGTGGAAGATGAACCAGCCCGTGTCCTGATCTCTTGATCTTCTTAATCCTACGAGAGAGTGATCATACAGTCTATAGAGAATCTTGCGAACTGAGTTCAGTCTTATTCCCGTTTTATTCGCGATCTCATCATCTGTGATTTCGCTGGCTTTTCTGAGGATGTCGACGATCTGGATAGCCTCATCTTCACCTAATACCTCAGCAACCTTCGTAATTGTGTCATCGTCTACAAAGGAGATCATTGAAACAACCTCTGGCTACGCATTGCATCTACATATATTAAATGTAAGTCTGGAAACTTAAATCTATTCGCTGATAAATATGTCATCACATAAAGAATGCCGTAAGCGATTACTTCTTCGGTCTGCCACGTCAAGACTGATTGAAAGGCATTGAAATGTTTATACACGGCGGTTTCATTTAACCATAATATCATGGTGTTATGAGGCAGATGAGAGGGTATGGCTGCCGAATTTGCATCAGCATTTCTTGGTAGAGAAGTTGGTTTTGTTGATAGAGAGAAAGAGCTCTCGATGCTGAGAAACCTGTATAGCAAGGCTCTGGAAGGCAAAGGTCAGATCTTGTTCATTACAGGCGAAGCAGGCATCGGCAAGACTAGACTGGTTACAGAGTTTGGAGAATATGCCCGCACCTCAGGTTCCGTGTTTGCCTCCGGCACTTCTTATGAGCAAGAGGCAATTCCCCCATATGCCCCGTGGGTTGACGTCTTGCGAAGTGTAATAGAAGATGTACCACGCGGAGTTCTGGCAAAGATTCCAGGAATATGGGCAGCTGAAATCAGCCGACTAGTTCCAGAACTTGCAACCCAAGCGAAGGAGCTTGGCATAAAAGGATGGATTCTTGGGCGGGAAACCACAAGCTTCATCACGCCCACCACAGATCAAGAGCGTGTGAGACTATTCCAGGCAGTAACAGATTTCCTGAAGACTTCATCTCAACAACGACCGTTAATAATTTTCTTGGATGATTTGCTTTGGGCTGACACTGCTTCGCTTCAACTCTTCCACTATGTAGCTCGAAGAATCTCTACGCGGAGAATCATGCTAATTGCTACGTACCGTGACGCTGAACTTGAAGAGAATCACCCATTGAACCGGATTATTCTGGATCTACACCGTGAGAGGCTGCTTTCCCAGATCACCCTGAGCCGCTTTACCATCGATTTTGTGGCAAAACTGATATCGAACAATCTCGGTGGAGGCGAGGTTTCCAAGGAAGTTGCAGAACTAATCTATGAAAAGACTGGGGGAAACCCGTTCTTCGCCGAGGAGGTCTTGGGCTCTCTTGTTGAGCAGGGTGCCGTGTCTCGGGGTGATACTGGGTGGATCATTAAGGATGTGGTGAGCGTGCAAATTCCTAGGAGTGTTAGGGCTGCTATCAAACAGAGGATCGCTCGCCTCGACAATGAATGTGCTCAAACTCTGTCCGTTGCTTCCGTGATTGGTATGCAGTCTTCCTTCAACTTGTTGATGAAGACTATAAGATACGACGAGGATAGATTGATCGAACTCATGGAATCGGGGCTTAAGGCCCGGTTGGTCGAAGAAAAACAGACTGGAAATCAGGTGGTTTATGTTTTTGCTGATGAGCAAATCAGAGATTTCTTTTACGAGGAGATCAGTCTAATCAGAAGAAGAAAATTTCACCTCAAGGTCGGACAGGCTATTGAGGAACTTGGTCAAGAGTATGTAAAGAGTCATGTGGATGAACTGGCTTACCACTACCTACACGGTGGAGACATCGTTAAAGCCGCTGATTATTCAGTGAAGGCAGGCGACTATGCTGCGAAGATTTACGCTCAGCAAGAAGCCATTGAGCATTATGCTAATGCTCTAGAGCTGCTGGAAGAGACTCAACCAGAAAAAAGACTCGACATACTTGCCAAAAGCGCATATGCCAGCTATTATCTTGGCGACTCTAGTAAATGTGAAAGTTTCTGTAAGAAGGCCGTAGAACTCGCAGAAAATCTTGGTGACATCCAAAGAAACGCTGAACTACATGCACTCTTGGGGTATTCAATTTGGTCACTAAAGAACGATATACAGGGCGCCTTGGAAATCCTTCAAGAAGGATTGAAGGTCATCGAGAGATTCGAGAGCACTGTTGAAGAGGCTAATATCTGCCAAATGATAGGCAGAATTTACATGAATATTGGCGAACAACAAGCTGCCATTCAATGGTGTCAAAGAGCAATTGATATAGCTAAGAAATCCGGGGCAAACGAAGTCTTGGCGCAGGCTTACCAGAGCTTAGGCTTGAGCCTCCCTATAGAGAGAAAGAATGAGATTCTGACATTTCTCGAAGAGTCCCGAAGAATCTCCGTTGAAAGTAGGTTGGAAGATCCCGTATGCCGAGTACATGTCAATCTAGGTTCTGCTTATTCTTTCTTGAAAAGCGACTATAGGAAAGCAGAAGATGTCTACCTGAACGGAATTGACTACGCGCGAAGGATAGGATTCCTAGGCTATTCGGAGTGGATGGCGGGTGAGCTCGCGCACTATGTCTATATCCCTTTGGGTGAGTTGGACAAGTGCGAGCAAACAGCACTGGCGAGCTTAACAGTGGCGCAAGAGTTAGGCGAGCTCTACGTGTTGAGAGCCAAACTACCGCTTGTGTTCTCCAACTTATATCGGGGAAACTTAGACAAAGTCGAATCTCTTCTAGAGGAGATTCTACCGATTGCAGAGAGATCGCAGTGGACAGAGTTACTTCTCGGTTGCTACGAAGCCGCTGGAAGACTACACCTCGAAAAGAAGGATTTCCCTAACGCTCTTGAACCTCTGATGAAAGCCAGAGAACTCCAGTTTCAAGGAATTTTTCAAGGGCTTTTTCTACAAACAATGTTCGTCAAACTGCAAGTTCATCTAGAAGCTGAACAGTTGGGTGAAGCTGAAGAAACATATCATCAGATCAGAGATTTAGCCACAGCAATCGATGAGCCCTGGTCCACCGCCTTCTATCATTGGGCAAGCGGCATCATGGCAGTAAGCCGCCAGAAGACGACTGAGTCGTTTGATGACCTAAAAGAAGCCGCACAAGTCTTTCGCAAAGTAGGACGAAGATACGAACTGGCAAGAGTGCTACTGACCCTGGCCCAAACACTACGGCGCCTGAACAGAGAAAACGAGGCGAAAAAGGCACTTAACGAGGCCGAACAAATATTCAGAGAGATGGGCGCCAAGAGAGACTTGGAAAAAATATCTGATCTCATAAAAGGATGAATAGAGCATACGCCAAAGGCGAGTTGGGGTTTTCAGAAAGCGATTCTTACAAAGCGAAAACTGGCATCAAAGAGACTGTCGTCCAAGACATCGCATATAACGCAAACTAGACGGCATCAGTCAAACAGCAGCTTGTACAAGGGAAACATTCATAATCTCCCATACTCTGCAACAATGAATAACAGAAAATGACTGAACGAGAAGTTTTGGTGCTCCGGCTGGGCCACAGGATAGAGCGTGACGAGAGAGCGACCATGCACGTGTTCTTGACGGCTAGGGCTCTCTCCGGCTTGGGAGTTGTCTATTCTGGACAAAAAGATGCCTATTTAGAGAAAAGAATCCAAGATGTTGTGAACAGGTGGGGCGGACCTTTTGAGGTTATGTATGAAAGGAATTGGAAGAAAGTGGTAGAGAACTGGAAGGAGAGAGGTGTTGTGTGCCACCTGACCATGTACGGAATCAACATCAACAAATGCCTATATCAGATTCCACGAGATAAATCGGTCCTAGTCATAGTTGGCTCTCAAAAGGTTCACAAGGATGTCTATCAACTGGCTGACTACAACATCGCGATAGGCAACCAGCCTCACTCAGAAGTGGCAGCCTTAGCAATATTCTTAGACAGACTCCATAAAGGAAAGGGACTCAAGAACAAATTTGAGAAATCAAAAATGAGAATAATCCCCCAAGAAAGAGGAAAGGAGATTATCTTCGAATCTCGATGAAACTATCTTCGACATCCAAATACATTGTCAACGAAAGATTCTTATTGAAAGGTGTGACATGCTGAAGCTTCTACAAAATTCATATTCCTAAAAGGCAAATACAGGAGAGTTGACCTAACTTCAAAATCTGCACTAGGCGGAGAGATGAAAATGACGGAAGAAGCCAGAGTTGGAGTTTACATCTGCCACTGCGGAGGAAACATAAGCGACACGGTGGATGTGGAGAAAGTCAGAGAAGCCGCTTCTAAATTAAAGGACGTCGAGGTCGCTGAGACGTACGAATATGTCTGCAGTGACCCCGGACAAGAGATGATACAGGATGGCATAAAGGAGCATAGGCTTAACAGAATCATAGTGGCTTCGTGTTCGCCACGGATGCATCTAGGTACGTTCAGGCGAACAGTAGAATCCGCCGGACTAAATCCCTACCTGCTTGAGATGGCAAATATCCGAGAGCAATGTAGTTGGGTTCATGATGATGTAGAAGCTGCAACATCCAAAGCGATCAATATTATACGTGGAGCTGTGGAGCGAGCCCGCTATCTCAGGCCACTGGAGAAAAGCACCGTACCCGTGAATAGAGACGTTCTTGTCATCGGAGGCGGAATCGCAGGCATAATCACCTCTTTAGAGTTGGCGGACAAAGGCTACAAAGTATATCTCGTAGAGAGAAGCCCAAGCATAGGCGGACATATGGCTCAGCTTAGCAAGACCTTCCCCACCCTCGACTGCTCACAGTGCATTCTAACACCGAAAATGGTGGATGTCCAACAGCACCCCAAGATAGAAATCATCAGTATGGCAGAACCGACAGCCGTCGAAGGCTCTCCAGGCAACTACCGCGTTTTGATCAAGAAGCGCCCTAGGTACGTGGACGCCACCAAGTGCACGGCGTGTGGAGAGTGTGACAAGGTCTGCCCGGTCAAGGTTCCAAGCGAATTCGAAGCCGGATTGTTTCCGCGAAAGGCCATATACACACCATTTCAACAGGCTGTTCCGAGAACATACGCAATCGATGAGGAGCATTGCTTATACCTGACAAAGGGCGTCTGCAGACTTTGCGAGAAATTCTGTAAGGGGAAGTCCATAGATTTCGACCAAAAGGAAGAAACTGTTGAACTGGATGTGGGCGCCATCGTTGCTTGCACCGGGTTCGATCAACTCGATCCAAAGGAATTTGAAGAGTACGGCTTTGGCTTGCATCCGGACATAGTGACCAACCTGCAGCTAGAGAGACTTCTGGGCCGCGAGATGCGGAGACCTTCTGATGGAAAGGTGGCGAAGAGAGTTGCCTTCATACTCTGCGTCGGTAGCAGAATGATGGATCAGCCTAGGGGAGTTGACCATTGCTGCAATATAGGCTGTATGGCTGCGATCAAGCAGGCGATGCTGTTTCAGAAGATCGTGCCTGACGCCGAGCCATGGATCTTCTACACAGACATAAGAGCCGACGGCAAGGGATACGAAGAATTCTACGCCACCGCTCAAGATCACAATGTGCGATTTGTGAGGGGCCGCGTAGCTGAGGTTGTCCCTCTGAAAAATGAGAATGAAGTTGTGGTGAAGGCGGAGGACACACTCATCAGTTCCAAGGTTGAAGGCAAATTTGACCTAGTCGTGCTTACGTTGGGGATGATTGCCAGCCGTGGAACCAAAGAACTGGCTGAGAAGTTAGGAATTCAAGTTGGCTCAGACGGCTTCCTTCTGGAGAGGCACTACAAGCTCAGACCAGTTGACAGCCAAAAAGAGGGCGTCTTTCTCGCCGGCGGCGTAGTCAGTCCAAAAGACGTGAGGGAAACAACCCTCGAGGCTATGTCCACTGCTTCAAGGGTGGCAACTTTCGTTGGCAGAGGAGAAATCTCCGTGTCTCCGGAGGTAGCATACATCATTCCAGAGAAGTGCAACCTTTGCGGAGTGTGCGTTGAGATCTGTCCCGTAAATGCAGTGGAGAAATCTGACGAACGAATAGAAATCAATTCAATCTCATGCGTTGGATGTGGAATATGTGTGCCGAGATGTCCGCAAGAGGCAATCGAACTGAACCACAACACAGACGAGCAACTAATCGCCCAAATAAGGGGATTAGCCGAAAGTGGAGAATCTCCAAAGATCTTGGCTTTCCTTGAGAGCGAAATAGCCTACGGCTCGGCGGATCTGGCTGGTCAGATGAGGGAATCTTGCCCTTCCAATGTTGAGATCATTCGCGTGCCAAGCACTGGACGCATCGGTCTGAAGCATCTCCTCCACGCATTTGCCGCTGGAGCTGACGGGATCATATTCGTTGGTGACCATGGCGGCGTATTCGGAGAAGAGGCGCTGAGAGAGCAGGTCATTCAGTTCAAGAAGGAATTGAGGGAATACGGTGTCGAAGCCCTCCGCGTCATCTCATTTACCACAACGCTCCCAGAATACAACAAAGTAATTAACACATTCGAAACGAGCAGCTCTAGAATCTCCAGGATAGGTCCACTATCAGAGGAAACTCGTTCCAAGATCCAGCAGAAACTTGCAGAACTCTAATACAACACACATGAAAAGCTGACTCGCTACACAGAAGTCAGAAAAACAGATTGGGACAACGTGAGTGTCAGCGGCTTAGGCGTAGGACGCGACCTGGCAAAGCTTTGGTGTGTTCGCCGTTTTCGATGACGAGTCTGCCATTCACCAATACGTATTTGATTCCTTCAGGGTAGCGGTGCGGATTCTGGTAGGTGGCTTGGTCGATGACGCGTCTGGGATCCATGATCACGATGTCCGCCCACATGCCCTCTCGGATGAGTCCACGGTTCCTCAGCTTAAGCTTTTGGGCGGGGAGTGATGTCATCTTTCGAATGGCGCTTTCCATATTTAGTATTCCTTCATCTCTCACGTAGCGTCCCAGGATTCGAGGGAATGTTCCGTAGGTTCTTGGGTGAGGTTTCCCCTTTCCTAAGACGCCGTAGGGCGCCCGAGCTGAGCTGTCGCTTCCGATCATGGATAGCCTGTGGCTAAGCACGTATCGCATGTCTTCCTCGCGCATTGTGAACAGTACTATGCTTACGGAAGCCTTCTCTTCAATAAGGAGGTCGAAGACAAATTCGAAGGGATCCAAATCCTTCTTCTTCGCTATATCTTCGATAGTTTTTCCCTCCAAATCAGGATGGCCTTTGCAGTAGGAAATTCTAATAGAGTTCCATCCAGGTCTACCCAGCGTGTCAGGTGCGCCCTCCTCGCTTGTGCGGGTCATCTCTTCCCTGATCTCCTTACGGGTTGTTGGATTCCTGAGTCGTTCAATCAGCTTTTCTACTCCTCCCTCGTAGGCGTTCGGGGGTAGGATGGAGTCGAGTCCTGTGCTTCCAGCGGTGTACGGATATACATCACAGGTGACATCGACGCCTTGTTCCCTCGCTTCTTCCATCATTTGTAAGGTTTGCCTTATCTTTCCCCAGTTTGCCTTTCCGGAAGCTTTGTGGTGAGATATTTCCACGGGAATGTTGGCGCTCTCACCGATTTGGATGGCTTCTTTCACTGCGTCTATTAGAGTGAATCCTTCTCCACGAATGTGGGAAGTGTAGATTGCTCCATGGTGGGCCACGACCTTGGCGAGTTCCACGATTTCCTTGGTATCTGCATAGCAGCTTGGTGGGTAGATGAGACCTGTGGACATGCCGAAGGCTCCATCTTCCATGGCTTGGGCTAGGATGTTCTTCATTTCTTCAAGTTCGTATTGGGTTGGGGAGCGGTTTTCAAAGCCTAATGGGAAGACTCGTATGTTGGAGTTTCCTACTAGAGGAGCTACGTTCAGGGCCACCCCTTTGCTCTGCAAAAGTCTCATGTATTCGCCCATGGTGGACCAGGTCAGCTCTAGGTCGGCTTCCTCTAGCATCGGCGTAGTCTTCAGGATGTCCTCCTTCAAAAGGTCATTCAGAGGCGCCGCGGATAGACCGCAGTTTCCAATGACCTCAGTGGTCACGCCCTGTCGGACCTTGCTCTCTGCTAGAGGATTTATCAACAGAACAAAGTCAGAGTGAGAATGCATATCGATAAAGCCGGGGCAGACTACCATATCTTTGGCATCGATTTTTGTGTCGGCGGACTCCGATACTAGGTCACCTAAAGTAGCTACTCTTCCCTTCTGGATAGCAACATCTGAGCTAAACGAGGGGTTTCCGGCGCCATCCAAGATCTTGCCATGTCGAATCAGAATGTCATACAAGTCTTTCACCCCAACACTCACAACAAAGAAATCAAATTTCTAGTAGAGAATCTTCTCCTAAAGAACATTGTGTAATTCATGAAAAAACTTGACGACTGCAGACAATTGAGTTTCGTAGACCTCATTCTCTGGTTTGCAGGTCTTCACACCAGTTGTTTAAATAGTGACATTGTCAATAGCCTGCTGGGCAGAGGGGAAATCTACGTGGAACTTCCTGAGTTGACTATTCTTGGCCAGCAAATGAGGAAGGAGATTTTGGGAAAGCGGGTTTCACAGGTTGAGGTGGCAAACCCTAAGTGTTTGAACGTGCCCTTTGGACAGTTCCAGAAAGCTGTTGTTGGAAAAACCATTAAGGCGGTTGAGAGCAGAGGCAAGTGGCTATTCATCAAAATTGATTCACAGATACTTCTGTTCAATCCAGGTATGGGCGCTGATGTCATTCACTTCAAACCAGATCATGAACTGCCCGAAAAATATCAAATAAAATTCAGTCTACACGATGGAACAGGTTTCACTATTCGCGTGTGGTGGTTCTGCTACTTGCATCTCAAGCCAGGGGAAGAGCTTGGCGAACACAAATTGACCGCAAATCTAGGCTTGACACCACTTGACAAAAGATTCAGGCTGGCTTATTTCAAGCAACTACTTGGCAAGAAACGCGGTAACATCAAAAGCTTTCTGCTTGACCAGAAGAATATAGCAGGTATAGGCAACGTATACGTACAAGACGTACTCTTCAACGCAAAGTTACACCCAAAAAGGAAGATACCATCCCTCACTGAAAGGGAAATCGATGCCCTTTACGAGTCTATCAGATCAGTGCTGAGCGATAGCATAGAAATGGGTGGGCTAGCCTACGAGAAAGACTTCTATGGCAACAAGGGCGGTTATGGTCCCAAACAATTCAAAATCGCCTACAAGCCTGGCAAACCTTGCCCAATATGCCAAGCACCCATACAGAAGATCAAGACAGGATCAACGAGTAGCTTCATCTGCCCCAACTGTCAACCATTGACCATTTAATGCGCACAATGTTTCAGATTTCTTTAGCGTGACGATGATAAAGGAACAGCGACGGGTTTTTTAACGAATCAAAATTCGCCGAGTTCTTCGATGGTGCGCGTATAAACTGTTTGTGTCTTAACAATGCGATGAGCAGAAACAAAGTTGTCAAATGAGCAAGCCCATAATGTAGCACGCATTTACCGAGATGTGGGCTTCATCTTGAAAATTGCCTTTCATTGTCTAACGAGGCCCCTTCAGCCATCTACGAATCCCTATCTCTTTGACAGTAATAGCCACCTGTTCCAGCTCGCAAGACTTGTCTTCTCCTGCCTCATCCCTATAGTGGATTCTTGGCTTGAAAACGAATTCTCCCTTCTTCCTTGGTTTAAACGCTAATCGCATCTCCTCTGTCTCAAGCGCCGCCAATTTGCATCCTCTTAGATTGAGGTATCCATCTTCGACCACGCCTTTTCGCGGCTTTTCGACCAGATCAAACCCTTCTGGAATAATGTCGTCCAACTTAGTCAAAAAGGCGGCGCTTTTTCCAAGATTGGCGACGTGAATCTCCAAGCGAAGACTTTCGCCAAATACAACCTCCCTCTTGCCGACAATCAAATTCGCCTGGACAAATGCGCCTTCAAACTTTGACAAGCCAACAGGCTCTTCCACAGTTGAACTGGGTGCTGAAAGCATACTCGTACTTGATGCATCACTTGGAGCAGTCAACAGTTCTCGCAAGGACAGCGCAAACTCACGTTTTTCCTTCACGGTTTTCAAAAGATTGAGAACTTCATCCCTTTTGCCCATGTAACCCGCTGTTTCATAGAGGTCAGTTGATCGTTCAAGACATTTTTCTGCGAGGAGAAATATTTTGATCTTTTTCTCTGGTGTGACCTCCATCTCGGCACTGCTCACGTAATTGTAGGCGTCAAACAACATCTCCGTGGCGTTTGTCCAGAGGGAGGCGTTTTCAAAGCCTGCTTTTAAGTAGTAATTCGCGGCACTGGCAAGAAATTTTTTTACACTGGAGTAGCCTTCTCTATATCTTGTTGCTTCGAATCTTGTGCCAAATTCCAGTGCTTTGCAGAAAGCGCTGTTACCCGAAGCGAGCAAGGTTGTTGTTCGCCTTGTGCTATAGTCCTTTGCCTTCAGAAACAACTCAGAAGCTTTCTGAAAGAGTTCTGGCGAGTCCTTTTCATCTGCCATCTTCATAATTTGCCATGCACGACTCATGTAAGCAATCATCTGCATCTCATTTCGTTCAGTTGTTGTCTCCGTCCTCTTCAAGAGCCGTTCGAATGTAGTAGCAGCTAGATCATACCTTTCGGCGCTCGCAGCGTAGTCTCCTTTTCGATCAAAGTTTCTTGCTTCTTCTACGTTTACTCGTGCGAGACAGTAGTCCTTCATTCGCACAGAGGCTTTGCCAAGTTCATCTGCCTTTTCTTTTTCGTCTCGAGTTTCGATCTTGTCAATTTCTTTGAGAAAGGCTTCATTTGCCTCCCTAAAGAGTTCTGCGGCTTTTCTGAAGATGTCTAATGCCTCGTCGACTTTTCGCTTTCTACTCGAATCTTCCGCTTGCTCTAACAGCGACCAAGCGAGGAAGTTGAGAGACAGATAGTTCCACAATTCTGACTGCTTCAGAAGACTTGCGGTCTTTTCGTAATGTTTCATTGCAAGGGCATATTCTTCATTTTTGTGGGCAAATTTTGCTCTCTCAATTTCGCTCCACGCTTTCATGTAGGTGGCATAATCAAGATAGAACTCACCGAAATCAGGGATTTTTGGCGCAGCAGCCATATACTCCGTAGACGCACTCTCAAAATTCTTTGCAGCCTTCTGGTGCATGCCAAGGCGATCTTGGTTCCTGGCTGTTTTCCAATAACACTCTGCAGCACGACTAGGCAGGTCAGCTTTCTTGAAGTTCTTGGCGGCATTTTTGTAAGTCTCTATTGTTCTAGTCAGTTTTTTTCGGTCTTCGGTTAGTAAATAAAGCTCTTCTAGTATGCCGCCAAACTCGTATCCGAATGCTGCGGCGCTAGCCATAAAGTGCGGAACAGGATGAGATGAAGTCCATTTTTTGCAGCGTGCCACGCCTTCCTTCATATTCGAGGCAGCGCTTTCAAGAAGGGCTATTTCTTTATCTTTATCTGTCTCTATTCTGGCTAAGTCCGCCTTTATGAGTCCCTCATAGTTCTTGCCAACGCCGATTGACCAGTAATAGAAGGGAAACGCTTCCTCCAAAATCTTGTTGTATTCTTCTCTATGAGCCAAAGCTTCTTCCAGAAACATTTTCTTCTTATTTTTTCCAGTTTCAATCTTTGAATAGAAATGGAGTACTTTGCTTAGAGCGTGAAGGGTAGAACCTGTCGCGTCCGGGGAACCCGAACGGATTGCATGTTGCAGTCCTTTTCTTCCAATCTCCACTGCCTTTTTTGACATTACTCGTTTGTCTTCTAAATTGGTTGCAAAGTCACGGGCGAGATAATAATAACCTTCTGCGTGTAACTGATAGGCTTCTGCAATATCGAAGTCCTGAGAAACCAATTGGAGGTAGCGTACGGCGTCTTCAGCATGTCCGATAATCTTTTCGTATTCTTCCTTCTTTTTATCCGGGTCTTCTTCTCTTTGACGAATCCAATTAGTAACAAGCGCCAGGAGATTAGATGCAACTCCTTGCAGGTAATTGTCCCTCGCAACCGTCCCTTGTCTTAGCATTTCTTTAGCATATTCGAGTGAGGAACTGATTCTTTCTGTAAAGAAAAGGGTGCACAGGGCTGCACACCAATTTGCCGTTGCATTGAGGACGGGCTCGCCAACCTCTTTCGAAAGCTCCAAAGCCTTCTCTGAGTGGCTCAGGCTCTGTTGTATTAGTTCTTTTCTCTCCTCTTCCTGTTCGCTAATGTTCGCGGCATAGTAACTGTGAAGGCTCGCATAAGAAAACGCTTGAAGGAGCTCCCTCTTGTCATCGAGCTCAGACAGAACTACAAGAGCTTTGGCGGCGCAATCAATTCCCTCTTGAGAGATCTTCTTCATTTCTCTCCAGTCGGAAGCGAGACGCAAACGTTCATAGAGACACCGCAATAAGTCGTTAGACATCTTTCCAAAGTTCAGTTTATCTCCAGTTTTTTTGAAGGCTTCTAAACTCTCCTTTCCGAGTGTCCGACATTTGTCGAGCATTTTCCTTTTTTCTGAAGGATCTGACGCTAGCCATGAACGTAGATATTCAGCCGTCATACTGCACTGTGCACTTTTTCCTTTATTTCTCACCTCATCTTCTTTTTCGAAAAATTGGGCAGCGCTTTCGTAGGCCTTCACTGCCTGCTGTCTCAGTTTCTTAAATTCTTTCGGATCTTTGACTTGCCCTGAAGCTCGATTATAACAGAAACCTATTCTTTCCCAAATCCGCCCAGCAAAGAGTGGAGTTCGCGATTCCGATTGTAACGCTTTTTCATAAGATTTTGCTGCTTCAAACCAGTTGCCTTCTTGTTCTTGTTTTTTGGCTTGCTTGAAAAGTGTCTCTTTATCAAGATCCGAAGACATCATACCCTGTTATTCAATGGCATTTCCAGTATGAAATGCTTTCGCATGCTGGCTCATGGCAAGCCCTTTGTAGGCATCCTGTTTGGATGGGCATTAATCTTTAATACGAGTTCGAATGATGTCTTATAGATGAGACACTAGGACGAAAGGAGGTGATAGGTTGGACTGTCCAAGCTGCGGGAAGAAGATGAAAGTCCTTAAGAGCCCTGAGAGCAAAAGCAAAGTATATGTATGTGAAAATGAAGATTGTAATAACAAGTTCGTGGCGCTTCCGCAGAACATCTTCGGTGTGAGCTAGCACAAGATAGATAGCGGAAGTTTTCCTGTAATTTCTTAGGATGCGCGAGCTAGATTTACTGGGAAGAGTTAGGTTTCTTACCAATCTTTGGCCATAGATTTCTCAAGTGGGCCGGGAGAGATTTGAACTCTCGACCTTTCGGTTATCAGCCGAACGCTCCAACCATGCTGAGCTACCGGCCCTGACAAAATCTAGAATATTCATGCATTTATTAAGAGTTTTCCGACTAGGCGTAACGCTCTGCTACCGCTCAGAGAGCCCTATGAACGCTAGTCTATTTCTTGCTTGTCACGAACACCGCTCTCGAGCTGTCTCGTCGAAACTCTGACTTGTCAAAATCTCCATAGATGACTTCCACCAGAAACCCTGCCTGTTCCAGCAAGTCTTTCACCTCCGCTTTGAACAGTATCGCCACCTCTCCATACTCATGATACCTCTCCACAAGCTTCCCATTCCGATAAACATCAAAGAAGAGGTCTAGGCTGCAATTTCGTCTAGCCAGATCTCTTCTCGTGAAAATACTTCTCACGACCGTTTCATCCTTGTTCGTTTCCTTTCTGTCGATCCACCAAGAAGCTGCAGGCTTGTCTGGGGTCACTTGTTCAATGTCGAAGGCAAACTTTCCTTTTTCCTCCAAGTGATTGTAAATGCCGCTTAGACATCGCTCTCGGTCTTGAGGTGTGACACAATGGTCGAACGTGGAGGCTGGAATGTAGATAAAGCCAAAAGTCTGCTCAAGCTTGAGATTCGTCATGTCGCCTCTCGCCAGTGTTACACGATCCCGGACAAACTCGGGTTCTTCTGCCAACTTCTCTCTCGCCACCTCAAGCATGTATTCCGAATTGTCAAGACCCACAACCCTGACTCCCGCCCGCGCAAGTGGAATGGCTATCCGGGCAGTTCCAACCCCAAGTTCTAGGACGCTCTCCCCACTTTGGACAGCAAGCTCCTTGTAGAATTCTAAATCACCCTTTGAGCCAAATAGGTCGTAGAATTTGGCTGCGAGTCGGTATGTCAAGCGATCACCAACAGAATGCATACATTCTAATCTAAATATGTTAACGTGTCTATTTGGCGCCTATTTGAATCATACTATTTACTCGGGTAAAGGCTTGCGGAGGTGGATGAGCTTCCATGACAAATAACTCAACAGAGGAAAGGCTTCGTTAGAAAAGATTTTTATATTGTGCTTCTTGCTCTCTTGAGTTGGAAATTTGCCTTTCAACAAGGTGTTATTATGGCTACGATTAGGGAAGTGCCAAGCAAGGTCAGGCGTTTTGAGAGGATAGGCGCCCACACCCACATAAAGGGACTGGGTCTGGACGAAAATCTGAACGCAATTAAGGTAAAAGATGGAATGGTGGGCCAAGAGAAAGCCCGGGAAGCAGCTGGCTTAGTCATTCAGATGATCAAAGAAGGAAAGCTGAGCGGCAAAACCGTCATTCTAGCGGGACCTCCAGGAACGGGCAAGACGGCTATTGCGGTGGCGGTTTCTCGGGAATTGGGTGCAAACGTCCCGTTTATTCAGATGAGCGGCAGCGAAGTCTACAGCAGCGAACGAAAGAAGACGGAAGTTCTTCTGGAGGCCATAAGGAAGTGTATCGGGGTAGAGATTCATGAGATGCGGAAAGTCTACGAGGGCGAACTCATAACCATCGACATAAAGACCGCTCCTCATCCATACAATCCATACCAGAAGGTTCCTGAGAGCATCCGCCTAACCCTGAAGACTGAGAAAGAGGAGAAGACCATCGAGGCTGGAGCCAGCATCGCCCAACAAATCATGCAGGAAAACATCTCCGAGGGAAACGTGATCCAAATCGACGCCGAAACTGGGAGAGTTGTAAACCTAGGGTTAAGTATGGAAAGCGCCAAGGGTAAGACGTATGATGTGGACACCCGTAAGAAGATTCCCCGACCCACAGGTGAAGTGATGAAAGAAAAAGAGTTCGTCTACACCCTAGCTTTGTCAGATATGGATGAAATCAACGCCCGCAGAAGATTCGGAGGCGGAATCTTTTCAATGTTTATGGGCGGCTCAGAAACGAAGGAGATAGACACCGAGGTTCGCACCGCAGTCGACGAGTCCGTGAAGAAAATGGTGGATGAGGGTAAGGCGTTTATCCATCCTGGGGTCTTGTTCATCGATGATTCACATCTCCTAGATCTGGAAGCCTTCAGTTTCTTAGGAAGAGCCATAGAAAGCGAGTTGGTGCCTATCATCATCCTAGCCACCAACCGAGGCGTCACCACCATCCGAGGCACCGACGTGAAAAGCCCAATGGGATTCCCCCTAGATTTGATCGACCGCTCCGTAATCATAGCAACTCACGAATACGATCCAGAAAGCATCAGAGAAATACTTTCAATAAGATCTGGAGAGGAGAAGGTTGAACTACAAAAGAAGGCCCTCGAAAAATTGACAGAGGTCGGAGCGAAAAGCTCACTGAGATATTCGGTTCAACTACTTAGCCTATCCGCACAAAACGCAAGAACTATGAAGCATAAGAAGGTATCCGCCAAAGACGTAGATAGAGTTACCAAACTCTTCATGGACATAGGAGAAGCCGCCGAACACCTCAGAAAGTACGAAGAAAAGATGATGAAGCACTAGCAGGTTTCGGCGTTTTTCTTTAATTGACGAATGATTGCTACATAGGAGCGGGCACAAGTACTATATGCGCGACCGCACTTTTCGGTAGAAAACAGGTTCGAAAAAGGGTTTCTGAGATAAACGAAAGAAAGAATATAAAAGAATGACAAACATATGAGATGCACCTACAGACAATCATATCAGCGGTGTCCTTATGGCGTATTGCACGAAGTGCGGGAAAGAACTGCCTGAGGGCGCAAGTTTCTGCCCAAGCTGTGGAGCATCTTTTGGACCTGAGTCTGGCATACATGAGACGGCTGCTGAAAGAATTGGGCATGATCGTTTTCTGCAGCAGCATTGGATAAAGAGGATTATTGCCATAGTGATTGATTCTATCATAGTCGGCATCGCCGCTGCAGCTCTGTCCATCGCTTTTTTCTTTCCACTATTCTTGGCGAATCCCTTTTGGTTTTTCAACTGGCTGAGCTTTCCTTTCGCAATGGGGTTGATCTACGTTCTCTATTTTACCATAGCTGAGTCAATGTATGGAGGCACCATCGGAAAGGTGATGGTCGGCCTCAAAGTCACGGCGGTGGGTGGGAGAAGACCGAGTTTGGAAAGCTCCTTCATAAGGAATATCAGCAAAATCTATTGGGTTCTCCTAATTCTGGACGTAGTCGGTGGCTTTTTCATCGCGAGGGATCCTCATCAAAAGTACAGCGACCGAATCGCACACACAACAGTTGTCTGACGCAATGCGCGCGATTTTGTAAATTATTGTAGAGCTGAATTCAGTTTATATTTCTAAAAGGGGAAATTAAAAATAGGCAACAACACCGAAAAGTGTTATCGATAGCTCATCTTAGGATGAAAGAAATGGGAAAGCTTAGCGGATTTCTACGATTAATCAGACCACCAAATTGTATTCTTATGGGTTTTGCTGTGATCGTAGGGGCTTCGCTCGTTTCCACTCCTAACCTCTCAATCAACCTCTTCTTGGGATTTGTAACCTCCTTCACATTGACAGGCGCCTCCATGGCGATAAATGATTACTACGACAAGGACATTGACGCCATAAACGAACCGAACCGACCAATTCCAAGCGGCACAGTGAGCCCGAAAGAAGCGTTGTCCTTCGCCCTTGTCTTGAGCCTAGTGGGATTTGCAACGGCTCTAGTTACCAACACGTCCTGCCTAATAGTCGCAGCAATTGCATGGGCAATCTTTGTAACCTACACAACAAAAGGGAAACGGACAGGGCTTCCAGGAAACTTCCTAGTCAGCGCCTGTGTTGCAGTACCATTCATCTACGCGAGTTTCGTCGTCCAAGAAAGACTCGAATTAGCAGTGACAATTTTTGCCGCCATGGCATTTCTTTCAAACACAGGCAGAGAAGTCACAAAAGGAATAGTGGACATTGAAGGAGATAGATCTCAGAATATCAAGACAATTGCGGTGGCTTTTGGAGATAGAACTGCGGCCTTCGTCGCGGCTGTTTTCTTCTTTTCAGCGGTCACTTTAAGTCCCTTACCCTTATTGTGGGGGCTTGTTTCCAACTGGTTCCTCCCCTTTGTCATTCTAACGAACGTAGGATTGATTCTCTCCTCTTTCCTGCTGGTTCGAGACTATTCCCGAAAAAATGCCCGGAGGGTTAAGAATTCAATTCTGATCTGGTTTATCACTGGGCTTTCAGCCTTCATCGCTGGGACTCTTGGATAAAAATAAGCTGTAACATAGTACTAAGAGACACCAAAAAGTCACATCCAAATCGGTGAGGCAAAATGCTCTCATTCGCTGATCAAACGCTCTTGGCAAATTTGCTTGTGATGCTCCTCAGCTATATATACATAATTTCTATGATCGTTGTCTCAAATCGGATACCAAGAATTTTGATGTGGTCACAGGAAACGTCTCGCAAGATTCTGCATATTCTCATAGGAAATCTGTCCTTCATCCTCCCTTTTTTCACCAAAAGCATTTTCCCAGTTATGGTTGCCGCTCCCTTCGTGCTAGTAACCTTTCTAGTTTCTCCATATTCCCCGATTAAGAGCTTGAAGAGCCTACTGTTTGGGCTTCAAGACACCACCAAAAAGGGGCATCCATTTGGGCTCGTCTTCTATTCAATCTCGTACACGGTCTTAGCCGCCCTCTTTTTCAACACCTCTTATGTTGTAGCCGCGGGCATTCTGCCCATGGCGTACGGGGATGGCGCTGCGTCCATAATAGGAGAACATTACGGAAGGCGAAAATACAAAATTCTAAGTCAAAAAAGCCTTGAGGGATCACTCGCTGTTTTTACTGGCAGTTTCGTGAGTCTGTTGCTTGGTCTCGTGTTCTATTCGCTTTTCTTTCAGTTCTCCGCTGTGGAAATGATTAGTTTGTCCCTCTGGACCGCCTTAATAGCCACACTCGTAGAGGCCATATCGCCTCTTGGCTTCGACAACTTAACAGTTCCTCTCATCTGCGCCTTATCTTTCTCTCTAATTAGAGGAAGGTAAAATTGACGTTCATCGTCATTGACGGACTAGACGCTTCTGGAAAAAGCACACAAGCAGAGTTGCTGTCTTCTTTCCTAAAGAGTCGAGGACAGACAGTTTTTCTGCGCAAACATCCCACCGACGACAACATCTTCGGAATAAAAACTAAACATTTCCTAGGGCACAAGGGCAAAAGCGCTCATCTCAACGCGGCACTTTTCTACATGTGCGATGTTATTCGATCGATTATTGTCTACTCGTGGCGCAGATTCGACTATATCATATTTGTGCGTTATCTCATGGGAACCGCTTACCTACCTAGACCTCTGGACAGAATCGCCTATCATTTCTTTGCCACTATCGTTCCATCCTCAAGTTTCATGTTCTTTCTTGATGTGAGTCCAGCGGAAGCATACAGAAGAGTCAGCTTGAGAGAAATGGAACTAGAGATGTTCGAAAGCCTTGAGGAGCTGCAAAAAATTAGGCAAAAGGCACTTTCCCTTGCTCTGGAAGATGAGTGGATAATTGTGAATGCGGATAGAGCAATAAATCAGATTCAGGCGGATATTCAGCGAAATATTATCTGATTCTGCTTCCCACTTCGATGTCGCTTTCGGGCTTTATCAAAATGACGTTGCCCACGTCATCTTCGGCGGCGAGTATCATGGACTGAGATTCCACGCCCATGAACTTTCTTCTCTCCAAGTTCAGAAGGAAGGCAAACTTCTTATCCACCAGCTCTTCTGGTTTGTAATGCTGCAGCAATCCCGCCACAGACTGCCTCTTCTCATCGCCAAAGTCGACTATCATCCTGATGAGGTTCCTTGAGCCAGCTATTTGTTCCGCCTTAGCAACTTTGCCAACGCGCATGTCGAGCCTTTGAAACTCCTTAAAGGAGATCTCCATCCCAATCACCTACGACATTCACCATCTTGTATCTTGAAAACCGTTAAGTTTTCCAGTTGTAATAAAACTTACCCCAGCACACTTACTCGGATGAGATCCTGAATGACCAGAATCCGAAGACTGACAATAGGCGACTACAATGAAATGACAAAACTCTGGCAGCGATCGTCTCTACCCTTCAAGCCAAAGGGTCGAGACCGCAGGCAAGAAATAGCCCACCAGATGAAGAGGACCCCTGAGCTATTTTTGGGAGCCTTTGAAGGAAGAACGTTGGTTGGGACTGTGGTCGGTAGCTATGACGGCAGGAAGGGATGGATCAACCGTTTGGCTGTTGATCCGGATCATAGATGGCAAGGTATCGGACAACTTCTGATAGCTCGTATAGAGAAGTCTCTCAAGAAGAAGGGTGCTAGAATCATCTCTGCCTTGGTTGAGGAGTCGAATCTAAAGTCTATTAGCTTGTTTGAGAAACTGGGATATAAAACGCCTAAGTTACGTATCCTCTACTTCCGCAAGGCAGAGAGCGAAGATGTCTGAAACGTCTGGACTGAGTGAGAGAACATCGTGAGGGTAACCACAGTGACTTCTCACGGTTACTCACAAGGGAATTCTGCTACCATATTTGTATCCATGCATAATGAGAGCTATCCACAGAATGGCTAAAGCTACTCAAGATGCTTGCAAGCAGAATTAGCAATACCATTCCAGAAACTGCCTTCCTATCCATTTTTACTTCCTCTTTATAACATATATACAATTTAGACATTTAAGACTTAAGAAACAAAGTTCTATCTCACATAGAAGTTTCTTTCTTAAATCTTTAGTAGAAGTTGCATGTATGTAATGATGGGAAAAGTGATGGCAAAGTGGTGGGACAGAAAATGGCGTTTAGTGATAGCTGCAGTTCTATTACCCATTTTGCTTGTTCCCATCATCAGCGTATTCTTGTTTCCTGAAACACCATTAACCACGTCTCTTTTGTATGGTGCGGTCTTTTCTTTGTTTGTTGCTTCGGCATTCCGTATCTTGCAGCAAATAGAATGGTGGGGGTTGAGAGTTGTCATTCTTGTGGTGGTGGGTGTGGCTCTGCTTGTCTTATTGTTAGGATTTATGTTCAGAATATGGAAGCGTTGAAGTCTCTCATGAAGTGATTATAGAATAAAGAAGTTGCAGTCTGGTAAAATCAAATGTCAATGTCCTCATTGAATAAGAATATCAAGCAAGAATGAAATAAAAATATGTCACTCAGCCCTCAACCACTCCAAAATTCCAAAATTTTACGGTAGTTAGTCAGAAAAAGTTTATGCTTTTTCTTAGAGACTTCGGTTATCGTCTAAATCATGGGTCTAAATGTTTCTCGGCTTGCGTGCGCTTTTTATTTCCGTTTGTGCTATTGTAAGATGCCGGATGACGAGAAGGCATTAGGTTGACACATCAGGATGAAATCTCAGAGTTACTCGGACGGCACCTATAATCGATCCAAGCATGTGCACGGTAGTTTCCTTCAGCACATTATACACATCTAGATTTCCGCGTTCCATTCGTTCAAGAGCCGTTCCAAGAATTGCTCGACAAATTTGTGTCGCTCTTTGGCAATTTCTTTGGCGGTATCTGTGTTAAGTGTGTCCTTCACCTTCAGAATCTTCTCGTACATGTGGTTGACCGAAGTGAGCGATCTGCCATCATACTTATGCTTTGGCGGAATCGCCGGGTCGTTTATGGCTTGTTGCCCCAACCGCCTCGGGTAAATACTCTTGCCATTCCAACGGCACCAAGGATGTCCAGCCGGTCTGCATCCTGCAAAATCTTTGCCTCGAGACTCCCGGCTTCCATACCTTTTCGGAACCGATGCACCTCTATGCAATGCAACACCGCAGGAATTCTCTCCATGGGGAAATCGACTTCCTCAAGCACTTCCCTCGCCTTCTTTGCGCCTTCCAATGCATGATCATCGATCTTGCCTTCATCCTCCAAAGCCCGTGCAATATCATGAAGCAACGCAGCGGCCTTGACAACATCCACATCAGCATGCTCTTCTTCTGCAATTCGCACCGCCAAATTGTAAACTCGCTCCGTATGGAATCTGTCGTGGTGCGACAGTCTGAAGAACTTTTCAGCCTCTATCTTGATTTTCCTGAAAATATCGCTCTCCATCAGAGGCTTCTCCCTACTGTGGTTTCTGAACGTATGATACTGCCATTAAATTGCTTTATACTATAACCCTTACCAGCCTTACACTGAAGACAGTTTTACCGCTCCGATAGGATCATCCATATGCGCGCGCGACGACGTTTTCAGCATTCTCGGGCAATTTGGCTTTTTGCAGTGTACACTGATGTCTCTTTGTATCTAATGCAAAAAAAGAAAATCATCGTACAACTCTTCAATGCAGAATTGCAGACAAAACATTTATTTCCAAATCCATTATAAATGAGATTGTGTGTGAAAAATGAAGGTTGACCCGAAAATTAAGGAACAGATCCTAGTCGAACTCCAGAAAAAGAAAAAGGTACAAGTAGCCATCAAGGGCACCCGACGGCAGCTTGAGGAAAAAGGGCTTGCTGTTGTCCACGAGTTTACCAATCTAGACTATCCGCTTTGTACCGTAGTTCTGGAGTCAAAAGGCGATATTCAGAAACTAGAAGAGGACGAGGAGAAGAGTAGAAATCGTTCCCAGACACGAGCACTTCGCCACCGTCACCTCCCTCT